>Ga0068711_1000196_pt1 | contig 68864 bp, 62 predicted proteins | sample MTBAKMMethaMetaG_FD_62224 | JGI IMG/M metagenome (GOLD analysis project Ga0068711, IMG submission 62224) | Enrichment culture microbial communities from Arthur Kill intertidal strait, New Jersey, USA, that are MTBE-degrading - MTBE-AKM (Arthur... | ecosystem: Environmental > Aquatic > Marine >...
GGCTGGCAGGAGAATGCTATCAACCATGGCAGACTTTGTACAGACCACCTACACCAAGAGTGCCGTCCGGGAGCTTGCCGCTCCCATCGCTGACATCGGCACGTTCGACGGCATCGTTGCCGCCGTCATCGCAGAGAACCCCTTCGGGTGTACCGCATACACCTACCAGGGTGAAACCGTCGCCGGCGTCACCCGCTCCCAGGAGCGCTATGACGCCAAAGTCGTCTACGAGGACACCGAACTCGAGCAGGTCGGGGACATCTCCGTCCAGGTCGAAAGCGTCACCGCCTTCGGCGCCGCCGCGACCGAGATCATGGGAAGCGCCGCCCTCGCTGCCGCGATCGGCGGGACCCCCGCCCGCGACACGGAGAAGGACACCTTCTACTGCAAGCTGAAGTGCCACGACCCCTCCGGGGAGATCTATTACGTGACCTTCAGCCGCGACAAGGTCCGCGTCTCGTCCTACGAGTCGGACGCGATCGTCGCCGCGGTGGAGACCTGGGCCGACACCGTGGCCGCGCTTGCGTAAAGCGGGCTTTGAGCCTGCTTCAAGCTGGCTACGGATTGGAATTGCCATATTTCATCCGGCCGTAACCTCCAAAGGGGGAGGGGGATGTATCGTATATATCCCCCTTTTCCGGCCCGAACGGGGGCTGATTGGGCTTTTTTTAGGGATTTATAGGAGGTGGAGAAAAGGAGCTTTTTTGACCGTTTTTTTGTTGAATCTGGGATTTTTCGAGCGTTTTATTGGGCTTTTAGGGGCATGGTTTTTTCGGAGGTGCTGTGGGGTAGGGGAGGGGGAGATCGTGCGGTATTTTGCTTCTGTGTTGATTGGATGATATGGGGTTTTTTGCGGGAATGGGGGGGTATTTATGCGTTTCTTTAGAATAAAGTCCAGAATCTTGAAGTGAAGAATCTGAATTATTTCAGAATCAAATAATTCATTTACTAAAAACCTAAGCGGTAGACTTACCTATTGGCAATGTAATCTAAAACAATAATAATATTTAAGCAATTAACTGGAATGAGGGCCATGTCAGTAATTCACAAACAAGGAATGAATTTGTTAAATGAGTTGCTCATTCTTGCATTTGAAGATAACCAATGCGACGAACTTGAGTGCTTTTCTTTTAATGTAAATCTCGATGATGCACTTGAGTTGATTAACAAACATCCGCAAATTAAAAAATTAACTTTTTATGCTAATACACAAAATTTTTCATTTTCACCGAAAAATAACGCTGAAATATTTCGCCTTATAGAGGATGGAAAAATTTGCATTTTTCACAATTCTCGCGAGGAATTATGCATTCATGCCAAATTATACCTATTTAAGAAAAATGGAGAGCCTGTAATCGGTGTAAATACTTCTTCAAATTTTTCCCATTATTCAAATCAGAACTTTGAATCAATGACCATTTTCATCGACCCGGATGAAATAATGGAATTGTGGTCCAAAATTCCTGAATTGCTAAATGCTTATCAAATTGAATTTTCTACGGAACCACCCTACTCAAGCAGAATTGAAACATTAAATTCAACAATTGATGACAATCTACTTGAGGGACTCTGGGAGCACCAAAAGGCCATTTTGACTTGGTTAGTTCAGAGAAATAAGGCAATTATTAACATTCCACCAGGATGTGGGAAGACGCGGATTGCCATTACCAATATTCATCATTTGATTAGCGTTGACAAGAAGACAACAGTCATTGTACTTGTACCGACAAAGACGCTTATCGACCAATGGATTGGGATTTTAGAGTCTGAGGGAATAACCGCATTTGAATTAGACAATCAGATGAGCGGACTCGCGTCATATTTCGGAAACCCATCTGGAAAAGTAGTGGTAACGTTATATTCGCGATTTTATACATTGTATGGCCCATTCATTAAGAAATTACGAATTATGCATCCAAATCTTCTGACTGTGCTTGATGAATGCCATAATATTTACAGCGGATTAGATTCATTTGCCAAATATATCGATTTGTGCGAAAACCCCGATAACAAAATTTCAAATAATTATCTTCTTTCTTTGTCGGCAACAACGGATACCTTCAATAAAGACCTACTGGAGCGGTTCAATGATCTCCACGGCGGTCAAAATAATATATTCTCCCTATCTTTAGCTCGCTTTTACAGCTATTGGAATAATAAAAATGCGAATCCATGTCTGAAACAAATATCCTATAATCCAATTTTCTATTCGTTGTCTGTAAAGGAGATGCAACGTTATAAAGAACTTACTCGATATGTTACGATAGAAAGCGCCTCCACAGGTCTCAGTAAAGATAAGGAATCATTTGGAGCAGCGATAAAAAGAGCCCAATTTGTCAGAGGGTTGGAAGGTGGCATAAGGACTCTAAAGGACTACATTCAGAAAAATATTGATGCTTTCAATCAGGGAAATACTATCATCTTTGTCCAGACACATGCATTTGCGGAGGAGATAAGGGATTATATTGTCCGATGTCATGGGTGGAATCCGCAATCTTCAGCGTATATCTATGATTCTAAGATGCCCGAAAGGTATCTCGAGCACGCTGAAAAGCAATTCAAAAACAATCTTGGTTTCTGTTTAATATCTGAGATCATGCTGTCAGAAGGGTTTGATATTCCTGCCATATCACGAGTGATATTGCACGGGTCACATCGATCACAGAGAGATTGGATTCAGAAGATTGGCAGAGCTATTCGTTATGATCCAAATCAACCTGAATCCATTGCTGAAATAATTGATGTAGTGTTTTGCGATGACGAATCGAACGTTTTATCAATAGAAGAAGAAAGATACGATATATTGAGCTCAATTTCATTATAATAATATTATGGCGTGAATTCTAATGACAGAACAGATAGTGATACAAGAGAGAATTGACAAGGTCATGAATGATGAATTCAACAGACTTTTAAGAGAAAATACCAATGACAAATTATTAAACCTACTTATAGAGGGTAAAATCGATGATTACTCTCTTGAGGGATTGATCGAATTTCTCGAGGGGGAAATGAATGACGAGTAATATTCATTTTAATTCGATCAGAATTCGGGGTTATCGTGGAAGGAATTTTGACCTTGTCATGAATTCCCCAGGAGAGCACACAGTTTTTGTCCTGGATGGAAACACCGGAAAAACAACAACTATTGAGTTATTACGCTGGTGTTTTATGTATAAACAATCTGAAGCTGAAGGAAAATTCAGACATATGTGGAATAATCCTGCACATGTTTTAGACCATGATATTGATGGTCCGCAGGAATGTTCTATTTCGGTTGAATTTACTTCAGAGGACCATATCTATCTCTTTAAAAGGGTCACAAAAGGGGAGTATGACAATAATACTGATCGTGATGGGCAAGTAATTGGAGATAAAATTTCAAGTATAGAGGATACTCTTGAAATTGATAGAGGAGGCCAAATAATCCACGGAGACCAGGCTCACAGTTATTTAGGCACAAAATTCCGGTTTGATCAATGTTCTGAATATTTCTGTTTTGATGGTGAAAAGGCCAAGGATGTCCTAATTCAGGCATCTGATAGAAAAAATCTTGATTTTATTCAAAATATGATCAATAAAAGGGCCACCCATCCAATATTAAATGCATATCTACATAGCCTGGATAAACTACAGCAAAAGGTATACGATAAAGCTAAATCAAAAGTCACAGATCAAGGAAAAACAAGGAAAATAAACGAATTATCCACCTTAAATGCAGAAAAAGACAATTTAATTCAATATAATAAAAATTTGGAATTAGAATATCAAGCAATAGATAGAACCGTCACGGGTTATGTTGCTGATAAGGACATGATTCGAGAACAATTACTCGAACTAAAAACCGGAAATCAAAGAAAGAGAGACGAATACGAACAACGCTATAACCAAGACATTCAAAATATCTCAGATAAAAGGAATGAATTGTACAAACAATCCTTGAACTGGACATCACACATAGATGGAGATTATTTAAGAGGCCTTAAGAATTACGTGAGAGAAAGCGGGAAATTACCTGATCCATACTATGAGGATTTAATCAAGGATTGTCTGACATCGAATAAATGTAAAATCTGTGGACGTGATTTGGACGAAGAAAGTAAGGATTGGATAAAGAACCTTGAAAAATTAACGGCATCTCATGATGTCCAAACCTTCTTACTGAGCGATTTATTCATTGATGATATCCTCATTGATCCAATATCAATTTATAATGAAATCATTGTAGATGCAGATGATATTTCTTCCATAATAAGCACGAGAGAATCGCTAAAGTTGTCCGATTTGGAAAAAAAATTGATTGAAGAAGAAAATAGGTTAGATTATTTAATTAGACAAAATGAAGCTAAATTGGCTGAAATTGAAGTAAATATTGGAAATAATGATGAAAATATCAAGGCACTTGTAAATAAAATTAATGAAATTGAAGTTCAAATTGACCAAATAAATGAATATCGGACAATTGTTGAGAGCATAAAAGAAACACGGAATGTTATAGAAAGTACCCAAAATATTCTGAAAGAAAAAACTACACAAATTATCAGTAATGTTCTATCGGAGAGTGTCTCATCAATACTAGGGCCCCAGTTTTCTGCAAAATTCTCAAAAGAAGGTGGTCTATTGCTCGGAGAAAACAAGAAATTTTCCCCTGAAATAGGAGGAATGTCTGGACGCTTAATCCTCTCTTATACATTCGCAGAAACAATGACGCTTATTGACCCGATAATTATCGACACTCCATCCGGTAATGTAGGTACACACCGGGAAGCCCTGGCAAAACATCTAGCAGCGAATCATAAACAGGTTATCTGCCTCTGCCTTCCAACCGAATTAGAGAATTTTGCTCCATTCCTTGTGGATGATAAATCAATTAAATTCGTTAATAACAATGGAGGCGTTGCATAATGCCAGATTTTATCATTAAAACTTTAGATTTACCTGAAGATTTAGTTGATCTGACTAATGCCACTAAAAAAGATGACCCTCCATTTGAACAAAATGAAGCAGACAAATTCAACCGGGAGAGCTATTTAAAGGCATTTCAACGGCAAATTGATCCAGTAATTATTTGCATGTTTTATGGACTATATAAATCAAAAAAATTACCACAAAATGTAACTCCAACAAAATTTAATAATGTAAGGGAGTTCAATGCGAATATTACAAAATCTATTGAGAGATTTACTAATCTCCTTTATGCATTATGGATTAAAGAAAACAATATTCCTGAAAAAGCATCCGATTTGACAGAGTATCGTAGAAAACTGTATGATTTCTTAAAAAGTATTCAAGATTACAACCATCTTGTATCGACAATTATTCCTTATTATCTTTCAATTGCAGATGAGGTGGATGGTGATCAATCCTTCATTAATCGAATGAAACATTCCGGTTATTGTAGATTCGAGAGTACTGATGTATCTCCAGAATATGTAGCACTAATGTTCATACAGGAACAAGAAGATTTTATTAATTATATAAAGATAGAAGATATTTCCGAAAAAGTAAGAGATAACAAAACCAACCTTGATCGTGACGAAAAACAACAAATGGAAATCTCTGAAAAACAAAATGAAATTGAAAGAAGAATAGATGACCTTGAAATCTCCCTGAGGGACTTCTTGCATAACAAAATCAGTGAGCAATACCCAAATTACTGGGACAATATCGAACAGTGCATTGATCTAAAGAAGAGAACAGAAGACCGCATTGATGAACATTTAAAGAATAATCCCAACGAAAAACGAGAAGAAATTATACCTTTTGGATTTATGACATTCTTTGATTACAAGAAGATAATTTCTCGTGAATTCTGGCCAATATTTGAAGATTATTTTAAATCAAAATCAGAACTTGACACGAATTTCGAATTTATTTCTGATGTTAGAAATGTATTAAAGCACAACCGCACTCTTTCGGAGCTAGAATATAAAAAGGCAGATTACGCACTGACCTGGTTCACAAAGATTATTCATGAAAAATAATTGATAACTATTATTATTCTTAAAACCATTTTCAATTATGAAAGATGCGGAATCGAGGTTTAATCTGCTGAACGATAAAGAATTAATTCAAATATTTTCAAAAAATCCTTTTTTTATCCGTGGTACAGATGAAATCGGAGAAACTACGCTCGTTAATTGGATTAAAGATAACTATCGAGAAACATATGGTAAGAAAATATCAAAACCAGAAATCCTTGGTTTTCTTTCAAAAATGGTATCTGAGGATATCATAATTAGAAAGTGCTATGGACCAAAGGTTCTCGTCTTACCGACAAGAAATTTTTTCCTCATTAAAAGTGGCAAAACACCAGTCAAGATTGTAAAACCGTCAGAGAAGATCTCTAAAAAATCAATAGAACCAACAAAAAAATTTCATTCAAATAATAGCTTTCAAAAAGAGCATGCCCAACCATCTGACAAATATAACTCCTATGAAAAATTCCTCATCGATACAATAGCATCAAAACCTGAAGATGAGAGAGAGATCATTGAACATTTTCCCCAGCTCTACTCTCTCGCATGCAAAATTCTCAATGATGAATTTACTGATTGGCATACGAAAATGATGATTAGTACTGCTCTTGGATACTATATCCTGGAGGATGACATTTTTCCAGATTATGAAAAACAGGGCTATGTAGATGATCTATTTATCCTTAGCTATGTACTTCGTGAGATCAAAAAGCATGTCTCCCCCAATATCATTACCAGCAATTGGGAGTATGAAGAAGATGTTATGGAATTGATCGATACGACCTATTCAAATACTCATAAAATTTTAGGGAAATCGGCTTGTGATGTTCTGCATTTGGTTGGATTGTGGAAATTCAAACGACTTGAACTTGAAGAATATCATGGTTCATCAAACGATAAAATAGAAAAACTAGGCCGAGAAAAGCGTGAACTTATCGCACTCATCGCATATTTAGTAAAAATTGTATATCATGCCGATGTTAGCACGAAGAGCCTCAATTTCATCAAACAGTACCTAAAAACATATGGCGACTACGAGGAAATAAACCGAATCGTCATGATTGCATCTCAGGGATATAGCCTCAATGATGACGAAAGTCCTGAATTGATGATTAATGAATCAGAACTCGAGGATATGCTTCAGGATTCCTTGCTTGAGACTTTATTGGAGGATTAAAAATTAATTTTAATCACAATTTTGGTTGTGGTACAAGGGAGGGTTAAAACGTTATGTCTGAAGGATTAGAATTAAACGAGATTATTCAAGGAACTATCATTGAGAATTGCGATAAAGAGGAAACTCTCGATTTCATTGTCGAGTGCCTTCAATATGAACTGGACATCTGGAATCGACAAATATCACCTACCGAAATCATGGGAAAATATGAGCTAATTTTAGAAAAAATGATGCGGAAGTGAGAGAATGAAATTTTTTATTGAATCCATAAAATTGAATAATTATCGCCAGTTCAAAGGAGATCAAATTCTGAAATTTAAATATGATCCAGATAAAAATGTCTCAATAATATTAGGGAAAAATGGGGCTGGTAAATCCAATATTCTTAATGCCATCACCTGGTGCCTCTATGGCATAGAAGTCCATTCAAATAAAAAGGTATATAGTACCTCAGATATGCCGATCATTAATGCCTCAGTAATATCTGAATTGAACATTGGTGAAAAGACTTCAGCTGAGGTGGAAATAACTCTTAATACAGAACAAGGTCCCTGGATAATCAAACGTACAATTGTTGGATTTAAAAATCAAAAAAGGATGCTCAGTTATGAATATGGAAAGCTGAAAGTTATCCGGAAAATAAATGGTGAGACTTTTATCGATGAAGGCGAAGATACGCAAATTCTAGTTAATAACCTACTACCAGTAGATCTTCGAGGCTTCTTTTTCATTGATGGTGAACAACTTCGAGAATTTTTTAAATTCAGATCTCCGGAAAAGGTAGCTAAGGCTGTTGAACAGGTTTCTCAGCTAGAATTAATTGACAGGGCAGATTCGCACTTACGAGGATTAAAGCGTGATTTAAGGAAGGATGTTCGAGAATCAACTCCTCAATTAGAAGCTATTCACCAGAAAATAAAAAATAATGATGATAATATTCAGGAAAATCTTCGAACTCTATCACATATCCACGAATCTATAGAAAAATGGCAGTTTGAACTCGAGGAAATAAAGGAATATCTCACATCCACGAATAATGGCGATTTAAAAAACCTTATTGCCGAAAGAACATCCATCGAAAATGACCTTCGCAGGTTAGAAAATGAATTAAATTCAAATTACAGAGAAAAAAATCGTTATCTTGTAGAAATGGCTCCATTCATTTATTTAAAAAATGAAATCGAGCAATCAAAGGCTTTAATAGAAGAAAATTTAGAATCCAAGGTAAAATTTCATAATATCTCTCGTGAACTAATCGATTCAATTCTCTCCGAAAAGAAATGCATATGCGGAAAAGAGATAGACGGTGATGCATTAGCTGTTTTACAATCTTATTCCGACGAGCTTGTTTTCTCTGATTTACGTGACATTTTTATTTCGGGGAAAAACCAGTGTGAGGATATTGGAAATACTCTCTCCAAATTTCCAGAAATTTTAGATCGAATGAATTTGAAAATTCAAGAAAAGCGAAGTCAAATAGAAGCCAAAAATCGACGACTCGGTCAAATTAAAGAATACATCCTCAATTTCGATGAAGATGAAATAACAAAAAAAGAAGTTCAACGGGATGAACTCATAAAGAAAATTTCGAATAAAGAACAGGCCATCAAGATTCTGGAGAATCAGATTGAAATATTCAATAATCGTGATCGTGACCTCCAGAAACAAGAGGAAGGCGAAATTTCCAAAGATCAAAAGAACGAGATGCTTAGAAAGAAACTTGAGATTGTCGATAATGCGCTTAAGGTGTTCACAAAGACTTCTGATCAAGTAAAATATCTCGTAAGAAAACATGTGGAGGAGACAACGTCAAGTAATTTCTTTGAACTCATTCGAAAACACGATGCTTTCAAGGAGGTTGCAATTAATGAAAGATATGAGGTTTCAGTCCTCCACGCCAAAGGATTTAACGTCGTGGATCACCTTTCAGCTGGAGAGTATATGATTCTAGGGTTGTCATTCATGAGTTCCCTGATGACAATTTCTGGCTTCAAGGCGCCTGTAATTATTGATACTCCCCTAGGAAAAATTGATGATGAACATCGAGACCATATCACAAATAACCTACCTAAGTTTGTAGAAGGGACTCAATTGATTCTCCTTGTTACTACAACCGAATATGATACTATGGTAAAGAAAAACCTTGGTGAATATCTTCTCCCTGATAATTACTATAGAATTCGTGAAAATGCTGCAAATACCGAATCGGTGGTGACGCAATGAAGTTTCATAAGAACGAACCACGAGAGGTGGGTTATGCAAAGGAGCATGAAGAATATTACCAAGCAAATAATCCAGATATATCATTAACACACAAGGATTCAAATTCGATTTTTGCAGGTCTTTCCCAAAAAGACCTATTTATATTTGCGACAGCTATCGGAAAATATAACAATTGCACAAAGACACCAAAAGATTTGAAAAAGAATGTGGTTGTCACAGCAATGGATGAAAAGCAGAAATGGGCTTTACTTGCGGTAGATCTATCAAATAACAAAGAAATCCTCAGACTTAGTGATGAAAAACAATGTTATTCCACTGCGGAAAAATATGCTTGCGCAGGTATGGACATCATTATTGAAGAGATCGCTGAAAATGGATATTTTGAATATGCCAACAAATTAGAAAAGGAGCTAAAGGAGATCTTAATAGAATAACATAAATAATATTCAAAGTCCTATCAAATTTGTTCTTGCATTATTTTATTATTAATAAAAAAAATAGAAATTATACATAAATATGCATATTCTTAAAAATAAGAGAATAAAGAACAAACAAATTATCAAAATTATTTGTTAGACACAAATAAATTTTGAATATCAGATATTTCCCTTACTCTCCCATACATCGAAAAAACCCCACGGTTCAAATGAGCCCGAAACTGAGGCAAAAGGTCACGTTCAAGATCCAGCCCATCCGCAATACACCGTTCCCTCATTAGAGCCAAAAAGAACATATCCCATTCTCCGGTCAGCGTGAACCGGTTCAGCTCCTGCCCGTCCTGATCGTAATCTCGTGGATTGGGTATCTTAGGATCATTCAGGGAGTAGCAGAAGGCAAGCCGGAGCAGGATATTCGGGGTCAGCCCGGTCTTTCCCTTCAGCATCTGGAGACGGCGGGTGGTATCCTGGCTGATGCGAATGCGATTAAAGCTCAATTCTCCACCTCCGCAAGACCATTCCAGAAGTATCCTTTGGTGACCTCTGTCGCCCCCTCATCCCTTTTGAAATCCAGATGATACGCCTTGGCAATGTATGGTCGCAAATCCTTGAAATAATCCTTATCGATCTCAGTATCAGTGGAAAAGATCATCATCTGGTGGCTTGCCTTCGGGAAGAATTCGCCGACCAGATTCCCCCGATGCTCGCTGTCCAGACGGCCGAGGGGTGTATCAATAATAAACGGCAGGGGCCGTCTCGAAGCAAGGGTCATGGCCCAGAGCATGGCTACAGCGTAGATCTGCTTTTCTCCGACTGAGAGATTGGATTTTGGAATTATCTGGCCCCCACGGTTGTAGAGGGTCAAAGAAAAGTCATCGACGTTGATATCAACATCGGTGATGTACTCCCCTTTTCGCATGAGACGGTTGAAGCAGGAAAGGAAGATATCTTCAAATTCCTTGATCTTATTAGCCTGCAGCGTATTGCTATATTCAAGAACAATTTCTCGTACGGTATTGGCAAGGATCACCTGATTCGAGACATTCTCTATCTGCTTTAATTTATCAAAACAGGATTCACGATTTCTCTTAACTTCCTCAAGGTTGAACTCAAGTGAATGTATTTTCTCATCCATGTGACGGATCTGTTCCTCAAATTGGCCAATATCCTTATTTAACTGATTTAATGCCTGGATAATCGGCCCCAAGACATCATCCTCGGGTGCCCGCTGCAACGTCTCTTCAACCCGGTTTCTTTCAGAAATAAGGGATTCCAAGTCCTTCGTATACTCTTCCAGTTTTTCCGGAATCGTTGTCTGAGACTCTTCAATCCATGAAATAATACGTTGTGCTTCTTTCTGCGATAACGAATGAACCGGGGTGTAATCCTGATAGGTATCACCCTGCATAAACTGCGTACGAAGGAGGGCCATCACACGGTCAATGACTTCATCTCTTTCATCCGATGAAATTCTAAGACCATCCCAATGATCCCCGGAGTTAATTACCTTTGAAAAATCATCGATTTTCTCGCCCAGGAGCTGTTGTGTATTTGCCCACTGGAGGTATTTCTCCTCCTCAAGCAAACGATTCTTAAGGATATCACAATATTGCGGTGTCAATGAAAAGGGGAGTAAATTCGAGCATAATTCTCGAATATTCAAACGTGATCTGTCGATATTGTTTTCCAACAGATTCCTTTTATTTTTTAGTTCATCGCGTTGGCTGGAGAAGCTTCCTCCCTCACGGACAATGAGGGTCTCCTGCTCCTCGAGTTTCCCTAATTTTTGGTGATATAAGGCGTTGATTTTTGCTTTCTCCTGATACAATGCATCCAACGACTGCTCCAACTCGGAGACTTCTCGTTCATATTTCAAAACGTCTTCCTGAATCTCTTTTTCGCCTGATGATTTCGCTTTTCTACCAATGAATATCCCTAAATCAGCACTTAATTTATCGATGATATTCAATCCCAACAGCGTTTTGAACGAACCCTTCAGATGAGTGTTATTCTTATCATCTTCAGCAAGCAGCTGGATCTTTTCACCGTCAAAGAAGAATAGCTTCGAAATTCCCATGGGAATTAGCTCATTAATGAAATCCTGCCATTGAGAATCATCAAGGTCGTCAACTTTTTCACCATTTTTTATGATCGACAGCGATTCCTTTAGTTTATTTTGGTGTCTGGTCCATCCCCGGATTACATGGAAGTGATCAATTTCTCCCAGGTGTGCATATTCGAACTCAATCTCGATTGAGGCTGAGTCGCAACTTAATTGAGAGTTTACATTCTGATGAAAATGATCCAGGATGTATTTGTTATATTCCCGTTTTTTGTATCGATAATCATCCAGATTGGAGCCGTAGAGGCCAATACGAAATGCATCAAAGAGGGTCGTTTTTCCTGCACCATTCTTCCCGCCAAAGAGAATAATTGGTTGAATACTCCCATTTTGTTTCGCCGGCCTCAGGTCAAATTCATTCTTGCCCCTGAACAGTCCAAAATTGGTGAGCGTCAGTTTGGTGATTAACATCTGCGACCCTCCTCGGCAAGATATTCGCTCCCAGTTGCGAGAATCTCATCTTCTGTCCGCCATTCTTCCCGGAGAACATCTTCTATTTTTGAATACACTGAAGCACGACGCTTCATTCCCTGAAATTGACGTTCAACATCCAGCAATTTGGTTACCAATCTGGACGGCATGTTGTGGGACTCACAGATTTGAGCCAGGAGCTCCTCGTCCTTTTTGGAAAAGGATCCAAAATCATCCTCAATCCAGTCAAGATCTTCACCAGTCACTTCTCTATAGATCTTCGGAACAGAGTCCTCCCAATCTCCCCGCTCCAATCTCCAGATTTTTCTGATTTCATGAAGTTCTTCGGGCCGAATTAATTGAATATCCGGGTCCGGCCCGTTCTTTCGGACTTCACTTTGGATTTCCAACAATTTCTTGAGGAATAATTTTGAATATTCGAACTTATACGGGCCGGGAATAATGCTGCCATCTTTTCTTCTTTTTATCTGCCCATTCATCCGCTTATATTCACGATATTGTAACTTTTTCTCCACAATCTGGGTTTCGGCCAGCATATTGCGGTAATCACGGAGTGGAGCCAGCCATTCCTCCCCGTTATCTATCAGACTTTCCAGTGACCTATCCACGGTGACTAATGTACACACCCAACAACCGAATCTTGTATTTCCGGCAGGAGGGGTGCTTTCATCCAGAACAAATTCAGGGTCATATAATTCTGATAATTGATGATTACATCCCCCCCATGGTGATGGATTTTGATTGAGGTAGGCCCAGATATCCTCGGTTGAGAAGTCGGCAAGTGGGGTATATACAAATGAACTGGGAAATTTTGAATGCTTTGAAAGAATGGACCCCTCAATTTTATAATAATTCATTGACTGTGCCCGAGTAGAACTCTCTGCCTTCCTAACGCCCAGTAGGAGAAGTACCTCACCAAATCTGGAAACATTTTCAAGTATGAAACGATCGGATGTCCTAATTTTTAATCGTTCTGTACACCAGCGAAATGTTCTTGATGGAGCCGGGTACCCCTTTCCGATCAGATTGACCCAAAAGGTGTCCTTGAGCTGCGGAAGTAATATTTTTGCCTCGATTGGCAATTTTTGCTCTTTTGCCGCCCGGTTTATTTTTTCATGACTTTCTGTTATCAGTTTGGAAATTGGCGGGGACTCCACAAGCGTATCAGAAGAGATCACAAAAATAGATTTATTCCTCTTTGATTCAGGCAGTTTTAGGAGAGCATTCCATACTAACTGGAGAACCGTGGTAGAGTCCTTTCCTCCACTAAAACCGATGATCCAGGGCCGATTGTCATCCAGATATAAATTCTGAATTTCCTCGTATATTTCGTCAATTGATCTTGTCTGACGATTTTCACTATTGATTGTATTATTCATGGGCTGACTCCCGATCGCCTAAAAAATCATTTTCAAAATTTTGCTCTTCGTTTGTTAAGGCAATTCCCAAAGATTGTTTGAGGGCATTTGTCGTCAGGACGAGGTTGGTATGCGACTTATTTATCCGGCCCCCTACAATCGCTCTCCCGTCCCAGAATTCCACATTTGATCGAGACCAATCTATTTGGCGCAATCCTTTCAATTTGTCCTTCCAAGAGTCAGGATATTGTTCCATTAAGGAATATCCGACCCGCCCTAACGCATGGAGAGCAATTCCATGTGAATGTATAAACTCCCTTCTTAATTCGGCGGCACTGACTTTTTTGTCCTTTAGGAGGATCCAATCGGGGATGTTTTCAGCTACTTCCTGCCAATAATCGAACGCCAGTTTTTCATAAAAATCACCATGAGATTCTATATCGGATTCCTTTCCGATCAATTCCTTTGTGGCCTGATAGATACTGCTTAAGGTAAAAAACTTGATTGAACGGTTGGAGATGGTGGTTTTTTCATATTCGGTGAGGCCATGGAAAATCGGAACCTTTTCCGAGAGTTTTACCGCCAATTGAGAGAGAGGATCACGGTTGTCATATAAAATTCCCAGGGATTTCGTTGGCTGGACGGCATGTTTGTTCAGATCGGCGAACATCTGCTGACTTTTCTTAAGACCGGCATCCAGGAATATTACGACAGATATTGTATCATTTCCAAGTTCGGGACGAATTTTGAGGGCCTCTTCTATTGCCGCACGGCGATGCTGGCCGTCATTAATAACAAACCGGGAGGTCATCGGAATTTTTAACGTCCCGATTTTGCTATTCTGCCCAACATTTACATCAGATGAGAAGAAGACATCGCCATCAATGGAGACGGTAATGGCAGAAAATACATAATCCTGTGGATTATTAATCATATAATTTGAAATTGCAGGAACACGCGATTGGTTTACTTTTCTTTGGGCTCGCAATTTTGCCGGAATTTCCTGTTCATCGAAGAGAAACAGTTTTGGAACCAATTTTAAGGGGCACATTGTTATGTAGTATTCTTTTCCAGCCTGAATGCCCCTGATAGCTGGAAATTGATGTACGAAAGATTCTTCTAATTCAGATCCTGTGTTTGCCCAAGCCATGGTAAAAAAATTGATGGACGTTTTATTTATTGGTTTGGAAGTCTCTCCGAAAGTGAAGGAAGTATGATTTCACCCTTCACTCCTTAACACCCAAAACATATAATTCATTCATTAACGAGATTCAACCATGAGCGCTCCCCGCCTCCCACCCGATCATAAAATCCCAAATCTCGATGGCCACACCCTCGGCCACTTCTGGTCGTGGGCGTACTCCGAGGTCCTCACGAACACCACCCGCTCCGTCTTTGCCGAATACCTCGTTGGGGCCGCCCTCAGGGTCGTGGACACGCCGCGGGTCGAGTGGGACCGGCAGGACTTCGAATATCGGGGCCGGGGCATCGAGGTGAAGTCCTCCGCTTACCTGCAGAGCTGGGGTCAGAAAGTGTCGTCAATCATCAAGTATGATATCGCCAAGAAATTGCGATGGGACCCTGCAAAGAATTCGTTTAACCCTGACTACCCCTGCCGCTGCGCCGACTGCTACGTCTTTTGTCTCTTCACCACCACGGACCCGGCGACAGCCGATGTCCTCGACACCGCCGGGTGGGAATTCTACGTCCTCCCTACCCTGACCATCGAGGAGCGGTTCGGCGAGCAGAAATCCATCGTCCTCGCCCGCCTCAAGAAGATATGTGATCCCGTCCCCCACTCCGCTCTGAAACAGAGCGTCGACGCGGCTCTCGGGTTTGAATAGATAAATAACACCTCCAGACCGCGTCGTTCAATCGGCTCAACAGACCACCACCCCCCAAACCTTTATCCCCGCCCCCGCCCATTCCCCACCGCATGCCAGTCCATGGAGCATCACCCGTCACTGCCGACGATCCCATCCGAACCGGCGAGTGTCCCGGCCCTCCGGCTGCCTGGGAGCGGGCGACGGCAGCACCAGATGTTTTCAATACAAAAACTATTTGTTCACGATCCAAAAACTATTTGTTCACGAAATAAAAACTATTCCCTTAGTGGAACATCATGCATGAGACATGCCTGCCGGAGATATTTAAGACAACAGAGCGGATGCTCGTCCTCGATTATGTCTCGACGCGGGACTCCGCCGTCACCGCAACCGACGTGATCAGGGAGACAGGAGCGTCAAAGGGCTTCGTATCGCAGTATCTCCATCTCCTTGTCCGTGCGGGACTGCTGGCGAAGGAAAAACGGGTCTATCAATGGCAAAAGACCGCCGAAGCGGTTGCCATCAGACGCCTGATGAACATCGAACTGCTCACAACCGTCATCGACCACCTCCCGGAGTGGGCGGATGGAATAGGGGTCTACGGAAGTTTTGCCTCGGGTACCAATACCATTACAAGTGATATCGATATCTGGGTGCTTCTTCCGACCTATGCGATGGAATCAGAACTGCTCATCGCACAGCTGGAAAAAAAAATCCGCACCAGCACCGGGTATGAGACCCATATCCTGATCCTTACCGAAGAGAAACTGTCCCACCTCAAAGACCATGATGCCCCGTTCTATTCCGGCCTGACAGCGACCTCCCTTACCATCAGAGGTGAATCCCTTGTCAGCGATTGACGACTGCTTCAGGAAGAACCTTCTCCGACGGGTACCTCCATCAGAGAAAAAGGCGGCGGACTCACTTGCTCTTGCCGAGTCATATCTGGAAGAATCAGAGAAAACCGCGGCAGCAGGGGCCTGTAAAATCGGTATCAATGGAGCGTATCTGGTCTGGTTCCATACTGCACGGGCCGTCCTGTTCCGGGACGGAATCCGGGAAAAAAGCCATTACTGCATTGAAGTATATCTGGAAAAATATGTGAACAACGGACAGCTCGAGGAACAGTGGATCACCCTCTTCTCCCGGATGCGTACCCGGCGGCATGAAAGCCAGTATGGATTCGGCCCGGACCCGACGGTGGAGGAAGTCGCATCCGCCATTGAATACGCAAGTCAGTTTCTGGCAAGAATTCGGGTTCTCATCGCGGATACAAACCCCGATAGCACGAATTGAGAAGGGCGCACCATCACCACCACCCCCCAAACCTTCATCCCCGCCCCCGCCCACTCCCCCCGCATTGAAGTCCATGAAGCATCAACCGTCACTGCCGACGATCCCATCCGAACCGGCGAGTGTCCCGACCCTCCGGCTGCCTGGGGCCGGGGACCGGGCGGCGGGCGAGACCTGCCACCTGCCCTGCTGCCCGGCGAGTTCTGCGGCGAAGACCGGGCCCCCGGCGTACGTTTCCGGGGCTCCGGGAGGAGGGCCTTGTTGCGGCGGGCGTGCCTGCCTGCGGGGACCTGCACCACGTCCGTCCTGAACAAGCAGTACGCCCTCGGTGCGCTGGTGTACCTGCGTGAGGCGGAACGGGGGGGAAGCGGCACGCGAAGGAAGGACGACGGGCGCCATCACCGCCGCCGACAACAGGCCACCGGTACGTCCCCGAACCGATGGTCCTCTGGCGCCATATCAACGGCCACGTCGTTCACGGCGGCCAGATGGACGTCGTCACCGCCCTCTGGAAGAAGGGGTATATCGAGTAGAGAAAACGCGGGATGACCATCGCAGGACACCCTCCGTCGCACCGCTTCGAACGACAAGGGACCGGTTCATCAATACCTGCGGTCGTCCCCCATCATCCACCTCTTTTCCTGCTGGACGGATGACCACATCTCTCGCACTGGCCCTCCACCAATAAAGCCGTTCATCACCCCGGATGCATCATTTTCCCTTCAGCATACAATGAAATAGCATTACTCGATAAGAAATGAGTAATCAAACGGGGACCAAAAACGATCATGATCCGGTTTAAAATATTCCTTGAAAAAGACGAGGACGGATGGTTTACGGCAACCGTTCCCTCCCTTCCGGGATGTATCTCACAAGGGAAGACGGAAGAAGAGGCAAAGAAGAACATTGCCGAGGCAACCTGCCTTCATCTCACATCCCTTGCCGAAGAAGAAAATCCCACTACGGCCTGAAGATGGCATGACGGAGACCTTTGTGGCCATTGATGTATGAGCCCGATGCTTCCGATACAAGGGGGAACCGTATGAGGGATCGGTTCGGCCCGGATCAGACCGACCGGAACAGCCCGAACTCCCGCGCCGGCATGATCTGGATCATCCTCTCCCCGACACGGATCCGGTCCATCTGGTCGAACGTCAGGATGTAGCCTTCCGTAAGACCGAAGGCATCCATCGCCTCGATGAGTCCCGCCGTCTCCCGCTCCTTGTTCCGGGAGTCCACCCGGTAACAGACCTGGATGGCATGGGTGATGGCCGTCTTCTCCTTTACCAGGAAATCGCATTCCCCCGTCTCGCGGAAATAGAAGATCTCCCGGAACCGTCGCTTCAGTTCAAGAAAGACATAATTTTCCAGCAGCCTGCCGTAATCTTCGGAAAATCCCGTGGAATTGGCACGGATAAAACCGTTGTCGATGGCATATACCTTCCTCGGGCTGATCTGCCTGCTCTTCGACGAGTAGCTGAACCGGGGCAGGGTAAAGAGAATATAGCTGTCCTCCAGGTACCCGACATAGGCGGAGAGCGTCGTCACCGACCCGATGGCACGGAAGGTCTTCTTCAGGCTGGCAAGGGTGAACTCCCGCGAGATCTGCCCCAGAAGATGGACCGCGATCTCCGTGATGGTCACGGGATTTCGTATTTCGTACCGGTAGACGATGTCGCGGGCGATGATGTCCAACAGGAGGTTCTGGAGCACTTCATCCATGCCGGTCCTGAGATATTCCGGAAACCCTCCACTGAGGAGATAGCGCTCAAAGGTCTCGTCCGAATCGTCAAGATCCAGGTACTGCAGGAATTCGGCATAGGAGAACGGGAACAACTCCACCCGGAGGTTTCTCCCGGTGAGCTTGGTACCCAGTTCGCGACTGAGGAGAGAGGCGTTCGAGCCGGTGATCACCACTTTATTCCCCCTGTCCAGGAGGTAGCGCACGTAGGACTCCCACCCCGGCAGGTTCTGGACTTCATCGAAGTAATAGAGCGCCTGCGTCCCGTCCACAGCTGCAAAGACCTCTTCGAGCAGTTCGACGTCCCGGATTTCAAAATCGGCCAGCCGGGGGTCCTCAAAACTGAGATAATGAGAGCCCTCACACCGCTTCATTGACTGGAGAAGAAGCGTGCTCTTTCCGCATCGTCGTATGCCGGATATCACAATGGCAAATTGTTCTATCGGTGCGATCCTGTCCAGATCCTGCCGTACGATTCCCGGACTGCGCGACAGAATATTCGTTCTCTGCGACCGCACGATCTCCGTGAGTTCCTCCTTCAGGATCATAGAAGGGGATTGTCCCTGCGCCACGATATAGTTGTCCATTACTAATGGACAATTTTATCCAATACTAATGGACAAATCTGTTCATTACTATTGGACAATACGGATAGCCCCCCGACATCATGAAGAGCGGATGTGATCGAACAACGAGCCAATTCCCACACCCCCCCGGCACCGAGGGACATTTTTTATGCCGCCATCTCATAGATTGGATCGATAGCAGTGAGCACCATCATCCGAAAGGGCAGGGGAGGAGAGGACCTCAGGCGCCTGGAGGAGCACCTCACCATTCTCAGGGAATCCTTCGGCGTACGAAGGATCGGCATCTTCGGCTCCGTCGCCCGGGGGGAGGAGACCCCTGCAAGCGACATCGATATCCTTGTCGAATTTGCCCCTGGCCGGGCAACCTTCCGGAACTTCATGGACCTTATCACGTACCTCGAAGACCTCTTCGGCCGGAAGGTGGACGTGGTCACCACCGGCGGCCTTGACCCCTACCTTCGCCCGTACATCGAGGGAGAGGTGATCTGGTGTGAAGCGTGAAGGAGAAGAAGCAATGAAGAATATCACAGAAGCCACCAGCCTCCATCTCGAATCCCTTGATGACGCTGAGTCTTCGGAAGACAGATCCAGGATGGATGCGGCATTCCTCGCGGATATGGCCGCCATCGAGGCAGAGGGCGACTTCGTGGAATTTCTCCCGTGAACTCCCCACCTCTCTTTGTTTTCCATGAGATCAGATGAGACGGCAATGTCCCTGTTCATCACCCTGCATGCGTTCACCGCAACGAATGTAACCAATCTAACAGGAAGATGAGACTATGAAACTGCGTGTCGTTCTCGAACCCGCTGATGAGGGAGGATTTACCGTTGTTGTGCCGGGCCTTCCCGGATGTATCAGTGAAGGGGAGAGCCGGGATGCGGCACTGCACAACATCAGGGAAGCAATCGCCCTCTATCTCGAACCAATAGAAGACGATGCGATGTACGGTGACGATGCCGAACAGGTCGACATGATCGTCTGAGACCTGCCCCGCCCCGGACGATGGCGACGGAAGAGTGCCATGAAATCATGGAACCGAACGTTCTTTTTTCGCAGCGCAATTGTCCCCCGAATAATAGGAATCGCTACTTCTCCCTCTTCTCCCCCTTCTCCTTCACCCGTTCCACGAACGCAAAGTCGATCCACGCCTTCTCGGGGTCGGTCATGAGCAGCCGCACCTTCACCTTCCAGCCGACCCGCAGGCCCTCTCCCCCCTCCATCACCCGCCCTTCGGCGGGCATGCTGGTGAGCCGCACATACGTCCCCTTCTCCGAGGCGCCGGTGACAAGCCCCTCAAACTCCTCGCCGATGCGGTCCTGCAGCAGCACCGCGGCCGCCGCCTTGTGGACGAAGCGCTCCACCTTCTTTGCGGTAAGGTCCCGGTCGGTGAGCCACTCGGCGTGCTCGTCGAGCTCCCAGAGGGCGTAGGGCACCTGCTCGTCCGCGAGCACCGCCTTGAGGATCCGTTGGATGATCAGGTCGGCGTAGCGCCGGTTCGGGGCGGTCGCGTGGGTGTAGTCGGTCACCGCGAGCGCGAAGTGCCCGATGGGCGACCCCCCCGGCCGGAGCGTCACATACTCGCCGTAGCCCAGCATCTTCACCACCGCAAGCGAGAGGTCCGGGAAGCGCTCCGGGTCGGCCGCCTTTCGCCGCAACAGGAAGATCGCAAGGGCCTTCGCGTCCGGCGACGGCGGGAGAAACTCCCCGAGCTCCGCCGCTGTCGCCACGATCTCGTCCCAGTACTTCGGCACCCGGACGATGCGCTGGATCATCGGCACCTCCGCCTTGTTCAGAAAGTCCACCATCGTCCCGTTCGCCGCGACCATGAACTCCTCGATCAGGTGGTGGGCGGCGGTCTGCTCCTGCACCTCGAGGTCGAGGATGACGCCCGCGTCCACCACCGGCCGGGCCTCGAGCGTCTGGAGGGCAAGGGCCCCCTGCTCCGCCCGGAAGCGTTTGAGCCGGAGCGTCGCCTCGTACGAAAGAAGCAGCTGCTCCTCGAGCCCCGCGACCGCCGACACGGAGTCCGGCACCCCCGTCTCCCCCTCGAGCCATGCGCCGATCACCTCGTAGACGAGCTTCGCCTTGTTCCTGACGACCGCCCTATACACCCCGCCCGGTTTGGTGCTCCCGTCGGGCATCACGGTGTAGTCGAGCACCACCGCGAGCCGGTCACCGCCGGGCAGGAGCGAGGTGATGTCCTTCGAGAGGTGGTCGGGGAGCATCGGAAAGGTGACGATGCCGGTGTAGACCGAGGTGCCGTTGTGGGCGGCGTAGCGGTCGGCGTGCGAGTCCTTCGGGACGTAGTGGTCCACGTCGGCGATCGCGACCCGGATGCGGATGCTCCCGTCGTCCTTCTCCTCGCATACCTCGATCTGGTCGAGGTCCTCCGAGTCGACGTTGTCGATGGACGACCAGAGAAGGCCCCTGAGATCGACGATCCCGGTCTTCCCGCCAGAGGGCAGGCGGCCGCCCGAGAGGGCCTCCACCTCCCGCATGACGGAACGGGGGAACTGCGGGGCAAAGCCGTAGCTTCGCATTGCTTCATAGGCGATCGCTTCCAGGTTGACAGGGTGGTTGGTCGGCATGCATTCTCCTGATGAGCAATCGGCGGGGGCCCACTAATAGGTTGCGGGACGGCAACGGGCAGGAGGGGAGACCGGCAACGGACGACGGCACGTCCGGGCCCGCACCCCCCGCTCACCGGCACAGGACGAGCAACCGGAAGGGACCCGGCTACACGCACCGGCAGCGAAGGGCGGCGGCCGGACGAACGGAGCCCTGCGGGAGGGACGGGAGATGAAGGCAGCGGAAGCCTGGGGACAGGAAGGGGCACAAAAGAAGGAGCCGTGCAGGAGGGACGGGAGATGAGCGCAGGGAGAATCAGGCGGAGATCACCCGGAGGAGGGGGCAATCATGCTGCAGGAGGGACGGGAGATGAAGGCAGGAGAAAACAGGGGACAGGAAGGGATAAGAAAAAAAGGGGCTTACCGGGCCACCGGCAGCTTCGCCCGGAACCACCAACGGGCGCCCCGCATCACTCCTGCAGGCGGTCGTTGAGCTTCTTGTGCGTAAACCACCTGCCCGGCTTTCGCCCCCGCGGGGTGAGCGTCGGCTCCTCCCGGATCGGGCCCGGCTGGTTCGTGTGCCACCCCAGCGCATCGCCGTGGATGTCGGTGTGGGGCTCACGGTCCCACGGCGGCTGCTCTTTCGGCCACGCCTTGTGCGGGATGCGGGGGTGACGGCGGTAGAAGGGGTGGCGCTTGTCGGTCTCCAGCTGGTCCTCCGCATTTCTGCTGATATGCCTCCTCCTTCTCCGGGGCGGCGGGTACGGGTGCTTGATCAGTTGCAGTCGTCGGCCTTTCATACTAGTCTCTACTCCTCTTCCCTCATCATAATACATTCGCTCGTCAGTAGTTGTCCTGCGGCTTTGAGACCACCGCCTCCTCCACCTCGGGCTCGAGGACCCAGAGCGCCTCACGCACCTTCCTTCGCACCGCCGGGTCGGGATGACCCCGCATCTGGTACAGGGAGGCGATCGCCCCGCCGGAGAGCACCTCCTCCTCGTTGCCCGCCGTCGCGGTCGCCGTCAGCACCTCCAGGGCCGCGGCGACGATGTGGGGGTTCTCCTCCTCGAGGAGGCCCATCAGGATCGCGACCCCTCCCTGCCGTATCAGCTCGTTCGGCCGCCAGTCGTCGGCCTCCGTCGTCACGGCGAGGGCCTCTATGGCGGCCTCCCTCACCTCCTCGTCCGGGTGCATGCTCCGCCGCAGGAGATCGACCGTCAGTGCCTGCCGGATCTTCAGTTCTTCAACCATCATCTGCCTCCGTATGATGCCCCGCACGGCGGAGCGGTCCGCGGCTGCCGTCTCCACCGGTCCGGGCCGCAGGGAGCCATGCTCCTGAGTGGTAGATACGCATCATTCCTGAAGAACCTTTGTCCCGCAGCGGGCGGGGTGCATGAGAGAAAACCTCCCAACAACGGGGCAGAATAACACCGATGGAGACAAAAAAAGACCTGTTCGCGTAAAAATGCCGTAACGAAGAGACGGACACGGGGGAACAACCGCCCGCCGTCTTCCGGGACAGCCGCCCCGCCCTACTCGCCGAGGACGAACGTCTCGCCGTCAAGGCCGATGTGCGCCCAGTCCCAGCCTATCCGGTGCGACATGTGCACCACCCGGAAGTCGTTTGCAGAGAGCTCCTCCGCCATCGCGACCGCCTCGGTGTAGTTCATGTGCTTGCCGTGGTTCACGTCCGGCGGGAAGAGGGCGTCCAAAAAGAGGAGGTCGCAGCCGGAGAGCAGCTCCTTCGTCTCGTCGGGGATGAACCGGTTCGTATCCGCCGTGTAGCCGACCTTCACCCCGTCCGCCTCCCAGACGACCCCGCAGGTATATTCGGGCGGGTGGGTGACGACGCCGAGCGTAAAGGTGATGCCCGCGATCTCAAAGGGCTCGTAGGGCATGACCGGGTGGGGGTCCATCCGGATATAGTTGTAGACCTTCCCCAGGTACGCGAGCACCGGCGGGGCGCCGTAGACGGGCGGGTACTTCTGGACGCGGTAGAAGTCGTTGAAGCCGGAGAAGTGGTCGTAGTGCCCGTGGGTCCAGATCACCGCATCGATATGCGGGGCGCCCGCCGCAAGCAGCTGCGCCCGGAGGTCCGGGGAGGTGTCGATGAGGATGTTCGCCTCCCCGCGGGTGATGAGAAGCGAGGTCCGCAGCCGTTCCATCCCCGTCCGGGCCGCACGGGTGCAGACCGGGCAGGTGCACCCCACCTTCGGCGTCCCCGCCGTATCCCCGGTCCCCAACAGCCGCACCCGCATCCTGCGCCCCCAAAACAACCGGCACCGGGCCGGTCAGACGTTCTCCCGGATGAAGTGGCGGCTTTTGATGATCCGCATCCCCGCCTCGATATCGTCCTTGTCGATATGGTATTCGCCCTTCATCAGCGCGGAGATGATCGCCTCTTTGACCATCATCCGCAGGTCCGCACCGGAGAACCCCTCGGTCTGGCCCGCGATCGCGTCGAAGTCGCAGTCGCACTCGATGAGCGTGGTGACCGCCTTTAAGATGTCCCGGCGCATCCCGTGGTCGGGCAGCGGGAACTCCACCACGTCGTCGAACCGCCGCCATGCCGCCTCGTCGAGGAGGGCCGGGTGGTTCGTCGCCCCGATGAGGAGCACGCCGTTTCTAACAAAGCTCACCATATCGATATTTTTGAGGAGCATGTTCACCGCCCGCTTCATCGCCGAGTTGTCCTCGGTCAGCCGGGACTTCGCCACGAAGTCGAACTCGTCGATGAAGAGGATGCAGGGCGCGAGGCGCCGGGAGAGCTCGAAGATCCTGTCGATGTTCTTCGAGGTCTCGCCCAGGTACTGCGAGGTGAGCATCGCGAGGCGCACCTCGAGGAGCGGCATGTGCAGCTTTCTCGACATCGCAAGGGCAAGAGAGGTCTTGCCGGTGCCCGGCGGGCCGACGAAGAGGAGTTTGCCGAACTCATACACCTTCCGGTCCTTGAGAAAGTCCCGGTTTTTGAGCGCCACATCGATCTTTTTGATCGTGTCCACCTGCGAGGGCGTGCAGACGAGGTCGTCCAGAGAGAACTCGATCTCCTCGGGGGCGTAGATGATGAGGAGGTCGCGGGCATTTCTCATCTCCTCGTTCTCCTCGATGACGGGGCCGATGCGTGCCTCCATGTACGCGATCGTGTCCTCGTAGCGGGGGTTGTCTGCGCGCGCCTTCTCGTAGGAGATCGTATCCTTCCCGAGCACCTTCTCGGAATAGTAGGCAAGCACGGGGTTTTTGGCCGCCCGCGCCTCCCCGCCCTTTTTCAGGAACCACGCAAAGGCGGGTTCGACCGCCGTGATGGAGAGACGCTGCCCGAAGTCATCGAATTCGACAAAGGGGTTTTTCCGGAGGTAGGAGTAGGCCTTCTCGATGCCTGCCACCCGGGCGATGAGCCCCTCGCTGATCGAAATCGGCCGTTTAAACTCACCATCCGACCCTGACGCCCCCGCAACCGGGCGGAATGCCGGAGTGAGATCATTTATATCGAGGTCCGTGTGCTCGTTGACCACTGTCGCGGTCAGCAGAAGCTCCATCAGATCCAGGACCATTCCTTCGGTATCGCCTGACATGCGTAACCTATGATCTTGTACTCAGGCAAGAATAAGCTATTCGTGGCGGTTATCCCGATCGCGTGGTCACGATACAGCCGTCACCGGTTACGATTACCGTGTGTTCGGCCTGTGAGACGAGGGACCCGTCCACATCCCGCAGGACCGGGTAGTCCCGCACGATGCCATTCTTCTTCAGGGCCCCCAAGGCGAGGTCGACCTTGTCGCCCGTGATCCACCGCCGGGAGAAGGGGAGGCTTCGCCGGTCGCGGATCTGGTTGATCACCCGCTTGGCAGACGCCATGCGGACCCCCTTCGCCGCCACCTGGCTGTAGATCACCGAGCGTGCCCGGTCGTGGACGAAACCGGTCCCGGTGGAGGCGAAGGGTTCGATCGCAAAGGCCATCCCCTCCTCGATCACCGCTCCCCCGGAAATCCCGATGTTCGGGATGGTGGGGACGCCGTGGAGGTGGTACTGGGAGAGCCCGTGGCCGGTGAGGTTTGCGACCGGCCGAAAGCCCCTCGACTCGATCTCGTGCTGGATGGCGGCGCCCAGCTCCCCCGCGGTTGCGCCCGGCCGGACGAGCACGATCGCCGCTTCGAGGGCCGCACGCGACGCCTCCACGAGAAGGGCGTTGTCGCCGAGGTCCACCGTCGTCGCGGTGTCGGCGACGTAGCCCTCGACGTGCACCCCGAGGTCCACCTTGACGACGTCGCCTTCGGCAAAGAGGAGGCCGTCCTCCGGCCCTGCCGTGTCGTGGGCCGCGTCCTCGTTCAACGAGATGTTGAGCGGGAAGGCGATCTCCGCCCCCGCATCGAGTATTCCCTGTTCTATCGTCTCGACGAGCTCAAGGCGGGATGCGCCCACCACCACCATCGAGGCGGCTTCGTCGCGGAGGCGGGCGGCAATCCTGCCGGCCTCCATGTAGTTCTCCAGTATCTCCTCGTTCATGGTATCACGTTCTGAGTATCATGTTTATCGTATCAATGTCCGTTGTATCAATCCGTTCGTAGAGCACATCTATAGTATCAATCCGTTCGTTGTAGCACATCTATAGTATCAATCCGTTCGTAGTAGCACATCTATAGTATCAATCCGTTCGTAGTAGCACGTCTATAGTATCAGTCCGTTCGTAGTAGCACATCTATAGTATCAATCCGTTCGTAGTAGCACGTCTATAGTATCAGTCCGTTCGTAGTATCACGTCAATGATATCAATGTCCGTTCGTTGTATCACATCTATAGTATCAGTGTCCGTTCGTAGTTCGTGAAGACCTCAAAGCCGTCCTTCGTGACCACGCCGATGTCCTCGAGCCTGACCCCGCCGGTGCCGTCGTAGTAGAGCCCCGGTTCGACGGTCACCACGTGGCCGGGCACAAGCTCCACATCCCCGCGGGGGGAGAGGTAGGGGTCCTCGTGGATGGCGAGGCCCACCCCGTGGCCGAGGCTGTGAATGAACCCCTCGGCCCCGGTCGCAAAGCCCTGTTCGGCGAAGAGGTCGACGACCGCCCCGTGCACCTCGGCGCCGGTGATGCCGGGCCGGATCATCCCCTCGGCGAGGAGCTGCGCCCTGAGGACCGCATCGTAGAGGGCGCGGACCTCGGGGGACGGGACCCCTTTTACAAAGGTCCGGCTCATATCCGCATAGTACCCCGTCGCCTCGTTTCTCGGGAAGACGTCGATGAGAATGGGCTCATGTTCCCGCAGCGTCCCCGACCCCGTATTGTGGGGCTGGGCCGTCTCCGGCCCGCAGGAGATGATCGTCTCATGCGCCGCATACCCCCGCCGGAGCAGCCAGCAGTGCATCTCCCGGCGCAGGCCTTCGGAGGTGAGGGGAGCGCCCTCATGGACGAGACTGCCCCCGGCAACGGACGCATTCCCGAGGATCGCCGCCGCAAAGGCCATCACCCCGTTCGTGACCGCCTGCGCCGCCCGGATGGCGTCCAGCTCCCGCGGGGTCTTGACCGCCCGCATCCCTTCCAGGGTGCTGCTGTCGGGGGTGACCGCCCCGAACGGCTCGTAGGCACGGGCGACCGAGAGCGGAAAATTCCCCGGCACGAGGATGTCGCCGCCTGCGAGCCGGTGCACCATCCGTGCCGCCGCCCGTCTTGGGTCCTGCTCCTCTTCCAGGAGCTCGAAGTAGCCGGCCTCACCGCGGGTGATGATATCGCAGGCCGCCTCGTCGCGGGCCCGGCCCGCCTCCATCTGCGGGACGACGAGCACCCCTGCCTCCCCCCGCTTTTTGACATAGAACATCTGGTCACTGGTCATAAACCCGGTCAGGTACCGAAAATTCGGATCAGCGGAAGAGGCGTACATGACAAAGGCGGCCGCTCCTGCCGCCTCCATCGCCTCGTCAAGGGAAGGCATACCTAACCATAGCGGGGGAAACCACAAGTACTTTTATCCTGCGCACTTATCTATGGACAATGGACGACGCATCCCGTCAGACGCTGCAGATGAAGTTTGTAAAACTCGCGATGATCCTCAATGGAGTACTGCTCTTTGCCGCAATAGCGGTCATCGCCCTCGCGGGCATCATCCCCTTCTACCAGGTCCCCATCGCCGCGGTATTCGGCACCGCCTCCGTGGTGCTTGCCATCCTGTTTCTCCGCTCCTACCGCCGGGACAAGCAATGGCTCGATACCGTCCCCGACGATGCGCCGAAGGGGACGACGGGCGAACAGGGGGCCGCGGGCGGCGTGAAAGGAGCTGAACCGGAGGAGTGAGGGGGCCCGATGCTGGAAAAAATCAGGTCAGAGATCGAACTGGTCAGCCGCCACCTCGAGGTGATACGGGTGGTCGCCGCCCTCCAGCCCATCGGCATCATGAAGCTCGCCGAGGTGACGGGGGAGCCCTCCCACCGCATCCGGTACTCCCTCAAGGTGCTCGAGGCGCAGGGGTATATCCGGGCATCGCCGGCGGGAGCGGTGATCACCGGGGCCGCCGGCGAGATGCTCGCCAATTTTGACGCGGAGATCGACACCCTCATCGCGCTCCTCGAGGAGATGCGGGGCGCGAACACTCCCTGACGCCCTCCCCCCAGGGGCTCTTCCATAATCTTTAATTATCACACGCGCCGACATTGTAAGGCACACAAGGTGCAGAGCCTCCATAACTCAGTTGGTAGAGTGTCTGGCTGTTAACCAGAATGTCACAGGTTCGAGTCCTGTTGGGGGCGCTTTTTGCTTCAGAGACGATATCTCCGAACGATCATACTCCAGACATTTTTTTCGGTTTTCTCCTGAAAAGCGGAGCCGGATGGTAATTCCAGACAAATAGAAAAACCATAAGTTTCAATGTACCCCTTCGGGTAGGTGCCAAACCAGTCACCGGTGAACGACCGATCAGAAGAGCCCGGAGAGGCCAGACGCAACCACGACGATCTCGTTCACTTCTCCCATTATTCACGAGACTTCAGAGATCGGGCAGGCAACCGCCATGGCGGGAGACAACGGTTATTTTTGGCAGGAACAAACTCCTCACCAGAAGGCATATCCATGCATCATCGCACCATCACTTCCCTTACATCCATCATGCTTGTCCTGACCTGCGCCGTCATCTGCGGCTGCGTCGCGCCCGATGAACAGGGTGTGGCCGCCACTACCACCGTCCCGGTAGAACGCGGGTGGACGCAGGCGGCTGTGGCGCTCCTCGAACTATATGCCCTGAGCGAAGCCGGGGAGGAGGCATACGAGAGGTTCAACGGTTCGGTGGTGTCCCCGGACCCCCTCATCCTGTCCGACGCCGGCGGGCATCCCCTCCATTACCGGTATTATGTTCTGAAAAATGGCGAACCCGTGTACGCGGTGCAGGTGAGCGCGAACAAACTGCTCGGCCAAGCGGTCACCCACATCGGGGATTTCGGCTACCTGGGGAGCAATGAATCGGTGGACAGGGCAGTGAACGGAAGCATCACCGATGGTGCGGCATCCGGAATGGCCTCTACCCCCGTCCCCTCGTATGGCGAGAAGTATACGCGAATGATGCTGGACTGCTGGGAAGTGGAGGATGCCTATGCACAGGGTGTGGCAAGAGATGCGGAGCATGCCGGCATCGATATCTCGAGACCACTTACTGCTGATGATCAGGAACTCATCAGGGAAATCCTGTGGGAGAATATCAGGCAAAGAGAAGAGAACATAGGGGAGATCGAGGAGAACTACCGGGTGGAGCTTTAAAGTGGTGCAGTGGCTGGTATTTTCCGTGCTGCGATTTCCCGGCAGACCGTGGCATCCGGCGTCCGTGCGAATGTCTCTCGCAATAATCAGGATCACCCCGTTCCATCGTGCTCCCTGTTTCCATGAAAAATCTTCTCCACCGCCTTTCACGATAGCCGGGGGTTCAAGGGATCATGTGAGCGCAGCGGCTCTTGCGATCATCGTGTAAGAATATGGTTGTTCGAAGCCCCCGACGCACCGCCGGGGAGGTCCCGCCGGGAGGGCACCGGCGCCGACCTCTGATCCCCCGCCCCCGGCCCTCAGACCGCCGCAATCCCGAAGATCTGCGATATGAGGGTGACAAACAGCACCGCAGGGATGCAGAAGCGGACGAGGACGAGATAGGCCTGCTGCATCCGCGGGCTTCCCCCCAGCTCTTCGAAGAGCCATCCGGTATCGACGAACCAGCCGGCAACGATGCTCACGATGAGGCCCGAGATGATGAGGCCGAGGGTGCCGAAGTAGTAGTCGGAGAGATCAAAGAGCGGTGTTCCGAAGAGCTCCAGGCGAAGACCCGTGTAGCTGAGGGCGGACGGGAGCCCGAGGAGGAAGATGATCCCGAATATGAGAAGGGTCGCCTTCTGCCGGGGATAGCCGTACGAATCGATCATCGTCGCCACCGGCACCTCCAGCATGGAGGCGGCACTGGTGAGGGCCGCCAGAAAGAGCATGGCAAAAAAGAGCATCCCGAGGACCCAGCCGAACTGGATGCCGGCGAAGACCGTGGGGAGGGTGACGAAGGCAAGGTTCACCCCCGCCGCCGGGTCCAGGCCGAAGGCAAAGACGAGGGGGAAGATCATGAACCCCGCGAGGATCGCGATGAGGATATCGGCGACGACGATCACGACACCGCTTTTGAACAGGTTCGCCTCGCCCAGGTAGCTGCCGTAGGTGAGCAGGATACCCATCCCGACCGAGAGCGAGAAGAACGCCTGCCCGAACGCCGCCGCCCAGATCATCGGGTCCGCGAGCCGGGAGAGGTCCGGCGCGAGATAGTAGGCCACGCCTTCGGCAGCCCCGGGCTGGAGAAGGGAGAAGGCGACGAGGAAGAGCAGGATCACCACGAGGAGCGGGATGACAATGCGCGATATCCGCTCAAGCCCCTCGCGGACCCCCGACCGCACGGTGGCGTAGACGATCAGCCCGGAGAGGACGAAGAAGATCAGCGGGTAGTAGGAGCCGGTGAAGGCGCCGAAGTCCACCGGCCGCTGGAAGGCGAAGAAGAGGGCATAGGCAAGCACCCAGCTCGTCACCACGAGGTAGTAGCTGAGAATGAGGCTCACGATTGCCACGATTACGATGCCCGCTTTGTAGAACCGCTGGCCGATGGCCCGGAAGGCGGGGCCGACCGAGGTCCTGAGGTGGCGCCCGACCGCGAGCTCGAGCATCAGAAGAGGGAGGCCGAAGAGGAAGACCGATATCAGGTAGGGAACAAGAAATGCACCGCCGCCGTTTGCCCCGACAATATACGGGAAGCGCCAGATGTTGCCGATCCCCACCGCAGAGCCGATGCTCGCGAAGATAAATCCCAACCCGCCTGACCACATCTCCCTATCCATCGCCATCCTTCCCGTAATTGGTCAGATACCACGGAGGTATTCTTATAGATATGCATCGGGGGCGCGGATCCGCCGTGACGGCGCCCGCACATAAATAATATAGATTTATGAACGGCACCATCCAATTGATTAGAGAACCTGATTCACCGGAGGGCATGGAGTGTCGTTAAAAGATAACAGATCGTCGATTGCCGGACATGCCGTCGTATTTCTATTACTGATGATCTTCTGGCTCCTCCTCTCCGGCTACCTGGACCTCTTTCATGTCGGTTCGGGGATCCTCTGCTGCGCGATCGTCACCCTCATCTCAGGCGACCTCGTCTTCACAGAAGGGAAGAGCCTCATTCGTTCAGCCCGAATATTCCTCCGGTTCATCCTCTATATCCCCCTGCTCCTGCTGGAGATCCTCTATGCCAATATCGATGTCGCCTACCGCGTCCTCCACCCGTCGATGCCCATCGATCCGGGCCTCATCACCATCGAGACGCCATTTACCGGGGACGTCCTCAGGACAGCGTTCGCAAACGCCATGACGCTTACCCCCGGGACCATCACCGTCGATGTCTCGGGGGGGACCTTTACGGTTCATGCACTCGTCCTTGCGGGCGGGGAGAAGGACCTGCTGGAAACCCGGGATATCCAGAACCACCTGGGAGCGATCTTCGAGGAGGGCGCATGAACGATATCTTCCTCGCCAGCACCATCATTTTGATCTTCACGATCTTTCTCTGCCTCTACCGGGCGCTCTACGGCCCCGGCGTCGAGAACCGCCTGATTGCCGTCAACACCATCGGAACGAAGACGATCATCATCCTCCTTCTCATCGGGTTTATCTATGAGCGGCCGATCTTCGTGGACATCTCGATCGTCTATGCGATGATCAACTTCATCGCGACCATTGCGATTGCAAAATACCTCAGGAGGGGATGCGTATGCTGACCATCCTTGCCACTATCTGCATTATCATCGGCCTCTTCTTCATGGTCGTCGGTGCACTCGGTCTGCTGCGCTTTCCGGACTTCTATACCCGCGCCCATGCGAGCGGCAAGTGCGATACGCTCGGAGAGGGGATGATGCTCGTCGGGTTCATCCTTTACGAGGGGATGACGCTCATCTCGGTGAAGCTCCTCCTGCTTGCGATCTTCATCTTCATCTCGTCGCCGACCGCGGTGCACGCCCTCGTGCATGTCGCCCACTCGCGGGGCGTTGCACCGTGGAAAAAGGGGGATGAACGCCAATGATCTGGATACTCGACTTTGCGCTCCTCCTCTTCATGATCCTCTGCGCAATCGCGGCGATCACGGTAAAAGACCTGCTCCACGCGACGATCATCCTTGCCGCCTACTCGTTGATCATGACGGTCCTCTGGGCGGAGCTGAATGCCCCGGATGTCGCCTTTACCGAGGCGACGGTCGGGGCGGGGATCACCACCGTCCTGTTTATAGCCGCCATAGCACGAACCAGAAGGAGTTCATCCGATTGAAAAAATTAGCCCTTCTTGCAGTCCTCTTCATCGGCATCATCCTCTTCTGGGCGGTCGAGGATATGCCGGCATTCGGCGACCCCGAAGCCCCGGCCACCCGGTATACCGGGGAGCTGTACATCCGGTCGGCCCTCCATGACGTCGGGATAGAAAACATCGTCACCGCCATCCTTGCCAGCTACCGCGGGTTTGATACTCTCGGCGAGGTGGTGGTGATCTTCACCGCAGGCATCTCGGTCTCCCTCCTGCTCAGACGGGGGGGATGCCTGTGAGGGAGAATGTCGTCATCAGGACGGTATCACGCCTCGCGGTGCCCTTCATCCAGGTCTTTGCCCTCTACGTCATCGTCCACGGCGCATCCGGGGCGGGCGGCGGGTTCCAGGGCGGCGTCGTCTTCGCCGCATCGTTCGTTTTAATGGTCATCGCCTTCGGCCTTGGCTCGGTGAGAAAGCGGATCGATAACCGGGGGTTCATGATCTTCTCGGTGCTCGGGATCTCCGCCTATGCCGGCATCGGGTTCCTCTGCCTTCTCTTTGCCGGCAATTACCTCGAATACGGGGCGATTGAGGCAGCGCTCGGCATACCCCACCTCCACGGCCTCTTAATTGACGTCGTCGAGGCCGGCATCGGCATCAACGTGATGGCGGTAATGACATCGATCATCTACGACATAGCAGAACAAAGAGGGAAATCTTCATGATTGAGGCGTTTTTTGAGCTCTTCCTCGCCCGGTACAACTACTGGATGGCGATCATCCTGATGCTGATCGGCCTCTATGCACTGATCGCAAAACACAACCTGGTCAAGAAGATCATCGGGCTCAACATCTTCCAGACCGCGATATTCCTCTTCTACATCTCCTTTGGCGATGTAAAGGGCGGCACCGCACCGATTTACCTCCCCGAAGGGATAGACGCCCTCTATGTCAACCCGGTCCCGCACGTATTGATCCTGACGGCGATCGTCGTCGGGGTGAGCACCACGGCGGTGGCCCTCGCGCTCATCACCAGGATCTATGAAGAGTACGGCGTCATCGACGAGGATGAGCTCAAAGAGCTGGTACGGGGGCGGCGATGATGCTTGCCCATCTCCCGGTCTTTCTGGTGACGATCCCGATCGTCGCATCGCTTCTGATCCTCGCGGCAGGATGGCATGACCGGCGCTTCTGCCACCCGATAGCGCTCATGACCGTCCTCTTCCAGTTCGGTGCCGCAGTCGTCCTCCTCTTCGAGGTGATGCGCGGGGGGACCATCCATTACCACGTCGGAGGGTGGGCCCCGCCGCTGGGAATCGAGCTCGTCATCGACAGCTTCAACGGCTTCATCCTCATGGTAATCCTGCTCCTCTCCGCCGCAGCGATGGTCTATGCAAAGAGGAGCGTGGAAAAGGAGATCCCGGCCGATAAAACGGTCTCCTTCTACGTCCTCTTCCAGCTCCTCATCACCGGCCTCGTCGGGATGACGATCACGGGCGACATCTTCAACCTCTACGTCTTCCTTGAAATATCGTCCATCACCGCCTACACCCTGATCTCGGCAGCACGCAGGCCCCATTCCTATGTGGCAAGCTTCAACTACCTCGTGCTGGGGTCCATCGCCGCCGGGTTCATCCTTCTTGGGATCGGCAACCTCTATGTCGCGACCGGCTCGCTGAACATGCGGGAGCTTGCCGTGATGCTCCCGGCATCGTACGAGCTTGCAACGGTCCATTCGGCCTTCCTCTTCCTGATGATCGGGTTCTCCATCAAGGCGGCCGTCTTCCCCCTCCACCTCTGGCTCCCGGATGCATATGCCGAGTCGCCGTCCGTGGTGACGGTGGTGATCTCCACCGTGATGGCGAAGGTGAGCGTGTATGCGCTCTTCAGGATCCTCTTCACGGTCTTTACGACGGCATACATCCTCGACAGTTTCCCGGTGACCGGGATCGTCCTCTTCATCGCAGCGGTTGCGATCATTGCAGGGGCGGTGCTCGCCATCGGGCAGGACGACCTCAAGCGCCTGCTCGCGTACTCGAGCGTCAGCCAGATAGGCTACATCATGTTCGCGCTCGGCGTCGCGAACCAGATCGCCCTCGAAGGAGGGCTCCTGCACATCCTCGGCCATGCCGTGATGAAGGGGTGCCTCTTCATGGTCGCGGGGCTGATCATCTACCGGATGGGGACATCGCGGCTCTCCGAGCTCAGGGGCGTTGCAAAGACGATGCCGGTCTCCTGCGCCGCGTTCGCCCTTGCAGGCGCGTCCATGATCGGCATTCCCCCGACCATCGGGTTCATGAGCAAATATTACCTCGTCCTCGGGGCGTTTGAGGCAGGACACTGGCTCTATGCGGCCGTCCTCCTCGTGGGAAGCCTCCTTGCGGCCGTCTATATCTGGAAGTTCATCGAGGTCGCCTACTTCGGGGATTCCCACGGGGAGGAGCACGGGGACGCCGTCGGCGGCGACCGCCACGACCGCAGGGAACGCGAGGCCCCCGTTTCCATGCTCGCACCGGTGGTCACGCTCGCCCTCCTCTGCCTCATCCTCGGCATCGGGGTCGAGATATTGATGGAGCATGTCATCGGCCCTGCGGTCACCCTGCTCCTCGGAGGTGCCTGATATGCCGGACCTCTCCGCCCTGCTGCCGGCGGCCACGATCACCATCCCCCTCCTGGGGGCGGGGCTGATACTCGCCACCGGAAGGCACGAGAATATCCGCGAGAGCGTGACGATCGCTGCCGCTCTTGCGATGCTGGGGACGGTCCTTGCGATGCTCCCGCCCATCCTCGGGGGGGGGAAAATCTCCCTCACCCTCCTGCCGATGGTTCCCGGCGGCGACTTCGCCCTCAGGGTCGACGCGTTCGGGATGGTCTTTGCCCTCACCGCCGCCGTCCTCTGGCTCCTCAACTCCTTCTATGCAATAGGCTACATGCGGGCCCTGCGGGAGCATGCGCAGACGAGGTTCTTCTTCTGCCTCGCCGTTGCCATCGCCGCGGCGATCGGGATTGCCTTCTCGGCAAACCTTGTAACGCTCTTCCTCTTCTACGAAGTCCTGACGATCATCACCTACCCGCTCGTCGTACACATCGAGACGCCCGCTGCGATGAAGGCGGGAAGAAAGTACCTCGCCTATCTCCTCGTCGGGGGTATCTTCCTGCTTGCCGCGACGATCCTCACCTACCTCCTGACCGGGACGACCGAGTTCGTTCCCGGCGGGTTTCTGGCGGGGTCGGGGGCGGCCCTCACCCTGCAGGTCCTCTTCCTCCTCTTCATGGTAGGGTTTGTCAAGGCGGCGTGGATGCCCCTCCACGGGTGGCTCCCGGCGGCGATGATCGCCCCGACGCCCGTTTCCGCCTTCCTGCATGCGGTCGCCGTCGTGACGGCCGGCGTCTTCGGGATCGTCAGGGTGGCCGGCTGGGTCTACGGCATGCCCCTGATGGCATCGCTCGGCCTTGGCGTGGCCCTCGCCGCGATCGCCTCGTTCACCATCATCACCGCCTCCCTCTTCGCGCTTGCCGAGGATAACCTGAAGCGGCGGCTCGCCTACTCGACGGTGAGCCAGCTCTCCTACATCCTCCTCGGCGTCTCGATGCTCTCCGTCGCCGGGATGACCGGGGCGATGGTGCACATCCCCTTCCACGCCTTCATGAAGATCACGCTCTTCTTCGTCGCCGGCGCCGTCATCGTCGCCGCCGGCAGGGAGCGCATCTCCGACATGAAGGGCCTCGGGCGAAAGATGCCGGTGACCGCCCTGATGTTCTCGGCCGCGGCCATAGGCGTCTGCGGCCTTCCGCCGCTCTGCGGCATCCACAGCAAGATATTTCTCATGGTCGGCGCCGTGGAAGGGGGGATGCCGGTCCTCCTCCTCGTGATCATCGCGAGTGCGGTGCTCAATGCGGCCTACTTCCTCCCGATCATCTACACGATGCTGGTCGACCGCCCCGCCGACCCCCATGCCCTTGACGGCGTTGCCGAACCGCCCCTGATCATGCTCGTCCCCATCATCCTGACGGCGGCGCTCTCGGTGCTCTTCTTCTTCAACCCGTCGGTGCCGTTCATGGATTTAGTGCAGATCGCCATCGGCGAGATCACCGCAGGAGGCCTGCCATGACCATGATCGCCCTTCCCCCCGCCTTCATCTGCCTTGCAGGGCTCATACCCGTGCTCTTCCTGCGGGGAACCGCCCGAAACGCATGGGCCGTCCTCACCGGGGCCGCCGCCCTCCTTGCCGCCCTCGGCCTCGCCGGCTCATCCGCACGGCTGGTAGTCTCCCTCCTGCCGGGCGTTGAGACGGTTCTTTTCCAGGTCGACCCGATGCGGTCGCTCGCAGGCACCGTCTTTGCACTGGCAGGGCTCCTCACCCTCATCTATGCGGCCTACCGGGAGCTCCCCGCGGCCGAGACGATGGGGATGCTCGCGTCGCTGGGCGCCACCCTCGGCATCGTCTATGCGGGCGATCTCATCACCGTCTTCCTCTTCTGGGAGCTGCTCGCCCTAGCATCCCTCAGTATCATCTGGTCGTCGGATGACCCCGGCTCGCAGGGCGCAGGCTACCGGTATCTCCTCTTCCACATCTTCGGCGGCGCCTGCCTGCTGGGCGGGATTGCCTACATTGTGATCACCACGGGGAGCGCCGCCATCGGCCCGGCGGCGGCGGGGCCCGGCCTCCTCCTCATGCTGACCGGGATAGGGGTGAACGCCGCGTTCATCCCGCTCCACACCTGGGCCCCGGATGCCTACCCGAGGGCGTCCGTTGCCGGGTCCGTCGCCCTCTGCATCTTCACGACGAAGGCGGCGGTCTTCCTCCTCGCCGCCATCGGCGGGTGGGGCGTTGCGGTGGCGTACATGGGCGCGGCGATGGCGCTCTACGGCGCCGTCTTCGCCCTCATGCAGGATGACATCCGCCGCCTCCTCTCGTATTCGATCATCAGCCAGGTGGGCTACATGGTCGCGGCGATCGGGGCGGGCACGGCCGCCGGCATCGATGCCGGCCTTGCGCACATGGTAAACGACATCCTCTTCAAGTCGCTCCTCTTCATGGCGGCAGGGGCGGTCATCTACCGGACCGGCCATTCGCGCCTCCCGGAACTCGGCGGCCTTGCACGGCCGATGCCGCTCACCACCGCCTGTGCCGTCATCGGCGGCCTTGCGCTTGCGGGACTGCCGGGGCTGAACGGGGCGGTGAGCAAGGGGATGGTGATCGAGGCGGCGGCCGGGGTCCCGTACCTCCCGGCGATGCTCCTCGCAGGCGCGGTCGTCACCGTCATCTACGTCCTCCGGTTCCTCTGGCTGGCCTTCTTCAGGCCCGCACCAGGGACGGGGGAACCCGCTCTCCCGCGCGACGCCCCTCTCCCGATGCTCGCGGGGATGGGCCTTACCGCCATCCTCTGCCTTGCGATCGGGCTCTTCCCCGACCTCCTGACCGGCCTTCTTCCGGGAGGGACGCACGCCCACCCGTTCTCCCCCTCGCACCTGCTCGAGTCGGGGGCAGTCTTTGCTGCGGCGGGCGCCCTGTTCCTCCTCCTGCGACCGCTGCGGTCGCCAGGATGGAGCTTTGCGTCCGATATCGACCGGCTCTACATCGCCGCCGGGAAGGGGGTCTTCTGGTTCTCCGCCCACCCGCTGGACCGGATGGCAGGGGGCATCGGGCGGATCACCGGCATGCTTGTCGACGGCTTCAAAAAGACCGCACAAAATCCGCCGGTAGCCTGCCGGATCGCCGGGAGAACGCTGGCGCTCCCGGTGGTGCGGGCGCTCGCGGACCCGGAGGCGGCGGGGGCATACGAAGCGTCGCTTGCCGAGATGCGGCGCACGTACCCGGACGAGCAGATCGGCATCTGGGGCGGGGCATACGGCATCGTCTTTGTGAGCATCGTCACGTTCCTCTATTTTATCATCGATATCCTGTGGTGAGGCGGAAGGGGACGGCATACCCCGGCGCCGTCACCCATTTCTCCCCCCTCCCCCCGGTGCGGGAGCTTCCCCACAGGAATGAACACCCCGTGCATGCGCCATGAACCTCGGATACCGGGGTGAGAAGGGGCATCCCTCCCGGGGCGGCGTCGCCAATTCGCACGATGGCCGCCGCATGCCCCCGCCGGGAGAACCGCGTGTTGCATGTTCCCCTGATGCACCGGGATTCTGGGCACGTGCAGGCCGTTTCACTCCCCGGTGAACGTGTTCTAAAAAAAGGTATACGGGTGATGCACCCGGGATGGCCCACCCGTCAGTTCCCGGCGGGGCGGGCCGTCTCGTAACAGGGGATGCAGACCTGCCTGCCGTCGAGGAGGCGGGTCTTTGCATCGGCCACCTGCTCGCCGCAGTGGGCGCAGGCGACCGAGACGAAGATCCGCGCCGCTGCCGGGGGCTCCACCTCCACCTCGCGGACCCGGACCACCTCGTCCTGCGGCAGGGTAAGGATGCGCTCCGTGGCCGCCTGCATCAGCGCGTGGAACCGATCGTGCTCCGCCGCGTCCGCCCGGCCGGACATGACCTTCCTGCGGAGGTCGTCCATCTCCGCCCGTCCGGGCGCTTCCGTGGCCAAGGCCAGCACTCTTACCGCCCTGCCGCTCCCGCGGGAGATGAAGGTGAAGGCGTGCTTGCCGTAGTCCCTGATGACAAGGTTGCCCTTCCCGGCGGTGCAGCCGGTCACCATCTGGATGGCATCCACGCCGCAGGCATCGGTCTCCGCGATCGCCACCAGCTCTTCATCGTACGGCCGGCCCACGCCCAGCGCCTGCATTGCCGCCACCGCAACGCGGTAGCCCATGGCAAGGCCGGGGCAGGCATGGCCGTGAAACGTGACGCATTCGTCAAAGGACGGGTATGTTCCGGCAGCAGTGGTGCCGGCCGGGTGATCATGTGTATCGCACATAGGTACTCTCTTTCCTCTTGTGTGGTATATCCGGATATTCTTCTCTTTCGGTTGTTCGACTGCCGTTCCCGTTGCCGTTCCCGTTGCCATTGCAGAGGCACTGCGGGATGACGCAGGGCACCCCCCAGAGCTCGCCGATCATCACCGGCACCCCATACACCGCCTCGATCTCATCGGCGGTGATGACGCTCGTATCCCCGTAGGTATGGATGGACTGGTCCTTGAGGAGGATGAAGCGGTCGGCATACCGGAGTGCGGTGTTGAGATCGTGCATCGTCATCACCACTGCGATCTGGTGCTCGGTCACGATCCCCCGGATCTTGTCGAGGATCTCGACCTGGTTTCTCAGATCGAGCGCACTCGTCGGTTCGTCCAGGAGGAGGATCTTCGGCTCCTGCACGAATGCCCGTGCAATGGCGATCATCTGGAGCTCCCCCCCGCTCATCTCGTCGATGTAGTGGAGGCGGAGGTGGTCGATCATGAATTTCTTAAATGCCGCATCGACGATCCTCAGGTCATGTCCGGTGATGTCCCACCCGATATGCGGCCGCCTCCCGAGGAGCACCGCATCAAACCCGGTCAGCCTGCCGGTCTCGACCCGCTGGGGCACGTAGCCTATGCGCCGGGCGACCTCCATCAGGTCGAGGGAGGCGAGGGGATCGCCGCCCACGGAAACGACCCCCTGCTCCGGCACGAGGATCCGGTTCAGGCATTTTAAGAGCGTCGTCTTTCCTACCCCGTTCGGCCCGAGAATCGCTACGATTTCGCCCTCCGCGATGGAGAACGCGATCTCGTCGAGCACCGAATGGTTCCGGTACATAAACTTCAGTTCGTCGACCGAGAGGATCATCGGTGATACCCCCGGATGAGCAGATAGATGAAGATGGGCGCGCCCATGAACGCGGTGAGGATCGCGACCGGGAGGACGTACGGTGCCACGATCAGGCGGGCGACCGTGTCCGAGGCGAGCAGCAGAAGGGCACCCATCACGATGGAGCCCGGTATCAGGTACCGCTGCTCGTCACCGATGATCCGCCGCACCATGTGCGGGCAGACGAGCCCCACAAACCCGATCACCCCGAGAAACGAGACGAGCACCGAGGTCACGAGTGCAGCGACGATCATCCCGACGTTCCTGAGCCGCTCCACATTGACCCCGAGCCCCCGGGCGGTCTCGTCGCCTGCATCCATCGCATTGTAGTTCCAGCGGTTGGCGATGAAGTAGATGCACGCGGCGACGGTGATCACCGCCATCAGGGTGAGCTCCGGCCACCCTGCCCTCCCGACATCGCCGAATGTCCAGTGGACCACCGCCGCAAGCTGGGTATCATCGGCAAAGTACTGGAGGAACATCACGCCCGCGGTAAAGAGGGATGAGAGCGCGACACCGGCAAGGATCACGACCTCGGGTGAGGATGCCTTGATCTTTGCGATGGCGATGATCGCTACCGTTGCCAGCATGCAGAACACAAAGGCGATGATCGCCGTCAGGTACGGGTTGTTGATCACGACCGCACCCGCCGTCGTGGAGGTCATCCTGCCAGTCCCGAAGATGATGACCGCGACCGCAGCACCAAACGCACCGGCGTTGGAGATGCCGAGCGTGAACGGGGAGGCGAGCGGGTTCCTGAGGATCGACTGCATCGCGACACCGGCGACCGAGAGGCCCGCACCCGCGACGATCGCGGTGAGCGCCTGCGGGAGGCGGATGTTCCAGATGATCCGGTCCCACTTGTCCGTGAGGTTCTCACCGATAAGGGTCATAAAGACCTCATACGGGGGAATTGCAACCGCACCGACCGATATTGAGAGGATGAGCAGGAAGAAGAGGACGGTGATCCCGCCGATGATGAAGAGCACCTTCCGGTAGGTGTAGCTGAGGTAATCCTGCGGGAGTTCACCGCCGCCGAGGTGCATCGGGAGATCAGCCCCTCTCACGGCGATGGTTCAGGGGATAGTTCCCGGATTTCGGTTTCCGCATGAGGGAAGCTATATGACTACGATTATTTAAAAATATCATACTTCCTCAGATATCCGTTATCTGAACGAATACATAAGGCTACGTATTTCACTTCTCTTATGAAGAATTCCGCCATTCATGGAGAATCCCTATCTTCTTCACCAGCCGGTCATGCGTCTGAGAGGAAGAAGGGGATGGGACCCCCTTTCATTTCGCGGGTGAGAGGGGAATGCCCCGTTTTGCAGGTGTTGCCCATTCCGGGAGGAGGAACGAGGGAGAAATGTGAGCCTGTTCCTTCCTCCCGCAGCCGTCCAAAAGATCAGACCGGGATGCGGGTAAACCCGAGGTCCCTGAACTGGCCGTTCAGTTCATCAAAGACCGGCTCGCCCACGAAGAAGGTGAAGATCTCGTCGGCCTTCTCCGCAGGGTCGATGTCCTCGAACCGGTCGGGATAGAGCACCTTGCCGATGAAATACGCATCCGCAAAGACGGTCTCGTAATTGATATTGTAGAGGTTGTAGGGGAGGACGCCGTAGACGTTGCCCTCGTTCACCGCCGAGAGGCCCCGCAGTGCCGGGTCCGTCTTCAGCTGCCCGATGGCGCCCTCGCTGTCCATCTCGATTGTGCCTGTATCGATGAAGATGTACTCGGGGTCCCAGTCGACGAGCGCCTCTTTGGCGACATCGACATGGGCGGTGCCGAGGCCGGATGCGACGTTGTCCGCATGCACCCAGAGGAACGGCGGGTAGGCGGGCTCGGTCGAGATGATGCCGTGGGCTCCCGCAGAGGAGACGCCGCCGATGTACACCCGTTTGCGGTCTTCCTCCGGGATGTCGGCGGTGCGCTGCTCGAGGTCGGCCATCGTCGCGTCGATGTAGGCGATCACCTCTTCGGCCCGATCCTCCCTTCCGATGGCCTCTCCCATCACGCGAAGACCTCTGTACATCTCTGCTTTCTCGGCGTCATTGCGGAGCGAGCCGTACGGGAATGCCACGACGGGAATGCCCGTCTTCTCCCGGAGGGTGTCGGCCTCGGCCGCACTCGTCCCGTACGCCGTTCCGGTGGAGCCGGTCTTGAAGACCAGATCCGGCCCGATGGCGATGACCTTCTCGGGGTCGTCCTTCCCGCGCATCTCGCCGAAGAGCGGAAGGCCCTTCAGCCAGTCCCCGTGGACCAGCGCATAGGTGCGGCCCTCGGGCGATCGCCCCTCCTTTTCCATGCTGTCGACACCGATAATCAGGTCCTCCCCCTGCAGGTACACGAGGTACCGGATACAGCCCGAACCGGAGCAGAGAACGCTCTCGGCCGGCACCGGCACGGTGACGCTCCGGCCGAAGCCGTCCGTCAGGGCGAGTTCGGATGGGCCGGCAGGTGCGGTGGGCGTCCCACCGGCCCCCGGCTCGCCATCATCAACACACCCGGCGGCCGCAAGAAGAATGACGAGGAGCACGCCTGCAATAGTAATACTAATTGAATGTATTTTAGCACCCATACTGATCTATTGATGATAATTGGCTACATAATGTTATTGATTTGATTTTTTAATGGATTGAATATTACAAAATAATAATTTGTTAAAAAGGCCTCTGTCCGCACCGGCATTCCGTGTTCCATCCGGGGATGCATAAATGTGATAACATCCTTTCAGGAAGGAAAAAACAGTGGCTGCCGTCAGCCGGAGGAAAATGCTGCGCACCATCCCCGGCATCTCCGGGAAGAGAACCAGGAACGTGCCCAGGTACCACGAAGGAAGGGAACCGGCTGCGGGTGTGGCGACAGGCGTTATCGGGGAGCGACGGCATCACCGCCGGAGCGGGAAGGGGAGGGCCGCCCGTACAGTGGCGTCCCGTCGCTCAACCACCCGGACAGGCGGCGGGAAACGCCGTCGCCGGTTCAGTCGGACTCCTGCCCGTAGGCAAGGAACCCCGCGTTGAGCGCGAGGCAGAACCTCCCGTAGCCGGTCAGCTCGTAGACGATGAAGGTGCCCTTTGCCGTCCCCGTAATCATCCCCCCGTCCTGCAGCAGTTTCAGGTGGTAGGAGAGCTTCGATTTGGCGACGCCGAGCACCTCGCCGATGATGCAGGCGCACAGCGGCCGGATGCCGAGCATCGCAAGGATGCGCAGGCGGTAGTCATCGGAACAGATGTGGTGGAACTCCCTGAGACGGGAGAGGGCCTCGTCATCCGGCAGAAGGGCGGCGAGGCCCTCCGTCCCCCCGATATCACAGATGCCCTCCAGCGCCTCGGGTGGTATATCAGAACAGCATGCAGGTTTCATAGGCAGGTCGTAAGGGGCACGGGCTGCGGGGGAGAGCAGGCGGCAGCCGGACATCTCTCATCCCCCCGCAGGCGGCACCCTCTTGTTCAGAAAATTTTGAATTACTATTATATATCAGTACCGCCCATTGTTGTTCAACAAAATTTGAACAACTGCTGCCGTCATGATCAGGTGCGTGGCCGGGCGCCGGCACCGGGGCGCAGCGCGGCCCCTGCCGGGGGCGCCTCCCGGTCAGCGCACCTGCATGAGAGAGGAACAAGAATGTATGTAACCCACCACCGAACGACGGGGACCCTGCCATGATTGAACAGTTCACCGGATCGCTCCTCATGGGCTGGGAGACCCTCGCGGGCTACCTCGCCGAGCACGTTCTCACCTGCCTCGTCCCGGCGTTCTTCATCGCGGGCGCCATCGCGGCGTTCATAAAAAAGGACGCCATCCTGAAGTACTTCAGCCCGGACGCGAAGAGGAGCGTCGCCTACGGCCTCGCCTCGGTCTCCGGGACGGTGCTCGCCGTCTGCTCCTGCACGATCCTGCCGATGTTCGCCGGGCTCTTCAAGCGGGGCAGCGGCATAGGTCCTGCCACGACCTTCCTGTACGCCGGACCTGCGATCAACATCCTTGCGATCGTCTACACGGCAAAGGTGCTCGGCTTCGACCTCGGGCTCGCACGGGCCGCCTTTGCCATCGTCCTTGCGATCGCGATCGGCCTTGTCATGGCGGCGCTCTTCCGGTCGCATGACACCGACACGCGAAAGAAGATGGCCGCGATGCCGCAGGTGCCGGCAGGCGGCGGGGAGGAGCGGCCCCGCTGGGTCGTCCCGGCGTTCTTCGTCATGCTCGTCGGGATCCTGATCGCCGGCACCGCCCAGGCCGACTGGCTGATCAGGTTCCCCGTCATCTACGCCCTCACCCTCGGCACGGCCGTTCTCCTCATCTACTTCTTCGAGCGGGACGAGGTGACCGAGTGGGGCTGGGAGACCTGGGATCTGACGAAGAAGATCTTCCCCATCCTGCTCGCGGGGACCTTCCTCCTCGGGATGCTCGCCTACTTCCTCCCGCCGGAGACCTTTGCCCCCTTCTTCGGGACGAACTCGCTCGCATCGACCCTGCTCGCCTCGCTCGTCGGGACGATCCTGTACATGCCCACGCTCCTCGAGGTGCCGGTGATAGGGACGACGTTCGGCTACACCTCCGGCGTGATGGCCGGCGGGCCGGCGCTCGCCCTCCTCCTCTCCGGCCCCTCCGTGAGCCTGCCCTCGCTCCTCGTGATCTCACGGATCATGGGGCCGAAGAAGACCGCCGTCTATGCAGTGCTCGTGATCGTCTTCTCGGGCCTCGCCGGGTTCGCGTACGGCCTGATACTGGGGTGAACAAAGATATGACAGAACGCACACCGCCATGCTGCGCCGCCGAGGCGATGCGGCGGATACGAACGATCGAGGCCCTTCGGGACGTCGTCGGCCTTCCCATGCCGGGCGACGCCACCAGCGGGGTGCGGGAGATGCACCGTGCAGGCGCCGACAGAATCGCCGGCGAACTCCTCAAAATCATTAAAATCTACGAGAACAAGGTGACACCATGAAGATTGAAGTACTGGGAACCGGATGCATGAAATGCAAACGACTGGCAAAGAACGTCGACGTCGCGGTCGCGGAACTCGGCATCTCCGCCGAGGTCGAGAAGGTGGAGGACATCACCGCCATCATGGATAAGGGCGTGATGCTCACCCCGGCGCTGATCGTCGACGGGGAACTGAAGGTCTCGGGCCGCGTCGCCGACGTGAAAGAGATCAAGGGAATCCTGCAGGGGGGGGACTGAAGGTGGCGGATCAGCCCACCTGCACCTGCGGGCAGAACGAGGAGAAACGGATCATCTTCCCGTGCGCCGGACAGGCGAACACCGGGCAGATCACGAACCTCGCGGCGGTGCAGCTGACCGAAGAGGGGTTCGGGAGCATCGCCTGCGTCGCCCTCCTTGCCACCGGCGCCGAGGGGCTCATCGCCGGGGCAAAAAATGCCGATGAGGTCGTCGTCCTCGACGGCTGCCCGATGCTCTGCGCGAAGAAGATCGCAGAGGCACAGGGCGTCCCGGTGGGCCAGCATCTGGTCGTCACCGACCTCGGCATCGCCAAGGGGCCCTCAAAATCCTACACCGACGATGATATCGAGACGGTCGTCTCGGCGGTCTGGGAAGGGAGAGGGAGGAGAGAGGCGAAGATGCCCCCGGATGAGAAGACGCAGGAGAAGTGCGGATGCGGCTGCGGTGGCGGCGGGGGCTGCGGCGGAGGCTGCTGAACGGAGGAGAGGTAAGGTAGGTATGTCAGGCAAACTTGTCATCGAGTGGCGCCACATCGGCGAGAGCGTCGATGGGACGTGCGTGCGGTGTGCGGCGACCGGCCGCACCCTTGCAGAGGTCGTCGACGCCATCCGCCCGGCCCTCTCGGCCCGGCGGGTCCGGGTGCAGGTGGTGGAGACGGTGCTCCCGGATGAGCGGATCGATGAATCGAACATGATCCTCTTCAACGGCGTGCCGCTCGAGGACCTCATCGACGAGGCGCGGGTGGAGATGACCCCGTGCGCCTCCTGCTCCTGCATCACCGGGACCGACGCCATCTGCCGGGCGATCGTCTGCGGGGACGAGACCCACGAGGCCGTGCCCGCCGATCTCATCCTGAAGGCCGCTTTGAGGGTCGTGGAGCCATGAGCGAACGGCGCCTCTCCACCTTCGAGAAGTATCTCACGGTCTGGGTGGCGCTCTGTATCGTTACGGGCATCGCGCTCGGCCGCGCCGCTCCGGGCCTCGCCGTCGCCCTCGACTCGCTCTCGGTCTACCAGGTCTCGATTCCCATCGCGATCGCGCTCTTCTTCATGATGTATCCGATCATGGTGAAGATCGACTTTACGGAGGTGCTCCGGGCCGCAAAGACCCCGAAACCCGTCGCTCTCACCCTCTTCATCAACTGGGCGGTCAAGCCCTTTACGATGTACCTCCTTGCCACGGTCTTTCTCGGCTACATCTTCGTCGGCTTCATCCCGGGGACCGAGGTGCTCGCCGACGGGAGCACCGTCGAACTCTGGCGCAGCTACGTCGCCGGGTGCATCCTTCTGGGCATCGCCCCGTGCACGGCGATGGTGCTGATGTGGAGCTATCTTGCGAAGGGGAACGACGGCCTCACGCTCATCATGGTCGCGATCAACTCCCTTGCAATGCTGGTGCTCTACGCCCCGCTCGGCGGGTTCCTCCTCGGGGTGAACGCGATGCCGATCCCATGGGAGACGATCCTCCTCTCGGTCGCGGTGTATGTAGCCCTCCCGCTCGCCGCCGGGTACGTCACCCGGAAATGGATCATTGCAACGAAGGGACGGGAGTGGTTCGAGACCCGGTTTTTGCACCTGCTCACCCCGGTCTCGATCGCGGCGCTCCTCGCCACCCTCGTCCTCCTCTTCACCTTCAAGGGGGACGTCATCGTCGAAAACCCCCTCACCATCCTCTGGATAGCGGTCCCGCTCTTCATCCAGACCGTGCTCATCTTCACCCTCGGGTATTTCGTCCTCGCCCGCCGGCTCGGGCTCTCCTACCGGGACGCCGCCCCGGCCGGGATGATCGGCGCCTCGAACCACTTTGAGGTGGCGATTGCAACCGCGACCATCCTCTTCGGGCTGGGGTCGGGGGCGGCGCTTGCGACGGTCGTGGGGGTCCTGATCGAGGTGCCGGTGATGCTGATGCTCGTAAAAATCTGCCTGCGCACGCAGGGAATGTTTCGGAGTGAAGCTGCATGAACATTGAATCAATGCTTGTCCCGCTGGAGATCCACGGTGCGGCCGCCGCGATGGCGCCGGCCGTGGAGGAGATTGCCCGCCTCGATGTGGAGCGGGTGGAACTGCTGTACGTGATCAACATCCGCGAAACGGCGGTTGATCCCGGCATTCGTGCCCATGACCGCGAGGTGATGGACGGGTGGAAACAACGCCTCGAGAATTGCGGGGTTCCGGGGGTCCGGGCCGGGGTCGCCGAGGGCATCCCGTGGATCGGGATCCTCGAACGTGCGGAGGCGAACCCCCCGTCGCTCGTCGTGATGGGCTCCCACGGCCGTTCCCTGATCCCCCGCATGCTCCTGGGGAGCCAGACCGAGAACGTCCTCCACCATATCCGGGTCCCGCTCCTCGTGCTCCGCCTTTCGGTGATGACGGAGGGGGACCCGGAGACCTGCACCCTCACGACGGAGCGGGTCTTTCCCCGCATCCTCTACCTCACCGACTTCTCGGAGGAGGCGGAGCGGTGCATCCCCTTCATCGAATGGATGGCAGGAGCGCAGCCGGAGCGGCTCGTCATCATGCACGTCCAGGACACCCGCCGCCTCTGGACGGCGTCGCAGGACCAGATCGACGCCTTCAACCGGGAAGATGCCGAACGGCTCGCCGGCCTGAAACGGCGGTTCGAACCACTCGGCATCCCTCAGGTCGTCACCGAGCTTGTGACCGGCAACGCCATCGACGAGATATTGGAGGTGGAGGAATCGTTTGCGCCCACCATCATCGTGATGGGCGCAAAGGGCCGGCACGGCACCGTCCGCTCCCTTCTTGGCGGGGTGACCGAAGCCGTGGTGCACCGGGCACGGGGGCACGTGCTGGTGGTCAGGTGACAGGAGGAATAGACCGATGAAACGGCGCATCCTCTTCGTCTGCACCCACAACGCCGCCCGCTCGCAGATGGCGGAGGGCTACCTGAACGCCCGGTACGGCGACCGGTACGAGGCGCACTCCGCCGGGTCGGAGCCGGCCGACAGACTGAACCCCGCTGCGGTCCGGGCGATGGCCGAAATCGGGATCGACATCACGGGGCAGCGGCCGAAGCACATCTCCGCCTTTGCAGGGGAGGAGATGGACCTGCTGGTCGCCGTCTGCGGGGGCGGGGCATGCCCGCTCTTCCCGTGGGCGAAGGAGACGGTCCACCAGAGCTTTCCGGACCCCTCGCTTCTCACCGGCACCGACGCGGAGGTCATGGACGGCATGCGCCGTATCCGCGACCGGATCACCGACTGGATTGACGGGACCTTCGGGGGGGCGTAGATGGCGTTCACCATCATCACCTGTTCGGGGATCTCGAACACCGGGAAGCTGACCGCACAGACCGGGGCGGCCCTCCTGCACCGCTGCGGGGGTGACGTCGAGGCCTGCGTCGGGGCGCGGGCGGCGGCGCTGGAGGACGCCGTCAGGCACGCGGAACGCATCCTGGTGCTGGACGGCTGCGAAGACTGCTGCGCGGGAAAGAGGGTGCGGGCGCTCGGGGCCGAACCGGACCTGCACATCATCGCCACCGACTGCGGCATTGAAAAGAACGGGATGGCGGAGCCCCGCTTCGACGAGATCGAGCGGCTCGCGGCCGCGGTGCGGGAGGCGATCCGGTGAAGTGCGACCTCTGCGGGGCGGACGGGACACATTTTTTCCGGGTGCGCCACGAGACCCGTGGCATCGTTTACCTCTGCGGCGCCTGCCTCGAACGGGAGAAGGGCAGGCTCCGCCCGCCGCGGAAGTCCGCCGGATGCGGATGCGGGTGCGGCTATCACCCGTCCCCCCCGGATGAAGGGCGGGGAGGATAGGACCACGAGTGACAAAACTCACTTCGCCTCCCGCCTCTGGCCCGTGCCGGCCTGTTCTGTCGATGTTCCTGCCGAATGAACAATATACCCTGACCGGCAACGCCATACAGGAACAGGAGAGAGGAGAGACATGCCGGGAGTAATTGAGGTGGCCGATCTTACGAAGGTCTTCGGTGCCGTCACCGCCGTCGACCACGTCTCGTTCGAGGTCCGCGAAGGGGAGATATTCGGCTTTCTCGGGCCGAACGGGGCGGGGAAGACCACCACCACACGGATGCTCACCGGCGTCATCCCGATGGACGCAGGAAGCGTGCAGATCTTCGGGCATGACATCAGCACCGCGCCGTTCCGGGCACGGCAGCGGTTCGGGGTCGTTCCCGAGACCTCGAACGCGTATGCCGACCTGACCGGTTGGCAGAACCTGATGCTGATGGCGGACCTCTACGGGGTGCCCCGCCACCGTGCAGAGGAGCGGTGCCGACATCTGCTCGAAACCCTCGGCATCTACGAGAGGAGGGACCAGAAGGTGCAGGGCTACTCGAAGGGGATGAAGCAGCGCCTCATCCTCGCGATGGCACTCCTCCACGAACCGGAGCTCCTCTTCCTCGACGAACCGACGAGCGGGCTCGACGTGCAGAGCACCCGGATGATCCTCGCCCTGCTCCGCGGGCTCAACGAGGGCGGGACCACCATCTTTCTCACCACTCACAACATGGATGAGGCAAACCAGCTCTGCGACCGGGTCGGGATCATCCGGGGGGGCAGGATCGTCGCTGTTGACGCTCCCGAGAAACTGAAGGCCGCCATCGAGCGCCTCCACCGGATCGAGGTGAGCTTCGACGGTGCGGTGACGGCAGACGACCTCACATCGCTGCCCGGCATCGCCGCAGCAGGGCGCACGGGGGACAAGTGGCAGATCACGACCGGGGATGCCGATGCGGCCATCCGGTCCGTCGTCGCCTTCAGCCGGGAGCGGGGGGTGAGGATCGTCACCCTCCAGACGCTCGCCCCCTCCCTCGACGACGCCTTCCTGCGCCTCACCGGGGAGGAGGGCAAATGAATATGGCAGCCCTGCAGGAGAAAGCCCGCCAGGCATGGGCGATCGCCCGCAAGGACATGCGCATCTATTACCTCAAGGGCCCGGTGCTCATCTTCGGCATCTTCATGCCGGTCTTTCTCTTCCTCGCCTTCTACATGGGGGGCCGCGACCTCTCCCCCGCGTTTCTCCTCGCCGGGCTGATGGGGATGACGCTCTTCTTCACCTCGACCGCCGTCTCCCCGGCGATCTTCCCGTGGGAAGGGCAGGCAAAGACCCTCGAGCGCCTCGCCGCCTCCCCGGCGAGCACCGCGACGATCGTCCTCGGGGACATGATCGCCTCCGTCATCTTCGGGGCGGGGGTCACGCTGGTGACCCTCCTCATCGCCCTCGGCATCGGCCTTTCCCTCCTGCACGGCTTCGTCCTTGCCGCTGCCATCCTCCTTGCCGCATGCTGCTTCTCGGCCCTCGGCATGCTCCTTGCCGTCCCTCCCACGAACGTCCCCTCGAACATCATGATGCTCTCCTCGCTCCTGAAGTTCCCGCTCGTCTTCATCTCCGGGATCTTCGTCCCGCTGGAGGAGCTCCCCTCATGGGGGATGGCGCTTGCGGTCTGCTCGCCGCTCACCTACTTCACCGACATCGCCCGGTACTCGTTCACCGGCACGCACTTCTTCCCGGTCGCGGCCGATATCGCCGCACTTGCCGTCTTCGCGCTTGCCTTCACCGTGGCGGCGGTCGTCCTGCACCGGCGCACGATGCCGCGGAGGATGTAGGGCACATGGAAGGGGCCCGCTCCCCGAAACGGGCCGACACCGCCCGTCCGTCCGGGGATGGAGACGCCCCCGGCGCTTGCTGAACGGATGAGGGGCGGGGTTGCCGCCGACGGGCGGGATCGCAGCACACCGGACGCACTGGCCGCATCCGGAAAAAAGAGGGGGGGGCGGATCAGCTCTCCCGCTCCACGATGAAGGTCACCTTCACCACGGCACGGTACTCGACGATTTTGTCGCCTTCCACCTTTGCGGTGCATTCCTTCAGGTAGACCCCCTTGATGTCATGAACGGATTTTGCCGCTTCCTTCACCGCCCGTTCTGCGGCATCCTGCCATCCTTTCGGGGAGCTGCCGATCAGCTCGAGGACCTTGGCCACATGGGCCTCATCAAATTCACGCATGGTTCATTCCTCCAAGCACTCCCTTACTGCACCCATCGTACATGATAGTTTCGCAGCAACGGGCGTCAGGAGGAGCGAGGAGGGGTGAAAGGATGTCTGTCCGGGATCAAACCGGAAGCACCGGCGAACGGTGCCGCAGTGTACAGGGAGGAAGGGAAGGACGGGCTGCCGGTAGGGAGCAGAAGAGGCCCGCCGTCCGCCGCCGGCGACGCCCTCCCGCACACGCGTTGAAAAAAAGGGGGGAGTTATGAATTGCCTTTGCCGTTGTTCTGCTGGTCTTTTGTCTGGCCAAGGTGGTTGCCGTTGGAACCGGCATTATCCTTCTGTCCTGCGCTGTTGTCGTTGTTGCTCTGTCCTGCATTGTTGTCGTTGTTGCTCTGTCCTGCATTGTTGTCGTTGTTGCTCTGTCCTGCATTGTTGTCGTTGTTGGTCTGTCCTGCATTGTTGTCGTTGTTGCTCTGTCCTGCGTTGTTCGCGCCGTTCACCTCCGGCCCGTCTCCACCGTCATTCGGCCCGAACGTTGTGGCAATTGCCGCCTGCTGCATGCCGGCGGGGGGTGCTGCGGCCATATCTTCTCCCATGAGCATCGCGATGATGGCGTTTGCCTCGTCCTTCAGGTACATCGCCACATCTGACGGGATCTTCTTCCCGTCCTGGGCCTCCACACTGTTTACGAAGGCGCCGAGGATGTTCGCCGCGGTCTTCGGGTTCTTCTCCATCTGCTTCATCGCGGCGTCGAGCTTTGCGAGGAGGGAGGTCTCCGTTCCGTCGTGGAGGTCCTGCGCCATGATGTACTCACGGAGCGCCATGGTCCTCGCGATGGGCGTCGGGGGAACCGTGGGGCTCTCGACGGTGATGGCGGCGGACTGCATGTCCATGGCACCGGCGCTGTCGGTCACGGTGACGTTGACCGTGTAGGTGCCCGCCATCGCATACGCATGCGACCCGGCGGCCATGCCGTCGCCCTCATCCACGATGCCGTCCGAGCTTTCGTTGTCGCCCCAGTCGATGACCGCCGTGTGCGTGTCATACGGGTCGGTGAAGTATGCGGCGAGGAGGACCTCGTCGCCCACGATGGCACTTGCGGGCACGTCGATGGCAGTGATGTTCGGCCGGTAGTTCAGCACGATGCTGCCGACGGCCTTCACGTTCTCGCTCTTGCTGACATTCTCGACAAGGAGCCGGAGCGGCCAGCTGACGTCATCCTCGGGGATGTGGTAGCCGTTCAGGGTGTTTGCAACGAGGTAGCCGGTGCTGCGGATGGTGTCCCTGCTGTCGAAGGTCTTCGCGTAGCCGTCGGTTGCCGTTACGATGACATCGTAGCCTGCTTCGGCAAGGGTCTGGTTGTAGCCGGCGCTGGAGTGCTGGTCCGCGTCATCGACAAATCCCTGCAGGAAGAAGAGCGGCATGCCGGTCCAGACGTTGCCGGAGCCATCGGTGTAGCTCGCCTCGTGGTTGGCGCCGAAGGTGCAGGTGAGTGCCGCCTCGAAGTAGCCCTTGTTCACGGTGATGTTCAGGCCGCCGATCCGGGTGCCGTCGAGCTGAAGGTTCCAGTCGGTCTCAGGAGCGCTGTAGACGGCGATCTCGGTTATGTACTTCGCCGAGAGGCCGGCGCAGGAGGGGTAGAGGATGCCCGGTGCGTACGCGCCGTAGACCGGATCGCCTGCACTGTAGCTCTGGTAGTAGTAGTGCCAGTAGCCCTCGGGAATGCTCTCATGCATGTCCCACTGGCCGAAGATCAGGTCATCGGGCATGAAGAAGAGGCGCATGCCGTCCTTATAGCCCGGCACATACTCGCCATCGGCATACCACGCGAGGACCGCGTCGCCCTGGTGCTCATAGATCTCCGGGGTGGTGTAGACGGACGTGTAGGGCAGGACGGTCTGCCAGCCGTCGGATGCAATGAAGACGATGTCCGTACCCTCGCCCATGCCGCCGACAAGGCCGACAAGGTCAACGACCCTCGTTCCCTTCACGGCGTTCGCGATCTTGGTGCCGCCCTTCGTCTCATCGAATTCGCCCCAGATGTCCTCGGGGTCCATCGTAACAGCCTGGTAGCTGTAGACGGTCGCGCCGTCGCCGATGACGTCGAACTGCGTCATCATCTCCGTGTAGTCGATCCAGACCTCGTCAACGACGGTCTGACCGTCCGCACCGTACTTTACGATGTGGAGCTGTGGGATTTCTGTCGGTTCGGCAAACTCGGTCAGTTCGATCTCGGCGATCTGCCCGACCGCCTTGCCGCCGAGGACACCGTCCGTTGCCACGCCGTCGCCGACGAGGCGCAGCGGCCAGGAGCCCTCAAGCGGTGCGCCGTTGCACTGGTTTGCGACGATGTAGCCGTCGCTCCAGGCGACATCGGCGCTTGCAAAGGCCTTGGAGTAGCCGTCGCCGGCCTTCACGGTGATCGTGTAGCCTGCCATCGCTGCAGCGGAGTCGTATGCGTGCGGCAGGCGGTCGTCGACCCATCCGGTGAGGAACCAGAGCGGCATGCCGCTCCAGACGTTGCCGTCGGCATCGGTCCACTCGACAGCGTGCCCGGAGTAGGGGCATGCGAGGGCTGCCTCAAACTCCGCCTGGGAAAGGACATCGGTGATGATACCGTTCATGGCGAGGTTGTAGCTGCCGGGTTCGGCGGGCGGGGTCTGGAGTTCAACGATCTCGATCGCTGCGATGCTGCCGATACGGTCCTTGCCGGAGGTAATGGCAGGGCCGTTGAGTTTGAGCGGGTAGCCGCCGTCAGCGTCGAGTTCGGTGCCGTTCACTTTGTTTGCGACGAGGTAGCCGTCGTTTCTCGCGACGTCGTCCGCGTAGAACGTCCGGGTGTAGCCGTCCCCTGCGATCACGTTGATCGTGTAGTTGCCGGCGGCGACCTCGTCACTGAAGGTCCAGTGCTGGCTGAGTTCGTAGTCGTCGACAGCACCCAGAAGCACCCAGAGGGGCACGCCCGACCACGTGGCGCCGGCATCATCGGTCCACTCGACGTAGTGACCGGAGCCCGGACAGGCGAGGCCGTCCTCAAACTCGGACTGGGTGATCGTATCCCCGACCTCGCCGGCCAGTGCGAGCGTCCACCCTTCGACTGGTGCCGGGAGCCCGGAAAGCTCGATGCGGGCGATGTTGCCCACCTGCTGGCCGCCGAAGACCGCCGAGCCCTTCAGCTGGAGCGGCCAGAACGGCTTGCCCCCGTCGGTCAGGAGCGGGAGCTCCTCGCCGTTGAGGGTGTTTGCAACGAGGTAGCCGTCGTTACGTGCAATGGCGACACTGGAAAGCGTGGTCGACCATCCGTCGCCGGAGATCACCTCGACTTCGTAGTCTGTTGCGGCGATGTCGTCATTGAAGTTGAAGTGGTCGGGCCCGACGTCGGGGTTGTCGTCCACCATCGCGACGAGCACCCAGAGCGGGATACCGCCCCAGACATTCATGTCATCATCGGTCCACTCGACATAGTGGCCGGAGGACGGACAGGCAAGGCCCTCCTCAAAGAATGCCTTCGATACGGTCTCATCCATCGCACCGGAGAGTTCGAGGGTCCAGGTGTCTGGCGTGACACCGGTCGATGCGACCGTCAGCACTGCTGCGATCGTCTTGCTCTTGACTTCGGCAAGATCAGACGGTGCAACAACGCCTTCGGCGTAGTAGAACTCGACACGGTCGCCGTCCGCAAGTTCAATCAGGTTCAGGGCTCCGGCCGCGTTGTTGTAGCCGTCCATGTAGACGTCATTGACGTAGGCGTACCAGTAGGTCGCGTTCGTCTTGTCGCGGGGGTAGGCATCCACGTTGTCCAGCAGCAGGGCGCCGGAGGTGGCGTAGTTCTTATCCGTCACGTCGTAGGTGAGGGCCGTCGCCTCGAGGGCGCCGAGGGGCGTCGCCTCGTTCACGGTGTAGATGGCACCGGAGTTGTAGGCAGCCTTCTCGAAGGTCGCGTCCGGGTCGAGGGAGACGGTGCCGTCGAAGATCACATCATACGCAAGCGGCACGGCCACGACGGTCTTCACCGCCGCCGTCGCCTTGCCCTGCACTTCTGCAAGATCGGTTGCTGCAACGACGTCTGCTGCATAGTAGTACTCGACGGTGTCGCCTTCGGAAACCTCGATCAGGTTCAGGGCGCCCGCCGGGTTGTTGTAGCCGTCCATGTAGACGGCATTGACGTAGGCATACCAGTAGCCGGGCGCCTTGCGGAGGTAGCTGCCCACGTTGTCCAGCAGCAGGGCGCCGGAGGTGCCGTAGTTCTTGTCCGTCACATCGTAGATGAGGCCCGTCGCCTCGAGGGCGCCGAGCGGCGTCGTCTCGTTCACGGTGTAGATGGCACCGGAGTTGTAGGCAGCCTTCTCGAAGGTCGCACCGGCGGTGAGCGTTACCGGGCCGTCGTAGAGGACGTCCATCGTCGGCACCTCCTCGATATCCGCGACGGTCAGGACCGCCGCGGTTGCAGCTGCCTGCACGGCGGCAAGGTCGGACGGGTCTGCAATGCCCTCTGCGTAGTAGTACTCGACGGTGTCACCGTCGGTAAGCTCGATCACGTTGAGGCCCGCGGGCGTGTTCTGGTACCCGTCCTTGTAGACGTCGTTCACGTAGGCGTACCAGGAGCCGGGGCTCTTTCTGAGATAGGTCGCAACGTCGTCGAGCAGGAGGACGCCGTCATACGGGTAGCGTTTGTCGCTGACCGCATAGCTAAGGCCGGTCGCCTCGAGGGCACCGAGCGGGGTGGTCTCGTTCACGGTGTAGGTGATCCCGACCGGATCGGTGACGTATGAGGTCACCTCAAACGTCGCACCGGGAGAAAGCGTCACCGGGCCGTCGTAGAGGACGTCCAGCACCGGTGCGGTCTCGACGTCGGCGACGGTCAGGACCGCGGCTATGGCAGCTGCCTGCACGGCGGCAAGGTCGGTCGGGTCGGCGATGCCTGTTGCATAGTAGTACTCGACGGTGTCGCCGCCCGCAAGTTCGATCAGGTTCAGGGCGCCCGCCGCGTTGTTGTACCCGTCCATGTAGACGTCGTTGACGTAGGCGTACCAGTAGGTCGCGTTCGTCTTGTCGCGGGGGTAGGCATCCACATTGTCCAGCAGCAGGGCGCCGGAGGCGGCGTAGTTCTTGTCCGTCACGTCGTAGGTGAGGGCCGTCGCCTCGAGGGCGCCGAGGGGCGTCGCCTCGTTCACGGTGTAGGAGGCCGCGGAGTTGTAGGCGACGACATCAAAGGTCGCACCGGGAGAAAGCGTCACCGGGCCGTCGTAGAGGACGTCCGTGACCGGAGCCGCCGCGGGATCGTCGCTCAGGATCCTGATCTCTGCGACGTACTTAACCGAAAGGCCGGTGGTGGTGGGATACTTCTCGGGTCCCTGGTAGAAGTAGTACCAGTACGGCTCCTCCGCCGCAAGGAACCAGTCATAGTTCCCAAAGGCATTGACGCCCCACGGGTTCGTGGCGTTGTCGGCGAACCAGACGATCCGCATACCGTCCGAGTACCCGGTGTCGGGGTACGAGCCGGACGGGTAGGCAGCGAGGCCGTCGACGTACCAGGTGACGACCATCGGGCCTTCACGGGACGTGTAGTTGTACACGTTCTCCCACGCAAACGGTTTTGAGAAGCCGTCGTCCGCCACGACGAGGACTTCCTCGCCGTCGTTCATCCCGCCGACGAGGTCACAGAGGTCTTTCAGGTTCGTGCCCTTGACGGCCCCCATGTCCTTGTCGAGGACGTTTACATCCTCTTCCGGGTTCCAGCGAAGCGCCTGTTCGGTCGCGTCGTCGGTGTCGTCAATGAAGACGGGCCCCTGGTGGTAGTAGTGCGTTACGCCATCGCCGTAGACGGGCAGGTTTGCCTCCATCCACGCGATGTCAACGGTCTGCTGATCAAGGACGGTGACACCGTCGTTTGCCAGCTTTGTTACGGTCAGCTCCGTGGTGTACGCACTTGCGGGTACGGCCACGAGCATGACCAGCATCAGTAGTAAAAAAGTCGATACGGATATTCTTGTCAGATTGTTCATACGTTCACCTTTGTCCATCACTTTTGCTTCAAACGGCCATGTCGGCGCACGGGGCTGCCGTGACCGGCACACGGTCGAAATCAGATGCCCGTCAATACACGAACAGACATGGTAGTGAAGTTGGCAGAGGCTCATATAATGTCTATGTTTAACCATATCATTTTATCAATTAAACATAATTTACACCCCTATAAAAAATCCGTAGTAATTTGACTATCAAAAGCGATAACCATTAAGTAGGAGTTCGGGGAGTTTTTGCGGTCTGTTCACCCCGCAGCCCTCACTATAATATTCGTAAAATTTCCCTTGAAATGCCGAAATACCGCCATAACACCGTTCTTCAGGGATCAGGCCGCCGGGACGGGCGGTGTGCGGAGGGGGATAAGAGGGGGATGCGCTCTCCGGGAAAAACAGCAACAAATGCACCAATCCGGATTGGAACAGTTTTGAGGTGTCATTCGGGGCGAAACGCCGTACCGCATCACCATGGGTCTGGAGAAGCGGGGAGCGGCAGAACCCATCTTTTCGACCGGAAGGCGCTCAGGGGAAAATCCATGATTTTTTTACCGGAGATATGGCCGGATCTCCACCGTCCCTCCGGAGATATGACAGCGGATGGTTCCCGGAGGTATCCCTGACCTGAGCAACCGGAAGACGTACACGAGAGCCATTCACGTCTCTCCCTTACGCAATGGCGTGCAGGAACCATCCGAAAATTCTGCACGGATGGCGCATCACAAAAAAAAGTTAGAGGAGTTGAACAATTTCCTGAATGCTGGTTGTCAGGGTTGCAGCCTGCTCCCCGGTAATCGCTTTCCCGGTCTGGGCAGCGATCTCATTCAGGCATGCATTCAACTGGTTCACTGCGGGAATAGTGTTCCCTTTCTCCAGTGATTTCTGTGCAGCCTCCAGTTTTACAATCAGGCTGTTCTCCGTTCCCTTCCCAAGATCAAGGGTTTCAATGTCGCCGATGATCTCCTGGATCCCTTCGGTCAGGGTTTTCACGGTAACCAGTGCAGAATCAGCTGTGAAAGCACCCTTGTCATCGGTCACCGTCAGGGTCACGGTGAAGGTGCCAGATGTCAGGTACCTGTAGATCGTCATCATGCCGTTCGCGGTCGTGCCGTCGCCGAAATCCCATGCATACCCGGTGATCGTTCCGTCCTGGTCCAGGGACCCGCTCCCGTCGAAACTCACGGTCTCTCCCACGAGCACGTCCTGGTCGGGCCCGGCATCGGCAACCGGGGGACTGTTCACGGCGATGAGATCGGCCTTAACCTCGGAATCACTGCCGCCGGCGTTGGTCACCGTGAGGTTCACGGTATAGGTGCCGGCGCCGTAGGTGAAGGACGGGCTCTGCTCGGTGCTGTCAATGACACCGTCGTTCTCGAAGTCCCAGGCCCAGCCGGTGATGCCGTCACCGGTCGATGCGTCGGTGAACTGCACGGTGAGCGGGGCGGGGCCGGAGATCACGTCCGCGCTGAAGTCGGCCGTCGGCGCCGACGCTCCGCCTTCGGTGTAGGTCACTTCGAGGTAGGGGCGGCGAGCAGGATCCGTACATTCAAGCGTATTATAGAGCACAACGTGTTGTATGGGGAGGCTTTCAACAGGGTATTTAATAACCCAGCCGAACATCGGATCTCCGGATGCATATGCCTGCATGTCCGGTGTAACATCCCAGACGACCCAGACACCCTTGGCTGTTCCTGTAGGTTGACTGTCTGTTGGTATGGATTCAAAAGCCGGACAGGTAGCCCATTTCAAATCAGGGCAAAAAAAGTCACCCCCGGTTATCCGATGGACGTCATTATAATACTCAGTTACTCCGTCTCCTGCCGCGAGATCAGCGAGATAGAGATGCAGTGCAGCATCTGTGACGGTTGCTCCTGATGGAATCGATGAGAGATCGAAATGGACCACGCTCCGTAAATTCTGGTTTCTCGTAGCCCATGTTCGAACCATCATGCCATCCCCGTCATCATCACTTGCGGTAGGTGAGCGTTGAGTAATGTATGTATCACCATCTGTCGGTATTGATACAGTTGTACTCCCTGCACAAACAGGGACGATTAACAGCGCAATACATACGATCAGGAGGAAATAGCCGCTGATTCCCACCGGGAACGGGGAGTGATTTGTTGTGTTTTTTACCATTGTCATCTCTCCGTTACTAGTTGCTGTGGTGGTGCGTAACCACCAGTTTGACATAATCGGTCTCAATAGTTGATTGATCAGATAGACCCGTTCCCGGGGATTTCTGAACTACAATGGCTGTGACATTCCCCGAATTGATATAATTCCCAAGACTGGAGGACAGTTCACCTGTAAGCGTCACCTCAAGATCCGAGCTCGTTGAATCAAGTTCCTCATAACCGGATCCGTTCCAGATGTAAAGGGTGGCTCCATTGTCGGCTGTTGCATGATACCCTGATCCTATCCAGGTAAGGGATAATTTTTCAATGTTGTCAACGGGGCCATCCTTATCGTTTGCAGTATCAATTGCAAAATCAAACCGCTGAGCGGCATAGTCTGATGCAGAATTGATAATTTCAAATGAACTATCATAATCAGCAATGTCAGTTGTTGGCGATGTTAGTGTAGTTGGCTGATCAATCGACCCAGGAGGATCAGAGCTTACTCCGCCCTCATATGCCCATTCACTAGTTTCTCCGGTTGTATTGAAGTCATGGCGGTGCGGCGGGTAGATCTTTAAGTACCGGACGTACTTTTCCGAAAGGCCCTTTGCCGATGGCCAGGTGGCGCTGTAGTTGTAGCTGTACCACGGATCAAACGACGCCTGCATATCGCGGAGCGTCAGGTTGAGGGAGTCCGCGACGCCGTAGGTTTCCCCGGGCGTGTAGAAGAAGAGCCGCATGCCGTAGGTGTACGCCGGGACAAAGCCATATACCGAATCCCACCAGGCGACGATCATGTCGCCCTGACGTGCGTCCGGCGTATAGACGTTGTCGTACCCGAAGTAGCGGGACATGCCGTCGCTCGCCTGAATTTTGAGTTCGTCGCCTTCGGTCATGCCGCCGACTTCATCGGTGATGGCGCTGACGAGGGTGCCATTATGATCATAGTAGTTGATCATGTTCTGGCCGCCGTCGCCCCAGGGATCACCCGAATCGAAGGTCGGGCCCTGCATGTACACCGGCCCGTTGCTGTAGACCGACGAAAGCGCCTGCAGCTGCGAGACGTTGAATGTCTCCGAGTCGACGCTCTGCGTGTAGTTGTTGTCCGCGTATTTTATCACGGTTATGTCTGTCGTTGCCGCAGAAACCGGCAGGATCATTGCGGCACTAAGTACCAGCAGGATCAATATCGGAGCTACTTTTTTTTCCAATAATCTCATACATCACCTCTCTTAAGGTCACGCTGTTCCCCGTAAGAGCCATCCATGGTATGCCCCCCACGCCATAGAACGGGCCGGGCTTTCTGTATGATCAAACGGGTATACTAGTCCCTCACTACCGGCTTGCATAAAGTTATGTTTAACATAATACAATTTATTAACTGAATGTGTATAACTGGAGTATAAATAACCGTGACCTTTTGCCTATTAAAAGCGATAAGCGTTAAATAGAAATTTTGGCGGTTTACCGGGCAGCTTCATCACGCCTTCTCTGGATAACCTCCATGATATTTCCTTTAAAATTCCAAAAAACGTCCTCCCACAGCTATTCAGGAATCAGCTCGCCGGAATGGGCAATGGACAGCACAGGAAAAGGGGGGAGTGCGCTCTCCGGAGAAATTGGTCAGAAATTGCCAACATCCGGATCGAAGGAAAATTTGCCTCCCGACCGGATTCGAACAGGGTAATGCATCCCGCCTGGTATGGGTGCCTCCCGCTATGGTGATATATTCAGAACCCCCCGTGTCTGCCGCAGAAAGAGTGTCCATTCCGTTCAGCCGGTACCGCAGCAGGGGGGCGCATGAGGGAAAATACCCGACCGATCTTGATTAATATGAAATATTTTCATAACACCGGTTCTGATTGTCCGTACCTCCGCCGCACCGGAGCAGATCCCGGAGAAAAGCACGTCGAAAAAGTTTCAGTGTCCTCAAAAAGGATATGCCGTCCTCAATTCTGTAGCGACGCACGGCGCCCTCGCACCGGGGAATCCGCCCTGCACCTGAAAAAAAAGGGAATCACCGGGACGCGGCAAGCGTGTCAATGATCGCTTCTGCCATCCGGATCATCTCATCGGCATTCTCCACCGGGATCTTCTTGCCTGCAAGGGCCTCAACCAGGTTGATGAATGCATTGAGCCTGTTCTCAACATTCTTCAGATCATTCCTCGTGTACTGTCCGGCATTTTCCTCTGATGCGAGTCTTTCGACCACGCCGTCAAGGTTAGCCAGCAGAGCGTTCGTTATCCCGGCAGAAAGATCCAGCCCGGTAACGTATGCCTCAAGCTCGATGGCCTTTTCCAGCGGTGTACCGGCGGCCGTCTCCGCCACATTGACTGCTGAAGAACCGGAAACCGTGCCGTTCGTCGCGGTGACGGTGGTTGTTCCCGCCTGCAACCCCGTGAAGAATCCGTCTCCCGTGATGGCACCGACGGTCTCATTCGAGCTTGCCCAGGTGAAGGCAAGTCCCGTCATTTCAGCACCATACTGGTCGTACCCGGCTGCGCTGAACTGCTGCGTCTCACCAGTTACAAGCGATGCTGCGGCCGGGGTGATCTCGATTGTCGTCAGTTCGGAAGGTGCAGTCTCGACCGTGATGAAGTCCGCTTTGACCTCACTGGCGCTGCCTGCGGCGTTGGTCACCGTGAGGGAGACGGTGTAGGTGCCGGGGGTGTCGTAGACGTGGCTCGGGCTCTGTTCAGTGGCGTCAACCGTGCCATCGTTCTCGAAGTCCCAGGCCCAGCTGAGCGGAGCGTCGCCGGTCGAAACATCCGTGAACTTCACAGTGAGCGGGGCATCGCCGGCAGTCACATCAGCGGTGAAGTCGGCGGTCGGCGGAACCGGGGGCACCGTCACCGTGATGTAATCCGCTTTGACCTCACTGGCGCTGCCTGCGGCGTTGGTCACCGTGAGCGAGACCGCGTAGGTGCCGGGGGTGTCGTAGACATGGCTCGGGCTCTGTTCAGTGGCGTCAACCGTGCCGTCATTCTCGAAGTCCCAGGCCCAGCTGAGCGGAGCGTCGCCGGTCGACTGATCGGTGAACTGCACGGTTAGCGGTGCATCACCGGCAGTCACGTCCGCGGTGAAGGCCGCGGTCGGCGGAACCGGGGGAACGGTCACCGTGATGTAATCAACCTTGACCTCACTGTCGCCGCCAGCGATGTTGGTCACTGTGAGAGAGACCGTGTAGATGCCAGGCACGTCGTAAGTGAATGACGGGCTCTGCTCGGTCGAATCAACCGTGCCGTCGTTCTCGAAATCCCAGGCCCAACTGAGCGGAGCGTCACCGGTCGACTGATCGGTGAACTGCACAGTGAGCGGAGCATCGCCCTCAGTCACATCAGCGGTGAATGCAGCAGTCGGTGCAATGGGAGGAACATTGACCGTAATGTAGTCAGCTTTGACCTCGGCATCCTTGCCGGCGATGTTGGTCACCGTGAGCGAGACCGTGTAGATGCCAGGCACGTCGTAAGTGAATGACGGGCTCTGCTCGGTGGAATCCACCGTGCCGTCGTTCTCAAAGTCCCAGGCCCAGCTGAGCGGAGCGTCGCCGGTTGACTGATCGGTGAACTGCACAGACAGCGGGGCATCGCCCGAAGTCACATCAGCGGTGAAGGCGGCGGTGGGCGGGACCGGGGGAACGGTTACCGTGATGTAATCTGCTTTGACCTCACTGTCGCTGCCTGCGGCGTTGGTCACCGTGAGCGAGACCGTGTAGGTGCCGGGGGTGTCATAAGTGAATGACGGGCTCTGTTCGGTCGAATCAACCGTGCCGTCATTCTCAAAGTCCCAGCCCCAGCTGAGCGGAGCGTCGCCGGTCGACTGATCGGTGAACTGCACCGACAGCGGGGCATCACCGGAGGTCACGTCAGCGGTGAAGCCCGCGGTCGGCGGGACCGGGGGAACAGTCACCGTGATGTAGTCCGCTTTCACCTCATCGTCGCTTCCTGCGGCATTGGTCACCGTGAGAGAGACGGTGTAGGTGCCGGGGGTGTCGTAGGTGAATGACGGGCTCTGCTCGGTCGAATCCACCGAGCCATCATTCTCGAAGTCCCAGGCCCAGCTGAGCGGAGCGTCGCCGGTCGACTGATCGGTGAACTGCACTGACAGGGGAGCATCCCCTTCCATCACATCAGAGGTGAAGGCCGCGGTGGGCGGGACCGCGGGAACGGTCACCGTGATGTAATCAACCTTGACTTCACTGGCGCTGCCTGCGGCGTTCGTCACCGTGAGAGAGACCGTGTAGATGCCAGGCACGTCGTAAGTGAATGACGGATTCTGATCGGTCGAATCCACCGTGCCGTCGTTCTCGAAGTCCCATGCATACGTCAGCGGAGCATCACCGGTCGACGCATCCGTGAACTGCACGGTCAGCGGGGCATCGCCGGCAGTCACATCAGCGGTGAATGCAGCAGTCGGCGGAACCGGGGGAACAGTCACCGTGATGTAATCAACCTTGACCTCACTGTCGCTACCAGCGATGTTGGTCACTGTGAGCGAGACCACGTAGGTCCCAGGGGTGTCATAAGTGAACGACGGATTCTGATCGGTGGAATCCACCGTGCCGTCGTTCTCGAAGTCCCATGCATACGTCAGCGGAGCGTCGCCGGTCGACTGATCGGTGAACTGCACTGACAGGGGAGCATCCCCTTCCGTCACATCAGCGGTGAAGGCCGCGGTCGGCGGAACCGGGGGAACGGTCACCGTGATGTAAGCCACTTTGACCTCACTGTCACTGCCTCCGGCGTTGACCACCGTCAGGTTGACCGTGTAGGTACCGGCCGCGTCATAGACGTGGCTCGGGCTCTGCTCGGTGCTGTCGATGACACCGTCGTTCTCGAAGTCCCACGCATACGTCAGCGGAGCGTCACCGGTCGAAAGATCCGTGAACTGCACAGACAGGGGAGCATCGCCCGAAGTCACATCCGCGGTGAAGTCGGCGGTGGGTGCAGGAGGCAGCTCGGTCTCCACGTAGTTCCCGGAGGTGGCCATCAGCGGGTAGCTGTCGGTCCAGGATGACCCGGCGGTGAACGCCGTGTCCCCGACGCCGTTCCCGTCCGCATCAGTTCCCGTGTAGGTGCCGTAGTAGTTCCCGAGGTAGCTGGTGTAGGTACCACCGTTGTAGGTGTAGGTGATTGGTGCCGGTGAGTTCTCGGTGTTCGCGGTCGCGATGGTAAGGGTGCCTCCGAGGAGATTGTTCAGCCAGAGGACGTTGTCTTTCGTCCCGTCTTTGATGTAGATGTCTGAGACGGCATTGGCAGAGAGCGTGTTGTTGAAGACACGGTTCTCCTTCGCAAAGCCCATGAGTTTTATGCCGCTGCCTGTGGTGTCGTGGACGGCGTTGTCAGAAACCGTGTTGTTCGTGCAGGTGCCCCAGCCGCCAAGGTAGATGCCGTTGGTGCAGCTCCCCACATCGTTATTGGTGATGATCCCGGAGCTTGAGTCGGTAAAGTCTATCCCTGCGACGTTGGTTCCGGTCGCTCCAAGGACCGTGAATCCGTCGATGGTAACGAAATTAGCAGCATTCACGTCAAAGACTGGCGTGGTGGTGGATGCAGCCGTTACCATTGTGGTCGCAGCCCCGTTCTCCGACCGGATGGTGATGCTCTTGCCGATCACCACGTTCTCGTTGTAGGAACCATCCGAGACGACGATCTCGTCACCGGCAGTCGCGGCAGTCACCGCTTCACTGATGGTGGCGTACCGGACGCCGGTGTTCACGTTGAGGACCGGGAGCGGCGCTGGTTCTGTGACGGTGATATAATCAATCTTTACCTCGTCATCGCTGCCGCCGGCGTTGGTCACCGTGAGGGAGACCGTGTAGGTGCCGGCGGTGTCGTAAGTCCAGGCGGGACTCTGTTCGGTGCTGTCGATGACACCGTCGTTCTCGAAGTCCCAGGCCCATCCGGTGATGCCGTCGCCGGTCGAGGCGTCGGTGAACTGCACGGTGAGCGGGGCATCGCCCGAGGTCACGTCCGCGGTGAAGTCAGCCGTCGGGGCCGCCGGGGCGGAGTACGCGATCTCGCCGTCCTGCCACTCGCCCATCAGCGGGTAGGAGTCGGTGCCGAGGGTGGCCGACACGATGTAGGGCGTATCCCCGATACCGTCGCCGTTGTCATCCGTACCGGTGTATCGGTCCCAGTAATTACCGAGGAGACTGCTGTAGGCGGCGGACATGTAGGTATAGTCCACCGGTTCGGGGGATACCCAGAGATTGCCGGTCGCATCGCCGTTGGCGTGGAGAACCGCGTTCTTGAAGGTATTCAGGTAGATGCGATTATTAGTCGAACCCCACTCGAGGGTAAGCCCGTAGGGGCCTTCCGGATCGTAGCTGTCGAGCACGTTTTCGGTGATGATGTTGTCATTCGACGCACGGAGGTTGAATGCCCCGCCTCCTTCCGCACCCGATGCATTGTTTCGGACGATGGTGTTGGCATGGGATCCTTCGAGCCAGATACCATAGTCCGCATTCCAGCTCACTTCGTTCCCGTCAAGGAGGTTCCCGTTCGAACCCTCATAGAGCGCAATGCCCCGGTAACAGTCGATGTTGGTGGTATTCCGGATGACATTGTGGGTCGCATTTTTCAGGCGTATGCCCCAGCCGTTCGTCTCGCTCACCGTATCGGAGATGGTGCAGTTGTCCGCATCGATGAGGTAGATGCCCGATCCGCCGATATCGGCCATGGTCAGGGTGAACCCGGTGATGTTGACGGAATCAGCGGTAACCTCGATCACGGAATCGACGTTCAAAGGCACGGCGGTCTCGATGATGGCCGATGCCGCCCCGTGTTCGGATTCGAGAGTGATCCTCTTTGAAATATCGACGTTCTCGACATAGTGACCGTCTTTTACGACCACCGTGTCACCGGCCTTCGCGGCATCGACGGCCGCCTGGATGGTGGTGAAGTCCGCACCGCCGTCGTCGTCGACGTACCAGGTCGTCGGCCCTGCCGGCAGTTCGAGCACGAAGGTCTCAAACACGCTGCCTTCAGGATAGAGGGAGGTCACTTCGCTAATATCGGACGAGATTTCGGCGACCGGGATGATCGCCACCGTGGCGGTCCCTTCAGCCGGGTCGACGGTCACCTTCGCGTAGGCAAGCGTGAACTCGAGGCTGTTCTGGTAGCCCTCGATCTTCTCGTCGGCGAGCGTGTAGGAAGGCCCGCCGCCGGTTCCGATCACCATGTAAGTGATGCCGTCTACCTCGTAGCGCTCGTAGGCATGGACGTGGCCGTTCATGACCATATCCACGCCATTTGCGGTCAGCACGCCTTCCCACTCGTCACGTACATCGAGGTAGCCGCCATAATGCTTCTCGCTCGAACTGTAGGGCGGGTGGTGGAACGACACGAAGTTCCAGTCGGCGGGCGTTGCGAGGTCGGATGCGAGCCATGTCGTCTGCTCGTCCATCGCCGGCCAGGCCCAGGTGTTGCTGTCCAGCACCGTGAAGTGCGCATTGACGCAGTCAAACGAATACCACTCCGGCATGCCGTAGATGTCGTAGTAAAGGGTCGCATTCCCCTCGTGGTTGCCGAGCGCGGGGAAGACCGTCAGGTTGGCAAGCATCGATTCCCCGGCCGAAAAGTAGCGGTCCCAGTCGGTGGTCAGCGTGGCGTCGTTTACCAGGTCGCCCACGTGCAGGACAAACGCGATGTCCTCTTCACCCGCAATCCGGTCGGCAACGAGCTTGTGGCGCTCCTCCTGCGAAAATGTCGGGAGCTGGTCCTGCGAATCGCCGTAGACGATGAAGCTGAAGGTGCCGCTCTCCGGCAGGGTGCGGAAGTGCAGGTCTCCGGTTGCCGCGCTCTCCCTGATCACCCGGTAATGGTAACGGGTGTCTGGTGCAAGGCCCGTGAGGGGGATGTGGTGCAGTTCGGCTCCCGCCTCGCCCGTCACGCTGTGATCATAGCCGCCGTTTGCCGTGTGGGAGGCATCGTCGGCGTACTCGACGGTCACCGTCGAAGCTCCGGGCGTCTTCACGTTCACCGTCGTCCCGGTCGTCGTCGTCCCGGTGAGGTAGGGCCCCCAGACGAAGAGGATGGTCTCGGTGTACTCGGCGGGAAGCCCGATGAGCGGGTAGCTGTCCGTATAGGACCCCGAGGTGAAGACCGTCTCGCCCACACCGTCGCCGTCAGCATCAGTGCCGGCATAGCCGCTGTAATAGTTGCCGAGGAACCCGCTGAACGTAACCCCGTTGTAGAGGTAGGTGATCGGTTCGGGAGAGTGGGCCGTATTCACCGTCTGGATCTCCAGACTGTCCCCGATCACGGCGTTCAGCCAGAGCACGTTGTCATGCGCCATGTCCTTGATGCAGATGCCGGCATCCACGTTGTTTTCGACGGTGTTTCTCGATACGAAGTTACCATACGCGGTGTCCCGGATGCTGATCCCGCGCCGGGTGTTCTCGTGGCAGTAGTTCTCCGTCACCGTGGTATTCGTCGCGTCACCGCCGAGGTGGATGCCATTGTAGCAGCCTGCGCAGTCGTTGCCGGTGATCACGCAGTCGTCGAACCCGACGATCTCGATACCTGCGACGTGTTCGTTCGTCGGCCCGCGGACGGTGAAGCCCTCGATAGCGGCCCCGTTCGCATCGACATCGAAGACCGGCAGCGCGGGTGATGCGGCGGTCACCGTCACCGAGGCTGACCCGTTTTCGCTCCGGATCGCGAGGGCTTTGTCGACCAGCACGTTCTCGGTGTAGGAGCCATCGAAAACGACGATCCGATCGCCGGCAGCCGCGGCGTCCACTGCCGCCTGGATAGTGGTAAAGTCGGCACCGCCGTCGTCATCGACATACCATGTCTCGGAACCGGGAACCGTGACTTGGATATAATCTGCCTTCACCTCGGAATCGCCGCCCTCAGCGTTCGCAACCGTAAGGGAGACCGTATACGTGCCGGCGGTGTCGTAGACGTGGCTTGGGTTCTGGTCGGTGGAATCGACCGTGCCGTCATTCTCGAAGTCCCAGGCCCATTCGGTCGGATTCGAGGTGGAGAGATCGGTGAACGTCACCGTGAGCGGGAGTGCACCTTTCGTTACATCCGCAGTGAAATCCGCGACCGGCACCCCGGTGACACTGATGTAATCCGTCTTGGTCTCGGTATCGGTCCCCGTACCGTCCGTCACCGTGAGCGAGACCGTATAGGTGCCGCGTGCGGTGTAGGTCCAGACGGGATGCTGCCCGGTGGAGTCAATGGTACCGTCGTTGTCAAAGTCCCACGCCCACGCCGTAGCGGCCGTGGAGCGATCGGTGAACTGGACGGTCATCGGCGCATCGCCGGAGAC
>Ga0068711_1000205_pt1 | contig 66892 bp, 72 predicted proteins | sample MTBAKMMethaMetaG_FD_62224 | JGI IMG/M metagenome (GOLD analysis project Ga0068711, IMG submission 62224) | Enrichment culture microbial communities from Arthur Kill intertidal strait, New Jersey, USA, that are MTBE-degrading - MTBE-AKM (Arthur... | ecosystem: Environmental > Aquatic > Marine >...
GATGGACGAAGTGACCCAGCAGAACGCCGCCCTGGTGGAAGAAGCCGCGGCGGCGGCCGAATCCCTGCAGGAGCAGGCCGAAGGGCTGGCCCGGGCGGTGAGCGTGTTCAAGCTGGACACTATGGTTGCGGTGGCCAGGCCTAAGCTCGAAGCCAGAAAGCCTGAAGCCAAGCCCCACGCCCACGCCAAGGTGGAACATGCCGCCCCCAAGCGGGCGCTGCCGCCCAAGGTGGGGGAGGAGGAGGATTGGCAGGAGTTTTAAGGGCTGCCCGTAGCGCAGGCGACCTCGCCTGCACCGGGCGTCAGCCCGCCGACCGCGGGCAATGCAGGCGGGTCGCCTGCGCTACGAGGGGCCTTCGCGGCCCCTTTCTTATTCGCCCTGCACCTGGGATTCGTAGATGGCGTCGGACCCTTCTTCCCGGCCGGCAAGGGTGACGCAGTTGCCGCCGTATTGCTTGGAATGGCGCAGGGCCCGCCAGGCGCGGCTGTAGGCTTCCTCCCGTTTTTCTTTCGGCTGCAGGCCGAGGACGCCGAAGCTGGCGGTGACGGGGTTGGCGAGGTGGGGCAGGACCTGGGTTTCCAGTTCCGCCCGCAACCGGTCGGCCAGGATCAGGGCGCCCATTTCGCTGGTGTCCGGCAGCAGGATGGCGAATTCCTGGCCGCCGTAGCGCACCACCAGGTCCACTTCCCGCACCCGCTGGCGCAGCAGGGTGCCCAGGTGCTGGAGCACCTCGTCCGCCAGTTCCCGCCCCACCGCTTCGTTGACCGCGGAAAAATCGTCCATGTCCAGCAGGATCAGGGACAGGGCGATGTTGTAGCGGTCGCGGCGGGCGATTTCGGCATCCAGCCGCAGGTCCAGTTCCCGCCGGTTGTAGAGGCCGGTAAGGGTGTCCTGCCGCCGCAGATCGTCGATTTCCCCCAGGGCGCGCTCCAGGGACTTGTCCCGGCGGGACTGGAGATGGTGCAGTTCCTCCACCTCCTTGCGCAGCCTGCCCAGCTCGTCGCTGATGCGGCCGAAGGCGACGTAGTCCATTTCCGCCACCACCAGCAGCTGTTCCCCGTGGCGGAATATCTTGCCGTTGAAGGCGTGGCGGGCGGATTCGCTGCGGCCGAAGACGACGGGGCCGGCGTAGATTTGTCCGTGGTCGTCCGTGGGCAGGGCGGCCAAGTCGGCGAAGCGGGGTTGGGCGAAACAGGGGGCGGCGTTGACTTCGCACTCCCCCGCCAACGCCGAGCGGAAGCCCTCGCTGGCCTGGATGATCCTGCCGTCCAGGTGCAGCAGCGCTGCCGCGATACCGTGGAAATCGGCCAGCCAGGACTGGAAGGTGAGGGAGCAATCGTTCATGGAAGAGGGGCCTTTTTTCCAACCTTAGAGTACCGCCATGACAGGGTCAAGGCGTTGATTCTGGCCGGCAGGCCACGGGTGGGGCGCAATGTCCGTCAGCGGGAAAGCAGCATCATGGCCGCATCCCGCAGCGCTTCCGACAGGGTGGGATGGGCGTGGACGATGCGGGCCAGGTCTTCGCTGGAGGCGGAAAATTCCAGCGCCACCACCGCCTCGGAAATCAGCTCCGAGGCCTTGGGGCCGATGATGTGCACCCCCAGCAGGCGGTCGGTTCGGGCGTCCGCCAGCAGCTTGACGAAGCCGGCGCCTTCGGCGGCGGCCAGGGCCCGGCCGTTGGCGGCGAAGGGGTAGCTGGCCTTGCGGTATTCCCGCCCGGCGGCTTTCAGGGCCTGCTCGGTTTCGCCTACCCAGGCGATTTCCGGGTGGGTGTAGATGACGTTGGGGATGGCGGCGTAGTTCACCCGCGTCGCCTGGCCGGCGATGCGCTCGGCCACCATGATGCCCTCGTCGCTGGCCTTGTGGGCCAGCATGGGGCCCCGCACCACGTCGCCGACGGCCCACACGTTGGGCAGGTTGGTGCGGCACAGTTCGTCCACCGGGATGAAGCCGCGCGCGTCCACCTGGAGGCCGACTTTCTCCGCTCCCAGGTTTTCGCTGTTGGGGCGGCGGCCGATGGCTACCAGCACCTTGTCGAAGGCCTCGTCCCGTTCGCCGGAAGCGTTCTTGAGGGTGAGGGTGACCTGTTTCTTGGTCGCCTTGCCGCCGGTCGCCGTCGTATCGGCGTGGATGTCCAGCCCCTGGGCTTTGAACTGGCGCAGGGCTTCCCGGGCCACCTGCTCGTCGGCGTGGTGCAGGAAGGAATGGGGTTCGATGACGGTCACCCGGGACCCCAGGCGGCGCCATACGCTGCCCAGCTCCAGGGCCACCACCCCGGCGCCCACCACTCCCAGGCGTTTGGGAACGGCGTCGAAGGCCAGGGCGCCCACGTTGTCCACCACCCGGCCGCCATCAAAAGGCAGGAAGGGCAGTTCCGCCGGGCGGGAGCCGGTGGCGATGATGACGTGCCTGGCGCTGACGGGCTCCGGATTGCCGTTACTTTCCACTTCCAGGGTCCAACTGCCGTTGGCGGCGGCGAAGCGGGCCCGGCCCTGGAGCCAGGCAACCTGGTTCTTCTTGAACAGCTGGCCGATGCCTTGGTTGAGGGTTTGAACGATCTTTTCCTTGCGCGCCATCATGGTCGGGAGGTCCAGATCCACGCTTCCCACCTGGATGCCGTGCTCCCCCAGGTGAAGGGCGGCGCGCTCGTAATGCTCGGAGGATTCCAGCAGCGCCTTGGACGGGATGCAGCCCACGTTGAGGCAGGTGCCGCCGAGGCGGGGCTGGTCTTGTTCGTCCTTCCAGTCGTCGATGCACACCGTGTCGAGCCCCAGCTCGCCGCAGCGGATGGCGGCCACGTAGCCGCCGGGGCCGGCGCCGATGATGGCGACGTCGAAGAGTTTTTCCATGCTTGATCCTTTTTCACACTTCCAACAATAACCGCGCCGGGTCTTCGAGTGCTTCCTTGATCGCCACCAGGGACAGCACCGCCTCCCGGCCGTCGATGATGCGGTGGTCGTAGGACAGGGCCAGGTACATCATGGGGCGGATGACCACTTGGCCGTTTTCCGCCACCGGCCGCTCGGTGGTCTTGTGCATGCCAAGGATGGCGCTCTGGGGTGGGTTGAGGATGGGTGTGGAGAGCATGGAGCCGAACACCCCGCCGTTGGAGAGGGTGAAGGTGCCGCCGCTGAGTTCCTCGATGGTGAGCTTGCCGTCACGGGCTTTGCGCCCGAATTCGGCGATGCCGGCCTCGATTTCGGCGAAGGAGAGCTGGTCGGCGTTGCGCAGAATGGGCACCACCAGGCCCCGCTCGGTGCCCACAGCGATGCCGATGTCGTAGTAGCCGTGATAGACGATGTCGTTGCCGTCCACGCTGGCGTTGACGATGGGGAACTGCTTCAAGGCCTTCACCGCCGCTTTGACGAAGAAGGACATGAAGCCCAGCTTGACCCCGTGCTCCTTCTCGAACCTGTCCTTGTACTTGGCCCGCAGGTCCATCACCGGCTGCATGTTCACTTCGTTGAAGGTGGTGAGGATGGCCGCGGTGCTCTGGGCCTGTACCAGGCGCTCCGCCACCCGCTGCCGCAGGCGGGTCATGGGCACCCGCTGCTCGGGGCGTTCGCCCAGGAGGGGGGTCATGTCCACGGCGCGCACCTCAATCGCGGCGGGGCGGGCTTCCAACCGGGCGGCGACGTCCTCCTTGGTGACGCGCCCGCCCCGGCCGCTGCCGGCCACCTCTTCCGGTTGGACGCCTTGTTCCTCCGCCAGCTTGCGGGCGGCGGGGCTGAGGGCGGGTTTTTCCACCGCCGCCACGGCGGCGGCCTTGGCCGGCGCTTCCTCGATGGCTTCGTCCTTGGCGTCGGTGTCCAGCAGGGCGATGACGTCGCCGGCCTTCACTGTTGCGCCGTCCCCCATGACGATCTTGGCCAGCTTGCCGGCGTGGGGCGCCGGCAATTCCAGCACCACCTTATCGGTTTCGAGGTCAATCAGGTTTTCGTCGCGTCTGACGTATTCCCCCGCGGTCTTGTGCCAGGACAGCAGGGTGGCTTCGGATACCGATTCGGACAGGGCCGGAACTTTGATTTCCACTAACATGCGTCTCGCCTCCAGTTTTTATTATGGGCCGGGTTTTCCCGGTCATCCGGTGATGCCCAAGGCCTCGTCCACCAGCGCTTTTTGCTGCGCCACATGCTTGAAGGTATAGCCCACCGCCGGCGAGGCCGACGGGGCGCGGCCGGCGTAGGTGAGCTTGCGGTTGCCCTTGAGGTGCTCCCGCACGTGGGGATGGATGTAGTACCAGGCGCCCTGGTTGCGGGGTTCTTCCTGGGCCCAGATGATCTCGTTGGCCTTGGAATAGCGTTGCAACTCCCGGCGGAAGTCGTCCGCCGGGAAGGGGTAGAGCTGCTCGAAGCGGATGACGGCCACGTGCTCCCGCGGGTGCTCCCGGCGGGCGGCCAGCAGGTCGTAGTACACCTTGCCGGAACAGGCCACCAGGCGCGTCACCTTCTTCGGGTCGGCCGCCGGGTCGCCGATGATGTTTTGGTAACTGCCGGCGGCCAGGTCGTCCAGGGACGAGACGCACTCCTTGTGGCGCAGCAGGCTTTTCGGCGTCATCACGATAAGCGGCTTGCGGAACGGGCGCAGCATCTGGCGCCGCAGCAGGTGGAACATCTGGGCCGGGGTGCTGGGGACGCACACCTGGATGTTCTCATCGGCGCACAGTTGCAGGTAGCGCTCCAGGCGGGCGGAGGAGTGTTCGGGGCCCTGGCCTTCGTAGCCGTGGGGCAGCAGCATGGTCAGGCCGCACAGGCGGCCCCACTTGGCTTCGCCGGCGACGATGAACTGGTCGATCACCACCTGGGCGCCGTTGGCGAAGTCGCCGAACTGGGCTTCCCACAGCACCAGTTCGTTGGGCAGGGCGGTGCTGTAGCCGTATTCGAAGCCCAGCACCGCCTCTTCCGACAGGAAGGAGTCGATCACCAGGAACTGGGGCTGGTCGGGGGAGACGAATTGCAGCGGGATGTGGGCGCCCCCGTCCCACCGCTCCCGGTTCTGGTCGTGGAGCACCCCGTGGCGGTGGGAGAAGGTGCCGCGGCCGGCGTCCTGGCCGGACAGGCGGATCGGGTAGCCGTTCTCCAGCAGGGAGGCGTAGGCCAGGTTTTCCGCCATGCCCCAGTCCAGGGGCTGGTCGCCGGCCCCCATGCGGCGGCGGTCCTCCATCACCTTCTCCACCCGGGGGTGGAGCTTGAAGTTCTCCGGCACCGCGGTGAGCCGCTCCGCCAGGCGCTGGAGGTCCGCCACCGGCACGGCGGTTTCGGCGGGGGTGGTCCAATGGACGTTCTTAAACGGGCTCCAGTCGGTGGAGAAGGACACCTTGTAGTTGGACAGCACCGGCTGGATGATCGGGTCGCCCGCGTCCAGCAGGGCGCGGTAGGCGGCGATCAGGCCTTCCGCCTCGGCGGCGGACACCACGCCTTCGGTCTCCAGCCGGTCGGCGTAGAGCCGGCGGGTGCCGGGGTGCCTGGCGATCTTGCGGTACATCAGGGGCTGGGTCACCAGGGGCTCGTCCTGCTCGTTGTGGCCCAGGCGGCGGAAACACACCATGTCGATCACCACGTCCTGGTGGAAGGTGTCGCGGTAGTCCAGGGCGATTTCGGCGGCCAGCAGCAGGGCCTCCGGGTCGTCGGCGTTGACGTGGAACACCGGGGCTTCGACCATCTTCGCCACGTCGGTGCAGTACAGGCTGGAGCGGGTGTCCCGGGGGTCGGAGGTGGTGAAACCGATCTGGTTGTTGACCACGATGTGGAAGGTGCCGCCGGTGCGGAAGCCCCGGGTCTGGGACATGTTGAGGGTTTCCATCACCACCCCCTGGCCGGAAAAGGCGGCGTCGCCGTGGATCAGCACCGGCATCACCAGCTTGTGCCCCCGGTCCCGGTGGCGTTCCTGGCGGGCCCGCACCGAACCTTCCACCACCGGGCTGACGATCTCCAGGTGGGAGGGGTTGAAGGCCAGGGCCAGATGGACCGGCCCGCCGGGGGTGCCCACGTCGGAGGAGAAGCCCTGGTGGTATTTCACGTCGCCGGCGGCAAGGCGGTTGGCCCGCTCGTCGTGCTTGCCCTCGAATTCCAGGAACAGGTTCTTGGGCAGCTTGCCCAGGGTGTTCACCAGCACGTTGAGGCGGCCCCGGTGGGCCATGCCGACGACCATCTCCTGCAGGCCGGCGGCGCCCGCCTTCTGGATCAGGTGGTCCAGCAGCGGAATCAGGCTCTCGCCCCCCTCCAGGGAGAAGCGCTTCTGCCCCACGTAGCGGGTGTGGAGGTATTTCTCCAGGGTCTCGGCGGCGGTGAGGCGCTCCAGGATATGGCGCTTCATTTCCCGGCCATAGTCCGGCGTGGCCCGGGGGCGCTCCAGGCGCTCCTGGAGCCAGCGCTTCCGGGCGGTGTCGCTGAGGTACATGTACTCCACCCCCAGGCTGCCGCAGTAGGTCTGCTTCAGGGCCTGGAGAATCTCGTGGAGGGTGGCGCGGGGCTTGCCCATTACCAGGGAGCCGGTGGAGAACTCGGCGGCCATGTCCGACTGGGAGAAGCCGTAGTGGTCCGGGTCCAGCTCGTGAATATAGGGCCGCTCCTGGCGCTGCAAGGGGTCCAGGTTGGCGTGGCGCACGCCGAGGAAGCGATAGGCGTTGATCAGCTGCAACACCTGGACCTGCTTCTTCTCCGCCGTCACCAGGGGGTTGCACACCAGGGTGGGGTTGGCGACGGTCTTCTGCTTCGCCAGTTCGACCAGGGAGGCGATCACCGGCCCGTGGGCGATGTCCCGGCTGGCGGCCCCCGCCGTCTGCTGCAATTGGTCGAACCAGGCGCGCCATTCCTCGGAAACCTGGGCCGGGTTCTCCAGGTAGCGCTCGTAGAGATCCTCGATGAAGGCGGCATTGCCACCGGAGAGGTAGGAATTGGCCTCCAGTATTCGGTAGAGGCTTTCGTCACCGCTCATGGTTCCATCTCCTTCGGTGATGGGGCTGTTTCTGTCCGCTATCCCCTTCTTAGAGTGATTCGAAGTCCCCTCTTCCTGTCTTTAGGTTATAGCGGTTTTAACGCTTTCCCACCGGAACGAAGTCCCGCGGCGCCAATCCCTGGTAGAGCTGGCGGGGGCGGCCGATCTTGTTTTCCGGGTCGCCGATCATCTCGTTCCACTGGGCGATCCAGCCGACGGTGCGGGCGAGGGCGAAAATCACCGTGAACATGTTGACCGGGATGCCCATGGCCCGCAGCACGATGCCGGAGTAGAAGTCCACGTTGGGGTAGAGTTTCTTCTCGATGAAGTATTCGTCCTCCAGGGCGATCTTCTCCAGCTTGAGGGCCAGCTTGAACAGGGGGTCGTCCTCCAGCCCCAGTTCCTCCAGCACCTCGTGGCAGGTGCGGCGCATGATGTCGGCCCGGGGGTCCATGTTCTTGTACACCCGGTGGCCGAAGCCCATCAGGCGGAAGGTGTCGCCCTTGGTCTTGGCCCGTTCGATGTACTGGCCGATGCGGGACTCGTCGCCGATTTCCTCCAGCATGGCCAGCACCGCCTCGTTGGCGCCGCCGTGGGCCGGGCCCCACAGGCAGGCAATGCCGGAGGCGATGCAGGCGAAGGGATTGGAGCCGGAGGAGCCCGCCAGGCGCACGGTGGAGGTGGAGGCGTTCTGCTCGTGGTCGGCATGGAGGATCATGATGCGCTCCAACGCCCGCACCAGCACCGGGTTGGGCTCGTAGGGGCCGCAGGGGGTGGCGAACATCATGTAGAGGAAGTTGCCCACGTAATCCAGGTGGTTCTGGGGGTACATGAAGGGTTCGCCCACGTTGTACTTGTGGCACATGGCGGCGATGCTGGGCACCTTGGCCAGCAGGCGGAAGGCGGATACCTCCCGGTGGCGCGGGTTGGAAATGTCCAGGGAGTCGTGGTAGAAGGCCGACAGGGCGCCCACCACGCCCACCATGATGGCCATCGGGTGGGCGTCGCGGCGGAAGCCGGTGAAAAAGCGGTTCATCTGGTCGTGGACCATGGTGTGCTGCTTCACCATGGAATCGAACTGGAACTTCTGCGGCCCGCTGGGCAGCTCGCCGTAGAGCAGCAGGTAGCACACTTCGAGGAAGTCGGAATGCTCCGCCAGCTGCTCGATGGGGTAGCCGCGGTAGAGCAGCTGGCCCTTGTCGCCGTCGATGTAGGTGATGCTGGAACGGCAGCTGCCGGTGGACTGGAAGCCGGGGTCGTAGGTGAAGAAGCCGTCCTTGCTCAGTGCCCGGATGTCGATCACGTCCGGCCCCAGGGTGCCGGACAATATCGGCAGTTCGATAGAGGGGGTGCCGTCGCTGAAGGTCAAAGTCACCTTGCGTTCCGTCGTCATACCTTGTTCTCCTTCGCCCGCCTCGGCGGGGTATTACAGTTTTTCAGGCAGCCCGTAGCAATGCCAATACGGGCACGAGCCGTGCATTATCGCTTTGCGTTCGACCTTGAATCAAATCCCATAAATCGTTGTCGGGCAAGTCCAGCAGTTTCAGCAGGGCATTTTTCTGCTCCGGGGTCAGCCCGGCAAGGTGCTTTTCCAGGAAGCGGCCCAGCACCAGATCCAGTTCCAGCATGCCGCGGCGGCAGCGCCAGCGTAGTTGGCCGTCGTTACACAAGTTGTAGCGCAGGCGACTTCGCCTGCCTCTCAAAAATAATGCAGGCGAGGTCGCCTGCGCTACAGGTCATACCGTGCGCCGCACCAGCAGGTCCTTGATCCTGCCGATGGCTTCCGTCGGGTTGAGCCCTTTGGGGCACGCCGCCACGCAACTCATGATGCTGTGGCAGCGGAACAGCCGGTAGGGGTCCTCCAGGTCGTCCAGGCGCTCCCGGGTGGCCTTGTCCCGGCTGTCGGCGATGAAGCGGTAGGCCTGCAAGAGGCCGGCGGGGCCGACGAACTTGTCCGGGTTCCACCAGAACGACGGGCAGGAGGTGGAGCAGCAGGCGCACAGAATGCACTCGTACAGCCCGTCCAGTTCGGCCCGGTCTTCCGGTGCTTGCAGGCGCTCGATTTCCGGCGCCGGCTCGTCGTTGATCAAAAAAGGCTTGATGGAGCGGTACTGCTGGTAGAACTGCTCCATGTCCACGATCAGATCCCGCACCACCGGCAGCCCGGGCAGGGGGCGCAGGGCGATGGGCTGCTTCAGGCTGGAGAGAGGCGTGACGCAGGCCAGGCCGTTGAAGCCGTTGATGTTCATGGCATCGGAGCCGCACACCCCTTCCCGGCAGGAGCGGCGGAAGGACAGGGATTCGTCCTGTTCCTTCAGCCGCAGCAGGGCGTCCAGCAGCATCATGTCGCCGGCGTCGATATCCAGCCGGTAGTCCTGCATCCGCGGCTTGGTGTCGGTGTCCGGGTTGTAGCGGTAGATGGTGAATTTCATGGGCTTCCTTTTAGGGGCTAGGGACTAGGGGCTGGGGGCTAGGAATTGTCCGGCTTCGCCGGTATTGGTTTTCCTAGTCCCCAGCCTCTAGCCCCTGGTCCCTCAATAACTCCTCGCCTTGGGCTCGAAGGATTCCACCGTCAGGGGCTTGAGCCGCACCGGCTTGTAGTCCAGTCGATGGTCTTGGCTGTAGTAGAGGGAGTGCTTGAGCCAGTTCTTGTCGTCCCGCTGGGGATGGTCGTCCCGGGCGTGGGCGCCGCGGCTTTCGGTGCGGGCGGCGGCGGAGACGATGGTGGCCTGGGCCACGGCCAGCAGGTTTTCCAGTTCCAGGGCTTCGATGCGGGCGGTGTTGAAGGTCTTGCTGTGGTCGGTGAGTGCCGCGTGGGGCAGGCGCTGGGCGATTTCCTGCACTTGTCTTACGCCTTCCTGCAACACCTCTTCTTTCCGGAACACGCCGCAGTGGCGCTGCATGGTGCGGCACAGCTCGTCGCGGAGGGTAGACACCGTTTCGCCGCTGCCCTTCCGCTCCCAGCGGGCGAGCCGCGCCAGGGCCGGTTCCAGGGCGCCCGCCGGCAGCGGGCGGGGGAAGGGGTTTTCCTTGAGGTAGTCGATCACGTGGTTGCCGGCGGCGCGGCCGAACACGATCAGGTCCAGCAGGGAGTTGGAGCCCAGCCGGTTGGCGCCGTGGACCGACACGCAGGCGCATTCGCCGATGGCGTAGAGGCCGGGCACCGCTTCCGCGGGGCCGGTGTCGGTGGGGGCCACCACCTGGCCGTGCAGGGTGGTGGGGATGCCACCCATCATGTAGTGCACCGTGGGCACCACGGGGATCGGTTTCTCGATCGGGTCCACGTGGGCGAATTTCAGAGAGAGCTCGCGGATGCCCGGCAGCTTGGCCTTGATAACTTCGGGTTTCAGGTGGTCCAGCTTGAGGTGGACGTGGTCGCCCCGGGGGCCGCAGCCGCGGCCCTCAAAGATTTCCACCGCGATGGCCCGGGATACCACGTCCCGGGAGGCGAGGTCCTTGGCGTGGGGCGCGTAGCGCTCCATGAAGCGCTCGCCGTGTTTGTTCACCAGGTAGCCGCCTTCGCCCCGCACCCCTTCGGTGACCAGTACCCCGGCGCCGTAGATGCCGGTGGGATGGAACTGCCAGAACTCCATGTCCTCCAGGGGCAGGCCGGCCCGCAGGGCCATCCCCAGGCCGTCGCCGGTGTTGATCAGGGCGTTGGTGGTGGCGGAGAAAATGCGCCCGGCGCCGCCGGTGGCCAGCAGGGTGGCCCGGGCTTCGATGAACAGGGGTTCGCCGCTTTCGATGCCGAGGACCACCACGCCCAGGGTATAGCCCTGGGGGTCGGTCACCAGGTCCACGGCGAAGTATTCCTCGAAAAAATGGGTCTGGGCGGCGATGTTGCGCTGGTACAGGGTGTGCAGCATGGCATGGCCGGTGCGGTCGGCCACGGCGCAGGTGCGGATGGCCGGGTCGCCGCCGTAGTGCTGGGTCATGCCGCCGAAGGGGCGCTGGTAGATCCTGCCGTCGGGCAGGCGGTCGAAGGGCATGCCGAAGTGTTCCAGTTCGATCACCGCCTCGTTGGCCTGGCGGCACATGAACTCGATGGCGTCCTGGTCCCCCAGGTAGTCGGAGCCCTTCACCGTGTCGTACATGTGCCAATGCCAGCTGTCTTCCTTCACGTTGCCCAGGGCGGCGGCGATGCCTCCCTGGGCGGAGACGGTGTGGGAGCGGGTGGGGAACACCTTGGACACCAGGGCCACCTTGAGGTCGGACTTGGCCAGTTGCAGGGCGGCCCGCAGGCCGGCGCCGCCGCCGCCGATAATCACCGCGTCAAAGCTGCGTTTGGCGATGGCCATTCAGAGGCTCCACAGGATTTGCACCGCCCAGGCGGCATAGGCCACCAGGGCCAGGATGGCGGCCGATTGCAGCGCCAGGCGCAGGCCGGTTGGCCGGACGTAGTCCATCAGGATGTCCCGCACCCCCACCCAGGCATGGAGCATGAGGGAAAGGGCGAACAGCAGGCTGGCGAGCTTCATCCATTCCGGAGCGAACAGGGCGCGCCAATGGGCGTAGCCCTCCAGGGGGCGGGTGAGGAGGAGGAAGACGAACAAGAGGCTGTAGAGCGCCATCACCACCGCGGTGACGCGCTGCATCAGCCAGTCCCGCAGGCCGTAGCCGGCGCCGACCACGGTGCGCGTCACCATAGGGCCGCTCCCAGCACCAGGAACAGGCCCAGGCTCACGGCCAGCACCGCCCAGCTGGTCTTGCGGGCGGCAGCGAGGTCGACGCCCCAGTGCAGGTCCAGGGCGAGAAAGCGCAGGCCGGCGAAGAAGTGGTGCAGCCAGGCCCACAGCAGGCCCAGCATCACCAGCTTGGGCAGGGGGCCCGCCAGGCAGTCCCGCAGTTCGGCGAAGGATTCGGGGCCGGCCAGGGAGCGCTGGAACAGGGACAGCAGCAGGGGGAGGGCCAGGAACAGCAGGGCGCCGCTGATCCGGTGCAGGATCGAAACGAAGCCGGGCAGGGGCAGCCTGATTTGCATCAGGTTGAGATATTTGGGGCGGTCGGTTTTCATGCCTTGCATTTCCAAATGCCCGCTAGGGCATTGCGACAACCGGCCCCTAATCTGATCAGCCGATTTCGTTCAGGTAGTAATGGTTTTCCGTGTTGCACAGGCTGACGCGCCATTCCACCGGTTTGTCGCCGTAGGTCAGGGCCACGCGCTCGATGCTCAGGATCGGGGTGCCCGCCTTCAGTCCCAGGTGTTCCGCTACCTTGGCGGGGGCGGCAATGGCCTTCAGGCGTTCTTCGGCCTGGACGATGCGGATGCCGTAGTGTGTTTCATACAAACTATAGATGGTTCCCTGGAACTCGTTGATCCTGGCCGCCGTCAGCCCTTTGAACACGGTGGGGGAAAGGCGGATTTCGTCGTAGATCACCGGCTTGCCGTTCATGCGCAGCACCCGGGTCAAGACGATCAGGGGAGCCCCTTTGCGCACCCCCAGGAGGTCGGCCATCTTGGCGTCGGCCTTGGCTTTTTCCCAGGTCAGCAGTTCGCTGATGGGGTCTTCCTTCTCGCCGTTCTCGTTGAACACGCGCAGGTAGTAGTACTTGCGCTTTTCCTCGGTGTGGGTGGCGACGAAGGTGCCCTTGCCCTGGCGCCGCACCAGGATGTTTTCCGCCGCCAGCTCGTCGATGGCCTTGCGCACCGTCCCCTGGCTCACCTTGTAGCGCTTGGCCAGGTCGATTTCGCTCGGGATCATTTCACCCGGGCGCCATTCCCCCGACACCAGGCTCTGGGTGATCAGGATCTTGATCTGTTCGTAAAGGGGCCGAAAGGTCGGCGAGCCGTGCAGGGTGGTCATGGCGTGTCCTTAGCTTAATAGCATAGTTCTATTTTGCGGTCCATCGTCTTGTGTCTTATATATGACGTGGCTTATATGGAATAAAAGTGATAAGTCTGGATTTTCATAACTTTACGCTTTTTGCCAGGTGCCCCGCAACAGGCCGATGCCGTGGGCGCCGTGGCGCCAGGCCGTTTCCATGTCTGCGGGGGTGAGGCCACCGAGGGCGTAGACCGGCAGGGGGTAATCCTTCGCCAGCTCGGCGAAACCCTCCCATCCCAGGACCGAGGCGCCGGGGTGGGACAGGGTAGGCTGCACCGGCGACAGCAGCACGTAATCCAGATCCAGTTCGGCGGCCCGGGCAAGTTCCGCCTGGTTGTGGCAGGAGGCGCCGCACCAGGGGAAATCCGGGCGCTGAGTTGATTTCATCAACTGGTCGGCGGGTAGGTGGACGCCGTCGGCTCCGGCGGTCTTCGCCGCCTCGGTGCCGCCGTTGACCAGCACCTTGGCGCCGAAGGGGCGGGCGCGTTCGACCACCTGCGCGGCGAAGCGCGCCAACTCGTCCGGCGGCAGGGATTTTTCCCGCACCTGGATCAGGCGCAGGCCGTCGTCGAGAGCCCGGTCCAGGGCGGCGAGGAAGGCTTCCTCGCCCATCTCGGCAAGGTTGGTGATGCCGTACAGGGGCGGCAGCTCCAGGGATTTCAGGATCGGGCCGTTGGCCGGCAACAGAGGCGCCACCATGACCCTGCCCGGAAACTGCCAGTCGAAGCGCTGGTTCTCCTTGCCGTGAGGCTCCCCGCGCCAGGCGGTGACGCGGAAGAAGTGCAGCCGTACCGTGGCATGGGGGTAGGCATAGACCCGGGTCAGCCAGGGGTGGGCGGTCTCCACGGCTATGCCCAGCTCCTCGTGGAGCTCCCGCGCCAAGGCGTGGAGCGGGGTTTCCGGGGATTCGATCTTGCCGCCCGGGAATTCCCACCAGCCGGCCCAGGGCTTGCCCTCGGGCCGTTCGGCCAGGAGAAAGCGGCCGTCCGGCCGCTGGATGACGGCGGCGGAGACTTCCAGCACCTTGGTCATTTCTTGCCGCTGGCGTGGCTTCCCGCCCAGTCCTTGGCGAACTGCCAGGCGGTGCGGCCGCTGCGGGAGCCCCGTCCCATGGCCCATTGCAGGGCGGCGCGGCGCATGGCGTCGGGGTCCGGCACCGGGGCGCCGAGGGCGGCGATCCAGTTTTCGGCGATGGACAGGTAGGCGTTCTGGTCGAAGGGGTAGAAGGAGAGCCAGATGCCGAAGCGTTCGGAGAGGGAGATTTTTTCCTCCACCGCTTCGGCCTCATGGATTTCCGTGCCCACGTGCTTGGCGCCCAGGTTTTCTTCCTGGTATTCGGGCATCAGGTGGCGGCGGTTGGAGGTGGCGTAGATCAGCACGTTGTCCGGCGGCGCCGCCACAGAGCCGTCCAGGGCGGCCTTCAGGGCCTTGTAGCCGGGCTCGCCGGCGTCGAAGGAGAGGTCGTCGCAGAACAGGACGAAGCGCTCCGGGCGCCCCCGCAGCTGTTCCACGATGTCGGGCAGGTCCAGGAGATCATGCTTGTCCACTTCAATCAGGCGCAGCCCGCGGGCGGCGTACTTGTGCAGCATGGCCTTGACCAGGGACGACTTGCCGGTCCCCCGGGCCCCGGTGAGCAGCACGTTGTTGGCCGGCCGGCCGGCGACGAACTGGCGGGTGTTGTGGTCGATGGCCCGCTTCTGCTCGTCCACCCCGCGCAAGTCCTGGGGACGGATGCGGTGGGGGTGGGGCACCGCCTGCAGGTGCCCGGCGCCGTTGCGGCGGCGCCAGCGGAAGGCGACGGCGTTCCAGTCCGGTTCAGCGGGTGGGGCGGGAATCAGGCCTTCCAGGCGAAGGAGAAGCTGTTCCGCCCGGGCGATCAATTGTTCGGTGGGGTTCATGGGCCAAATTTTACACGCCGGAGGGGGCGCTGGAAAACGGGAAATGCTTTAAGCCTTCGGGGCTTAGGGAATGGGGGGTGAAAAACAGCTTGAGGTGGGCGGGTGGCTTGTGATATAAATGCGGGTTTTCGAATTCTGGAGCAGCGAGTCATGGCCCGTCAATGCCAAGTTACCGGCAAAAAGCCGATGGTTGGGAACAACGTTTCCCACGCCAACAACAAGACCAAGCGCCGCTTCCTGCCCAACCTTCAATATCGTCGGTTCTGGGTGGAGAGCGAAAGCCGCTGGGTGAGCATGCGTGTTTCCAACGCTGGTCTGCGCACCATCGATAAGAAGGGCATCGATGTCGTGCTGGCCGATATGCGCGCCGCCGGCGAAAAGATCTAAGGAGCTGAATCATGCGTGAGAAAATCAAGCTGGAATCCTCTGCCGGTACCGGCCATTTCTACACCACCACCAAGAACAAGCGCACCATGCCGGAAAAGATGGCGATCAAGAAGTACGATCCCGTGGCGCGCAAGCACGTGGAATACAAGGAAACCAAGCTGAAGTAAGCCGGTTTTCCTGCAATGAAGAAGGGGCCTTGCGGCCCCTTTTTTTATTCCTGAAAAAGCATGAACCGCAAAGGACGCCAAGGTACGCCAAGGAAAACAGAATAGGCGAAGTTCTTTTTTGAATTCCTTTGCGCGCCTTCGCGTCCTTTGCGGTAAAGGTCCTTTCCTCACCCCAGCCGGAAGCGGCCCACGGATTCCTGCAGTTGCCCGGCCAGCCCGTGCATCTGGTGGAAGGCGGCGGTGGCTTCGGTGATGGCGGCGCCGCTCTCCCGGGCGCTGTCGGCGATGTGCTCCACCCGCTGGCTGATTTCCTCGCTGGCGGACTTCTGCACGTTCATCGCCTCCGCAATCTGGCGGATCAGCCCCACCACGTTTTCCACGCTGCCGTAAATCTGGTTCAGGGCGTCTCCCGCCTGGTTGGCCTGTTCCACCCCCTCCCGTACCTGTTCGCCGCCCCGCTCCATGCTGGATACCGCGCTGGCGGTGTCCGCCTGGATGGCGGCGATCATGGAGGAAATTTCGGTGGTGGCAGCGGAGGTCTTTTCCGCCAGCTTGCGCACTTCGTCCGCTACCACGGCGAAGCCCCGGCCCTGTTCCCCGGCCCGGGCGGCTTCGATGGCGGCGTTCAGCGCCAGGAGGTTGGTCTGGTTGGCGATGTCGTCGATCACCTGGATGATGCGGCCGATCTCGTCGGAGCGCTGGCCCAGGGATTCGATGGAGCGGGAGGATTCGGCCACCGTGTCGGCCACCTGCCGGATGCCGGCCACGGCGCTGCTGACCACCTGCTTGCCGTGGGCGGACAGCTTGCCGGCCTCGGAGGCGGCCGAGACGGCCTCGTCGCTTTTACGCGCCACCTCCTGGAGGCTGGCGTTCATCTGCTCCACCGCCACCGCGGCGACGGAGGCCTGTTCGGTCTGGGTGCCGGAGGCCTGGGATACCTTTTCCGTCATGGTGGTGACGGTGCCGCAGGCGTTGGAGACGTGGTCGGCGGACTGGCGCATCTGGCCGATGAGGGTGGTGAAATCCTCCGCCATGCGGTTGAAGGAGCGGGCCACCTCGCCGATTTCGTCCTGCTGCTTCAATTCTGCCCGGGCGGTCAGGTCGCCGTTGGCCAGCCGCCCGGTGGCCTCCTGGAGGGCGGATACCCCTTTGCCGATGGAGCGGGTGAGGAACAGGCCGGAAACGGCCATCAGCAAGACTGCTCCCAGGATGCCGGCCACGGTGGCGATGACGATGTTGCGGGTGAAGGCAGCCACTTTGTCGTAGGCCAGCTTGGCCTGTTCCACCTGGTAACGGATCAGTTCGTCGATGCCCTGGGACGCCTTGGCGTAGGCCGGCTCCAGGGTCTCCTGCCGCAGACGGTCGGCCTCGGCGTGGTTTTCCCCTTGCAGCAGGTCGATCATGGGGAACACCCCCTGGGTGCCGAAATGGGTGCGGGCGGCGATGAAGGCGTCGTAGCGCTGCTTCTCCTCCGTCCCCAGGGCGCGGTCGGTGTAGGCCTGGAGCAGGTTCTCGATCTGGAACACGTGGCTGCGCACCTTGTCGGCGCGGCCCATGACCTCGAAGGCGTCCGCTTCCAGCCGGGCGGCGAACAGTTCCAGCCGAATCTGCATCTGGTGGTTGCGGATTTCGTTGAGCTGGTTGATCGCCACCAGGTGGTCGTTGTAGACGTGGTACAGGGCGTTCTTGGACGACTGGATCGCCGCCAGGCCGATGGCGCCGGCGCCGGTGAGCAGCAGGCAGGCGAAGGCGACCAGCAGATTGAGCTTGGTCCGTATTTTCAGACGGGCAAAGGGATGCATTACTTCCTCCGGGTGGCGTTGTCGTCGTGCCGGCCGCCTATTGTTGGCGACTTAGAGCCTATTTCAGTAGGTTTCATGCCCCGCGTTGCGGCGAGAAAGGGATGGCTGCTAGGCGCAGGGCGCAGCCAAGGGTTGTTCCCTTGGCAAGCCCTGCAACAACGCAGACACCCTTTCTCGCCGCAACCCGGAGGGCCGGGGCCATTTGGGGCACATTGCGTTGTTGCTCTCCGCTTGTTTGGAGTGACCAAACGGCGCGGCTCGCGCCTAGCACTGCACCCCAAATGGCCCCGGCGCGGGGCATGAAACCTACTGAAATAGGCTCTTGGCCCGATTCTAACACCGCGGAGGCAATCAGGCGTAGGAGCGCAGGCGGCGGGAGAAGCGGCGCAGGGCGTCGATATTGCTGGCTTCCGCCTTGCGGCACCAGTCTTCCAGCTGGAACAGCAGCTGTTCGCGGGTAGCGGTGGATTGGAGCCACAGGCCTTTCAGTTCCTCCCCCATGGCGAGCAGGGTGCGCAGGGCCGGGCTGGTTGCGACCAGGGCGTCCAGCTTTGCCCGCTCCCTTTCGGCCAGGAAGGGGTTCCGCAGCAGGCGCCCCAGCGTCCCCGGCGTTTCGCCCCGGCGGCCCAGGGCCCGCAGTTCCGCGGCGTAGGCGCGTTTGGCGAAACGGGCGAATCGCGCCATCACTTCGTAGCGATGGGTGATGACCGCCTGGAGGGTGGCGAGGTCGATGGCGTTTTTCACCGGGTCCCGGCGCAGACGGGGCGCCACCTTCTTCACCCGGGCCAGCCCCATCCACTCCAGCAGCCGGATGTAGGCCCAGCCGATGTCGAATTCGTACCAGCGGCTGGAAAGCCGGGCCGAGCTGGCGTGGGCGTGGTGGTTGTTGTGCAGTTCTTCGCCGCCGATCAGGATGGCGATGGGAAAGAGGTTGGTGCTGGCGTCCTCGCAGGCGAAGTTGCGGTAGCCCCCCCAGTGGCCCAGGCCGTTGATGACCCCCGCCGCCCAGAAGGGAATCCACGCCAGCTGCACGGCGAACATGGCCAGTCCCGGCCAGGGGCCGAACAGGGCGACGTCGGCCAGGGCCATCAGCACCAGGCCGAGGCCGTTGTGGGGGGTGTAGAGCCGGCGCTCCAGCCAATCGTCCGGGGTGCGGTTGCCGTACTTCTCCAGGGTGTCTGCCTGGGCGGCCTCCTGCCGGTAGAGCCCCACCCCGCCCCACAGTACCCGGTGGATGCCCACCATCTGCGGGCTATGGGGGTCTTCCGGGGTCTCGCACTTGGCGTGGTGCTTGCGGTGCACCGCCACCCATTCCCGGGTCACCATGCCGGTGGTGAGCCACAGCCAGAAGCGGAAAAAATGGCTCGCCAGGGGATGCAGTTCCAGGGCCCGGTGGGCTTGGTGGCGGTGGAGGAAAATGGTGACCGAGGCGATGGTGACGTGGGTCAGGGCCAGGGTGGCGAGGACGTAGCCCCACCAGGGAAGTTCGAGCAGTCCGGGAAACATATTCAGCCTCGGTGAAATACCAGACTAAAATTGTACGCTATTCAACTGAAGGGGCAAGGAAAGAATAGGAACCTACTGAAATAGGCTCTATCCTTACTGGGGCTCGTCCGGCGCGTACTTCTGCTCGGCCAGGATGGCCACTTCCTCGGGCGAAATGCCGCCGACGATGCGCACGTCCCGCTGGGGATAGGGAATCTCGATGCCCGCGTCCCGGAACACGCGCAGGATGGCGAGGTTGATTTCCGAGCGCAGGCTGAGCTGGCCTTCCTCTGGGTCGTTGATCCACAGGCCCAGTTCCAGATCGATGCCGCTGTCGCCGAAATCCTTCAGGAAGGCTTTGGGCGCTGGGTCCTGCATCACTCGCGGGTGATTCCTGGCCACTTCCTCCATCAGGCCCATGGCCTCTTCCACCGGCGTGTCGTAGCCCACCTGCACCGGGATCGAAACCCGGACCTGGTGGTTGGTATAGGAGTGGTTGAGCACCGTGGAGGTGATCAGGGTTTCGTTGGGAATGATGGCTTCGGTGCCGTCCAGGCTCTTCACCACGATGTAGCGGGCGGTGATGGCGCTGACGGTGCCGTAACGGCTGTCCACCGTCACCAGGTCGCCCGGGCGGATGGAACGGTCCAGCAGGATGATGAAGCCGGAAACGTAGTTGCTGGCCACCTTCTGCAGGCCGAAGCCCAGGCCCACCCCCAGGGCGCCGCCGAACACCGACAGCAGGGTGAGGTCGATGCCCGCCGACGACAGGGCGATCATCACGCCGACGAAAATCAGCAGGGCGCGCACGAACTTGGCCGTCACCACCCGCAGGTTCATGTCCAGCCCCTCGGCCTTCATGATCTGACGCTCCGCCTCGCCCCCCAGCCACAGGGAGACCACCAGGCTGGCGGCGATGGTCGCCGCCGCCTCCAGCATCATCAGGACGGTGATGCGCTGTTTTCCCAGACGGAAGCCGAATTCGTCCAGGCCCTCGATGATGCCCGGCAGCAGGCCGGTAAGGTACAGGGCGAGGCCGATCCAGATGATGGCGGCGATGAAGCGCTCCCATACCGACAGCCAGTTTCCCGGGGCAAATACGTGGCGCAGCATGTAGACCGTGACGCGCACCAGGGCCAGGGAAACCAGCAGCGGCACGGCCAAGTGGAGCAGGGCCAGGGTCCCGTCGGTCCATTGCCGCAGCACCGCTGCGCCCACCATCACCAGTGCCAGGGCGGTGAAGGGGAAGATCACCCGGCTGAAGCCGCCCACTCCCAGCTTCCACGCCCCCGCCGCCTCCGGCATGTGCCGCCGCGTCCATATCTTCACCAGCGCCGCCACCAGCAGGGCGGCCAGGAGGATGCCGGCCTGCCACAGCAGGTCGGGGCGGTCGAAGTCGTCGAACAGGTCGGTAATCCGGTTTTTCATGGGAATGAGAGTAAATGGGGCGCCGTCATTCTAGCATCAGCGCCGATAGGGCCGGGAATGCTCCCGGTGGCGCTTCCAGTTGGCAAGGTAGGCGTCCACCAGGGGCGGGTTGCCGCGCAGGATCAGCAGGTTCTCCGCATTCCGGTGCTGGGCGGCCTGGGTGAAGTTGAAGCTGCCGGTGACCACCGCGGCGCCGGGTTGGCCGGCGTCGATCACCATCACCTTGTTGTGGGCCGAGGCGTGCTCGCTGTCGAAGTACACCGGCACGCCGCCGGCGGCCACGTCCCGCACCCGGCTGGTTTTGATGCGCCGGGTCTGCTCCTCGTCGGCGAGCATCTGCACGTCCACCCCCCGTTGTTTCGCCGCCACCAGGGCGTAGGCGATGTCCCGGCTGGTGAAGCTGAAGGTCTGCACCAGCACCTGGTACTTGGCGTCTTCGATGGCCTTCACGATCAGGCGGGCGGTGTTGTCCCCGGGGGTGAAAGCCACCTGCACCGTTCCCGCGGCCGGCAGGGTTTTGGGCTTGGACCAGGACGGCAGATCGAAAGCCTGGGCCTGGCCCAGCAGCAGGGACACGGCGAGGGCGAGGGAAAAACGTCGCAACATGGAACCTCCCGGGGAATAATACGGCCAAAACGGCATTATCCAATGGAGAATGAAATGAGCCTAGAGACTGCCACCCTGGCGGGCGGCTGCTTCTGGTGCCTGGAAGCGGTGTTCGAACTTCTGAAAGGGGTGGAGAAGGTGCAGTCCGGCTACGCCGGCGGCCATCTTACCGACCCCAGCTACGAGCAGGTGTGCAACGGGGACACCGGCCACGCCGAAGTGGTGCAGGTCGCCTTCGACCCGGCGGTGATCTCCTACCGGGAGCTGCTGGAGGTGTTCTTCGCCCTCCACGACCCCACCACCCTCAACCGCCAGGGCAACGACCGTGGCACCCAGTACCGGTCGGCGATTTTCTACCACAGTCCGGAGCAGAAGGCCGAGGCGGAGCAAACGATCGCCCGCCTCAACGCCGAGAAAGCCTACCGCGACCCTGTCGTCACCGAGGTCGCCCCCTTGGAAAATTTCTACCCGGCGGAGGACTACCACGGCGAATACTTCCGCCGCCACCCCGGCCAGCCCTACTGCGAATGGGTGATCGCGCCCAAGGTGGCGAAATTGCGGGAGAAGTTCAAGGAAAAGGTGGCGCGGAAGTGATGGGCGTGGGTCAGCACACCCGGGGCAGGGCGAAGGGTGAACACTCGGGCGGCGCGGACGAGGAACCCGGAGTTTCTTGGGGCCTGACCCTTAGTTGGCGCGCCTTGCCGCGCCACATGTCGGCCCGGGTGATGTCCCGCTTCTGCCCCAGTTCGCCTTTGTCGTAGATTTCCGCCAGACGGTCCATGGCCAGGTCGTTGCCGGCCTCGGCGGCGGCGTTGTACCACTTCAGGGCGTCGGTCGGGCTGCGGGGAACGCCCTGTCCCGCCTCATAGAGCTGGGCCAGGTTGCGCATGGCCAGGGAGTTGCCGGCGCTGGCCGCGGCCTGGAACCACTTGGCGGCCTCCCGGTAGTCCCGGGGAACGCCGACGCCGTTGCGGTACAGGGCGCCCAGGTTGTTCATGGCGGCGTCGTTTTTCTGCTCCGCCGCTTTGTGGTACCAGGCGGCGGCGAGGGCAGGGTCCTGCTTGATGCCCCGGCCCCCGGCGGTCATCAGGCCCAGGTTGAACTGGGCGTCGGCGTTGTCTTTCTCCGCTGCCTTGCGGAACCAGGCTACCGCTTCGGCGTCGTCCCAGCGCACCCCCACCCCCTGGGCGTAGAAGGAGCCGATCTTCACCTGGGCCAGGACGTTGCCCTGGCGGGCGGCCCGCAGGTACCAATAGGCGGCTTCGGCGTAATCCTGCCGTCCGGCACGCCCCTCCTCGTAAACCAGCCCCAGGTTGTACTGGGCGCCCACCAGGCCCTGATCGGCCAGGGGCTTCCATTCCTTCACCGCGGTCTGGTAGTCGCCCATCTGGGCGGCGGCCATGCCCTCGTCGAAGCCTGCGTGGGCTAGAGGGGAAAGCAGCAGGGACGCGAGGAAAAGGGCAATAGGGGTCTTCATGGCGGGCTCGTGGGGGCGGGTGCCTTTTACTGTAGCAAACGCCTATTTCCGTTCCAGCGCCGCGGCGAAAAAGCCGTCGGTGCCGTGGACCTGGGTCTGGAGCTTGAGGTAGTCGCCGGTGTCCAGGGGGACGCGGGCCTCCTTCAGGGCCTCGGCGGCATTCACCAGCTGAAAGTCGGGATGGGCGGCGAGGAAGGCTTCGACGATCGCCTCGTTCTCTTCCCGCAGCAGGCTGCAGGTGGCGTAGACCAGGCGGCCGCCGGACTTCACCAGCCGGGCGGCGGCGGTGAGGATGGCGGCCTGCTTGGCGGTGAGCTCGGCCACCGATTCCGGCGACTGGCGCCATTTCAGGTCCGGGTTGCGGCGCAGGGTGCCCAGGCCGCTACACGGGGCGTCCACCAGCACCCGGTCGGCCTTGCCGGCGAGGCGCTTGATGCGGATGTCGTTTTCGTTGGTGATGAGCTGGGGGTGGACGTTGGACAGGCCGGAGCGCTTGAGCCGGGGCTTCAGCTGGTTGAGCCGCTTGTCGGACACGTCGAAGGCGTAGAGCCGGCCCTGGGAGGCCATCAGGGCGCCCAGCATGAGGGTCTTGCCCCCGGCGCCGGCGCAGAAATCCACCACCATGTCGCGGCGCCGGGGCGCCAGCAGCAGGGCCAGGAGCTGGCTGCCCTCGTCCTGCACCTCCACCTTGCCGGCCAGGAACAGGGGGTGGCGGTTGAGGGCGATCTTTTTCTTCAGCCGCACGCCGAAGTGGGAATAGGGGGTGGCGACGGCTTCGACTCCCTCCGCCTTGAAGGTGTTCAGCACCTCGTCCCGGCTGGCGAGCAGGGTGTTGACCCGCAGGTCCAGGGGGGCGGGCTGCTGCAGGGCCCGGCCCAGGGCCAGGGCCTGTTCCTCCCCCTGTTCCGCCGCCAGGCGCTCCCACAGCCAGTCGGGCAGGTCGGCCTGCTCGGCGGGGGTGAGGTCGTCGATAGCGGTGGCTTTCAGCTCTTTCAGCCACTCGACCTCCCCCGCTTTCAACACCGGCTCCAATTCCCGCAGGTTCATGCCTTGCAGCCGTGCCAGGGTCGCCAGGACCAGCTTCCGCGCCGTCACCCCGGGGGCGATATGGTCCAGCAGGCGCTTGCGGCGCAGGACGGCGTAGACCGTCTCGGCGATGAATTCCCGGTCCCGGGCGCCCACTTCGTGATGGTGGCGGAAGAAATAGGACAGCACCGCGTCCGCCGGGCGTTCGAAGCTGAGGACGTCGGCCAGGACGTGGATGGCGTGGCTCAAGGGGAGGTTGCTGGATTTCATTTTTTGGAATCTTTCACCGCGGAGGACGCGGAGGGCGCAGAGGAAAAGCATGAAGCTTAACGCAATTCACGGGTTTCTCTGCGTTCCTCCGCGTCCTTTGCGGCTAATGGGGTTTAGGAATTACTGGGTTTTGATGGAAGTGACGATCTGCTCGCCGGAAATGCCGCCTTCCCGGTCCAGTTGGCGGATTTTTACCGGCAGGAAGTGGTTGTCCAGATTGAGCCAGATTTCAGTGCCTTCCTCGCCGGGGCGGTGCTGCTTGGACAGGTGCAGGGCTTTCACGGTGGCGGAGGGCAGCTCCAGGGTTTCCTCCCCCACCACGTCGTAGCCGTAGTGCTCGATCTTGCGGCCGTTGGTGAGGACCAGCTTCACTTCCTTGCCCGTCGGCGGAGCGAAAGCGAACTGGTAGAGGAAAGAGAGCAGATCCTGGGTGCTGGGCGGGAGGGCCACGGTGCGGCTGTTGCCGCCGCTGTCGAGGGTGAGCCGCAGCTGGTCCCAGTCGAACAGGGCGGATTCGTTGGCGTCCGTTTTCCGGCCCCCTTGTACCACGAAGGAGTCGGGTTTCAGGCCGGCGTCGGTGATTTTTCCCTGGCTGGTCTGCACCAGCTTGTAAGAGACGAAGACGGAAGCCAGGCCGGACGTCTCGGTGACGCTGGTGACGGTGTAGCCCTCGCCGGTGAGTTCCAGGGTGTGCTCCGCCTGGCCCACCGCGAAGCCGTCGCCGCCCTTGTACAGGGTGTAGCGGAGTTGCGCCGTGCGGGGCAGGTATTGGGTCGGGTCGAAAGTAGGTTTGGGGGGCTCCGGGGGGGCTGCGGACGGTTCCGCTACCTTGGGCGCCTCATTTTCGGCCGTTGCCTGGGGCGTCGGTTCGGGGGCGGCGGTTGGCTTGGGCCGCGGCTTCGGGCGGGGCTTCGGGGCGGGTTTCTCCACCTTGGGCGGGGGCAGGGGCGGCAGTTCCAGCCGGGCCTGGATCGGCTCCGGCGGCGGCACTTCCACCGGCAAATGAAGCTGGGGACCGAACATCGCCCCCAGGTGAGCCAGCACGGACAGCCCCAGGGCCCACAGGATGGGCTTGCGCACGCGGAGGGCGGTCAGGGCGGCCAAGGAGGGCCCTTATTTGGTGGTGAACTTGGTGAGCACCTGCTCCTGCTTGCTGTCGCCTTCCAGGATGGTGATGCGCACCGGGAAATAGCCCCGCTGCGCCGCCAGCCAGATGTTCACGGCGCGCTCGTCGGGTTGGCGCACCCGGGTGTAGAGCAGGGCTTTCACGCCGCCGTCGGAGGTCTGGGTGGTCTCTTCGCCGACGAACTGGTACTGGTGGTGGTCCAGGGAACGGCCGTCGGTGACGGGATAAGCCAGGTTCATCACCGGGTGGGGCAGGAACATGAACTGGTAGTTCTGGCTGATGCGGTCTTGGGCGCCCGCCTCCAGGGGCCGGGTTTCGCTCTTGCCGTCGGATTTCAGGGTCAGGGTGTTGGCCTTCCAGTCGAAATCGGCGGTGACGCGCTTGGCCGGGTCGTCGCCCTTCTGGTGCTCGAAGTGCAGGGGCTTGAGGCCGTTCTTGTCGATTTCGCCGCTGCTGACCAGCTTGATGTTGCCCTTGGTGAACAGGGCGTAGACGCCCTGGGCTTCGGTGACGCTCTCGATGCGGTAGGTATTGCCCTTGCGGGTGAATTTCTCGGTCACGTCCCCCACGTGGTGGCCGTTCTGGAACACGGCGTAAGTGGCGGTGAAATTGCCGGCGGCCTGGGCGGTAACCGTAGCCAGGGTCAGCAGAGCGGCGGATAACAAGCGGATGGTGTTCACGGTTTCTCCTGGGGCGAAATCAAAGCGCAATCGGTGTCGGCGGGGCCGGTGAATCGGACCTTGCCGTCGGGGGTCAGTTCCAGCTTGCCTTCCGCAAACCAGCGGATGGCCTGGGGGTAGAGCTTGTGTTCCTGGTCCAGCACCCGGGCGGCGAGGGTTTCCGCGGTGTCGTCGGCCAGCACCGGCACCGCGGCCTGGGCGACGATGGGGCCCCGGTCCAGCTCGTTGGTGACGAAATGCACGGTGCAGCCGTGGAGCTTCACCCCCTCCGCCACCGCCCGGCCGTGGGTGTCCAGGCCGGTGAAAGCGGGCAGCAGGGAGGGGTGGATGTTGAGCAAGCGTCCGGCGTAATGGTCCACGAAGCCCGGGGTGAGGATGCGCATGAAACCCGCCAGCACCACCAGGTCGGGCCCGTAGCCGTCGATCCGTTCAGCCAGGGCGGCGTCGAAGGCCTCCCGCCCATTGTAGTCCCGGTGGTCCACCACGGCGGTTTCCACCCCGTGGCGGCGGGCGATTTCCAGGCCGCCCGCGTCGGGCTGGTTGCTGATGACGGCGGCGACGCGCACCGGCAGCTTCGCCTCCAGGAGGGCTTCCAGGTTGGAGCCCCGCCCGGATATGAGGATGACGACGGTCTTCACTGGACGATGGTCTGGGGCTGCCCTTCGGCGCGCTGTTCCACGGTGCCGAGGCGGTACACCGTCTCGCCGGCGGCCTGCAGGTGGGCCATGGCGGCGTCGGCGTTTTCCTGCGCCACGATCACCACCATGCCGATGCCGCAGTTGAAGGTGCGGTGCATTTCCTTCTCGTCCACGTTGCCTTCCTTCTGCAGCCACTGGAACAGGGGCGGCAGGGGCCAGGCGTCCTTGCTGATGACGGCGGTGAGGCTGTCGGGCAGCACCCGGGGCACGTTCTCCAGCAGGCCGCCGCCGGTGATGTGGGCCATGCCCTTCACCGGGAGCTTGGCCAGCAGGGACAGCATGGGCTTGACGTAAATGCGGGTGGGGGCCATCACCACGTCGGCGAAGGGGCGGCCGTGGAAGTCGGAGGACGGGTCGATGCTGGAGCGCTCCATGATCTTGCGCACCAGGGAGTAGCCGTTGGAGTGGGCGCCGCTGGAAGCCAGGCCCAGCACCGCGTCGCCGGGCTGGATGGTCTGGCCGGTGATGATCCGGTCCTTCTCCACCGCGCCCACGGCGAAGCCCGCCAGGTCGTATTCGCCGGCGGGGTACATGCCGGGCATCTCGGCGGTTTCGCCGCCGATCAGTGCGCAGCCGGCCTGCTCGCAGCCGGCGGCGATGCCCTTGATGACGTCGGTGGCGGTGGCCACGTCCAGCTTGCCGCAGGCGAAGTAGTCGAGGAAGAACAGGGGCTCGGCGCCCTGCACCAGGATGTCGTTGACGCTCATGGCCACCAGGTCGATGCCCACGGTGTCGTGCTTGTTGAGGGTGAAGGCCAGTTTCAGCTTGGTGCCCACGCCGTCGGTGCCGGACACCAGCACCGGGTTCTGGAATTTCTTCGAAATCTCGAACAGGGCGCCGAAGCCCCCCAGGCCGCCGAGGACTTCAGGGCGCAGGGTGCGCTTGGCGAAGGGCTTGATGTTTTCGACCAGCTGGTCGCCGGCGTCGATATCCACGCCGGCATCGCGGTAACTGAGAGAGGTTTTGTCGGACTGGCTCAAGGGGCGGCTCGCTTTCTTTGGTGCAGGGTATAGCAAAAACAGCATTTTACCTCAAACAGGGTGAAAACGCTCCGGCCCGGCCGGTTTGCGTTTCCCGCCGGGGGGCGGTTAAATTACGCCCCATGAAGCAACTGGCCCTGGAAATCTCCCCCGACTACGCCCCTACCCTCGACAATTTCGTGGCCGGTCGCAACGACGAACTGCTCCACGCCCTGGTCAACCTGGTGGCGGGGCTGGACCGTTTCGTCTACCTGTGGGGCGAAGCGGGCGGCGGCAAGAGCCACCTGTTGCGTGCTTGCGTGGCGGCGGCCCAGGCCAAAGGGCTATCCGCGGTCTACGTGGCGGAAGGAAGGGACCTCTCCGCCGATCTGGCCGACCTCGACCTGGTGGCGGTGGACGACGTGGAACGCCTGGACGGGGAAGAGCAAATCGCCCTGTTCGCTCTCTACAACCGGATGAAGGACGGCAGCGGGCGGCTATTGGTAGCCGGCCCCTGCGCCGCGGCCCGCCTCGACCTGCGCCCCGATGTGGTCACCCGCCTGGGTTGGGGCCTGGTGTACCAGGTGCAGGGCCTCACCGATGCCGAGAAAACCGAGGCTCTCAAGGGCCACGCCCGGCAACTGGGCTTCGACCTGCCCAGCGAGGCCGCCGATTACCTGCTCAAGCACTGGCGCCGGGACCTGCCCTCCCTCCTGGCGGCCCTGGATGCCCTGGACCGCTATTCCCTGGAGCACAAGCGCCCGGTGACGGTGCCCCTGCTGCGCCAACTGCTGCAACAGGAGGGGGGATGACGGAAAAGCCCGACGCCCTGATCCTGATCGCCCCCGGCTGCCCCCACTGCTCGGGAGTGCTGGAAGGCCTGTCCCGCCTGCTCAAGGAGGGGGTGATCGGCCGGCTGGAAGCGGTGAACGTGGCAGTCCACCCCGGCCGGGCCCAGGAGCTGGGGGTGCGGGGCGTGCCCTGGGTGCGCATCGGCCCCTACGAGCTGGAAGGCGCCACCACGCTGGAAGAGCTGCGCCGCTGGGCGGAGGCAGGGGAAAGCCTGGACGGCCTGGCGGCCTATTTCCTCGACCTGCTGAAAACCGGCCGCCGCGCCAAGGTGGAGGCGCTGGCGCGGCAAAAGCCCGAGCGCCTGCAAGCCCTGGTGAAGCTGCTGGCCGACCCGGAAGGCAGCATGGCGGTGCGCCTGGGCATCGGCGCGGTACTGGAGGAATTCCAGGGCACCCCCGTGGGCAAGGCCATGGTTCCCGGCCTCGGGGAGCTGACCCGGCATTCCGACCGGCTGGTGCGGGCCGATGCCTGCCACTTTCTGTCCCTCATCGGCGGCGAGGAAATCCTGCCCTTCATGCGGATCTGCCTGGACGACCCGGACCCGGAAGTGCGGGAAATCGCCGCTGAAACCCTGGAAGCCAACCCGCCTCCGATGCCATGAATCTCATTTCCCCCCGCACCCGACGCAAGACCCGCGTGTTCTGGCTCTCTCCCCGCCATTGGCGGCGGCGCCTGGTGTTCGGGGGCGGGGCGGTGGCGGTGGGTGCGGCGGCGGTATTGTTCGCCGAAGGCAGCGAATACGTCCACCGCCTGTTCCGCGAAATCAACGGTGCGTCCGCCTATCTCCCTCTTCTGCTGTCGCCCCTGGGGCTGGCCCTGGTGGTGTGGACCACCCGGCGCTTTTTCCCCGGTTCCCAGGGCAGCGGTATTCCCCAGACCATCGCGGCCCTCAAGATGACCGAGCCGGCGGAGCGGCAGAAGGTCCTGTCGCTGCGTATCGCCTTCGGCAAGATCGGCCTCACCCTGCTGGCCCTGTTGAGCGGCGCATCGGTGGGGCGCGAGGGCCCCACGGTGCAGATCGGCGCTTCCCTGATGCACGCTTTCGGCAACTGGGCCCGTTTCTCCCGCTACGAACTGGAGCGGGGGCTGATCCTTGCCGGCGGCGCTGCGGGGGTGGCGGCGGCGTTCAATACGCCCCTGGCAGGGGTGGTGTTCGCCATTGAGGAAATGAGCCGTTCCTTCGAGCAGCGCACCAGCGGCACCATCCTCACGGCGGTGGTGGCGGCGGGCGTCGTTTCCCTGGCCGTCCTGGGTAACTACACCTATTTCGGCCACACCGCGGCGGCCCTGTCCCTGGATCGGGGCTGGCTGGCCGTGCTCCTGTGCGGCGTGGCGGGGGGCGTGTTGGGCGGGGGGTTCAGCCGCATGCTGATCGGCGCGGCGCGGGGGCTGCCCGGTTTGCCGGGCCGGCTGATGCGGGAGCGGCCGGTGGCCTTCGCCGCCCTGTGCGGCTTGGCCCTGGCGCTCATCGGCCTGGCTTCGGGAGGGGTGACCTACGGCACCGGCTACCAGGAAGCCCGGGCCATCCTGGAGGGCTCGGCCTCCCTGCCGGAAAGCTACGGCCTGATGAAGCTCCTCGCCACCGTGGTGTCCTATCTCAGCGGCTCGCCGGGGGGCATCTTCGCCCCCTCCCTGGCGGTGGGTGCCGGCTTCGGCCAGAATCTGGCTTCCCTGATGCCTTACGCTCCGACGGGGGCGGTGATCCTGTTGGGAATGGTGGGCTATTTCGCCGGCGTGGTGCAGGCCCCCATCACCGCTTTCGTGATCGTGATGGAAATGACCGACAGCCACGAAATGATCCTGCCTTTGATGGCCACCGCTTTCCTCGGCCACGCGGTTTCCCGGCTGGTGTGCCACCGGCCTCTCTACAAGGCCCTGGCGGAGGGCTTCCTCGCCCGCAGTCAGGAAACGTCGCCGTCCAGATAGACCCAGCGCCCCTCTTCCCGGGCGAAGCGGCTTTTTTCCTCCATCCGGTGGGCTTTCCCGCCGATCTTGAAACGGGCGACGAATTCCACCGTCCCGCTTTCGTCTCCCTCCCCGCCCTGGGCCCGGACTACTTTGAGTCCCAGCCATTTCACGTCCTTTTCCAGCTCCAGGTCGGCAGGGCGGGTGGAGGGATGCCAGGTGCGGCGCAGGTAATCGGCGTCCCCCAGCACGTAGGCGGTGTAGCGGGAGCGCATCAGGGCCTCCGGCGTGGGGGCGGGGACGCCGTCGAGATAGGGCTTGCAGCAGGCGTCGAGGGGCTTGCCGGAGCCGCAGGGGCAGGGGGTCACGGCTACGCTTCCCGGCGCAGCTTTGCCAGTTCCGCCAGGCACAGGTGGATGAACGCCAGGCCGACGTATACCGGGGAAAAGAAGTTGAGCACCGGCACGAACTGGACCAGGGCCAGTATCGCCCCCAGCAGGTAAAGCCGGCCGGCCGCCCGCTCCGTCACGGATTCGAATTCCTCCCGGCTGGCGTGCTCGGCCAGGGCGTCGTAGCGGAACAGGCGCTGGTTGAGGTAGGCCCCCAGCAGCACCGGCACCACCGGGGCGAGCAGGCTCACCAGCCACAGGGGCAGGGTAAGCATCCATACGCCGAGGAATACCGTGGTCGCCACCAGGCCGTTCCAGGCGCTGCCCAGGTTGCTGCCGCCGTGTTTCTGCTCCAGGTCCGGGAAGGCGCGGCTTGCCACGTGGCTCACCATGGCGGGCATGGCGAAGAGGGAGATGAGCAGCAGGGCGGTGGCGTAGGTCAGGGGCAGCAGCGCCAGCAGGATAAGCAGGAAAACCGCCGAGCCGGCCAGCCAGGACGCGCCGCCGTTCAGGTAGGGGCCGGCGTCGCTGTGGGCCAGCCATTGGGACAGGAAGGCCACCCAGTCGCCCCAATACACCACGGCCAGCCCGCCCCACAGCAGCAGCGCAACGGCCATGGGCCACACCATCAGGAGCAGCATGCGGGGGTGGAACAGGCTGATCAGGGCGCCCTTGAGGGCGGTCAACACGTCGAGCATGGGCAAAATCTTATCCTGAGTGGGGGCGGGAGTATATCGGTGATTCCCCGAGCGGTTTGGTAAAATGATAGTTCCTTTTTTCTTCGGCGCACTTCCTTATGAGCAAGGCTTTCGTCCGGGAAACCGAAGACAGCGACGACGAGGGGCCCGAGTTCGCCCCCCTGCCCCAGGGCACCAAGAACTACATCACGCCCTCCGGCTACCGCCGCCTGAAGGAGGAGTTCGATCAGCTGTGGAAGGTGGAGCGGCCCCAGCTGGTGCAGACCATCGCCTGGGCCGCCTCCAACGGCGACCGCTCGGAGAACGGCGACTACATCTACGGCAAGAAGCGCCTGCGGGAAATCGACCGCCGCATCCGCTTCCTGTCCAAGCGCATGGACAACGCCGAAGTGATCGACCCCGCCGAGCGGGGCGAGTGCGACCAGGTGTTCTTCGGCGCCACCGTCACCGTGCTTCACGGCGACGGCAGCGAGCGCAGCTACAGCATCGTCGGCGTCGACGAGGCCGACGCGGGCCGGGGCCTGGTGAGCTGGGTCGCCCCCCTGGCCCGGGCCCTGCTCAAGGCCCGGGAGGGGGACACGGTGACGCTGCGCACCCCGGGAGGGGTGGAGGAACTGGAGGTGCTGGAGGTGCGGTACGTGGCGCTGGAGACGGGGCCGGGGGCCTGAACGCCGTTGTGGCAGGCGACCCCGCCTGCCTTGCCCTCCGCAAGGCGGGCCTGCCGCCCGTGCAGGCGATCTCGCCTGCACTGCAAGTGCCCATGGTTTCCGCCGTCATTATGATGCCATAATCCCCCATCCGTACCGCAGGCTCAAAGGGGGCAAACATGGCGGATCTGACGCGGGTCAAGACGGGCGACCTCGTTGTCGGCGAGGCGTTGCAGTGGAATGCCTACGACGCCCACGGCAATCTGCTGCTGCACAAGGGCGTGGTGATCGAATCCCAGAGCCAGTTGGACGCGCTGATTACCCGGGGCATGTTCCTCTACGGCGCCGAGCGGGGCAAGGAAGAAGAACGGGAACCGGAGGTGGAGGAGCTCTCCCCCTTCGATCTCATCGACGGCGCCCAGGGCAGCCTGGAGCGCCTTCTCGGGCGGATGGCCGACGAGGCCGATTTCCCCGTCCGGGTGCTGGAAGTCGCCGCCATCGTCCAGCAGGCGGTGGCCAAGGACCTGGAAGCGGCCATGGGCAGCATCCTCCTCGAAGGCCATCCGCGCTATTCCATCCGCCATTCCATGCACGCCGCGGTGATCTGCGAAATCATCGCCAAGTACCAGGGCAGGTCCGATTCCGAGCGGCTGCCGATTATCGCCGCCGCCCTGACCATGAACGCGGCCATGCATTATTTGCAGGACAAGCTGCAAACCCGCAAGGAGCCCCTGGACGAGAAGCTGTGGCAGGAAGTGCATACCCACCCCGAGCGCGGCGTGGAGCGGCTGAAGGCGGCCGGCGTCACCGACCCGGTGTGGCTGGACGGGGTGCTGCACCACCACGAATGCCTGGACGGCAGCGGCTATCCCGGCGGGCTCAAGGGGGAGGGGATTTCCTACGCGGCCAAGCTGATCTATCTGGCCGACATCTACGATGCCCGCATTTCGGCCCGGGATTACCGTCCGGCCCGGCCCCCCAGCCTGGCCCTGAAAGACATTTTCCTCAGCCGCGGCAGGCAGGTGGACGCCACCCTGGCCGCCATCCTGGTGAAAGAGCTGGGCATCTATCCCCCCGGCACTTTCCTGCTGCTGGCCAACGGCGAAATCGCCGTCGCCGTCCGCCGCGGCAGCCGCCCCGACGCCCCGGTGGCGCAAAGCGTGGTGGGCGCCCGCAACAACGTCTTCACCACCGCCCAGCGGCGCAATACGGCCCTGGCCGAATTTGCGGTGAAGGAAGTCATCACCCAGTCCCGGGCGGGGGTGAAGGTCAACCGCAACCTGCTGTGGGGCTACAAGGGGCGGAGGGGGTGACTCAGTCCGTTTCCAGCCGCAGATTCAGCCATGCGGTGCGGCCGGGGGTCTGGTTGTCGTGGCGGAACTCGAAGGCGCGCTCGTCAGCCAGGTTCTGGATGTTCAGGGTCAGTTCCCCCTTGCTCTTGCCGGCCGGGAAGGCATAAGCCACCCGTCCGTCCCAGCGGCGCATCAGAGGGATGAAATAGCCACGCCCTTGGGCAAGATCGAAGTCCGTTCGGCTGAAATGGGTTTCCCCCGTCTGATAGCCCACCAGGCTGGCGCTCCAGCGGCTGTCGAAATTATGGGTCAGCATCAGGCTCTGGTTGTTGGTGGGCACCGAGTTGGTATAGGGGATGTTGTCCACGTTGGGGCTTCTCACCACGGCGTGGGACAGGCTGTAGATCAACCGGGTGGTTTTGCCGATCTGCCATTTCAGCTGGGTTTCGAAGCCCTTGATGGTGGCGCTGCCGGAGTTGATGTTGTTGTTCACAATGACGTTTTTCCGGTCGCCGATCAGGTCGGAGTAAGCTTCCCGGAATAGCCGGAAATCCACGTCCACGCTTCCCAGCTTGCCCAGGTAGCCGATTTCGCCGGCCTCGACCCGTTCCGGCTTCTGCCGGGGCAGGTTCGGGTAGCCGTTGGCGCGCCAGAATTCCTCATAGCGCTTTTCGTAGATGGAGGGGGTGCGGGTGGCCTGGGAATAACTGGCGCGCAGGGTATGGCCGGGCAGGAAGTGCCAGTTGGCGGCCACCCGGGGCGTGATGTCGGTGCCGGTGTAGTTGTTGTTCTCGGCCATGGCGCCCAGGTTGAAAATCAGGCTGGGTCGCGCGCGCCATTCCAGGTTGCCGAACAGGCGGGAGAGACGAAAGTAGCGGTCCTCGTCTATCGACAAATCATCCGGGGCGAAAACCCGGTCCTGGCGGACGCTTCCTCCCCAAACCAGACGGGTGTCCGCTAAGGGCGAGAACGTATGCTGCACCTCTATGTCATCCCGCTGGGCAACCACATCCCCGTTTCCGGCAGGTGTGGGCGGCGTGTTGCTCTGATCGAACAATTGGGCAACGCTGGTTTCCCGCATGTGGTAAACCTGGACGGCGAGTTCGCCCCCTCCATCCAGGGCGCGGCGCCAGCGCATTTCGCCAAATTGGTTGTCCGCCGTTTTGTCCGGGGCATAAATGTCGTTCATCTCGCCTGCCTGGCGTGGACCGCCGTTATAGCCGAACTGGAATTCCAGGGAATCCGTGGCATTGATTTGGTAGTCGCCACGGAAATTCAAAAAGCGGACGCGCTTGTTGTCGTATTTGTTTTTTCTCCAAATCGCGAGGTTTGCCGGATTCCCGCGCAATTCAGGGTTGTCGATGTCGTTGTACTCCCCCTGGTCGCCGTGAAATCCCGCCGTCATGCGCCAGGTCAGATTCCCATTTTGGGCGCCGTATCGGGCCACCACCCCCTCGCGCCCCTCTCCGCTGGAGAGGGAGAGATATTTCCCCTGGGACTCGGCGGAATGCCGCGTGATGATATTGATCACGCCGATAAACGAGTTGGCGCCGTAGCTCGCCGCATCCGGACCACGGACCACCTCGATGCGGTCGATGTCGTCGAGGGCGACGGGGATGTCGCTCCAGATGACGCCGCCATACAAGGGGGAATAAACCGACCGGCCGTCCAGAAGCACCTGCATGCGGTGGGACATGGTTTCCGACATCAGGCCGTGGTAGCTGACGATGCTGTCCGTGGAGTAGAAGCGCGCCGCGTGGTAGGCCACGTACATTCCCGGCACCAGGCGGAACACCTCCGACAGGTCCCAGGCCCCGGAGTCCTTGATCATCTGCCGGTCGATCACCGTCACCGCCGCCGGCGCCTCGTCCACCCGCTGAACCAGGCGCGACGCCGTCAGCACGATGGGCACGCTGCTCAAATAGGTGTTCTCGTCCAAGGCATCATCGGCTTGCGCTGGAGCCGTAACGCCGGCGATGCAGCCGCCTAGCGCGGCCATCAAGACGCGTCGTATTGGTTTTTTCACAACGGACCCCCCGATTTACGGCTTAAACACGACGCTGTTAACCCACCGTGCTGCGGAACATTGTAAGGGAATCCCCTAGTGGCAGGTAGGTGTTTTCCACAATATCAGGCATCAGGGTTATTGCCGTTGTGGCCACCCTCCGGGCCGCCGTGCGCCCCGGAGTGGGCCGAATCGGATGCCTTGCCGTTCCTCGGGGTCAATTCGCGGACTATTCTTAAGGGGCCGATGCCCCCAAGGAGTCCCTCGCCATGAAGCCCCACATCGACCGCACCGAATTCGGCAGCATCACCATCGCCGGTGAGCGCATCGGGCACGATGTGGTGCTGCGCCTCGACGGCAGCGTGGAAAAGCGCAAGAAGAAACTCTCCAAGGAACGCTACGGCACTTCCCACATCGTGTCCCTGGCCGAGGCTAAGCAACTCTACGACGACGGCGCCGAGCGGTTGATCGTGGGGACGGGGCAGGAGGGCAACGTGGAACTGTCGCCGGAGGCTGCCGACTATTTCGACAAAAAGGACTGCAAGGTGAGCCTCTATCCCACCCCCAAGGCCGCCGAGAAGTGGAACGAGGCCAAGGGCAGGGTGATCGGGATGTTTCACGTCACCTGCTGAGCTCCTCCCCACGTGGGCCGGCTGCCATTGCCACCTGCAGAAAATCCGTCAGCACCGCCCCGTGTTCCTCGATTTTTCCCGCCGGGTCGTGCCCACTGCCGGGCAGCAGGTGGAGGGTGACGTCTTTTCCGGCGTCGCGGATGGCCAAGGCCTCTTCCACCGGCACCGTTTCATCCTCCGCGCCGTGCACCAGCAGCACCGGGCAGCGCACCTGGCGGATGGTGTGCACCGGGGCGATGTCGTCGAAGCGGTAGCCGATGGTTTTTTCCACATGGCGCAGGATGTGGCGGCCCAGGGGATGGTGGGGAATGCGGCGGCTGGCGAGGAAGCGGCGCATCATGCTTTCCGGGTGGGCGAAGGCCGAAACGCTGACGACGGCGGCGAGCCATTGGGAGCGGGAGGCGGCCAGCAGGGCCGCTCCGGCGCCGACGGAATGGCCCAGGGCGGCGAGGCGGGTGGGGTCCACGGCGGGTTGTTGGGCGAGCCAGTCCAGGGCGTGTTCCAGGTCCTCGGCGAAGCGAGGCAGGGAAGCGAAAGTGTCCGGGTCGCTGCGGCCGTGGCAGCGGGCGTCGAACAGCAGCACGGCATAGCCGGCCCGGTGCAGAGAAGGGGCGAGGGGCAGCATCATTTCGGCGTTGCCGCCCCAGCCGTGGAGGATGGCGACGGCGGGCGCGGGGCGGTGAGGAGCAGGGATGACCCAGCCGAACAGGCGCTTGCCATCGGCGGCGGGAATGGACACTTCCTCGAAAGCCAGGCCGAAGTCGGCCGGGGAGCCCTTTTCCTTTACCCGGGGCGGGCGGAAGCCGAGGCGGATGAGGCCGTGGAAGGGGGCGAGGAGAAGGGCGCGCAGGTGGGGCACGAAAGGCTTATTGGCCGATCGACAGCGCCGGGTCGAACTTGCCGGCGATGGTGGGGCTTTGCGCGTTCAGCGTGGCCCGGCGCACGCTTTCGGACAGGTAGGGAATCAGCTCCCCCATGGTCACCTGCCCATCGTTGTTGTAATCGGCCTGCCCTTGCAGTCCTTCCAGCAGGTAATAGGTGAATACTCCGTGGCCGCCGCCGAATTTGGGTCCTTCCGCGGAAAGCTGCCGATCGTCGGCTGCGCTCAGGACCGCAATGCCCTCGCCGATGGTGGAGAGGTTTTGAATCCCGCTGCTGATCCGGTTGGCCTCCGGCGTCGAGCGCCGGGCGATGTCGAAACTGCCCCCCACGCCGCCGGCGTGGCAGGCGTCGGCGATGACTACCACGCGTTTGGCCTTGATAAAGCGTTTGAGGGCCGTTTCGATGTCCCACATGGGAAAGCCGGTGGAGGCGATGCTGTCGTACCGGGTGTCGTAGGGCAGGAGGTACAGGTTCTGGGGGGAATCCGGCGAATCGGGAGAACCGTGGCCGGCGAAATAGATGACCACCACGTCCTCCTCGATAGCCTGCCGCAGCCAGTTGAACAGGGCGTCGCGCATGTTGGCCGCCGTCGCGTGGCTGTCCACCAGCAGGCGGACACGGGAAGGGGAGTACCGGCCCCCGTTGGGCGAAACCAGCCAGTGGTAGAAGGCTTTTGCATCGGCACCCGCGTAGCGCAGGGAGGGCACCCGGCTGTCGGCGTAGCGGGAAACGCCGATCACCACCGCCCAGCGCTGAGTCGCCTGGGATTCCTGGGCCGCGGGGGCCGAGGATGCGGCCGGGGCGGGCGTCGGCCGCTGGGGGGGTCGTTCGACTTCGCTGATTCTCGGATTGTCTGCGCTTGCCGCCGGGTGCTCCAAGGGGGCAGGCGCCCTGGGTGCGTCCGCCAGGGAGACCTTCGCCGTCAGAGCCCCGGTGCCGTTGAAAGCCCAGTCGCGGTTGTTGCTGCGGAAGTACAGCATGCCCTCGTCCTGGGCCGTGAATTCGGCCCCTTCACCAATATAGAAGGGCTTGCCGCCGAGGCCGACCTTGCCCACCAGCGCTCCCAACTCGTGCCCGCTCACCACCGGCCGGGCAAGGGGGGAGCGGAAACAGAGCGGGTTTTCGGTTCCCTGCCCGGTGGGGCCGGAACGGCCGCAAAACCCTCCCATGTGCCATTGGCCGCTGGCGACGACGCGGTAAGTATTTCCCTTCTTGAGGAGGGCGCCGGAACTGGTCCATTCGTGGGTACCCGCCATGACCGATGCCGACGTTTCGGCCTGGGGGGAACGGGTCAGATCAATGGCCGGAACGTTGTCCACGTGGCCGATTCCCATGCTGTCCTTGTTTTCGTCACTTTCCTGCGCATGGGACAAGCCGAGCGCCACCGCCAGCAGGAGCGGCACCGCCAGGGGGAGGAGTCTCGCAAGGGGCCTTTTCATGGTGGAGGGATTCGGGCTTCGGGTATTTTCAGTATGGCACCGATGACGAATGCCGCCTAATCGCCGACGAACACGAAAGGCGCCCAGAAGTAGGGATGGGCGCGGGAAACCGTGGTTCCGCCGAGGGCGAAGGACTCGCCGGCCAGCTTGCGGCGGGCGCGGTCCAGGGCGTCCCACGGCGTCTGGCCGGATTTCAGGGCGGAGAAGAGCTGTGCCACCAAGTCTTCCGTGGCCGCACTTTCCACGCTCCAGTGGCTGACCACCAGCCCTTTTGCGCCGGCGTACATGAAGGCCCGGGTCAGGCCGGCGAAGCCCTCGCCACGAGACGCGCGGCTGCCCTCCCCCGCCGTGTTGCAGGCGGAAAGCACCACCAACCGGGTGTTGAGGTCGAGGTTTCCGATCACCTCCGCCATGGTCAGCAGGCCATCCTCGCCCCGGAGGTCGCCTACCATGGTCATGGCCAGGGCCGGTTGCCCGTCGCTGCCCGGATAGTCGCCCCCCAGCAGGCCATGGGTGGCGAACAGCAGGTAGCGGGTATTGCGCAGGTCGAGGGTTTTGACCGTGTGCTCCTGGGCTTCGTCTCCCAGGAAGGTGCGATTCCTTCCGCCCACCAGCCCGGCCACCCGGCGCACTTCGTCGGCGGTTTCCGGCAGCGGCGGCAGGGAGGTGGAACCCGGCCGGGGGGCGCGCACCGGCAGCGCGCCGGGCAGGGGTGATGGCGTGTCCTGGGACGGAGGGGCGTAGACAGGATCGCCGAAGGCCGCCAAGTCCAGGGGCGGCGCCTCCGGTGCGGAGGGCTTGGGGTGCTCCCGCAGGGAAACCAGGGACGCCAGGCTGGGCAGGTAGGCGAAGCGGTGCCGCTGCCCCAGGTAGGGCAGGGTGGCGTATTCCCCGAGCAGGGGGCGGGCCGGGCTTCCATCCGCTTGCTTGCGGGCGGTGGCAAAGGCTTCCTGCTCGGCCTTGCCGTAGCGGGTCACCAGCATTTCCAGGGGCAGGGTGTGGAGCGGGCCGTCCGCCGCCACGAACACCCTGTCGGCGTTGCCGAGGCTGTCTTCCAGGGGCGCGAACAGGCCGACGTAGAGGGCCGCCAGCACCGCGGGGTCGAAGGCGCGCAGCAGGGTCACCGGCGCCCCCGCGGCCATCCGGTCGGTGACGTGGCGCAGGGCCCGGACCTGCTGCGCCACGGATTCCTCACCCTCGGCGGACGTGGCGATCGTGAAGCGCTGGGGCGTCACCGCGAACAGCACGGTCTGGTCGGGCAATAGGTAGAAGCTTGCCAGGGCTTCGCCGGGGCGCAGCAGTTTTTGCACCTCGGTCACGGTCACCGGGCGCGGCGCGACCAGTTCCATGAAGCGGGGATAGCTCTGCCACAGGCTGTCGTCGGCCTGCTTCAGGGCGTCCTCGGCGGCGTGGATGCCATTGAGGAGGTTCTTGCGCCGGTTTTGGGGGGTGGTTTGGCTTTCGTCGTCTTCGCCCTCCTGGGATGCGCCGGAAACGAGGGCCTGACGCAGGCTGGCAAGGGTGGCCACGGCGTCGTCCCGTTTCTGCTTCAGGGCGGTGAAGCGAGGGTCTCCGGCGAAGGTCGCCACATCGGCCTGGCGCAGCAGATCGGTGAACAGGCGGCTCTGGGTGCGTGACACCACCGACAGGGCCTCCCGATCGTAGCCGCCCCGAGGGGATTGACGATGGAGGCGCAGCAGCAGGTCCACCGTCTCGCGGTACACCGGGGCGTACTGGGCGATGAAGCTTTCGCGGTCTTCTTCGGTCATCCCCCGGGTCGAGGCGTAGAGGCGGTCGAGGGTTTCGATGGCTTCCCGGTAGAAATCCAGGGCCGCTTTTCCCTGGCCGTGCTTGGCCAGGAAGCGTCCCAACTGGCGGGCATATTGCGCCTGCTGCTGAAGCTGGCCGCTATTGCGGGCAATGTCCAAGGCGCGGCGGAAAAGGGCTTCCGCCTCGGCGGGATGGGACTTGCCGGACAGGAGGCGGGCCAGGTTCGCCATCACCTTGGCGGCGTCCGGATGCTCCGCGCCCAGCGTCTTTTCCTCCACGGCCAGGGCATGGCGCAGCAGCGGCTCGGCCTCGTCCGGGCGGCCCCGTTCCAGCAGCAGGCTGCCGAGGAGCGCCTGGTCACGGGCCGTATCCGGGTGATCGGGGCCGCCCAGGGCCTCTTCCATGGACAAGGCCCTGCGGGCGTAGGATTCAGCCTCTTCCATCCGCCCGGGCTGCTTGCGCACGGCCATGGCCAGCAGCCGAAGGCTTTTGGCCCCGGTGGGGTAGTCCCTGCCGGGGTAGGCATTTTGGATGATGGCCAGCGCCGCTTTCGCTTCGGCTTCCGCCGGGCCGGGGCGGCCGAGTTCGATGTTCAGCTTGGCGAGGCTGTTGCGGGTCATGGCGATGTCCGGGTCGTCCTTGGCGCGGTAGCGCTGCTGCATGCCCAGCGCTTCCCGGAGCGCACTTTCTGCGTCGGCCAGCCGGCCCATTTCCGCCAGCTGCTTGCCGAGGAAAATATAGCTCTTGGCCGTGGCCGGGTCCCCTTCCCCCAGGGTTTTGCGCCGCTGCTGTGCCGCCCTGCGGAAAAGCGCCTCCGCCTCGGACAGGCGGCCTTCGTCGCCCAGCACCCGGCCCAGCAGGTTGGTGGCGCCGGCAACACGGGCGTCGTCATCGCCGAAATTGGCGCGGGCAAATTCCAGACCCTCCCGCGCCAGCTTCTCGGCGGCCTGGAGATCCGCCGCCCCCAGCTTCGCCTTGGCCTGTTCCATGTAGGCCTTGAACTGGGCCTGCTGCGGGTTGTTCCGCATCGCGCCGGCGCCCCACGCCGGCCACGAGGCCAGCGCCAGGCCGAGGAGGACGGCCCCGAGAGCGTGAGTGCGGGAGGTCATTCCCCGGCCAGTTCCCGCAGGCGGATGTCATCCGGCCGCTCCGCCGCCAGCGTTTTCCATAGGGGGCGGGCCTCGTCCTTCAGGCCCATCTGCGCCAGTTCCGCGGCGAACAGCACCCGCTCGGAAAAGGGGGCGTCGGCGCCGGGACGGAGCCGTTCCAGCCGCTGGCGCTCGCTTTTCCCAAGGAGTGCGAATTGGCCCCAGGAGGAAAACTTCTGATTGCCGACGCGGGTTTCCACGACCCAGTTGTAGACGGTTCCGTCTCTCAGGGCGATCCCTTCCGGCAGGGTGAAGAAGGAGGCGTCGGTGGCGGCTTCGGCCACGACGGCGCCCGCGTCGTCATCCAGCTCGACGCGGTAGCGGGTCGCCCCCGGCACCGCCTCCCAGCGGAAGGTGGGGCGTTCGGCCATGACCAGGCTGCCCGAGGGTTCGGTGAGATGGATGGGTCGGATGAAGATGGAACGCATCACCAGGCCCGCTTGGGCCTTGCCGACGGTGTCGATGCGGGCGGTGCCGTAGGCGCCCGCCAGGGTGCGTTGCTTGGCCGGCCGGGCGCCTTCCAGGGGTTCGGGAGCGGCGGGGCCGATGCGGTAGCTGCCGGGGCCGGCCAGTTCGTACTCCTGGCCGCTCTTCAGATAAACCAGCACCAGCCTGGCCTGGTCCGCAAGGGTGAGCCGGGCTCCGGCCGGAGGGGAGGCGAGGATGCCCACTTCGGCGCGTTTCGTGCCTTCGCCGGTGCTGGCCTTGCCCTGGAGATCGGTCACCATGGCCGGGCTTTCGGCGGCGGCCGCCCAAGGGGCGAGGCACAGTAAGGCGGTGAGGAAGAGTCGGCGGAAATGAATTTTCATGGAAGTGCCCTCAGGTTTTGGCCGGTCGCCAGCCGTGGATGCGCATGGGCGTGTGCCCCTTCAGGGGCAGTTCGCCCTGGTCGTCGAATTCTGTTTCCCTGTCGAGCTGTTTGACCACCGCTTCGCTGCACAGCAGAGCATAGCCGGCGTCCTTGGTTTTCCCCTCGATGCGGGACGCCACGTTTACCGTGTCGCCGATGGCGGTGTATTCATGGCGCAGGGCCGAGCCGGCATGGCCCACCACCGCCTCGCCGAAATGCAGGCCGATGCCGATGTGCAGGGGCTGACGGTTTTCTGCCATAAGTTCGGCGTTCAGCGCCGCCAGGTTTTCCAGCATCGCCTTGGCGGCGGCGAAGGCGCGGCGGCAGGGGGCATCCAGGGTGTTGGGGGCGCCGAAGAAGGCCATGATGCCGTCGCCGATGAATTTGTCCACCGTCCCTTCCTGGTCATGGATGGCGGCGGTCATGCGTTCGAAGTAGCGGTTGAGGAGGGCGATGGTTTCCTCCGCCGGCAGGGATTCGCTCAGGGTGGTGAAGTTGCGGATGTCGGCGAATAGGACGCAGATGGGCCGGCGGCTGCCGCCCAGGTTTTCCGTCAGGCGGCCGGCGAGGATTTCCCGCAGCACCGGCGGGCTGACGTAGCCGGAGAAGGTGCCGCGCAGGCGGCGGCGTTCTGCCATGGCCAGCCAGGCCTCGGTGCCGGTGCGCAGGGAGACGCCGGCCAGGGCGGCGAAGGCGGGGCCGGCGGCGGGGAGGAACCAGCCTCGGCCCAGGAGCCAGAAGCCGAGTCCGGCCAAGGCGATGATACCGGCCACCAGGAGCGCGCCGCCGGCCACGGGTTTCCTTCCCACTGTCCACAGCAGCGCGGCGGCCGTCAGTGCGAGGGCCAGCACCGCGGCAAGGGAAACGGTCCGGATCGGGCCGTGGCCGAGGAAGGAGCGCAGGGCCTGGGCGTGGATCAGCACCCCCGGGGCGTAGCGTCCGTTCTCTTCCCATCCGGCCAGGTTCACCGGCTGAAAGTGCCGGTCCTCGAAGGGCAGGACGCTGCCCACCAGAACGGGCTTGCCGCCGAAGGCCTGTTCCAATGCGCGGCGGTCGCCGGCGGCCTGCCAGTCCAGCACCTGCCACAGGGGGACGTAGGAGAAGGGGGGACCGAGGGCGTAATCCACCAGGCCCGGACCGGGGTGGGCTCCCATCAGCCGGGCCATCTGGCCCGCCAGGGTGGGAAGCGGGGCGCCGTTTTTTCCCAGATTCTCGTCGAAACGGCGCACGGTCTGGTCCGGGTCCACCTGCCACAGCAGGTAGCCGGCGCCCGCCGGACCGGCTAGGGAGAGGAACGGGGGATAGACGGTCCGGGGCCTGCCGTCGCCGCCCACGGCAATGCCCAGCACCAGGGGCGCGGACCGGCGCAGGGCCAGCAGACCCTTCATCAGGGCGGCGTCGCTGCCGGGGACGATGAAATCCAAGGAGCGGTCCGGCAGGGCCAAGTCGAAGCCCACGGCGCGGGGCTTGGCGGCGGCCATGGCGGCCATGAACTGCCCCAGGTGGGCGTGCCACAGGGTCACCGGCTCGGGCAGCCGCCGCAGGGTCTCCTCGTCGATGCCCACCAGCGCCACGTCACGGGCCGCCGGGGTGGGCTGGAGGGCGCGCCGCAGGGCGAATTGGGCGTCGAGGAACTTGAGGTCCAGGAGTTTGACCGGGGGAAGGAGGGGGAGGGCGATGGCCAGGACGAGGGTGGCGAGCCGGCCCCAGGCAAGCGCTTTTCGCCGTTGGGGCAGTTCGTCTGCGGTTATTGTAGGGCGGCTATCCATGGCCTGGCCAGATCTACGGAAAGGGATGCCTGCATTCTATATGAAGCGTTCAGCCGTGCTGGAGGGTGCCGTAGAGCTTGCTGTACAACCCGTTGGCCTTGATCAGTTCCGCATGGGCGCCTTCCTCGACGATGCGCCCGTCCTCGAATACGTACACCCGGTCCGCCTGCTTCACCGCGCTCAGGCGGTGGGCGATGATGAGGGTGGTGCGGTTCTGCAGAAACGCCTTCAGGGCCTCGTGGAGATGGGCTTCGGTTTCGGCGTCCAGGGCCGAGGTGGCTTCGTCCAGGATCACCACCTTGGGATCGGACAGCACCATGCGCGCCACCGCCAGCCGCTGGCGCTGGCCGCCGGAGAGGCGCACCCCCTGGCGGCCCACCAGGGCGTCGAGGCCGGCGGGCTGCTCGGCGATGACGTTCTTCAGCTGCGCCACTTCCAGGGCCTGCCACAGGGCGGGGTCGGGGAAGTCGCGGCCCAAGGTGAGGTTGTTGCGCACCGTGTCGTTGAAGATGGCGGGGTGTTGCAGCACGGTGGCCACGTTCTCCCGCACCACTTCCAGGCCGATGTCGGTCACCGGCACGCCGTCGAAGTAGAGCTGGCCGGAGGTGGTGGGGTAGAGGCCCAGGATCACCTGCACCAGGGTGGACTTGCCGCCGCCGGAGGCGCCCACCAGGGCCACTTTCTCGCCGGGGGCGATGTCCAGGTTGACCCCGTTCAATATCCACGGCCCGTCGCCGTAGCGGAAGCAGACGTTCTCCACCTTCACCCCCACCGTGGCTTTGCCGGTGAAAGGGTTCTTCAGGTGGGGGTAGACCGGCTCCTCCTTCAGGGCCAGCAGGCGGTTGATGCGGCCGATGGCGGCGGTGGCGGCGTAATAGGCGTACTGGATGCCGAGGATTTCCTGCACCGGCTGCATCATGAACCACAGGTAGCCGAACACCGCCATCATCTCGCCCACGGTGAGGTTGGAGTACACCACCATCAGCATGCTGATGGCGCGGAACACGTCGAAGCCCACCAGGAACACCATGAACGACAGCCGGCTGGCGGCGTCGCTCTTCCAGGAGAAGGCGGCGGCGTGGGTGCGGATGCCCTGGGCGGCGTCGGCCACCCGGGCCAGGTAGTGGCGCTCCCGGTTGACGGCCCGGATCTGCTGGATCGCGTCCAGGGTTTCGGTGAGGGCCTGCTGGAACAGCTCGAAGGCGCTGTTCTCGCGCTTCTTTAATTCCTTCACCTTCTTGCCCAGGACGGTGGTGAAGTAGATCACCACCGGGTTCATGAGCAGGATGAACAGGGCCAGCTGCCAGTGCATCCACAGCAGCACCACGGCGGTGCCGACGATGGACAGCACCGCCACCAGGAACTTGCTGGTGGTGACGCCGATGAAGTCGTCCACCGCGTTGAGATCGGTGACGAAGTGGGAGGTCACCGCGCCGCTGCCCAGGGTTTCGTACTCCGATAGGGCGATGCGGTTGAGCCGCGCCAGCAGTGCCGCCCGCAGGCGGTAAGCGACGTCCTTGGAAATCAGGGTGAAGCTGCGGCTCTGCCATACCCCCAGCATGGCGGCGGTCAGGCGCATGATCATGGTGGCCAGCAGGATGGCGCCCAGGTAGAGCGTCGGGCCCTGCCACTCGGCGGGGAACAGCCGGTTCACCGTCGCCACCAGTGTGCCCGGTTGATGCAGCAACACTTCGTCCACCAAGAGCGGCATCAGCAGGGGAATCGGCACGCTCACCAGGGCGGCGAGAAAGGCCACCACGTGGGCGGTGACCAGCTCCTTGCGGTGCTCCAGGACGATGTCGGCGATGCGGCGCCAAGTGTAGGTTTGGGGTTCGGTCATGGGGGAATGGTGCGGCGCTTTGGGGTTTGCGTCAATTGTAGGTCGGGCACATGTGCCCGACGTCTCCGATGTAGACGTCGGGCATGTATGCCCAACCTACGGACAGACCACCGGCAGGGGATGCTGCAGTTCAATGCCCTCCGGGCTCACCTCTGCCCGGTAGGCGATGGCCTCCATCCCCCGCGCCAGGGCCTCCCGCAGGGTGCGGCCGTAGACCGGGTCGATGGCGTCGGCGGGGCGGACTTCCTCCACGTCCCGCCGCTGGACGCAGAAGCACAGCACGGCGCGGTGGCCCGCTTCGGCCATGGCGGCCAGTTCCCGCAGGTGCTTGGTTCCCCGGTCGCTGACGGCGTCGGGGAAGATCGCTATGTTGCCATCCACCGCGGCGGTGACGTTCTTCACCTCCACGTAGCAGTCGGCGCCGTCGCCTTGCAGCAGCAGGTCGACGCGGCTGTTCTCGGCGCCGAAGCGCACCTCGCGGCGGATGTGGCCGTAGCCCGCCAGCTCGGCGATCATGCCGGTTTTCACGGCTTCTTCCACCAAGCGGTTGGACAGGCCGGTGTTGACGCCCACCAGCACCTCCGGCAGGGCTTCGACGATTTCCCAGGTGTAGGGCAGCTTGCGGTTTGGATTGGCGGCTTCGGACAGCCACACCCGGCTGCCTGCTTCCTTGCAGCCCAGCATGGAGCCGGTGTTGGGGCAGTGGGCGGTGACCGTGCGGCCGTCGGGGAGTTGGATGTCCGCCAGGAAGCGCTGGTAGCGCTTCAGCAGGCGGCCTTCAATCAGGGGGGAGGGGAAAAGCATCTAGCTGGTAGCGGGTTGCGGGTAGCTTGTAGCTTTCAAGGAGCGCGCAACGCGCGCACATTAAGGCTACCCGCTACGAGCTACCGGCTACAAGCTCCTTACTGGTCGACGTCCTGCTCTTCGGCGATCTGTTTGCGCACTTCGTCCATGTCCAGTTCCTTGGCCTTCTGGATGATGTCTTCCAGGGCGCCGCCGGGCAGGGCGCCGGGCTGGGAGAACAGGATTACCCGCTCGCGGAAGATCATCAGGGTGGGGATGGAGCGGATGGCGAAGGCGCCGGCCAGTTCCTGCTCCTCCTCGGTGTTGACCTTGGCGAACACCACGTCGGGATATTTTTCGGAAATGGCTTCGTAGGTGGGGGCGAAGGATTTGCACGGTCCGCACCAGGGGGCCCAGAAGTCCACGATCACCATGTCGTTGCCGGTGATGGTTTGCTCGAAATTGTCCTTGTTCAGTTCGACGGTTGCCATAACAGTTCCTATGCTGTGTGCCGGGGGCGGGGTGGAGAGTGAAAGCAGAGGGGCTGTTTGGGAGCGTCCAAGTACTTTCGCAACGATTGCACCTTAGCATTTTGGGGGCGAGGCTGCCAAATTCAAGGGGCGGCCCTTGGCTATAATCGCCTTAACTGAATTCCCACGGCGAAAAATCATGCCTCACCTGCTGGTGGACATCTCCCCCCACGGCTTCGGCCACATCGCCCAGACCGCCCCGGTGGTGAACGAATTGGCGCGGCGCGTCCCCAATCTTCGGGTGACGGTGCGCTGCGCCGCTCCCGGCGCCCTCCTGGCCCAGCGCTTCGACTGCGCCTACGACCACCTGCCCCTGGCCTTCGACTTCGGCATGGCCATGGCCAACGCGGTGGACGTGCAGGTGGAGGAAAGCGCCCTGGCCTATGACGCCTTCCACTCCGGCTGGGAGCAGCGGGTGGCGCGGGAGGCGGAGGCCATGGCCCTGCTGGCGCCGGACCTGCTGCTGGCCAACGTGCCCTACCTCACCCTGGCCGCGGCGAGCCGGGCGGGGGTGCCGACGGTGGGGATGTGCTCCCTCAATTGGGCGGACATCTACGGCCATTACTGCGGCCACCGGCCGGAGGCGCCGGAGGTCCGCGGTCAGATGCTGGAAGCCTACAACAGCGCCGCCGCCTTCCTGCGCGTGACCCCTTCCATGCCCATGCCCGACCTGGACCGTGCCCGCTCCGTCGGCTCTATTGCGCACCCCAGCCGCAACCGGCGGACGGAATTGGCCGCCGCCCTGGGGGTGCCGCTGGAGGAGCGGAGGGTGCTGGTCGCCATGGGCGGGCTGGATTTCCGCCTGCCTCTGGAGCGCTGGCCCCGCCTTTCCGGCGTGCGCTGGCTGGTTCCGGCGGCCTGGGGGGTGGAGCGGGAGGACGTGTCGGCCTGGGAGACGCCCGGTCTGGCCTTCAGCGACGTGCTGGCCAGCAGCGACGCGGTGCTCACCAAGCCGGGCTACGGCACCTTCGCCGAGGCCGCCTGCGCCGGCGTGCCGGTGCTGTACGTGGCCCGCCGGGATTGGCCGGAGGAGCCCTGGCTGGTCCATTGGCTGCAAGCAAACGACGCCTGCCTGGAAGTGGCGCGGGACGCGCTGGAGAGCGGCGACCTGGGCGGTGTCCTGGAGTGCCTGTGGCACTTGCCCCGGCCAACCCCGCCGATTCCGACGGGGGCGGTGGAGGCGGCGGACTACCTGGCTTCCTTCTTTCCCTGAACGAGTCTTTCCCGCCACGCCGCCAGGGTGGTGACACCCACCGCCGCCGCCAGCCCGGCGGCGGCCCAGGGGCTGGAAAGCTTGTCCGGCGCGGCGAGCAGCAGCGCTCCCAGCCCCAGCATCATCAACCCCGACAGCAGCTTGAGCAGGCGGCCTTCCCGTTCCCCGAGCTTGTGGGAAGTTCGGGCGAAAACGAAAGCCGCCACGATCAGCGCCAGAGGCACCACATAGACCAGGTTGTAGAAGGCAAGATAGGCGTAATAGCTGGACGTCGGCAGGTCGTGGAGGGTGAGGGCGCGGGTGTAGACCATGGGAAAGCCGGCGGTGCACAGCAGCTCGTAGGTGTTGGCGACGATGGCCAGGAGGGCGGCCCCGGCCAGCAGCGCCGGGGTGCTTTGCACCCGCAGCAGGCCTCCCATGCGCTGGTAGAGGCGGGGCTTGGCACTTTCCGGAATGCTGAAGGAAGGCCCCCGGCCCAGGAGGAAGTAGTCCTTCACGTTGGCGGCGGCCACCAGCAGGGCCACCGCCCCGGCCACCAGGGTGGCGGCCCGCAGTTCCCCGGCGAGGAGGAAAACGTTGAGCCAGGCCGCCATGAAGACGAAGTAGGCCAGGCCGGAAAAAAACACGAACACCGCCCCCACCAGGGCCATGCGGGCGCGGCTCGGTTCGTGGACCAGCAGGCTGAGGAGGAACAGCAGGACGAAGAAGGCGCAGGGGTTGAAGGCGTCCAACCCGGCCAGGGCCAGGGTGAGCAGGGGCAGGGACGCGGCGGCGGTGTCCACGGGACCGAGCAGGGGCAGGTCGATGCTTCCTGCCGAGCCAGCCCGCAACGGCAGACCTTCCGCCGCCCGCTGTCGGCAGTCCAGCAGGGCCCGCTCCAGCGCGGCGCCGCTGGTGTCGGCGGAGCGGTAGCCGGTGTGCAGTTCGCCGCAGAACAGGAAGCCCGGCACGCTCTCCGCCTTTTCCCCCACCTCTCCGGCCATGGCCACGTAGAGGGCGGCGTTGGCGGGATTGCCGTTGACTTCATGGCCGTGCAGCACCAGCCAGGGGTGGCGGGCCGGCAGGGCTTCGACGAAGGGCTTGGCTTCCAGGCAGTGGGGGCAGGCGGCGGACCAGAAGAAGTAGAGGTGCACCCGGGGGGCGCCGGCGGCGTCCCGGTCGGTCCAGGCGGTGGCGGCCGTGGCCGGCAAGGCGGCCAGCGCCAGCAGCAGGCCGAGGAGAAACTGTTTCATGGCGGTCTACGGTGAGGGGGCAGCCCTCACTATAGAAGAAGAATTCTCAGGCGACGGCGCGCCACACCAGGGAGGCGCCGGACAGCAGCAGGAGGATGCCGATCAGGCGCAGCATCTGGGGGTTGGAAATGCCCAGATGGATTCGGTGGCCCAGGTAGAGGCCGGCGGCCATCAGAGGCAGGCCTACCAGGAGGGCGGCGAGCATGCCCTGTTGCAGCAGCAGGCCGGTGGCGAGAAAAGCCAGGATGCGGAAACCGCCGTCGAGGATGAACAGGCCGGAAAAGGTGCCCCGCAGCAGGCCCTTGTCCTTCAGGCGGTGGGAGAGATAAATGACGTAAGGGGGGCCGCCGGTTCCGAACAGGGCGCCCACGGTGCCGCCGGTGAGCCCCGCCGGCACCGCCCACCAGCGGGAAATGGGCTTCTCGCCGTGAAGGTTGAGGAGGTTGCGCAGGCCGAAGACCATCACGAACAGCCCCAGGCCCAGGAGCAGGGATTCCCGGGGCAGCTGGATGAGCAGGAAGACGCCGGCCAGCACCCCCACCGCGCTGGCGGGGAGCAGGGGCTTCAATTCGCCCCAGGCGATGTGTTTGCGGCCGGCGCCTGCCAGGGTGAGTGAGGCGGCGAAGTCCGTCACCAGGACGAAGGGGACGACGAATTGCAGGGGCAGGAAGTGGGCCAGCAGGGGGACGGCGATGAGGCCGGAGCCGAAACCGGTGATGCCGCGGATGAAGTAGGCGAACAGGAGGATGGCGGCGAGCCAGCCCCAAGTCTCCGGGGTCATGGCCGGGTGCCGCGCTCAATGGTGACGCCCAGGTGCTTCACGCCGCGCACCAGACCCAGCTTGGTGACGCTGACCCGGACCCAGGGGGAGCCGAACTCGTTCATCAGCAGCCGGGCGATGTGTTCGGCCGCCGCTTCCACCAGGGCGTAGCGTTTTTCGGTGAGGTCGGCGCGGATGCGCTCCACCACTAGGCCGTAGTCGATGGTATCCTCCACCCGGTCGGTTTCGCAGGCGCGGCTGTGGGGCAGGGCGATTTCAAGGTCCAGCTGGATGGTCTGGGGAATCTGGCGTTCCCATTCGTAGACGCCGATGACGAGGTCGAGCTTGAATTCGCGAAGAAAGATGGAGTCCATAATAAGGCCCTGGTTTCGCCCGAGGCGCCCGATGCCGTAAAATCGAAAGCCGCAAATTGTAGAATATTTTCCCATGACGACCCTAATTTTTATCCTTTTGGCTTATCTCATCGGTTCCCTCTCCTTTGCGGTGATCGTGAGCAAACTGTTCGGCCTGCCCGACCCCCGCTCCTTCGGCTCCAAGAACCCCGGCGCCACCAACGTGCTGCGCACCGGCAAAAAGCTGGCCGCCGTGCTGACCTTATTAGGAGACGCGGCCAAGGGTTTCGTCGCCGTGATGCTGGCCAAGGCCTTCGCCGCCGGTTACGGCGTAGGGGACTCCGGCGTCGCCCTGGTGGCGGTGGCGGTGTTCGTCGGCCACCTGTACCCGGTGTTCTTCCGCTTTCAGGGCGGCAAGGGGGTGGCCACCGCCCTGGGCGTGCTGCTGGCGATCCATCCCTGGCTGGGGGTGATAACCCTGGCCACCTGGCTGCTGGCGGCCTACATGTGGCGCACCTCGTCCCTGTCGGCGCTGATCGCCGCCACCTTCGCCCCCTTGTATGCGGGGATGATGTACGACCGCGACCTGTTCGCCGCCCCCTTCTTCGGCGCCACGGTGCTGCTGTCGGCGCTGCTGATCTACCGCCACAAGGCCAACATCCGCAACCTGCTGGCCGGCAAGGAGGGGCGCATCGGCCAGCCCCCCGGCGGCCCGGGCGACATGCCCCCCCAGTAAATCTTTGTGAGGAGCCCGCCCATGACCTGGTTCAAAAGCGAGATGGACTATGCGGGGGAGCGGCTGGAGAAGGCGGTGGGCGTCGCCGCCGACCAGCTCAACGGCGTGGTGAAGGAAGGCATCGCCCAGGCGGGCACCGAACTGCGGGACGTGGTGCTGGGCGCCAGCCGGGAGGTGGACACCAAGCTGGACAAGATTTCCGTCGAACTCCACAACCAGCGCCAGTTCACCAAGGACGACGTGCGGGAACTGGTGGACTACGCGGCGGACCGGCTGGGGGCCACCATCGACGACCGGGTGCGGGTGATGAAGGAGGAGATCACCGACCTGGTGCAGAGCAAAGTGGAATATCTCAAGAGCGAAGTGGACGATTTCTTCGTCCAGCGCCAGCAGGATCTGGCCCGGGAACGGCGGCGCCTGATTATCAATATTCTGATCGCCGTCGCCGCTTCGGCGGGGGTGGGCCTGTTCTCCCTCATGTACCATCGGGTGGCGGCGGGCAGCCTGGATGTCTACGGCCTGTTCCGCATCGTGTTCCTGTCGCTGACCGGCGGCTACGGCGCCTGGCTGCTGGTGAACCTGGCCCGGCGCTACCTGCGCATGTCCGAGCACCAGAAGGACGCGGTGTTCCTCGCCATGCGTTATTGGGGGGTGCTGCGGCCGGAGAGCGTGCTGGGCCACGTGCTGGTGCTAGTGTTCCTGTTGGCGGTGTTCGTGCTGCTGATGTTCCCGGATGCCCTGGCCCGTCTTAGTGGCAGCCAATGGCTGATGGAATGGGCGGCCCGGTTGCACGGCGCCAAGCCGTGACCTACGATACGGCTTCCAGTTCGTCCAGCTCCCAGCGGGGGCGCACGCCGAAACCCTCTACCGCCGGGGTGCCGAACTTGAGCCGCTGGGCGGCGGCGTAGGCGATCATGGCGCCGTTGTCGGTGCAGAATTCCAGCTTGGGATAGAACACTTCCGCGCCCCGCCGAACGATTTTAGCGTTCAGCTTTTCCCGCAGCAGGCGGTTTGCCCCCACGCCTCCCGCTACCACCAGTCGGCCCAATCCCGTCTGTTTGAGGGCCGCCAGGGCCTTGGCGGTGAGCACTTCCACGATGGCTTCCTGAAAGGCGCAGGCGATGTCGGCCTTGGTCTGCTCGTCGTCAGGCTGGTTGCGGGCCAGGGTCAGCACCGCGGTCTTGAGGCCGCTGAAGCTGAAATTGAGGTCGCCGCTGTTGAGCATCGGTCGCGGCAGCTTGAAGCGCCCGGTCTGCCCTAGGTCCGCCAGATGGGACAGGGCGGGGCCGCCGGGGTAGCCCAAGCCCAGGAGTTTGGCGGTCTTGTCGAAGGCCTCGCCGGCGGCATCGTCCAGAGTTTCCCCTAATAGTTGGTAGCGCCCCACGCCCCGCACTTCCATCAACTGGGTGTGTCCCCCCGATACCAGCAGGGCGACGAAGGGGAAAGCCGGTGGCGTGGGTTCCAGCAGGGGGGAGAGCAAATGTCCTTCCAAATGATGGACGCCAATGGTGGGCACCTTGAGGGCATAGCCCAGGGCGGCGCCGATGCTGGCGCCTACTAATAGTGCGCCGGCCAGCCCGGGGCCCTGGGTGTAGCCGACGGCGTCGATGTCCTCCAGGGTCCGGCCGGCTTGGTTCAAAACCTGGCGCAGCAGGGGCAGGGTGCGGCGGATATGGTCCCGGGAAGCGAGTTCCGGCACCACGCCGCCGTATTCGGCGTGCATGGCGACCTGGGTGTGCAGGGCGTGGGCCAGCAGTCCGTCTTCGGTGTCGTAGAGGGCGACGCCGGTTTCGTCGCAGGAGGATTCGAGGCCCAGGATCAGCATGGGCGCAATGATAGCGCCCTTTCCCGGGTGGAGGAAATTCGCCCTTGGAAAAATCGCCCAACTAAGGTTAAAATAACAAGTTTTCAGAACCCCAAAGGATAGGGATTTTTCAATGCCGAACATTCGCGTTAAAGAAAACGAACCGTTTGAAGTGGCCCTGCGCCGTTTCAAGCGCGCTGTCGAAAAGACCGGGCTGCTGACCGAACTGCGCGCCCGCGAGTTCTATGAGAAGCCCACCGCCGAGCGCAAGCGCAAGCTGGCCGCCGCCGTCAAGCGTCATTACAAGCGCCTGCGCAGTCAGATGCTGCCGGTCAAGAAGTACTAAGCCAGTCAGTCTGTGTCCCTCAAGGCCCGCATCACCGAGGATATGAAGGCCGCCATGCGCGCTAAGGATACGGCGCGCCTGGGGGCTATCCGCCTGTTGCAGGCTGCCATCAAGCAGCGCGAGGTGGATGAGCGTATCGAGTTGGACGACGCCCAAGTGGTGGCGGCCATCGAGAAGATGCTCAAGCAGCGTCGCGATTCCATCAGCCAGTACGAGGCCGCCAAGCGCCAGGACCTGGCCGACGCCGAGAAGTTCGAGGTGGCGGTGCTCCAGGCCTACATGCCGGCGCAGCTGTCCGAGGCCGAAATCGAGGCGGAAGTGGTCAAGGCCATTGCCGCCAGCGGTGCGGCTTCCGCCAAGGATATGGGCAAGGTGATGGGCTTGTTGAAGTCCGCCCTGGCCGGGCGTGCCGACATGGGCAAAGTGTCGGGGCTGATCAAGGCCAAGCTGGGCGGTTGAGGGAGTGCCGGCCCTGGCCGGTGGCAGGAACAAAAGGTCGCGGCGCGAAGTGCGCCGCGACTGTTTTTTTCTCTAACCCTGCGCAGATCAAGGGTTAGCGGGGTTTTTGGCAGTTGGGCGTTCGGCGACTACACTGAATCATGATTCCGCAATCCTTCATCCAGGACTTGTTGAGCCGCCTGGATATCGTCAGCGTGGTCGAGCGCTATGTCCCATTGCGGCGGGCGGGTGCGAATTACGTCGCATGCTGCCCGTTCCACAACGAGAAGACCCCCTCTTTTTCGGTGAGCCCGGTGAAGCAGTTTTACCACTGCTTCGGCTGCGGTGCCCATGGCACGGCGATTTCCTTTGTCATGGAGTACCAGGGCATGGGCTTCGTCGAGGCGGTGAAGGAACTGGCCCAGAGCGTGGGCATGGCGGTGCCCGAGGAACGGCAGGAAACGGGCCGCGAACGGGAGCGCAAGGCGCAGGTCGAAAGCTTGACGGAGGTGATGCAGCGGGCGGCCCGCTATTACCGCGAGGCCCTGAAGCATTCGGAGGTGGCGATTGCCTATCTCAAGCAGCGCGGACTGACCGGCGAGATTGCCGCCCGCTTCGGTGTCGGTTACGCGCCGGAGGGCTGGCAGAACCTGGAGTCGGTGTTCGATGACTACCCGTCGTCGAAAAACCTGGCCGAGGCGGGACTGGTGATCGACAACGAGAAGGGGCGGCGCTACGACCGTTTCCGCGACCGCATCATGTTTCCCATTCTGGACCAGAAGGGAACGGTGATCGGTTTCGGCGGGCGGGTGCTGGCCCAGGGCGAACCCAAATACCTCAACTCGCCGGAGACGCCGCTGTTCGAGAAGGGGCGTGAGCTGTACGGCCTGTTCCAGGCCCGTCAGGCGATACGCGCCGCTGGCCGGGTGCTGGTGGTGGAAGGCTATATGGACGTGGTGGCCCTGGCCCAGCACGGCGTGGGCTACGCGGTGGCGACCCTGGGTACGGCGACAACGCCGGTCCACGTGCAGAAGCTGCTGCGCCAGGCCGACGACGTGGTGTTTTGCTTCGATGGCGATGCGGCGGGCCGTAGGGCGGCGTGGCGCGCCCTGGAAAACAGCCTGGAACTGGTGGCGGACGACAAGCGGCTGAGCTTTTTGTTTTTGCCCCAGGACGAAGACCCGGACAGCTACATCCGGCGCCATGGCAAGGAGGCCTTCGAGGCTTTGCTGAACGAGGCCGTGCCCCTGTCGGAATTCCTGCTGCGGGAATTGGCGGGGCGGGTGGATATGCGCACCGAGGAAGGCCGGGCCCATTTCCTGCAAACGGTGAAGCCCTTGCTGGAGAAAATTCCGGCCCCGGCTCTGGGAATGTTGTTGCGCAAGCGGGCAGCGGAAATGGCCGGTCTGGAGCGGGAAGAGGCGGGCAGCTTGCTGGGCGTGCCGCGGAAGGCGCCGTCGAGCCAGCCGGCGAAACGCCCGTCCCGGGCGGCTCCACCGCCTCCGGTGCGGCTCTTGCTGGAGTTGCTGCTGGTGCGGCCCGCGTTGCTGCGCCAGTGCCCGCTGGATGTGCCGGTGGGGTCAGGGGCAACGGCGGCGTTGGCGGCGGTGGCGGGTTTTTTGGAAGAAGGTGCCGAGGGGGTTTCGGCGGCGGCGTTGCTGCATCGCTTCGCGGACACGCCCCATGCGCCCTATCTGGAGGCGGCGGCACGCAGCAGCCGCTGGGACGGCTTCAGCGAGGAGGAGCTGGCCCAGGAATTCTCCGGGGCGGCGGAAAAACTGCGGCAGGAAAAGGTGGCGGGGGAGCGGAGCAGGACGCTGGAAAAGCTCCAACAGAAGAATTTGCGGGACCTGACACCGGAGGAGCGGGAATTGTATCGGCAAAGCCTGATGCTGGGCGGTAGCGCGGTGCAGTAGCCGATGTCATTAACTGTATGGCCGAAATGATATAATTGTCGATTTGGCCTGACTCACTTGGATGGAATCATGGCAGCTGAAAACGAAAAGAACGAGTCGCGGGTAAACGACGCCGAAGTGCGCCGGATGCGGCTCAAGAATCTGATTGCGCTGGGCAAGGAGCGGGGTTATCTGACCTACGCCGAAATCAACGACCACTTGCCCGACGAAATGCTGGACGCCGAACAGATCGAGAGCGTCATCAGCATGATCAACGATATGGGCATCTCGGTGTACGACGAAGCGCCAGATGCCGAGGCCCTGCTGATGTCCGAAGCGCCGCCTCCGGTGGCTGACGAGGATGCGGTGGAAGAAGCCGAAGCGGCCCTGTCCACGGTGGATTCCGAATTCGGCCGCACCACCGATCCGGTGCGCATGTACATGCGCGAAATGGGCTCGGTGGAACTGCTTACCCGGGAAGGCGAAATCGAGATCGCCAAGCGCATCGAGGACGGCCTCAAACACATGATCCAGGCCATTTCCTCCTGCCCTACCACCATCACCGAGATTCTCGAGCTGGTGGAAAAGGTGGAAAAGGACGAGCTGCGCATCGACGAGGTGATCGACGGCCTGGTGGACCTCAACGCGGAGGGCTCCGAGGCGGAGATGGCGTTGTCCGAGGAGGCCGAGGAGGAACTCATCGCCGAGGAGGAGAGCGAGGAGGAAGAGGGCAACGAGGGGGCGGTGGCGGCGGCCAACCTGGCTCAACTCAAGGCCGACGCCCTGGTGCGCTTTCATGCCATCCGCGACTCCTTCGACAAGATGCAGCAGGCCCTCAACAAGAAGGGTGGCGCCAAGTCCAAGGGCTACAAGGAGCTTCAGGAGAGCATTTCCAACGAACTGATGGGCATCCGTTTCACTGCCCGCCAGGTGGAGCGCCTGTGCGACAGCCTGCGCAGCCAGGTGGAGGAAGTGCGCGGCTACGAACGCGAAATCATGGAAATGTGCGTCACCAAGGGCGGCATGCCGCGTCCCTACTTCATCAAGGAGTTTCCCGGCAACGAGGAAAACATGGACTGGGTGGTGGTGGAAATCAAGGCTGGCCACAAGTACAGCGATTCCCTGGCCCGCTTCCAGCACGCCATCGTGGAGCAGCAGGAGCGTCTGCTGGCCCTCCAGAAACGGGTGCAGATTCCCATCAAGGACCTGAAGGACATCAACAAGCAGATGTCCACCGGCGAAGCCAAGGCCCGCCGCGCCAAGCGCGAAATGATCGAGGCCAACTTGCGTCTGGTGATTTCCATCGCCAAGAAATATACCAACCGGGGCCTCCAGTTCCTGGACCTGATCCAGGAAGGCAACATTGGCCTGATGAAGGCGGTGGACAAATTCGAATACCGCCGGGGTTACAAGTTTTCGACTTATGCCACCTGGTGGATCCGCCAGGCGATCACCCGTTCCATTGCCGATCAGGCGCGCACCATCCGTATCCCGGTGCACATGATCGAGACCATCAACAAGATGAACCGGATTTCCCGTCAGATTCTCCAGGAAACCGGCCTGGAGCCGGATCCCGCGGAACTGGCGGTGAAGATGGAAATGCCGGAGGAGAAGATCCGGAAGATCCTCAAGATTTCCAAGGAGCCCATCTCCATGGAGACCCCCATCGGCGACGACGAGGACTCTCACCTCGGCGATTTCATCGAGGACGCCACCACCATGGCGCCGGTGGAAGCCGCGGTCTACGGCAGCCTCAAGGACGCCACCCGGGAGGTGCTGGAAAGCCTCACCCCCCGGGAAGCCAAGGTGCTGCGTATGCGCTTCGGCATCGAAATGAACACCGACCACACCCTGGAAGAGGTGGGCAAGCAATTCGACGTCACCCGCGAGCGCATCCGCCAGATCGAAGCCAAGGCCCTGCGCAAGCTGCGCCACCCCTCCCGCTCCGAGCGCCTGCGCAGCTTCCTTGACAGCGAAGGGGGCTGAGCTTGATCCTGTAACGGTTACGGGTCTGTAGCTCAGTCGGTTAGAGCAGGGGACTCATAATCCCTTGGTCCAGGGTTCGAGCCCCTGCGGACCCACCAATAAAACAACGGCTTATCTGCGAAGATAGGCCGTTTTTGTTTTTGGCTGTCAACGGAATGTCAACGACGCATTACGCGCCCCTCCTCTTCAGTGCCTGCGGCGCATTTCATCATGTCCTACGCGGACAGCGCCCTGCCCGGTGAGTGCCCTCCCGGCGGGGCGGAGGCCCTGCGGGGCATGATTACTAGGCCCGGAACGCCGGTCCCATGACCGCGCCGGGGGGACGGCCCCCGGCACAAAACGCGGTCAGCATGGGCCGGAAAACGGTAGTCCATCCCCTCTCTAAATCCGCTCTTCCCGTCGCGCCCTGCGGGTGCGCCAGCGGTGAAACTGCTGGCACAGATTTATATGGACACACCCCTATTGGCAAAAGTGAGGTCACCTCATTTTTAACGACAGGAGATAGCGACATGGCCAAGCGACCGAAATCAAGCATCGACTGGAAGCACGAATTTTTCGAGCACCCCCGTGAAAACGGAACGTCATGGTTCCACATTGAAGGGCCGGGCCTAAATGACTTTGTCACCACCGAGGACCGCGCCGACGCCGAAACCATCACAGCCGCCCTGAATCTCGCCCTCGCAGCTCGAAACCTAAAGCGCAAAGCGGCGGCACTTGCCGACCAGTTGACGGAAATCACGACGATTTTCGAGGACTGAACAATGCGCTTCCCGGCCATCAATCGCAGGTTCATCAAAGGCGCCGAGTTCAAAGCCCGGCAGCTTTGGCTGGACTTTGCGGACGTGGCCGGGACGGTGCTAGGAGCCTTGGAGCCGGTGAAGGCAGCGGCATGGGAATGGTTCGAGAAGTGGAAGAAGGGCTTCCTGATGCCCGTGGCACAGCAAACACCGCCGGCCCAACCTTGGTTAAGTGGTATGGAAATAAGTTAACCAAAAAACACGCCCATTTTCGTTACAACCAACGATTTCTTACGGAGCCGACAATGAAGGGACAAAGAGGGCGCCCGAAGGTCTACGAGAACGCCGCCGCCCGGGTCCGGGCACACCGGCAAAAACATAAGCTGGCATCGTTCACTGTGGAACTGCCCGAGGAGCTGAACCAGGGCCTGGAGGACTACATCCGCTTTCGGGATATGTCCAAAAGCGCCGTGATCGCCAAGCTGATCAAAACCCAACTGCTGCGCAAACGATAAAACAAACTGAGGACAACCAAACCCTGGACAGAGAGGTCTTTGTGAGGGAGTCACATCGCCAGCATGGGAGCGCCCGACAGTCCAAAGCGCTCTTGCCAAACCTTCGCCCTTTCGTCGGGCGACATTCCATAAAGCACTTCGACACTCAGCGGGGCCGGATGGCCTACAGCGTGGTGCCATGCCTTGACGCGGTGATCGGGGTCTAGGCCCATGAGCGCTTCAACTTCGGGTAGTTTTGGCTTGGGTTTCGGCTTGGGCGGGGGCTGGTAGAAGATGCGCTTGTACCAGGGGACGAAGTTTTTCCACTTGGTGAGCCGGGGCGGAAGGGTGCAGTACCAGCCATCGCCAGTTTCGGTGGAGAACAGGGCATAGGATTGATAACACTGATGTTCGACCGCACCGCGATACATCCAAGTCTGCACCGCGGGAGCATTGGCGTCTTGGCCAAATCTTGCCTTGGCAACATGGATGCGAGGAAGTTTGAAGGGCGTGAAAGGTATCTTGATACGGTCGAGGCGGCGACAGCGGGCATAGGCTTCTATGACGGCTTCCCGAACCTGTTTATCAATCAGGGATGGGGCCTGGGCGATCAAGATAATATCCCAGCCTCTTTTGCGGCTATGAAGCAGCCAATCAATGATTTCCTGTCGGTCTTTGGCTTGCCAGTTGCGGGAACTGAGCCAGGGGCCGGATTCGTCAATCACGAGCAGTCCGGCGCATTCTTCACGGCCAAATTGATCTTCCCGCTTCCACCCCAGGCCGATAGCTTCGAGGACTTCAAGGGGGGGCGGGCGGGAATTACTTCGACAAATTCAGCCGCGAGGTTGTCCTTATGGCTTAGGGATGCCGGGGCGCAATCTACCGCGTAATTAGCCACCACACGCCGACCCTGACGGAGGTAATCAAGAATGATACCGGTGGCAAGGGTACTCTTGCCGGTGTCGGGCTGGCCGGATAGGCAAGTAATCATGTGATATAGCTGGCCAGCTTGAGATTATCGACGTTCCAGCGGTAGAGAAACACCGCCGTATCCACAGCGACCGCAGCAGAAAAGCAGGTGGGCGCTACGTCGGGGACGGCGACCCAGAGGCCGGTAAGAACGCCGGGATGGCCGGGAAACGCCCAGACGAGGCCGTTGAGAATGCCGGAAATACCCATGTAAAGCGCCGTGGTCAGGGCGGCGAAGGTGGCAATAGCCGCCGCCGCAAACGCCAGTTTTTTGGTGAGGTATTTGGCGAAGAATTCAGCGAGGCCGGCGAAGAGGCCGACTAACAATCCAGCAAGTAAAGGCATTTACGCATCCCCCGATACACCTTGCGCCCGCTTTATTCCGTTCCAAGCGTAGAGGCCAGTTAGAAAAATCCAGACATAGCCGACACCCTCGCGAACGATGCCGAGCCAGTGGCAGAAGTCCCAGGTAGTCATCCACTGGCCGTAACCGAATTCAAAGGTGCCGCACGCGCCCTGGGGAAGATCGGGGGACCAGACGAAGGGCAATTCACCGACATGCCCGGAACCGCCAGGGCCATGGCTGTTAAGCTGGCCGGTTCGGTCGGTGCCGTATTCGCCTAGCTTGCCTTCGGCACCGGAGTAACTACCTCCAGCGCCAGGAGTGCCGGATTCGTCTATACGGACAGTGCCGGGAGTAGTGCTGGTGCCGGGGTCGGTGCTGGGCGTCGTACCGCCACCGCTGGGATTGCCAGCACCGGAATCCTGAATTACCGAATCGACTATAACCATGCCATTGGAGCCAGGTGCGGAGGTGTTGACAGTAAGGCGAGAAAAAGAATCAGTGTCGGGGTCATAAGTTGTATCGACCAGCGTAGAAGAGCCGTCCGGATTACGAGTCAGGTCGATTTGCTGATTGCCATTGTCGATGTGGGTATTGCTGGCAGTGTTGGTGACATTGGACGGCAGAGGTTCAGGGTCTTGCGCATCTTCGGCACCAGATGGGTCAATGGTTTTTCCGTCTCCGGCGGGCTTGGGTACAGCCGATGCATCGGAAAGCGTGCACGAAGACCCGCTAAGCGTGTAGCCGGATGGGCAAGAGTCCATGGGAACATTTTTAGCAATCTGCAAATAAGTCGAGCCATTAACGCAACGTGCGTATGTATGTTCTGGGTTCGTGTAAGAATCAAAAGACCAACCAGGATAAGAACTACAACCCTCCTCCGCCGTAGCAAGACCCGGCCCCGGATCATTTATCATCCCAACATGAGACCAGCCCAAAGGGCGAGAAGCAGACGATGGCGGAACAGGGTTGCCAGCCGCGTCCTTATTCCACCCCTGAGGGGTAGGTTTAGGGGCTTGAGGATTAAGCCGGGCTTGAAGCGGGGCTTGCTCGCCAGAAGGCGGGGACTGATCTTTGTTCCACCATGCAAAGCCAAGAATGGCGACGCCGTGGACCAGGGCAGAACCGGCTAACCAGGAACCCAGGCCGGTTTCCACACCGGTCACAATGCCGACGCCGAAAGCCAACGGAATGAGGGCTTGGGCTTGACGGACGGGAAGGCAGACCAAGACCAGGGAGAGGACGAAAACGCGGAGATAGCGGGAGGTCAGCATTGGTCTACCCTTTGTGTTTTGGTGCATTCCCACCAGTCGATATAGTGCAAGCGGCGCTCTTCACGGGTAAGGGAACAACCGGTAATCGTGAGGGCGAGAATAAGGACGAGAAAACGGGCCATGAGCAGCGATTCCCCCGCCGTGGCCCCACCGCTGCGCAGTGGGACCACGGCGGGGGAGATCGTTACACCTTGTTGGCGAAACGCTTGGTCAGCTTCATGCCGACGCCAAAGCCCAGGACGGTCAGCAACACCGGGTAGGCGTAACCGGCCAGGGTGGTGGAGTCGGTGCCCAACGCGGCGAAGGCCGTATCCGCACCCGGAGGCAGTTCGGCGTAGGCGTTGCCGATCATCACCATGCCGGAGGTGACGACGGCGGCGGCGGGCTTGGCGATTTTCGCGCCGTACTTTTTCGCTTGTTTCCAGACTTTCATTGCAATTTCTCCTTATCGTGTGATGCTTGCCATTCACGGGACGGGCTGGCAGGCGTTGCCCTATAACACGTCAAAAAGCTTCCGAAACCATTGCTCAAGCAAGCCGCCGCTGTAGCCCAATCCCCACGCGGCGAGGCAGTAACCGACGAATTGCATTACGTCCTGGATAGTCATCGTTGTTTTCCGGCGATGTAACCCAGGGCGAAGAGGACGGCCCAGGCGATGTAGGGGAGGAGCTGGATGGCTTGGTCAGTGGTGAACATCACAGGACCCAGACATAGAGCGCAGCCAGTTCAATGAGCGCCGCTACGGCGAGCCAAAACCAAAATGCGGCGCGGAACATTAGGCGGCTCTCCGCACTTCCGGCAGGCCGTACCATTCCGGCACTTCCAGGGGCTTGAGGTCGAAGCGGGGGAGGGCGTCCAGCATCCGCTGCAACGCTTCTTCGGTGTTGGGGCGGCCTGTGACGTGGCGGGGTTCGGCGGCGTCAATGCCGTAGTCCCGCAGGGCCTTGACCATGCGGAAGTAGGTGGCCCGGCTCATGAGCATCCGCAGATCGTCGCCGCGAATCCAGTGCAGGGCGGCAGAGCGGACTTTGACCGGCATTTCCGAGACAAGGCGGGCGGCCCGGTCGGGGGAGGCGTTGAGCAAAAAATCCGTTTCGGCTTCGAACAGTGATATGACTTTTCCCATGGTGGCTTCTCCAATATGCCTCAGCGCGTTATCCCTTAAAAAATCCGTTCCCCATTTGCATTCGACGCGAATCAAACCGAGTTCCAGCGCGAATTGGTATTCCTGGCTGGCCTTAACCCGTTTCTTTGCTTCCTCGCCTTTGGCATGAGCCAGCATTTCGGCGGCTTTGCGGTAGACCACTAGGGCCTTGTGGAGCCGCTTGCCCTTGCGGGCTAAATGGCCGAACACGATGGTTTCATCCCCATACATGCCCTTAGCGATACGGGCGGCGCGGAGGCCGCCCATGTAGCGCATGGCTTCCTTGGCGATGGCTTCATTCCCGGCGAAATAGTTGCAAGTGGCGTGCAGTTCCCGCTGCACCGCGCCGGTCCATTCGGTCCAAAGCCCTAAATCCCGATCGTGTTCGGATACGCTGGACTTCTCCACCAAGCGCCCGGCGTGGAAGGCGGGAAGGCCGTATTGGGTCACCACGTCGGAGGCTTTTTGTATCGTGTCGTCTAGGCCGTAGTTGAAAACGTTGTCCGGGCGGTCCAAGCGGCCCACGTTGCCGGACAGGGTAACCAGAGAGCCGTCACAGCGGGTTATGACCTTGGTGTCATAGCTCCCGCAGTGTTGCAGGCTGGACACGGAGTACCCGGGGGCGGTGTCCTCGCCCTCGTTGGAGAGCACCAGATACTTCACGCCGTCCACTTCCAGCCATTCGGCTTTTTCGGCTTTGGCGCGGACTGCGCCGCCTACGGGGGGAAGGCCCCCTTCCGGGTGCATTTGGGCAAGGTAAATCCAGTCGATAAAAACCGGAGTTTTCTTCATGCGCCAGTCTCATTTTGAGACTCCACAGAGCTCTTTACTTGTACGCTCTGTGGAACCCCACCGGGGGGCAACGCGCCCACCTCTGGAATAACCATTTGCGCAAGTCGGAAATGGGCATTCCAGAAACGGGAAAAAGCCCGCTTCGCCCGGCGGGAGGAGGTCACCGGGCGAAGCTTGCGGGCATGGGCCAGGACGGCCCCAGGGAAGGAGTACATCAGCCCTCTACGACCACCAGTTCATTGCGGGCGGAGCGGACGGGGGTTTTCTCGCCGGTGTCCTTGTCGGTGGTGTCGTAGTTGTTGGGCATACCGGACACGCGAACAAGGCCGGTCCATTCCTCGCCGGGGCGGCCCAGGGCGGTGTTGGACCGCAGTTCGATGGTGGCGGGGTGGCTGAACTGGTCGGCGGCGGGGAGTTTGACCACGGTCAGCCACAGGGGGCCGGCGGAGGTGTTGAGCTTGCGGGCGGTGGCGATACGGCCAGACAGAAAAGCGTGGCCGGGAGCAATGGAACGGGCGGAAGGCTTAATGGGGGTTGCGGCTTCGGCAGACATAGCGATTTCCTTTACGGTTGAGAACGGTTGTCAAGAACAATTAAGAAAACCGGCCAACAGGCCGGGTACAACGGAAAAGCGGGTGGACGTGTCACAGGCGGAAGTCCTTTTCCAGGCACATCTGGCGCAGGACTTCGAGGTTGATGGCGGAGTAGCGGCCAATGTCGAAGGTGGGGAGGTAGCCTTTGGCTATCCAGTTGTTGATGACGCCGAGTTCATAGCCGGTCAGTTCCGCGAAGCGGTCGCGGCTCATGATCGGTATGTTTACGAATTGACCCGCAGGCCGGTTGATATCCATAATCGGCGTTACCCCTTCATCGGCCATCTATATCAATCATTAGGCCGTAACCTAAATATTAGGTTACGAGGCTAGCAAGAATGGTTCAGGTCGTCAACTAATATTTAGGCAATGAGAGAACGAATAAACGAGTTAATAGCCTTCGTCACCGAGCCGCACCGTAAATACAAAAGCTTTGAGGAGCTAACGGGCGTAAAGGCTAAGACATGGCAAAACATCGCTGAGGGAAGGCAACACGCCAACGACGACCACATGACAGCCATAGCGGAAAAATGGCCGCAGTACGCCTATTGGCTGATGACCGGCAAAACCGACGAAGAGCATGGGCACACGAGCCCCATTCTGGACCGAATCAGAATGGACTTGCAGAGGGCGGGAAGGGCCTAATATTGGCCGGGGTTGTCTATAGGAGGTGGTTTAAATGCGAGGGTTGATATGCTGCATATTGATTCTTGCGGCCTCAATAGAATCTACCTTTGCAGCAAATTATCCATTCCGATTAGAACAGAATAAAAACGGCAACGTGGTTACCCTGATTGCCGTAAACGATGGGCCGGCACCGGTCCACTATTCCGCTTGGATTGAAAGATGGAGCAATGTTCAAAGCAGCCGCCCTTGGCCCTTTAACCAAGTGGCACCTCCCTATAGCCGAACTAAGGCGGCTGTCCTTTATCCTCTGAATGCCTATCAAAGTTGGTCTTTTCAATTTCGGCATCAATTTAGACCAGGTAACCCGGGTGCAATACACAGTCCCAATGCCATATACAGGCTGCCGTACCCCGATGGCCTGAAATTCAGAATCACCCAGTCACCGGGGCAAAATATTACGACCCATAAAGACATTGGTTCATTTCAAGCGGTCGATATAAACATGCCAGAGGGAACGCCGGTCCTTGCGGCTAGAGAAGGGGTAGTAATCGATACTGAAAACCGATATGGGACCGGAGCGAAAACCGAATATTTCAGCGATAAGGCCAATTACGTAAATGTCTTGCATGACGATGGGACATGGGCCGGCTATGCACACCTTAAGCAAAATGGCGTGGCCGTTTATGTGGGCAAGCAGGTGAAGGCGGGGCAGATCATCGGATTTTCAGGGTCAAGCGGATATTCCAGCGGGCCACACCTTCATTTTGTTGTCCAGAAAAACAACGGACAGCAAGTTATATCCTTGCCGTTCCGCTTTTACACCAAATTTGGAAGGCCGTTCGGCCCTGTTGCGGGCCAATCACATTTGGCCGACTACAGCATGCCAAGCGTTCCAGTCCAGCAGGCCGCCCAAACATATAGACCAATTCAACCGCAGGCCAATACAAAAGCCGTAGAAGGGAAATCCAATTCTCTTGCGGGCCAAATCGGAAGAATGACCAATCCGGTAGTGACTATCGGCTTAGTGGTTATGGTTTCAACGGGAATAGTGCTAGCACTATTAGCTATTCGAGAAGGCATCAATAGACGCAAATGGCAGTCACAAAAAAATCATCGGGATGGCTGGTAGATATTCAGCCAGGCGGAAGAGGGGCAAAACGTTACCGCAAGACGTTTCCGACCAAAGCGGAGGCCCTGGCCTATGAGGCTTGGATAACTACCAAAGTCACCCAGGCACCGGAGTGGGCGCCGCCGAAGCGGGATTTGCGGAAGCTTTCGGATTTGGTTGAGCTTTGGCAGAAGCATCACGGGGTGAACCTTCGCAGTACCAACACCTACAGTCGGCTAAAAAATTTGTGCGAAGCCCTCAAAGACCCGATAGTCGATCAGTTCAGGCCGGAGATGTTTGCGGAGTACCGAGCAAAGCGGTTAGGGGAGGGGACTACGGCCAGCAATTTGAACCGGGAGCACGCTTACTTGCGGGCGGTGTTCAACGAGCTGGGCCGGCTGGGGCACTGGAAGGGGGAGAACCCTTTATCGAAAGTGCGGCAGTTCAAGGTGCAGGATAGGGAGTTGTCCTATCTAACGATTGAGCAGATCGGGAAGTTACTCAAAGCGCTGGAGGGGGATGCGCACCTGATCGCGAAGATTTGTCTTTCGACGGGGGCGCGGTGGAGTGAGGCGGAGGAATTGAAGGTGTCCCAGGTGCGGGACGGGCAGATGCATTTCTCGGGTACGAAGTCGGGGAAGAATCGGTCGGTGCCGATTACGGAGGGCCTGGAAAAGGAGTTGAAGGCGGCGATCAAGCAAAGCAAAACGGGGAGGGTGTTCAAGTACGCCTATTCGGCTTTTCAGAAGGGAGTGGGGGAGGCGGGATTGCAACTTCCCCGTGGGCAAATGACGCATGTGCTGCGCCATACGTTTGCCAGTCATTTCATGATGAACGGCGGGAATATTTTGGTGTTGCAGAAGCTGCTGGGGCATTCGAGCCTGACCATGACTATGAGGTATGCGCATTTGGCGCCTGATCATCTTCAAGAGGCGAGGATTTTGAATCCGCTGGTGAAGTTGGGAAAAAAGGTAATATAAGGTAATATTATTACCATGAGATACCAAATCCTCATCATGAAACGAGCAAAGCGGCAGTTGGAGAAACTGCCTATCGGGATACAGGAGCGCATTGCTGAGGGCATCGGGAGGCTGGGTAATAATCCTGATGATTCCTCCCTCGATGTTAAATCGTTGACCAATGACAGAGAGGCCCGCTTCCGGTTGAGGGTGGGGAATTACCGGGTCAAGTACAACCGGGATGATGAAATTCGCATTGTGGAAGTTGTGCGTGTTGGCCATAGGAAGGAGATTTACCGATGAGCGCAAAACCTCAAATCATTTACGAACACGGCAAGCCCGCTTTTGCCGTTATTCCTTATGAGGATTATCTTACCCTCACAGGGACGAAGGGCAGGGCGGCCAACGATGATGAGGAATTCGTGCCCTTCGTGCTGGGGGATTACATCAAAAACCCGGTACGCGCTGCCCGCATTGAGGCCGATGTTACCCAGGAAGAGCTAGCGGCCCGACTCGGTGTTACTCAGGGGTATGTCAGCAAAATCGAAGGGCGGAATTACAAAGTTGGCGACAAGCTGATGAAGCGGGTAAAAGTTGCACTTGCCGAAAGCTAATTTGTGTCAACGAAATGTCAACGCCGTTGAAGGATTGAGCTGGTTTATAGATAGGTAATGGTTTTTAACTGGTTGTATTGATTGATGTTGATTTACGATGATGGGTTATTGAAAGGGCTCATAATCCCTTGGTCCAGGGTTCGAGCCCCTGCGTGTGCAGTTACCGTAATCACCTGACAGTAGGCCACGACTAAGGGGTGTGGTCGATGTCGTTTCTGGAGGTTAAATTCCGGGTACCCCTACCTGGAATTCACCTTAAGGAAGACGACATGA
>Ga0068711_1000210_pt1 | contig 65699 bp, 44 predicted proteins | sample MTBAKMMethaMetaG_FD_62224 | JGI IMG/M metagenome (GOLD analysis project Ga0068711, IMG submission 62224) | Enrichment culture microbial communities from Arthur Kill intertidal strait, New Jersey, USA, that are MTBE-degrading - MTBE-AKM (Arthur... | ecosystem: Environmental > Aquatic > Marine >...
AATAGCCTCGACCTTGATATTCTTACCCATATCTTCACCCGCGATCCCGGTAGCGATGCAAGGGCTGCCGGACTGCAAATTCAGATCATCGTCAAGCGTACCTGCAATATTGTCGGCGCCGTCCGGGTCCACAAATAAGGGGTTGCCATCGATATTATGACCACCGTCATGCCCAAAATTTGAATCCCAGCCCGCTCCGCTTCCGCCATTTTTCCAATTTTCATGCCTTATCTTCCTACTTTCCCACCTTCCCACCTTTTTTATCTCGTCGAAGCCTTCTTCCAGCCTCGCCGTCCCGCCTAGCCGAAGCTCGGCGAGGCTTGGCGTCAGCTAGGCGGGCGTGGCCTTCGTGGTAAATATATATCTAATAAATCTATATATATTAATATCCTTGCCTTTTATCCTAATCCGTGTAATCAGTAAAATCCGTGGTTGAAAAAATATCTTGTCTGATTTATTATCTTTAAGTCTGCGGCCATCGGCATTTTAATTAACTTTTTTCCTGCCCCTTCATCAAATGTTCCCTTATTGTCGGCTGATTTTGTCAGCGAATCAATATCCCTCAATTCTTTCATCTGCATCATCGGCGTAATCTGCGGACAATCATCGTATTATTGTATTGCTATGGAATTTAGTGTATGAGCTTTGAAATCCCGTGAATCCTGTCAAGGTTTTGCCTTAACTGCCCGGGACTGGATTTGAACCAGCACGAGATTGCTCTCACCAGCCCCTCAAGCTGGCGCGTCTGCCAATTCCGCCACCCGGGCGAGATACTTTTTTTTTGCTTAGACTTTTCCGATAACCAGTACTGCGTTATGTCCGCCGAACCCGAACGAGTTGCTCATGGCGTAATTGATTTTTGCCTCGCGGGCCTCCAGCGGGGTATAATCCAGGTCGCACTGGGGGTCGGGATTTTCCAGGTTGATGGTTGGCGGGATTACCGAGTGTTGCATTGCCAGTGCCGTTATCACCAGTTCTACTCCGCCGCTGGCTCCCAGCAGGTGTCCCAGATGGCTTTTTGTGCTGCTGATGGGCACCTTTTTAGCGCGGGTGCCGAACAGGTTTTTGATCGCCGCCGTTTCGCTGATATCGTTCAGTTCTGTCCCTGTCCCGTGGGCATTGATATAATCAATTTTTTCGTTATTGATTCCTGCGGTTTTTATCGCCTGCCGCATCGCCTGGTGGGCCCCATCGCCGTCGGGGGCGGGGGCGGTCAGGTGTAGTCCGTCGCCGGTCATCCCGTAGCCGAGCATTTCTGCGTATATTCGGGCCCCGCGCTTTCGGGCCGTTTCGTAATCTTCCAGGACGAGTATTCCTGCCCCTTCGCTGAGTACGAACCCATCGCGGTCGCGGTCGAACGGTCGGGACGCCTTTGCCGGCTCATCATTCCGCTGGCTCAGTGATTTCAGGGCGCAGAAGCTGGCCAGTCCCAGTCGCGTCAGCGCCGCCTCGGAACCTCCGGTAATTATCATATCTGCTTCGTTTGACTTGATATGTCTATATGCCATCCCGATCGCATGTGCCGCCGATGCGCACGCCGTCACCGCCGCGCTATTTATCCCGTATAGGTTATAATGAATCGATACATTCGCACTCGCCGCATTTACCATCAATTTAGGCACGCAAAAAGGCGAGACTCTGCCGGGGCCGCGCTCGATGAGTTTGGTGTGCTCCTTTTCCAGCTCACTAAGACCGCCGATGCCGGAGCCAATGATGACACCACAACGCTGGCGGTCAATCTGGTTCAAATCCAAGCCACTGTCGTCAAGGGCGTGAATGGCAGAAACCAGGGCAAAAAGGGCAAAACGATCCTGACGCTTGATCTCCCGCTTGTCCAAAAGATTCTCAGGATTAAAATCAGATATCTCCCCGCCAATGCGGACCGGATAGGCTGAAGTGTCAAAACCCTCTATGGTCTTTATTCCACTCCTACCGGCAACAATGCTATTCCATAAATCAGCCAGAGTGTCCCCCAAAGCAGTCACTACCCCCATGCCCGTGATTACTACGCGCCGATCGGCCATAACCAAATCCTATACATCACAAAGTATAAATTTACCAAAAACAACCAAAACCCAAGCCGCTAATCCAGAAGAAAACGTGGCCCAAACCCACCCTGCCAATCCAGATAATTTCGACCGTTGATAAAACTACGGTATGAAAACACCGGGAAAATCGCAAAAAAATTATATATTCAATTACCCGTGATTAGCTAAGAAACAAAATACCAGGATCGGCGCAGGAAAACCCGACTGCACCGTACAAAGGCGGCGAAAAGAGAATTACTCGGAGGCATCTTTCTTGCCGCTGCCGGTGCCGGCGTGCTTCTCAATATACTCAATGGCCTGTCCCACGGTTTGGATCTTCTCCGCTTCCTCGTCGGGAATACTCATGTCAAACTCATCCTCAAATTCCATTACCAACTCGACGGTATCCAGACTGTCAGCGTTGAGGTCGTTGACAAAAGAAGTTTGACGGGAGATCTCCGCCTGATCAACTCCTAACTGCTCCGCAACAATGGCCTTAACCTTGGCTTCAATATCTTCGGGCACCGTAAAACCTCCTTGCTTAAAAGCATAAACAATCCGTCTCGATAGGCCCACTGCCTACTCGAAGACCTACAAATTCGCCCATAATCATAATTTATAAACCGGGCGGGGGTAATATAACCGCAGTCAAAATGGTATTCAAGAGTTTTTATTGCAATTTAATATCGGGTCAAGGCTGGGCCAGATAGTAATTTTTGATAAAAAATCGCGACAGTTCACCAAATAGCCATAACTACTTATATGACAGACAGATACATAAATACCGGCGGAATTATTTTATATAACTTCTTTTTTATCAGGCAGTTACTTGCGTCAGGCGGGGCGGCGCGAGAAAAATCTAACGTTTAAAGTTTAACGGTTAATGTTCAAAGATCAAAGATTCAAGAGAAGAAATATTTTCACCACGAAGGAGTACGCCCGCCTAGCTGACGCCAAGCCTCGCCGAGCTTCGGCTAGGCGGGACGGCGAGGCTGGAAGAGGGACACGAAGTTAAGAAATAATTTAACCGCTAATGGACGCTAATGGACGCTAATCCATAAGAATATAATTGTTTTGACGGGATAACCCTTCTTCGCTCCCGCCTTCACTGAAGTTTCGGCGAGGCTGGAAGAAAGCTACGACGAGGCAGGCAGGATATAAATCTCAGATTTCAGATCTCAAATTTCAGATGAAGTGGTGCGGGTGATTTTACCTTATAGTAACTTCTGGCGGAAAAATAAAAGGAGAACCCGCTACAGTGCAGCGGGCTGACAATTTATTGGGGACAGCGACGGGCAATAATAATTTATTTTCCCCGCGAAGGCGCAAAGGCGCAAAGAAAAAAGATAAGAAGTTTAGACAGGATAATATGATTTGCAGTATTTAACCGCGAATGAACGCAAATTGACGCGAATCAATAAGAATAAAAATACATCACACAGAGCCACGGGGCCGGCGGCGGCGGAGATAGTAGAAAGTTGAGAGCAGAAAGTAGAAAGATTAAGTGTACTTGCCACTAAATGATCTGTCGGACAGTGTACGATGATGTTACAACCGGCCCAAAACCGTCTGGGACCCCGGTCAGGCAAATTGCCCCCCGCCTGCCCCAATTTCCCTGCCCGCCCAAACGGTTTTGGGCTGAAGCAAATAAAAACGAAAGAATGCCCCAAAAAACAAGGCAATATTTTTACTAACACTGTCCGACAGGTTGAGTTATACCTACTACATATAATGCGGCATAATGTATTAATGAGCAAGATTGTCCCCTTAATTTTCCTAAAAAGGGGTCTGACCCCTTTAATTGAGGTCTGACCCCTTTAATTGAGGTCGGCGAGACAAGACGACGGGACGAGTCGACGAGGCAAGCCCGTCTCCGCTAAAGCTTCGACGAGGCAAGCAGTTGAGCAGTAGAGCAGGAGAACAGTTGAAAGAGTAATAAAAAGAAAGTGGGAAAGTGGGAAAGTAGGAAGGTGGAAAGGCGGCGCTGCGCGAGAAAATAAATAACAGCGTGGGCAACAAGTTGCCCACCCTACCGCTACCGCTGCCGCCGCAAGCGGTGGAGAGCAGGTGAGAAGGTAAGAAGGCGGCGCTGCACGAGAAAATCGAAAATCGATAGTCGAAAATTGAGGAAGAGTAAGAAGGTAAAAAAGGGAGAAGGATTGGACGAGTCGGACCAGTCAGACAGCTCGGACAAGTCAGACGACAAGCATAAGGTTAAATTTGCTGGGGCGGTCATTACGCTTCCTCGATAAGTTCGTAGTCGAGTAGAGTGGCGATGTTGCGGACGCGCTGCTTATGGTCGCCGTAATAGGTGACGCGATGCCAGGTCCACAGGTCCCAGTAGTTGAGCAGCTTGTCAATGTCGCCGATGACCTCGACAGCAAGTTTGGTGCGGCAGGCTTTATCCTCGTCGATGTTGGCGACGGCTTTGCCCTGATGCAGGATAATCTGTCGTTTTTGGGGGCTAAAGAGGATGGTGGTGGTTATTTCACCCAGGGGCAGGATGGAGCGGACGGCGGCGCCACTGCGGTCTTCGGAGTGGCTGCGGATGTGATAAGGGTTGGCAGGGCCGTCGGGGCCGAAGACCTTTTTAGGGGCGACACAGTGAGCGTAAATAATCTGGTTTTTGGAGGTGTCAATAACGGGGTCGGAAATGTAGCCGGGGTGGCTGGTGAGATAACTCATAACAAGCATGGTGACGGTACAGTTCATGTCGGCTTCGCAGACGCCGACGCAATGGTCGTCGTTCAACTGAGAAAAACCCAGGCAAGGATAGGCGGTTATCTTATTTTTGTAGAAGCCGTCCAGGCAGTTGACGGTGACGGCACGGGCATTATGCTGCTGCATGAGGCTGGCCAGGGCGAGGTACATGGCGGCGGATTTTCGGATTTCGTCAGTGGTCGGCTCGACGATTTTTTCGGCATTGTCGATCCATCGCTGAGCACACTGGCGGGCCTGCTCGGAGTCGATTTTATTATATACTTCGTTGAGCTGGTCAAAGGTAATGGGAACGACCTTAGTGCCAAAGTGCTCCTCAATTAGAGGGTAGGGCAGGTAGCCCCACCAGTCGGGTCGTGAGCCAACTTCGAGAATGACGGAGGAGCGAAGCATTTTGACACAATTGACGCAAGTTATAGCATCGACGACATCATCAAAACGTGAGGAGGAGACGCCAATGACCTTGAGCTTTTTTCTGCGGGCGGCGGCAAAGGCCCGGAGAAACTCGCCGGAACCGCCGTAAAGGTCGTCAACAAAGATAGTAGGCAGATTGGCGGCGGCAATTTCCAAAGGCGCCCAGGACCATAAGCCGAGCATGTAAACGAGATAGCCGTCGATGTTCTTGTCATTCTGAAGCATATTTTTGGCATCGTCGGCATTCTGGACAGTAATGGGCAAAAAGTCAATATGAGGACAGGCCTGGCGGAGTTTTTCGGTAAGCTCTTTTTCGCGGGTCTGGTAATCGAAACCCTTATAAGGCCAGGTGGCTTTGTCCGAGGTGCGGTGGGTAAAGACCAGTCGCAGGCGTGTTTTGTCGGCAGGAGGGAGCGGCTGGGCTGACTGGGCGAGAAGGGAGCGAGAAAAAAAAGGAAAAGCGGCTAAGCCGGCAGCACCGGCAGAGCAGGAGCCGAGAAACTGGCGGCGGTTTAAAGACAAGGAACATTTTTGAGAAATTATTTTGCCAGACATTTTATTCTCCTTTTAGGATTCGGATCAAATATTACCAAATCTGGTTCATTAACCACTTTCCTCGACAGCAATTATAATTATAGCAGTGCTCACAGAAGTATGAAAGCGAGTACTTACGTAAATTTTTCTTGAGCAAATTAATATGGGGCAAAGGTGGCGCAGTTTTGTCACCATCTAAAACAAAAAATCCGAGATTTGCAAATAATCATATATCCTTATACTACAAGTGGATATATCGGTCGTCGCCGGAAATATGCCAGAAAAATCAGCGCGAAAGTGGAGCGCCGGACTAACTATGGGGGGACAAGTAAAGCAAGGGTAAATGGGATAGGGTATTGAGGTGGTTGTAAGGCAGCAGAAGATGAGGTATTTGGCACTTACGCAGGGATATGTGGCGATAGTAGATGATGAAGATTACGATTATTTGCGGCAGTGGAAGTGGCATGTGAGTAAGAAGGGAGGCAAAATGGGTTATTACGCCTGCCGAAATCATCGACAAGCCAAGGGTAAAAAACAGAGTCGTCTGCTGCATTACGAGGTGTTGCGGCTGGATCAGCCGCTGCCGGATAAAATGGTAATCGATCACAGCAATCGAGACCCGCTGGACTGCCGGAAGGCGAATCTGCGAATATGTACGCGGTCGGAAAATATCCGCAACCAGGGTCCAAGTAAACGCAACGGCTCATCGCAGTATAAGGGGGTGTTCTTCATCCGAAAAAAGCGAAGGTGGGCGGCGGCGATCAAGGTACACGGGAAAAAATATCATGTGGGACTATTTAAAAGCGAATACGCGGCGGTGAACGCGTATAATATAGCGGTGTGCGAGAGGCACGGCTTATACGGCTACTTAAACCACTGGCGTGGGCCGAGCAGAAGCAGGGTTTATGCGGAAGGAATGGCGCGGGCAATCGAGCCGGGGGTCAGCGGGGCGGTGGCTTGGTTAAAAAGTAAAGGCGTGTCAGTAAAAGAAAAGTTCGCCGACGAAACAATAGGCATACAAAAGGGGATTGACCGGCCGGGCGGGGTGCAACTGCTGTTAGAGTTCAAAGTATAACGTTCAAAGTTCAAAGAAAAAGAGACAGCTGCGTCTGCCGATCCACACAATGAGAAAAAACGAAAGTCTTAGATTGCCGGGTTGAGTCAAGAGAAAATAATTTGAATATTAAAGTATAATGCGATAAAATAAAAAAGAAAATAACAAATCGAGATAAAATATGAAACTAACACGAAAGCTGGGGCTACTGCATGTATTCTGCATTGCGACAGGAGCGATGATAAGTTCGGGATTATTTATCCTGCCGGGAATGGCTCATGCAAAAGCCGGACCGGCGATGGTGGTATCATATTTTCTGGCGGGACTATTAGCAAGCGCAGGATTATTAAGCATAGCGGAATTATCAACAGCAATGCCGAAGGCGGGGGGCGATTATTTTTATATATCGCGGGGGATGGGGCCAATTGTCGGAACAGTGGCAGGACTGTTAAGCTGGTTCTGTTTGTCGCTAAAAAGCGCGTTCGCACTGGTAGGAATGGCGGTTTTGATGGCGCCCATACTATCGTGGGAAAGCCATATCCCCCTGGCGGGGGGCCTGGGCGTGGTATTTGTGATAGTCAATCTGGTGGGGATAAAGGAAGCGGCACGGCTGCAGGTGTTGCTGGTGGCGGGACTGCTGGGCTTGATGATGATGTATGTGGTCAAAGGGCTACCGGAAGTAAAGATCAATTATTTTGAGCCGTTTATGCCGTATGGTGCCAGGGCGGTGTTTTCCACGGCAGGATTTGTATTCGTCTCCTACGGGGGTCTTCTCAAGATAGCAAGCATGGCAGGCGAGGTCAAAAATCCGGGACGAGTGATACCCATGGGGATGATATTGTCGCTGTTGGTAGTGATGATTTTATACACGTTAACAATATTTATCACCATCGGGGTGTTGGGAGCGGAACGTCTGGATAATTGCCTGACACCGATATCCGATGGGGCGGCAGTGTTTACCGGCCGAGGCGGATGGGCGGCGCTGAGCGTGGCGGCGGCACTGGCGTTTTTGACGACGGCGAACGCGGGGATAATGGCGGCGTCGCGGTACCTGCTGGCGGTTAGTCGGGACGGGTATTTACCGGAGATGATCGGCAAGGTAGGTAAACGATACAAAACCCCTCATATATCCATAATGATAACGGGAGCGGTGGTGATATTAGCAATATCGATAAAACTTGATATACTGGTGGAGGCGGCATCAACAGTATTTATCCTGGGTTATATTCTTTCCAACCTGTCGGTAATCGTTTTGCGTGAAAGCGGGCTGCAGAATTATCGGCCAAGTTTTCGGTCGCCGTTATATCCCTGGCCGCAACTGGCGGCGATAGCCGGATTCGTGTTTGTAATCCTGGAGATGGGAGAGGAAGCGTATCTGATAACGGTGGGACTGATGGCGGCAGGTTTCAGCGTTTACTGGTTCTACGGGCGTAAAAGGGTGCGAAGTGAATCAGCCCTACTGCATCTGATCGAAAGAATCACGGCCAAAGAACTGGTCAGCGGCAGCCTGGAAAGCGAACTAAAGGAAATAATTCGGGAACGAGATGAAATCGAGCAGGATCGATTCGATTCACTTATAGAAAACAGCATTGTGCTGGATATCCAAGGACAAATGGAAGTGAATAAATTTTTCCGGCTAATAGCGGCAAAACTGTCAGCAAAGGTCGGGGTGGGTCAAGAGGAATTATTAAACTTGCTGACAGCGAGAGAAAAGGAAAGCAGCACAGTATTAAACGAGAGCCTGGCGATACCCCATATAATCATCGAAGGAAACAACAGATTCGATATACTGCTGGCCCGATGTCGCGAGGGGATACGATTCGCCGGCGAGCCGAACCAGATACATACGGTATTTGTACTGGTAGGTACGAAAGATGAGAGGAACTTTCATTTACGTGCATTGTCGGCGATAGCCCAAATAGTACAGGAGCCGGATTTTGCAAGCAAATGGCTGACGGCTAAAAACGAACAGGCATTGCGAGATATCGTACTTTTGGGCAAGCGAAAACGAGAATGACCTGTAGGGAATCTTGACCGGCACCCGCTGAATGACCTTAACGTAATTACCAGTGGCGTTCTCCGGCGGCAGCAGGCTAAACTGGGCGCCCGTGCCGGCCTGAATGCTGTCAATATGGCCGTGAAAGATTTTGCCAGGATAGGCGTCAATCCTGATCTCGGCCGGCTGCCCCGGATGCATGTGAGTCAACTGGGTCTCTTTAAAGTTGGCGGTGACCCAAACCTCACTCGGCACCAAAACCAGCAAAGGCTGACCTACCTGAACAAAGGCGCCGGCAACCACAGTCTTACAGGTAACCCGGCCGGCCTGGGGGGCAAAAATTTTAGTATATGACAAAGCCAGCTCCGCCCGCTCCTTCGCGGCACATAGTTGATGGATCTGAGCGGCGGCGGCCTCAAGCTGACTTTCACTGACCGCGATACGCTGGGGGACGACATTAACCTCATCCACAAAAGACTGAGCCTGCCGGAGCTGGGCCTGAGCTAACTTAAACTGAGCCTGAGCCTGCTGCACGGCATCCTGGGATGCTTTTTCATGGTTTTGAGCCTCAACGATCTGGGCATCGGCGGCGGATACCTTCTTGCGAGCTGCTTGAAGGGATGCTTCCCCTTCCTTTACCGCAGACTGGGCATGATCCAACTGCTGACGGGTGGCGGCGTCCTGGTCATAAAGACCCTGGTAACGGATTAAGTCGCCCTGGACCAGCTCCAATTTGGCAGATTGAGCCGCTACCTGGGCCTGGGCCTGTTCGGCGTATGCCTGGGCGGTGTTGACCTGGGAGGCGGCCTGTGCGGCACGACTCTGGGCAGCGGCATGATTGGCGAGCGCAATGTCCAAGCCCGCCTGAGCCGCTGATAAAGCGGCCTGGGCCTGCTCGAGGACGGAATTGCTGGTGACACGTGTCAACAGAAGGTTGGTATGAGAAGATTTCTGGTGGACGAGGGCAGCCTCCAATTCGGCGTTGGCCTGAGCGACCTGCACGGCAAAATCGCAGGGATCAATCTCGACCAGCAGAACACCGGCTTGCACCAACTGATTGTCCGTAACGTGCACCCGCAAAACCTGTCCTGGGACCCGAGTACTGAGGGTAACCGGAAGGCCATCAATGAAAGCATCGTCCGTTGTTTCATAGAAGGTCCAATACCAATAGTAAAAGCCACCGACGACGGCGGCAATTGCCAATACCACGGCAGCTATCATCAGCAAGGCCCGCTGTCTGGTCCGCTGCTGATTGGTCGGGGCAGGGGCGGCGTCTTTTGGAAGATTGGATCCTGACGGAAATTCCGGGCTGGAAGGCGTGGTGGCGTGTGACATAACAATATTATCTCGCGTTTTTTCAGGTTAAGTTCAAGCGTCAAATAGATTAACGTAATATTTCCAGCAATCAAGCATTTACTGGAAACAGAATTAAGATTTGCTGGAGCGGGTTTTTTCGGCGATGATAAGGTCAATGTTGTGAGATTTAAGCTGGAGAGCGATACGTTTATCGGGGAGTTGCTCGGTAATGATGGTGTTAATCTGGGCGGTGTCAAGAACGCGTGACAAAGCCCGCTGACCAAATTTGCTGGAGTCAATGAGCAAATAAACGGTGCCGGAATGCTGGGCAATGAGCTGCTTGGTGTTTCGGTTAAAAGCGGCGTTTTCAAAGGTCCCTAATTCCGGGATAAAGCCGGTACAGGAAAAAAAGGCTTTATCAACGTGATAAGATTCGGCGGGCATGTTGTCGTCAAAACCGACAAAGGAAAAGGTTTCACGGTCGAAGATGCCACCCAGGCCAATGACCCGGATGTCAGGACAGTCGGCTAATTCCAAAGTAACGAGGACCGAGTTAGTGACGATGGTAAGGTGGCGATGAGCCTGGGCGATAGTGCGCGCCAGACAAGCAATGGTACTGGAGCCGTCGAGAAAAATGGTGTCTCCCGGGTGGATAAATTGCAGGGCGGCGTTGGCGATTTTCTCCTTCTGGGCGAGATTAATCTGCATGCGATTGGGCAGACGGGCCTCCCGGAAATGACTGGGCGTCTCAATCCGCTGGGCACCACCCTTGACCCGGACGAGCAGTCGAGTCTGGGAAAGATAGTTGACATCGCGTCGGATAGTAAAGGTGGAAACGTTAAACATCCGGGCTAACTCGTCGAAAGAGACGATGCCAACCTTCTGCACATGTTCGATTATCTTCTGCTGACGATAACGCATCATAATAAGGCAGATAATAAACGAAAAGGGCGGGAAATTCTACTGTAATTTAGGTTAGAATCGTCCCATTTTCTGGTTCTGGCGAGGCATTATGTGGTCTAATTCGCAGCCGGCATGATACGACTGGAAAAGTCGATTTTATCCGGGGGAGCGCTATTGCGGTCGATTTTTCCGATACCCAGGTCCAGACTGATACTGTCGTTCAAATCCGCCAGCCGAACCAACTGGGCCTCCAGGTCGGCAATTTGTTTCTCCATGCGGCCAAAGAGAATTTTCTCAAATTTTTGCTCGAGCAACCGCTGCAAAACCAGTCGGCTGGTCAGGTCGAAGTTGTGGTTGACGCGACCAATATGGCCGATGACCCGCTTGACCTCAACGGCTAAACGGGGATTTATCCGATAGATGCCGGTGGCGGTCCTGGTAAGCTCGACCGAGCGGAGAATCTCAAGGGCAAGGGCGGGAGATTCGTTGATACTGCGCCATTTGTGAACCAGATCACAGCACTGGACCAGAGAGGATTGAAACTGGCTCAATACGTCGGGTGATAGTAGTCGGACGGAAGAAGTATGGTTGGGATCATTAGTGGCACCGACGGCAGAATTGGAGGGATAATTATTCGGGGCAAGCAGGCCCAATGGGGCAAGGTCGGCGACAGAATAGGCCCGGCCACCCGGATAATAAGGATAGCAGATGATACGGAAAATAGAGGGCGATACCTGCGGATGATATTTCGGCTGCCAGAACATCAGAGGACTCTTCCAGGAGGCGGGGCGAATCTCGTTGGGATCGGTAGCCAAAGGTATGAGCGGGGATTCATCCGGCAGATTAGGCTCAGCGTTAGGTTCAATGGCTAAGTGAGCCGGCAAAACAATATTAGGGTCAATTCCCGTGTCAGGAGAGAGAATATTCGGATCAATGGTCAGGGATTGATCTTTATCTGCCGGAGGAGGACCAGCCAGGCAGCTATGTTCGTCATAGGTGAAGGCAAGAACTCCGAAGGCCAGGATTATTAAAGAAAATTTAATTGTTCTGGGGAAAAGCATAAATATTTTCGTTTTAACAATTAAGAGAACCTCTAATAATACGAAAATTTAAGATAGCTTCGTCGTTTTTGTGCGGCTAAAGCGGCACAAAACAGCTCGCAATGACATTTTTTGAGGTTTCCTTAATTGTGATGCTAAGCCATTTCAAGCGGGCAAGTTACAAATAATTGTCATCCATTTATGGGACGTAGAACGCCCCAGCAAAGTAAAAAACGACGTAAAAAACAATAAATATATCGGCAGAAAAGCCGCTAAAATCCTGCCCAATATGGTATAATAATAGTGAAGGACAAGGGTTAAGTAAGTACCGGCTAGCAAAGAAGATAGGTTTTCCGGAGTAAGGAGAAGTCTGGAGAATGCAGAGGATATGGGGAAAATGGAGACTCCACTGGGTAGGGGGTGGATGGCGGGCGATAGTTGCAGGGGCGGCGATGTTGCTACTGTGCCAGCCGGGGATGGTCCACGGGCAGGACGCTAATGATCTGCATATCGATGGCACACTGGCGATGACGGACCAGATACCCCTAATCAATATCGTGCTGCGGCGGTCGGCAGGCGGGGCGGTGCTGCCCGATCCGGGTGATGACCTGGTGGTGGAATGTTATTTCGATACCGGAACGAGCGGGATGGTAATCGCCCGGCAGACGAGGGATATTCTGGAGATTGAGGCAGAACCCAACGCCCAGTACGCGGATGTGGGAGTAGGGGGGATTGAGCTGTTCGAAGTGTCAGAGCCACTGCATATCAGCACGGCACCCTATCAATTGGGCGAGGTGCCGGAGATAAGCGATTTTCAGGATGATTACGGGCCCTGGCGGCTGCAACTGAAAATCGATGACGGCGACAGCATACTGGATATCGTGGGGATACCCATCATGGCGGGAAAGGTGGTGGTGCTGAAGACGTCATATTTTATTGATTTTGATAATTTCAATAATTTCGCGGCGCTGCTGTGTGAACCGAATGATCCGTCGATTCCGCAAACTGATTTTCAGGTAAAGGTCCGCTATATCGATTATTTAACGCCGTCGGACCCGAATAACTATGGACCCCAGCCGATACTGGGCTATAACCCGGTTTTCGAGAACGTCCAAATCAGCTACCAGGGCAACGAAAGCAGCAGCGACTGGCTGTTCGATACGGGGGCCCAGATAAGTATGATTTCACCCCGGCAGGCCCATCGATTGGGACTGACCGAGCCGAACGGCTATCCCATCGTCGAGCCGAATTTCTATTTCAATATCGGGGGTATCGGCGGAGAGCAAGGGTCACCATTCTATCGGATTAACTATTTATCTGTCCCGACCCTGAATGGTTATAACCTGGTTTATGATAATCCATACGTGGCCGTGGCGGATATTCGGATGCTCGACGAGCGGACGGGCCAGGAAATCATCCTGGACGGAGTTTTCGGCAATAATCTGGTGGAATACAGCATAGATCCAAATGATATATGGGGCGATTGGGCGGATGGGGCGTACGATAATCTGGTGCTGGATACCCGCAGGGCAATACTCGGATTCGACCTGAAGAGTATATATACGGCGCCGCCGACCCAGCCGAACCAGTGCGGCGATGAGCAGCATCCGTGGCTAGAGGGGGATATCAACCGGGATTGCACCACCGAGCTGGATGATGTCTTCGCCTTCAGCGATGAATGGCTCTCGAATGATTGCGACTGGCTGAACTGGTATTGCGCCGGTTGTGATGTGGATAAGAACGGTACGGTTGACCTGGCGGATTTGGGGTATCTGTGCCAGAACTGGCTGACGGCAACCTGGCCCTAAAGAAAAATAACTCAAGAATTCAAGTTAAATCGGACAAGTCAGGCAGGTCGGGTGAGGTCATATCTTGAGCAGAATTATCGGCTGGGGGCAAGGTAAGGGTAAAGGTAGTTCCCTCGCCGAGAGAACTGGTAACCGAAATGGAACCATGGTGGGCGTCCATGATGTTTTTGCAGACAGCCAAACCCAGGCCAGTGCCTTGCTGATCAGGGCGGAGGGCATCGGTCTTGGTCGTGAAGAACGGCTCAAAAATCTTATCCAAAAATCGCGGCTCAATGCCGCAACCGGTGTCGATTACCGCAATAGTGACGGCACCGGCGTGGGTTTCAGCGGCTTCGAGAGTAAGCTGACCACCGCGGGCAAGCATGGCCTGACGGGCGTTGATAATCAGATTCAAGAGGACCTGGAGGACCTGACTGGAAACGGCGAAAACCATCAGATCGTCGGGGACCCTTATGGTGACGTTTATACCATCCTTCTTGAGGTCACGGGCCAGGCAAAGGAAACATTCGTCAACAATATCTTTCAAGCGGAACAAGCGGCGATTTTGGGCATGATCGCGTACGAGATTGAGCATGCTCCGGATTATCAAAGCGGCGCGATTGCCGTGCTCAATGGTTTTCTTCAGGGCCTTCTGCATGAGGGGGACGTCGTTTTCGTGTTTTAAAGCCAGCTCCGCGTAGTTAATCATGGGGACGAGAATATTGTTAAACTCATGGGCGACGAGGCAACCCATGGTGCCGATGGTAGAAAGCTTCTGGGCGAAATGAATCTGCTGCTGGAGATTTTTAATCCGGGCTTCGCTGTCCTTGAGCTGCTGATGCAAGTTCTGACGCTGCTTAACGATGTTGGGCAAGAGAGTCTCCTTTATAATCCGCAAAAGTTAAATAAACGGAATTCCGCTGCGTAAAGAGTTTGCCTGGTAAGACAAAATCGGTTAAGATATAAGTGAGCATGACAATTATAGGACTTTACCTGAATATAATCATGCTTCGCATCCAAGCACTGCTTCACAGAGCATCAGAATATATATTTTGGTTATCGGGTTGAAGCGGAAAAATACTTAAGTAATGGATAGGCAAGCGATTTTAGCGGAGCTGCTAGAGCTGGCGGAAAAGGCGGGAATGGAGGTCCGGCAGGAGCCACTGGGAGGCGAAAGCGGGGGTCTATGCCGGCTGCGAGGCAAATGGGTGCTGTTTGTGGATGCCACGGCGGCACCACAGGAACAATTGTCGCGAACGGCAGAGGCGCTGGCGGAAAGAGAAGAGATACTGGAGCAATATATATTACCGCAGGTCAGGGAAGAACTGGAAAAATACCGCCAAGGCAGGAAATAATACTGATACTGGACGGGCTTTGCAGCATACGTTATAATATCCGCGTGACTGTTTTGGGAGTAAAACGGCGGCAATGAGTCAGGCAGAAGAAGAAAAAAAAGAAAATTTGTCACTAAGCGAAATATTGATAGTAGATGACAATGTACATAACGCGGAACTGATGCAGGCGTACCTGGAAGGGATAGAGGTCAATATTCGCCTGGCCCTGGACGGCATAGAGGCCCTGCAAAAGGTGGCGGAAAAACAACCGGATGTTATTCTGCTGGATGTGATGATGCCGCGGATGAGCGGCTTCGAGGTCTGCCGCAAGATTAAAAGCAATCCGGAAACGAAAAATATCCTGGTGATTATGGTAACGGCCCTTAACGAACTGGGGGATATCGAACGGGGAGTGGACTGCGGAGCCGACGATTTTTTGAGCAAGCCTATCAATAAACTGGAACTGTTGACGCGGGTAAAAAGCCTGCTGCGCGTACGCAACCTGCAAAGCGAGCTGGAGAGAACGCTATCGTATCTGGCGGAGATCGAAGGCAATCAGCCAAACATATAAGATTAAAGCACATCAGAAAAAACAAATGGAACGGAGATAAAATGAAGCGAAGTAAAAACGCTATAGGGTATTTATTGTTTATCCTGCTTACAACGGTAGGCGTGCCGGTATCAGCGGCGGCAAAACCGGCGATGGAAAAAACCCCGTGGACGGCACAGGAGATTCGACTGGTCGATAAACCAGACGAAATCATCGCGATCCTGGAAAACGGGATGGCAGCTATCGTTAAAGAAAATCATACGGCACCAGTGGCAGCGGTGAGACTGTATGTGCGGGCGGGCAGTATCTATGAAAGCCCACACCTGGGGGCGGGAATCAGCCATCTATTCGAACACCTGCTGGCGGGCGGGGCGACGAAAAACCGCAGCGAAGAAGATTCCCGCAAATTAATTGAAAAGATCGGGGCCCGCTATAACGCCTTTACCGGCAAAGGGCAGAGCTGCTACTACCTGACAGTACCTGCTCAGCATGTGGGCGAAGCCCTAAGCCTGATCGCAGACTGGGTGACTCGGCCAACCTTTCCGGAAGAATCGTTCAACCGCGAGTGGGGAGTGGTGCAGCGGGAACTGGAGATGAATGCTACCGATCCGGATCACCAACTTTGGAATATTTTTGACGAACTGCGTTATAAAGAAAGCCCGGCGCGCTACCCGATCGTCGGCTATCAAAGCGTACTGAAACAGCTAACCCGGCAGGAGATACTGGAATATTACCGGCTGAGGTATATTCCGGATAACTGCGTGATAGTAATCGTGGGCGATATCCACGCGGCGGAAATGCTGGGGGCGATTAAAAAGGAGTTTACCGATTTCACCCGCCGAGCGGTTACCGAAACCGTGCTGCCCCAGGAACCGGCAATCACGGCACCACGGCAAATCATCAAGGTATGCGAGGCGATGCGGGGACCGGCAAAGATGATCATGGGATTTCCCTCATTCAAACTACAGCACCGGGACCTCTATGCCCTCGATACCGTAGCGAATATATTGGGTGAAGGTAAAAGCAGCCGGTTATACCAGAGTCTGCGAGAAAATAAGCAACTGGTCTATTCCATCACCGCCGCAGATTATACCCCTACCTGGGCGGACGGGACGTTTATGATTATCTGTGAGCTGGATCCCAATAAAATCGAAAAAACCCAACAGGCTATCCGACAGGAAATTACCCGCCTGCAGACCGAAGGAGTAACCGACGAAGAGCTAAACCGTGCTAAAAGACAGTTGCAGGTGGGACATATTCGATCCCATCAGACAGCAGAACAACAGGCAGAAACACTGGGGCCGGATTATCTGGGGACCGGAGACGCCCATTTTTCCGATCAGTATGTGGAAAAAATGCAACAGGTTACCGCGGACAAAGTTCAGGAAGCGGCAAAAAAATATCTGACGGCAGAAAAAGAGCTAATCCTGGTGCTTACGGGCAAGGCACTGACGGGAGCCGGCGTAAAAGAACAGGCGAAACCAGCGGAATCGGCGATTAAAAAGATTACCCTGGAGAACGGCCTGCGGGTATTGATTAAACGCAACGCCGCGGTGCCACTGGTCAATGTTCAAATGTACCTATTGGGAGGACTATTGGACGAGACCGAAGCAGATAACGGGATAACCAACCTGATGACGCAAATGTCCACCAAGGGCACGGCAAAATACACGGCTAAGGAAATTGTCGATTATTTCGACGGTATCGGAGGCACAATCGCGGCAGGATGCGGCAACAACACCTTTTTCTACCAGGCGGAATTCATGCCGCAGGATTGGACCAAGGCGTTCGATATCTTCAGCGAGGTGGTACTGGCGCCGAGCTTTCCCGCCGAAGAACTGGCCAAGCTGAAACCCCAGGTATTAGCTCGGATCGAGCAAATCAAGAATTCCTGGCCGGCGGAAGGAGAGCGTTTTTTCCGGGAGAAATTCTTCGCCAACAGCCCATATAAACGGGTGACAATCGGCAGGAAAGATTCGGTTGCGACAATCGACAGCCCGCAGCTCAAAAAGTATCACGAAGAATGCGTCCAGTCGCAGCGGGCAGTGCTGGCGGTCTTTGGTGATATAGATATCGACGCTGTCGAGGCGATAGTCCGCGAGAAATTCGCCCCAATGCCGTCGTCGGGCCAGGCGTATAACCTGGAGCGGTTCACAACCGACCCGGCAATAACGACGCCCCGGCAGTTCGTGGAAAAAACGGATAAAACCGGAGCTACGGTACACGTCGGCTTTGCGGGTATGACCATGAAAGATGTTGATGATCGTTACCGCATGGAGGTGCTCACCCAGATTGTCGGCAGCAATACCGGGTGGCTGCATGAATTACTGCGGGGCCAGAAACTGGTTTATTATGCCTGGGGTTATAACTTTCCCGGTTTGGTCGGCGGCTACATCGCGGCGACGGCACAGTGCGAGCCGGATAAGGCACCGGAAGTAATTAAACTAATCCAGGAACAACTGGCCAAGGCGGCTAAGGGTGATATAAGCGAAGATGAAATAGCACGTGCCAAGAGCCAGCGGGTCAATTCGGAAATCCTCGATAAGCAGACCAATGCTGATATGGCGATGACGGCGGCACTGGATGAACTTTACGGTTTCGGCTATCAGTGGTCGGAAAGGAACGCCGACCGGATCATGGCGATTACGAAGGAAGATGTGCACAAGGTAGCCCAAAAATATCTCAGTACCCCGCCGACCGTAACGGTAAACACCTCCCAGCCCCAGTTATTTGAGAGTGAGAAAAAATAATATTTAAGGGCTAAATCATCCAGAATATATTACACATATTAATCCTGACGGACTATCAAACCGCAAGATAATGAGATGTCATTTATCATTTGTAAGGACGCCGGGCAGCCAGAGATAGAGAAATTGCGGGCCTTCCAATTTCAGCCATTGCGGCAGTTCGACATTAATCAAAGCGCCGGCGGTAATATCCTTCTCGGCGGTGGCGTAGATATTGGGGGCATAGTCAATGGGACGATGGTAGATGACGGTCCTGGCCCTGGGGGTGTGGGAGAGTTTCTTGGCCCAGTCAACAGCGTCAGAAAGATAACCTATCCGGTCGATAAGGCCGTCCTTTTGGGCCTGGTCGGCATTATAAACGCTACCGTTCGCCAGTTGGAGAAGCTGCGGCCGGGTCAAATTTTTGCGGCCATCAAGAACAACAGTCAGGAAATTTTCATAAAAGCTATTAACGAGACCTTCCAGCACTTCTCGTTCATCGGGCCTGAGGTCGTGAAAGGGGGAGGCAATGTCCTTTAAATCGCCGCTTTTAATGGCCACCGTTTTGATGCCCAGCTTATCCATAGTCCCCGCGACGCTGAAGGTCTGCATGATAACCCCGATACTGCCGGTAACCGTGGTAGGCTGAGCCATGATGCCGTCGGCGCCACAAGCCAGGTAATAGGCGCCGCTGGCGGCCAGGTCGAGCATGCAGGCGACGACCGGTTTGTCGGTTTTGGCTTTGAAATCCAGGAGGGCATGATGCATGGTGTCGCTGGCACTAACAGTGCCGCCGGGTGAATTCAGGCGGAGCACCACCGCTTTGACATATTCATCCCTGCGGGCCTTATCCAATTTTTCCAGAAACAGACTAACGGGATTTTCTCCGTCCTGAAACATGCTGCCGGTGCGAGAGTTAATCATCATGCCATCGACATCAATGACAGCAATCTTGTCGAAGACAAACAAACCCTCGTCGCGCTGGACCTGGGTTTCCGTCAGCGACTGATCCTGGGGCACGGATCGAATGAGAAATGCCCGAGGGCCGCAGCCGAATAGCAGCGCCGCGGCAAAGAGCAGTACAGAAAATTTCGCAAATAATTTACTCATACGCACCTCCTGTTGGAGTTCGCCGGCTCGATTGCTCTATACAGAAGCAGCCTGGACATATTGCATTCTAACCTCGTGCAGGGCCAGGGCCAGGGCACGACTTTCCTCATCGGATAGATTACCTTTGGTCTTTTCTTCCAGGACAGCCAACATGTCGATATGATGTTTGGCAAGCTCAAGGCTTATATGAGCATCGGCATCCGGATGGGCGGGATCAGCAAATTTTCCCAGGCAATAGAAAATCTGCATTACAATCGAGTTCAGCAGGGTAATAAAGTTGGCAGGAGGCAGGGAGGGAGGGGCGGATTTTTGCTTTGCGGATGTCTGCTGCCGGGGTTGCTTTTTTTCCTTATGGGATAGTTTTTCTTTTTCCTGCTGAGCTTGTTGTTTCCAGTCATCATCGGAGAGAATTTTAGACTGCTTATCTTCCGCTTTATTTTCCGCTTTATTTTCCTGGTTCATTGATATTTTTCCTTCTTACTATAGGGTGTACTTTCGTACTTTTTCTGGTGCAACATCAGCCCTTATGAACCGACAGACTTCGGCGAGCTCAGTCGAGCCGGGCCTTGGGACTAATTTAGTGGGTTTTTGGCCCATGTTCGAGAGTTTTACCGAAGTTATAATTTATGGCCCTTGTCTGGTAAGGCCCTGTTTGAATGCAAATTATGATAAAATAATCTGCGAAAGTTAACTATAGGGTAAGTATAAACTTATACCTTCAGCCTTATTTTTTTTCGGCTTTGCCTGGTTACTTCCTCGTTGGCCGCAATAGCGTCCGGCAGATCGGTATTCGGATAGGCCAGCCGGCGTCCCGCGGCTACCAGACCCACGAACAAAGGATGGGGCGCTAAAGGTTTAGAGGTCATGCAAGGATGGGCTTGAGTGGCGATAAAATAAGGATGCCCCGGCAGCTCCAGCACCTGCATGATCTGCTCACCGGGCGCCTTGCCGGAAAATACCAGGCCGTGACGGGTGAGCGTCTCGATATATTTCGGCTCGACCTCCAGGCGATGGCGAAATCGCATCCGAACCGCATCCATCCTGCCGAACAACTGCCAGGTGAAGGTGTCCGGCTGAATTTCAACGTCCTTTCCGCCCAGACGCATATTGCCGCCCAGAGAGCGGATGCCTTTCTGATCGGGCAAAACATCAATCACGCAATTCTGACCGTCGGGCGAAAGCTCCCGACTGGCGGCGTCCTCAATGCCGCAGACGTCGCGGGCAAATTCGATAACCGCCATCTGGAAGCCAAAGCAAATCCCCAAATAAGGCAATTTGTTCTCGCGGGCGTAGCGAATACATTCGATTTTTCCCTGGGCGCCGCGAACGCCGAATCCGCCGGGGACAATAATACCGTGCAGGTCGGCAAGTTTCTGAGCCACATTGGACGGGGTAATATCGCTGGTGTCTATCCAGTGGATTTTTACCCTGGTTCTCAAATGTGTGCCACTGTGTTCCAGGGCGTGGATGATGCTGGCATAACTGTCACGGACGGAGGTGTATTTGCCGGTGATACCAATGTTAACGTTGTATTCCAGGTTATCCAGAAGATCGACAAATTCGCTCCATTCCAGCCAGGCCTGCCGCTCCTTGCGGAGGTCCACCCGCTGGTCCAGCTCTAATAGGCGGATGACCTCAAAATCGTAACCGAGATCGCGGAGCATATTGGGAATAACATAAATGCTGTTACAATTATGCATACTAAAGACGCATTTCATGGGAACGTTAGTATATTGGGCGATCTTTTGGCGGACTTTTTCGGTGACGGGTTTACCTGCCCGGCAGGCGATGATGTGCGGCTGGACGCCCATCTCCATCAGTCTTTTGATGCCCAGTTGGGCAGCCTTGGATTTTTGCTCACCGAGGCTTTCCGGCTCCAAAACATAGGTCAGAGCGACGAAACAGACGGAATGGGGACCTTCCTCATAGGCCAGCTCGCGCATCGCCTCGATGTAATAGGCGTTTTCCACGTCGCCGACGGTGCCGCCGATTTCTACGAAAATGACGTCAGCCTGACTGGCGACGGCCAACTCACGCAGACGCAGTTTGACCTCTCCGGTAACATGGGGAATCATCTGCACGTCCCGGCCCAGGAAATCCCCATGCCGTTCTTTTTCCAGCACCCGGTTGAAAATCTGTCCGCTGGTAGCGAAATTACGCCGGCTGAGGTCTATATTGAGAAACCGTTCATAAGTGCCCAGGTCCATATCGCATTCCATGCCGTCGTCCAAAACAAATACCTCACCATGGCGATATGGATTCAAAGTGCCGGAATCAATATTGAGATAGCCCTCCAATTTGATAGGGGCGACTTTTAAGCCTTTATCCTGCAGTAATTTTGCCAGACTGGAGGAAAATATACCCTTGCCCAGACCGCTCATTACTGTGCCTAAAACCACGACATAGCGACAATGGCCGCGAATAAACCCCGGAGGGACCGGAGTGTAGAATTCCGTCTCATCCGATGTGCCGCTGATACTGCTTAACAGATCATCACGATTCAAACCGACCTCCATTTCGTAACTGAATCCAACATTTTAACAGCCAATTTAAAAAAAACAATTTCCCGGCGACAAATACGTTCGAAAGTCCTATCTGCTATTCTGATAAAATCGGTTAACAAATTCTCGGTATTGCTGGGGCGTGTCGATACCCACGGCAGGGTGCCGGACATCTTTAACGGCGATAACCAAACCATTTTCCAGGGCGCGCAACTGCTCGAGTTTTTCCGCCTTTTCCAAAGCGGAGGCGGGCAATCGGCTTAATTGCAACAATATCTCTTTTCGATAGGCGTATAATCCCAGATGCTGGCGATAAACAGCCGAAACCGAGCCTTTGTCGCGAATAAAGGGAATCGGACAGCGGGAAAAATACAGGGCGTGATGACGACAATCAACCACTACTTTAACGATGTTGGGATTGTCCACATCCTCATCCGGAGAGAAAAGGGCGGATAAGGTGGCCATGTCCGCCTTCCGATCCTGATGTAAGAGATTAATCAGCTCATCGATATTCCGCGGGTCGATAAGCGGTTCATCGCCCTGCACATTGACTATGATGTCTGCATCCAGACCGGCCGCGACTTCGGCAATTCGGTCGGTGCCGCTGGGGTGGTCCACGCGAGTCATCCGCCAGGAAGCACCGAAGGTATCACAGGCGTCGGCGATTCGCTGGTCATCGGTAGCAATTATAACCTCCTTCAATAAGGAGGATTGAATGACCTGTTCGTAAACATGCTGAATAAGGAATTTGCCGGTGTCTTTGGCGAGAGGTTTTCCGGGGAAACGCTCCGAAGCATAGCGGGCGGGAATGACTGCGATTACTCGAACATCCACACAACCACCTGTATTTTTGCACATCAACCGCAAAAATCAAAAATTTACGCAAAATTACATTTTGCTGTTAAATTTTGTAAGCAATATTAAGTAAAAGGCAAAAACTGGAAATAATCTGCAAAACGATGATAACAAAGCAATCTTCGGCTGTCAAAGTCAATCCGAGTCTATATTAATATTTATGTTAACAGTAGATGAGCAAATTGGTTATTGACTTCGAATTTAGAAATGATTATAAGACAACCAAGGAAGATTTTAACAGCATTTTTGTTTTTTCTTGCAGTATCAATTACGTAAAATAGGCAAAATTTGTCGTTTCGGCGAAACAATCCAATTTTATGCCTACAAATAGATAAATGTATATAACTTATTTGTGCAATTATGGTTATATTAATTTTATCTTAGTCGTATGATGTAAGAAGGCAACGGTTTGTTTTTATAATAGGTTTAAAAAGAGATTCATCTTTAATATTTAGACAACATATTTGTCGATAATATAGTAAATTAAAATTATGGAGGGGAAAATGTGGGTGTGCCTTGAGTTATGGCACTCAATTTGCTTTTTTATTAATCAGGATTTTCTTTCAGAATATAGGGTTTATGGGGTTTAAGATGGGGGCGGACATAAAAAAGCAAAGGACGGTAGGGAAATAGTGCCTGATATTGCTGAAAAAAGAACTCATCGACGCTTACGGATACATCTGCCGGTTGAATATCATTTGGCAGGATCAAGTAGGCTTAAAATCTCACGCACCGTTACTGTCAATATCAGTACCGGCGGGGTATATTTTGAAACCACCGCGGATGACATCAAACCTGAAGACCGACTGGCGTTGGAATTAAACCTTAACCAGGATGATGATAGGATTCCACCCCATAGTAGAATCTCCACCGTCGCAAAAGTTCTACGGGTAACAACGATCCCAGAAAAAAACAAAGATAAGCCATCATTCAATCGCTATGGTATAGCGGCTAAATTCGAACAACCCTTGAAGCTGACTTTTTAATCGTTTGCTTTGCATCATCTGGCCATAACCATTTCAATTTTACCCATCTTGTTGAAAAACAACAACTTGACAACTTTAGTCAAAAGTGTTCGTATATTGACTCATGGTCGATAAACGTGATTACAAGCTCTTTTTCAGCGCTGCTGAGGCGAGTGCTGATCTTCATACCAGCCGGCTTATCCAAAAATTAAGGTCCCAGATGCCGACAATTAATTGCGATGGATTGGGGGGACAGGCCATGGCCCAGGCTGGCTGTCATGTTCTGGAAAATACGGTCGAAAAAAGCGCTATGCTTACCCACGCCCTGGGTGTAGCGGGATATTTTTATAAGTTGCTCCGACAGGTTAAAAGATACTTAAGGCAAAATCAGCCGGATTTGGTCGTAGTGGTGGACTCACCCGCCTGGAATTTTCATGTGGCTAAGGAAGCAAAAAAACTACAAATCCCAGTACTTTACTATGTGGCTCCCCAGATGTGGGCATGGGGAGGCTGGCGGATAAAAAAACTCCGCCGGCGGGCAGACCAAGTGGCTTGTATATTACCATTTGAAGAAGAGTGGTTTAAAAAGCGAGGTATTAATGCCCATTTTGTGGGCCATCCACTTTTTGATGACCCAGCTAACGATATAGAAACAATACCTGATACCTTCAAATCAGAAAATTTTCCTACGGTAGCTCTTTTGCCAGGTTCCAGAGATCATGAGATTGAGAAACTATGGGTGCCAATGCAGAAGATAGCCCGACGAATTAAAGAAGAATATCCCAAGACTCGATTTGTCACGGCAGCAGCTAAGGATAGCTATATCAGTAAGTTACAAAATTTGACGGATCCAGACCTGCGTATTGGTATTTATCGTGAAAGCATCAACTCAATAGTAAAAAACGCGGATTTAACCCTGGTAAGCTCCGGGACCGCTACATTGGAAGTGGCGGCAGCAAATTGCCCAATGATTATTATGTATTATGTAAATCCAATACATTGGAATCTGGCGGGAAGATGGCTGGTAAAAACGAAACATTTATCTTTGGTTAACATCCTATCAGATAAAGAGTTAGTTCCGGAATTCATACCGTTCTACGGCAATATAAATAAACCGACTGAAACAGCCCTTTCGATAATAAAAGACGACGAAAAACGACGGATTATGAGAAGAGAATTAAGAGAATTTATAGAACTTATTGATCAGCCGGGAGCTTCGGCAAAAGTGGTAGAGATAATCAAGGAAATGCTGCAAATTTCTTAAAAAATGTGTGGCAAAGCGGTAATTTGGGTTATTAAGTGCCTAAAGACGAGAATTCAGCGAGTTACCATGATTTTGAATTATCTTGACGTAAGTTGTTTTTTTGGGGTACAATATAGTTCCGGCCTGATGCTGAGGGAATAAATATAGGGGTAAAGATATGGAAAATCCCTGCTTAATTTGTCGATTTTAAATCTTATGGCACGAAAAAGAAAAAAAATGGGCGATATTCTGGTTTCGTGGGGAGTTGTTGATGAAAAACGCCTCGATGAAGCAGTAAAGATCGCCCACAAAAGCCATCGTCGGCTGGGCGATACCCTGGTGGAGATGGGTCTGGCCGACGAAGAACAGGTTGCCAAGGCGATGGCGACCCAGTTCGATCTGGAATATGTTGACCTGGATAAGCACGTCGTTGATATGTCGGCTTTGCAATTAATGCCGGAAGATTTGATTCGCAAACATTTAGTTATCCCCGTCAACAAGGAAAACGGCCGGCTAAAGATAATTATTCATGATCCATTGGATCTTGATACCATGGATTTGCTGCGCTTTCGCCTGAATACCGAACTGGAATGCGCCATAGCCCCCAAAAACAAGATAAAACGCTATATAGATACATTCTTGGATAAGATAGGCTCATCTCTGGACGCAACCGTTGATGAACTGCAACACTCAATAGACGCGTCTATTGATGTAGAAACGCTGGATGCCGATAAACTTACGGATGAGTCCGCTCCTATTATAAAATTAGTAAACAAAATTATCGATGAGGCGTGTCGATTGCGGGCTTCGGATATTCATGTAGAACCCATGGCGGATCGGGTCCGCGTACGGTATAGGATCGATGGAGATTGCATGGAGCGTGACAATATACCGAAACGATTACAGCCGATAGTTTTAACCAGACTTAAAATTATGTCGGGGATGGATATAGCGGAAAAACGTCTTCCTCAGGACGGAAGAATCAAGAAAGTTGTCGATACGGCGGATATAGATTTTCGGGTAAGTGCCTTGCCGGGATATCACGGCGAAAGCATGGTACTGCGTATATTACGACCAGATTCGGTGCGAGTGGGGATTCAGGCCCTTGGTTTTGCCGAAGATGATTATCAAAAATTTATAAAAATTATCAAAAGACCAAACGGTATATTTTTGGTTACCGGACCTACCGGTTCCGGCAAAACTACCACATTATATGCGGCGCTACAGGAACTGAACCGTCCGGATAAAAAGATAATAACCGCTGAGGACCCTGTGGAGTATAACTTTTCGGGGATGAACCAATGTCAGGTAAGAGCAGATATTGGGCTTACCTTTAGTGCCATCCTCAGGTCCATGTTACGCCAAGCCCCCAATATAATTCTTGTGGGAGAAATACGCGATTTAGAGGTGGCAGAAATAGCAATTCAGGCTGCTTTGACTGGACATTTAGTTTTTAGTACCTTGCATACAAACGATGCTCCAAGCGCCATAACTCGTTTAATAGACATGGGTGTAAAGCCGTTTTTGGTGGCCAGTTCGATTCAGGCAATCATGGCCCAGAGATTAATTCGCGTTATCTGTAAGGAATGTAAGGATATTGTAGCCAATCCTGATAAAAAGAGTATGGCATTACTTGGATTTAAGCCAGACGGAGCACAAAATTTGACATTTTACCATGGCAAGGGCTGTAAAAATTGTGTGGGTTCAGGTGTTCGAGGCAGATTGGGTATTTTCGAGATTATGCTTATGAATCCCGAAATAAGAGAAATGGCATTTAATCGGACACCAACAAATAAAATACGGGCGGCAGCAATCGCCCATGGAATGCGAACCCTGTTGGAAGATGGCAAAAACAAAATATTGCAGGGGGTAACTACTCTTGAGGAAGTAGCTCGCCATGCCCAAATGGGCGGCGTTGATGTTGAAACCTAATTTTTATAAAATCGGGTGTAATGTGAAGTGATATATTATGTAAGTTTAAAAAAGGTAAACGACCGTATTTGAAAGAAGTTATAGTTAAAATAAAGAAAGATAGAAAAGTAATGTCATGAAATTATTAATGAAAAAATCAAGATGGCAAGTAAGGCTGAGTTTGGCGGGGGTAATCCTTTTATTAGTGTTATCTCCTGTTTATGCGATATCTGAGGAATCTAACCAGGTCAGCTTCAATGAAAATGGTGTAATGCTACTTAATGGGAAAAAGATATTGCCAATAGGATTTACATGCGGCCCGCCGATAGACGGCAAAACACCCGACGGCAGGAATGCATATGACGAGCTGCGGGAGGCAGGAGGGACTTTTTTCCGTACCGGCGTGCGTGGTGATGATGGCGAAAAAGGCATGGACGAAGAAGTTTGGCAGCGGGAAAAGGTCCTTATGGATGCCGCCGCCAAACATGGAATGTACTGCTGGCCGAATTTAAAAGGATTATCCAGCCTGGAGGAAGGAAACATAGAAAAAGAGCAGATGCTCCGCCAGGTGATTAACAGTTTTAAAAACCACCCAGGTTTATTAATATGGAAAAATGTTGATGAAGCTTATTGGGCCAAAAATCCCGTCGAACCGATGATCCGCGCCTATAAAATCATTAAAGAGCTTGATCCGCACCATCCCGTCGTCTTGTCGCAGGCACCGCGGGGAACAATAGAGGAGCTTATCCCGTATGATGACGCTGCAGATGTACTGATTCTGGATATCTACCCCATAAGTTATCCCCCCGGCAAGCATTCGCTCCTTACCAATAAGGAACTCAGCATGGTCGGTGATTGGACGAGATTTATAAAGGAAGCCGCCCAGGGAAAACCCATCTGGATGGTACTGCAGATCTGCTGGAGCGGCGTAGCCAAGCCGGGCAAGACGCTACGCTTTCCCACATTCGCCCAGGAAAGATTCATGACCTACCAAGCCCTCATCAACGGCGCCCGTGGTCTGATTTTCTTCGGGGGAAATCTCACCAATTGTATGAATGAAAGAGATGCCAAACTGGGTTGGAACTGGACTTTCTGGCAGCGAGTGTTGCGGCCGGTACTGGAAGAAGTGGGGGAGGGCAGCCCCCTTTATCCCGCGCTGCTGGAGGGCGATTCCCAACTCCCAATAAAAATAGCCGATGCAAATGATGTTGAGTACTGCGTGCGGGAAATGGGCAGAGATATTTATATATTAGCCTGTAAACGGGAAGGCAAAACCGTTCAGGTAAATTTCAGCGGACTGCCGGACTGGGTCACGCAGGGCGAAGTAATGTATGAGGAACCACGCCAGGTAAAGGTAGAAGCAGGTGAATTTACCGACTGGTTTGCCCCGTTCGATGTTCATGTATATCATTTTAAACCAAGGTAATTTGTTCAAAGAAAAGAAATATTTAAGAGAATTGGATGCAGAAGATTTGATTTCTAAAAATTGCAATTATAGCAAAGCAGACAAACACTATAAATCAAGGTGAATAATAAATGGCAGGATCAATTCATATTGACAGAGTATTGGAAACTTGTATTAAACAAGGCGCGTCAGATATCCATCTGGTAACGGGAAGACCGCCGGTACTGAGATTGCACGGAGGATTACGCAATCTGGAAACCAAGGTGCTGGAGCCGGAAGATACGGTGGCCCTGATGAAGAGTATCACTCCGGATCGCAATCAGCAGGAACTCCAGGAGGAGGGAACTACCGATTTTGGTTTTGCCTTTGGCGACAAGGGGCGCTTCCGAGTGGCAGTATTTCGGCAGCGGGGCCAGTTAAGTATAGTATTACGTTTGATTCCCAATGAGCTGCTGAGTTTTGATCAAATAGGCTTACCCAAGCTGACGGCTTCTTTGTGTGCCCGTCCCCAGGGATTGTTTCTGGTTACGGGCCCGACCGGATCAGGCAAAACCACCACCCTGGCCAGCATGATAAACTATATCAACATCAATCTCGAACGGCATATAGTAACGGTGGAAGACCCCATTGAATATTACCATTACCATAAGAAATCGCTGATTAACCAGCGGGAGGTGGGTAACGATGTGCCCAGTTTTGCCGAGGCGTTGCGGCGGGTGCTGCGGCAGGACCCGGATGTGATATTGGTGGGCGAGCTGCGTGACCTGGAAACGATGGAGGCGGCGATTCGTGCGGCGGAGACCGGTCACCTTGTCTTTAGCACCGTTCATACCACCGGCTGTCAGGGCACAATAACCCGTATTATCGATGCTTTTCCCCCTAATCAACAGGAGCAGATACGAGTGCAGATATCCTCGAATCTGATAGCGGTAATGTCCCAGCAGTTATGCCCCAGGATAGATCGCAAGGGACGGGTAGCCGCTTATGAATTTATGGTGGTAACCTCGGCGATTTCCAATTTGATTCGCGAAAACAAGACCTACCGCATCGATTCCGCTATCCAGACGGGCAAAAAATTCGGCATGCAGTTGTTGGATGAGCATCTTTGGGATTTGTATTCCAAGAAAATCATCGACAGAGAGGTGCTGCTGGAAAAGGCACATTATCCCGGAGAATTGGCGGAGAAGTTAGATCAAGAACATAAATTCCTGATGTCCAAAGCCCGCAGTAAAGATAGAGAAGAGCTGGCCAAGCAGGCGATAAAAAAGGAAGATATTATGCAACGATAGAATGATAAGTCCGTTGGTAATAATGGTTTTTATATGGGGTTAATTAAACCGCCTTCAGGCCGCTACACAATAACCCAGCCGGAAAAACTAGCCGATTGTTAATCGTCCAGGTATAATCAGATGTAAGGAGAAGTATGTTGAAAGGTGGCAGTTATGTCCAAAATGCTGGCCATTGAACAATATAAGGGTCGTCCTTTGGGGCGGGTACTTATCAAAATGGGTAAGATTACTCGTGAAAAGGTCCACCAGGCCCTAAGCGTGCAGAAGAAATCCCCCTCGGCAGTTCCCATCGGCCAGATATTAATCGATCTGGGATTTATTACCGAAAAGGATCTCAAGCTGGCCCTGGCCTTTCAATTGGGGATGTCATATATCAATCTGGTGGATGTGGAAATATCGCAGGAGGTGCTCAGCCAGATAACCGCTCAGATGGCGATGACTTATCGGGTAATGCCGGTAGATTATGACACGGCGAGCAAAACGCTGAGCATCGCCATGGATTCGTCGGATAATTTTCGGGCAACCGATGACCTGCGAACCCTGCTGGGTTTAAATATCAAAGCGATGATAACCGACAAGGAAGCTCTGGAGAAGGCACTTAACCGTTATTACAGCGATAAAAAAGAAAGCATCAATGAACTGATCGGGGAACTGACGGAAGACGACTTTTTAGCGGAGTTTACGGATCGGGGCGAAAGCGTGGATTTAACCGAACTGCGGGAGATGGCCGATTCCAACCCGGTCAAGCGTTTGTTGAATCTGGTGCTTTTACAGGCTATCCGCGACAAGGCATCGGATATTCATTTTGAGCCGTTCGAGGATGAATTCAAGATGCGATATCGCATTGACGGAGTGCTCTATGAAATGGTGCCGCCGCCGCGCCATATCGCGGTGGCGATAAGCTCGCGGATCAAGGTTATGGCGAACCTGGACATTGCGGAAAGGCGTTTGCCGCAGGACGGCAGAATACCGTTAATGGTGCAGAATCATCCGGTGGATTTGCGGGTTTCAGTACTACCCACCTTATTTGGCGAAAGCGTAGTGCTTCGCGTGCTGGATCGCACCCAGGTGCAACTGGATATCGAAAGGCTGGGACTGCGTAAAAGAGAAATTGAGATTTTCCGCCGTTTAATCAACAAACCCAATGGCATTGTGATTGTTACCGGTCCGACCGGCAGCGGAAAAACCACCACGCTATACTCGGCCTTAAGTGAATTAAACACGATTGATCGCAAGCTGATTACCACGGAAGATCCGGTGGAATATGATATCGACGGCATCATTCAATGCCAAATCAAGCCTGATATTGGGCTGACCTTCGCCCGTTGTTTGCGGAGCATTTTGCGCCAGGATCCCGACGTGGTATTAGTAGGTGAGATACGCGACCTGGAAACCGCCCAGATAGCCGTACAGGCGTCGCTGACGGGTCACATGGTGTTTTCGACTCTACATACCAATGACGCTCCTTCGTCAATAACCCGTCTGCTGGATCTGGGTCTGGAGCCGTTTTTGATTACCGCTACGCTGGAAGGTATTGTCGGCCAGCGGCTGACCCGGAAGATCTGCACCAATTGTAAAACAAAGTTTCAGCCTACCGAAGATATGTTAATGGAGCTGGACCTGACGGCAGAGCAGACCGCGGGGCGAGAATTTTACTATGGCAAAGGCTGCGATTACTGCAATAACACTGGTTATCGGGGCCGAATGGGTATTTTTGAGATCATGGTATTGGATGATGAAATGCGTGAAGGAATAATGAGTCATACATCCACCAATACCCTGCGGGACTTGGCTATCCGCAAGGGTATGAGCACCCTGCGCGATTCCGGAATCCTGGCGATTTATGATGGTCAGACCACCGTGGAAGAAGTAGTTAAAGAAACCGTAGTTGAAGAAGTATAACAGGTGCAATTATGCCGACGTACCAATTTGAAGCTATGAATGCCCAGGGCGAGGAGATAAAGGATGAGATCGAGGCGCTGAGCAGTGAGGAAGCGCTCGCTAAAATTCGCAATTTGGGATATTTTCCCACGAAGATCAAGGAAAAAGGCGCGCGTCGGGCTCGGGCCAAAGCTGGTCCGAGATTAACTACTGCGCGCAAATCTCCTCGTCGCACACGCGGCAGGGTAAAAGTTAAAAATTTAACTCAATTTACCCGCCAGATGAGTATCCTCCAGGACGCGGGTCTGCCGATCCTGCGCTCCCTGCGGATATTGGAACAGCAGCAAAAAAAAGGTACGACTTTAAGAGCGGTGGCCGGAGCGGTCGCCGATGACGTGGAGGCGGGAGCAACCCTGTCCGAAGCGATGGCAAAATATCCCCGGACGTTTAATAACCTATACTCCAGTATGATCGCCGCCGGAGAGGCTGGCGGTGTTCTCGATTTGATTTTAAGCCGCCTGGCCGAATTTATGGAAAAAGCCCAAAAGCTAAAGAGCAAAGTTATCTCCGCTATGGTTTACCCGATCTTCGTCATGTCAATCAGCTTTGGCATTGTCATGGGGCTGATGGTGTACATTGTGCCGAAATTCAGAGATGTCTTTGCCGATATGGATACCGCGCTGCCGGCACCAACCCAGTTTTTACTGGATGCTTCAGACTGGCTGTTGAAAAAATACGGTATTTTTTATGTGATGGTAGCTCCGGTAGCGTTTATTTTACTTATTAGAGTAATCAGGTTATCTAAGAAGGGCAGATATGTAATGGATTTTATCTCCATGCAGTTGCCCGTTTTGGGAAAGATTTTATCCCGCACTAGTGTTTCGCGGTTCTCGCGTACCCTGGGCACCCTGGTCTCAGCGGGCGTGCCGATCCTGGAGGCGCTCAACATTACGCGGGACACCGCCGGCAATGAAGTATTCCGCAAAGTGCTCAGCGAGGTACATGACAGCATTCGCAAGGGCGAAAGCTTTTCTGAGCCGCTGCGTAAAAGCAAGATGTGCGACGCCCTGGTTGTCAATATGTTTGACGTCGGCGAGGAGACGGGCGATCTCGATAAGATGCTCGTCAAGATCGCGGACAACTATGATGAGGAAATAGACAACCGGGTGGCTGCCCTGGTCTCGATGATGGAACCGGCCCTGGTGATTATGCTGGGCGGAATTTGCGGTTTTATCGTCGTGTCGCTGTATCTTCCCATGATCAAGCTGATCTCGAAATTCGGCAGCGGTGGGTAAAAAAATGGTTGCTAACATAATTATTAAACCAAAAAAGGAGGGTGATATCATGAAACAATCGCGAAAAGCCTTTACGCTGGTGGAGTTGCTGGTGGTGATTGGCATCATCGCCTTATTGGTCAGCATCGTTGTCCCGGCCCTCAATACCGCCAGGATGACGGCCAAGAAAGCCGCCCTGAGATCCATTTTTCACACCCTCGAAACCGGCCTGGAACAGTTCAAAACCGATCAGGGCGCCTACCCGGAGTCAACATATAACTATTCTTTATACTTGCATAGTCAAACCGATACACCTAGTGTTTCCAATTATAACAATAGCTATGTCGATATGGGCGCACATCATCTGGCTGAGGCTATGTTCGGCCTGGATCGACTGGGTTATCAACAGAATCACTGGTATCAAATCAGTGATGGTTCCGTTGGAATAGTTGGCACACCTATAGATGGGACAAGTGGGGCACTTTTGACAACAAAGCGGTGGGGGCCTTATGTCAACGCGGAGAATTTAAACGTGGGAACCATGGCTGATGTGCCTTTACCTAATGGCCCGACAGTACCCCCAGATCCCTCTACCTGGAAAATTCCTCCCAATTACAATAATCTGGTAAATCCTAATCCGGTTATCCTGGATAATCTAAATCCATTGAACTCTCGGCCGATCCTTTATTACCGGGCATTTTCCAGTGGTAATCTGATCCCTCAAATTTATAACTACACTGATAACAGTCTTATTACCGATGTTTTTGGTATGCTTTGGAGCTCAAACCAAAATAAACTGGATGCGAGTAAAATGAATCTGAAATGCTTTAATTATTATGTCTGGGACCGGAAGACCGGTTTTGGCGCCGATGATCTAAATAAGATCAAGTCTCCATCTGCCCGGTCGTTTAATCGTGATTCCTATATCCTCATCAGTGCCGGACCGGACGGCAATTTCGGCACCGAGGACGACATCACCAACTTCGAAAGGAACCGATAAATTGAGGCACAAGCGGGTAATAGCTGCGAGCAGGCCCCGCCGGGCGTTCACCATCGTCGAAATTATCGTGGTGATCACGGTTATCCTGATCCTGCTGGCGGGGATGGTCAAAATGGGCGGCGTCGTCCGCAACAGCGCCATGGAAAAAAATACCAAAACCACCATCAGCCAGCTTGTCACCGCCCTGGAAGAGTACCGGGACTTTCACAACGGCAAACCATTTGTATATCCTGTTTTGCAATCGCATTTTCCGCTAGAGCCTTATTATTTGAAAGATCCCGTTAATCCCATCCGTCTCGGCAATGGATTAATTTTGGATTTGGTCAATTTTTATGACTGCTGGTTGCTCATGCCGCAATATTTGACGGCGACCTTCAGCAGAGTTGATCCGGACCATTTGGTAGAATCCAAAAATTGGAAGGATTGGGCTACGCTTGACACCACACAACAAACTGAGCGGATAGCGGCGCGGGCGAGTATCGAGGTGTTATATAATTATCTTCAGGATGTGCCTGCCTGCCGGAAGGTGCTGGAAAAACTCTCCGGCTCCGCCGTCACCAACGAAGATAACGATTACGTCCAGCGTTCCGGCCAGGATATGCCGCTCCTTGAGGTCAACGACGCCTGGGGCCACCCCATCCGCTATCGCAACCACGGGGCGGGTAATTTCCCGGTGCTGACCTCAGCCGGGCCGGACGGCCTGTTCGATACCGCGGACGATATTATTTCCTCCGAATTTTAAGCCCGCCCGACGCAGATCCGCCGGCGGGTGGGGGGGCAATCACCCTGGGTGTCTGCGCGACGGTAAATATTTTCCTGCCAGGTGATTAACGCCCTAAATTCCACCCGCGACGGCTGGGCGAAACGGGATTTCGGCCGTATAATCAGATGGAGGCAAAAGAAAGCAAAAGCTATTATGGCAAACAGCCGTAAAAATCGCGGGTTTTCCCTGGTGGAGATGCTGGTGGTCGTTTCGATCATCGTGCTGATGCTGTCGCTGGCGATGCCCAACGCCGCGGTATTAATCCGCTCGCAGAAGCTCAACTCCGCCGAGAATATGATCCGCAGCGCCCTCGCCCAAGCCCGTGCCCACGCCGCCGTCAACCAGCGGTACGCCGGCGTGCGGTTCGAGTTCGACCGCACCGGCTGGCAGAAAGGCCGGCAGTACCTCGTCCTCATCGAAAACCAGCCCGTCGCCACCAATGAATTTGTCGCCGTTCCCAATGTCAAGCCCCTCATCATGCCCGACGGCCTGGGCGCAATTTCGGGTGATATAAACGGTGATGCATATTTATATGATTATAATCCGGTTACAAACCCGGATGGGATTCCATTGCCTAATTGTATAAACGGCGCAACTACTTTTTCGATTATTTTTTCCCCATCCGGCCAGGTAGTTATGAAAAATGTCAAAGTTCGACCGCGTATCCCGGACGATAAAATAATAAACCATAAAGAGCGTGTTGATATACTCGACAATAGCGCATATCGAGAATATAAAGCATTGCTGTACTGCGATGATTATGTAGGGATTAATTGGGATCCTATATATACGTCAGCTATACCTTATAAGCCCTGGTGCGTAGTGGAATACAGTACCAGCGGGTTGTATATTTATGAAACGGAGAAGATGCTGGCGGTAAGCCTTCCCACGCTGCGGTGGAGCGAATACGTTAGCAAACTCACACCCATGCTGATTAACAGCTACACCGGCCAGATTATCGAGGAAGAATGGTAGGGATGGAGAAGAGAGAAGAATTTCTCACGGAGACGCGCGCAATGACGGGATGTATTTTGAGGTAGTCTTATGAACAGGCAAACCAGAAATAACGGTTTTTCCCTGATGGAGGTGATGTTCGCGGTGGTCATCCTCACCCTGGGGATGATCTTCGTCTCCGCCCAGTTCCCGCTGGGCTTGGACATCTCCCGCCAGGCCTCCGAGACCACCACCAGCGCCATCGACACCCACAACGCCGTCAGTATGCTCAAAATCCACCTCGGCTCACTGGACAGAACCACCTATTTCGGCCAGAATAACGTTCCTCCGAACAAGTATTATTTTATGAACACTTCCTACCTCCCTGTGACGAATTTCTACCAGCCTAATAAGCGGGTCGATCTAAATGATTTTGTCATGGATGATCCGGCGGGTTTGTATTTCCCCGCCGTACCCGTTATCCCGGCGTTATATGGCGTTGGGGCTGTACCAAGGCCGCCGGATTACATTATAACTCAATCGACTTTAGTGCCAACGTATAGACAAGATACCATATTTCCCCGCAACATCGGCCAGATTGTCTCGCCTCCCGTTGATCTTTCAGACCGCCAGGTCCAGCAGATATATCAAAATCTGACAGGATCCTCTCCTACCGCACTGCAAATTGAACAGGCTACCGACGACGCTATTTACCAGGTAGCCATGGAGAGAACTTATAGCTGGTGCACCTTGTACCAGTGCCTGGACCCGCCTGCGTCCGGCGGGCCGGGGACGACGTTTCGCTTTTTTATCTACACCCTCCGCCGCAGCCGGTTAAACAGCCGCTACGCCATGCAGGATTATACCGTAACAAATTATGACACAGATCCTAAGGCCTGGACAGATGATCAGGACAGGGTTTTTCCCGTCCCCTGGTACATTAATTTGAGCACGAATCCCAACCCGATGATAATAGATGTTCCCCGTATTCCAAATTATCCCGACAGATTCCCCATAGATCATAATTATAATAATACTTCTAATGGAATTGCAAGTATTGTTGCTCTATTGCGGCCCGGCTCATTCATTATTGATCTTAGCTATGGCTATATCTACCAGATTTTAGAAATCCAGAATAATGCTACTTTTAATGGCACAACTTATGATTATGTTGTCAGATTGCGTACGAATTTAAAGACCTCGACTATCAGATACCTCAGCGTCGTCCCGCCGGATATTGTGGATAGATCGACAACGCCGCCAAGATTTGGCGATAATCAGCCGGTGGTCAATGTTACCCAACAGGTGATAAGATTTTAGGGTATTTCTAAAATTATGACGCAAAAAGGACCAAATAATTTTGCCCGAGGGGGCCAGAGGCGCTTCCGCCGCGGGGCTACCCTGGTGGAGATGATGGTCTCCATCGCCATCACCATCGGGATGCTGGCGGCGGCGGGCATCGTCTATAAAAGCGCCGGCGACGCATCCGGCCAGGCTATGGCCAACAGCGTGATTATGGAGCGGTACCGCAGCCTCACCAGCCAGTTGGAACGTGACTTCACCGGCCTCCGCCCGGATATGCCGTTGGCGATTATCTTTGAAAATCAATTTTTTATCGATCCGGTTACCGGCAAGCAAAAACCATGTCGCTTCGACCGCATCGTCTTTTTCGCCGCCGGCGATTTTCAGGTAGGTGATTATGGTACCACGAATACGGTTTCCGCCAACCTGGCCCGGATATTTTATGGTCAATCGATAGATGGATGGATAACTGGCAGATTGCGCACGCCGGCGCATTCTACCGCACCGCTGCGGCAGATCCTGGCCCGCAGATGCAACCTGATAACCCCAAATGCGGGAACCTGGCCCTTTCCACTTCCGTTAAAACCAGAGGCATATGATTGCACACCGATTGACAATGCGATATCTACGGCAGAGTGGAAAAATGCGACTTATATTAACTTTCAAACAGCTTATTTTAATGATGACCTGACAGATACAATCAATTATCCGCCATCCATTATCCGCCGGCCTGATATCCTGGTAGTTAAAAATATCTTAGGGTATAACGGAAATAATGCAATGCAGAGATTGTACCTCCTGCCCGATTTAACCGATTTCAAGATTCAACTCTGGTTTGACGATGCCCCGCCGGAGTTCAACCAGCGATGGATACCGGATTACTGGGATATGCAGACTTTCCCGCCTTTTGCCGCGAATAAGTTTGGATTTTGCTGGAATATATTGAACTCGCCGAATATCAAAGATCCAATAATAAAGGGCAATTATTTCATGTGGTCGGACAGAGCATTGGAAAATCCTGCGGCTTTGAATTTAACCTCCGGTAAAGCCTGGCAGAGCACCTGGCCGAAGGCGATTAAGTTTACCTTTACCCTTTACGACAAGACCCGCCATCACTACCCGCAGGGCCGGACCTTCAGCTATATTATCAATCTGCCGCCGCGGTATTAGGGATAGGTGAATTTTATGAATACTCGCAGGATAAAAATTAAGTTTACCAGCCTCCGCCGGGGCAGCGCTATTCTAACGGCGATACTGCTGACGGTGCTCCTCTTCATCTTTGGGTTTGGCTTTCTCATCACCAGCCGATCCCAGCGGGAGGTTGTCAGCTCCGTTGACACCTACAACGCCCTCGACGCTTCTATCCGGGCGGTTATCGATCAGATCAATATGGTCCTGATAACCGACCTCTTCGGAAATAATGATAAAAAGCTGCTCAATGCCACCTCCGCCGCTCCCGACAGCGATGAATACTGGGATTATCCCAGTCATACGATAAATCCGGGTGCTAACCTATTCGAAGATCAAACAATTAATCCCGGCGCCGATCAAATTTTAGGAACTACGGATGACGGTTTGCCCTATTTCGGGAAAATGGATGATGCCTGGCTGGCGGATCTGGAGCCGAGCATTGTGCTAGTGGAAAAAAAGAAGGTATCTAATCTGGAACTAGAAACCGAAAATTATTATGGTTTTGCCCATATCAGTGATATTTACGGCCGATTAGCATACCTGTTTCAGGATAGTTATGATTTTGTTAGCACTCCTCATGTGTTAAAAACGGGATACTGGGATTCTTATGGTGTTGGTGATCGCATTAGTTTCCGCAATTTGCGGGCCTCCATTGTCAATCCTACTGACCCTATCAGGATTGAAGGCGATCGGGCCGACGCTGACGGTGACGGCGTAGCCGATTCCCGCTGGGTCATTGTGCCGGACATCGTCGGCCCCCAGGGTCAGGATATCTACGCCGCCGTCCGCATCATCGACAACTGCGCCATGATCAATGTAAACACCGCCTATCGGGACCCGACAAATCTGTCCGCTAATCCCGGACAATGGGATGGTTCCCGGCTGGCGCATATTAATCTTGCTGGAATAAAATATTCTACGGAAACGGTTGGCGTAGCGGATTTTCAGAAGGTAAGGTTTGGTACCGTAGCTGATATAACAGGATTGCCATCATTTCTGGATTACCCAAATGATTATGATAATGATGTCAAATATGACGACGATGTTGCCAGGCGCATATTAAATCCCGCCATCGTTACTCAATCGGGCGTGGATTATTATTATGCCCCGTTTGATATTTCCGATGAGCTGGAGCTCCGCAATCGCTTCTTTTTAACCTCTCCGGTAAATTTCCGGCTTGGTTATGTCGATATTTCCAATAATAGAATCCTTTGGCAGAAAACGTTTGATCCAATACCAGGTACTGATCTACCAGGGAAAAAATATCCTTATGATGACCCTCTTGACCCTCTCCAACTTCCTGCATGGTTTGATAAAGCGCAATATACGATCGGTTCACTACAGTATTATAATCGCCGCCATATAGCTACTACTTATAGTTTTGACCGGCTTATGGCGCCCTGGCAGGATATTACCAGCGCTATGCCGCCCATCTTAAGAAATAATCCCAACGGCTGGTATGCCTGGACAAAATGGGATAATCCACAACAGGATCAGTGGACCTATCGGCCGATTTGCGTTAATGATTACGACCTGGCCCATCCGACTTATGATCCCGTAAACTGGCCCACTAAGCCGACCCTCGAACAGATAGCCGCGGCTATCTGGCTGGGCTTGCCCAACGACCCAGCGGTATTGAGTGCCTTGACGCAATTTGCTACTTTCGGATGGTCAGCTATTGAAATTCGAGAACGCCTGGCCTGCCAGATGGCGGCTAATCTGGTGGACTATATAGATACTGATGATCTGGTTACCGAGTTTATTCCTGGTGGTGCTGGCGGAAATGATCATTACTATGGTTATGAGGCCAAGGCGGCTAATCCATATATCGCTCATCTTGGGGTTAGTTTGTATGATGATAGTACTACCGGTCCGCAACCCATGCATTTTGCGGTTTCCGTATTTTTCGATAAGGCACCTGCCATTGCTGCAGGCTGGAAAATTCTTGTAAATGGTGTTGCTTTTGACTTGCCGGATGTCACCAGTGCCGGAACCATTCTTGTTGCCGATACCATTTCTGGCCTTTATGGATTTTCTGCTGCTGATGGTGCGGAAGAATTTTTAACTGCCAACTTTCTATTTGTTGATACTAATCGCATAATCTTGCTCGGTCCGACTATGACGGGTACGGATCGCCCCTGTGATGTTCTTACTGTCAGTAATATGTCTTCTGTCCCCGCTACCGCGCCGAGTAAGGATACAAGATATATTTATTGGAGTATCAGAGACGGTAAAACTATTGGTGAACCTGCTGCTATTAATAATCATATTGTAGCCTGGAATTCCGATGGTTTAGGTAATTGGGTAGGCGGTCCTTTTCCTTCAGGGACTACCGGTCAGTTGCTAGATCCGACACCTCCCGTAAAAGTATTAGCTGCTTATCAGGTTGATAACAAAGATGCCTCCTTACTAACTTTGGGAGAATTTTGCCATGTAATCGCCGCCGGGGCCATGAATATCGGCGGCGTGTATCACAGCATGCAGGAATGCTGGGATAAAATTATTGACGCGGCAGGCGGCGATATTGCGGCTGCCGATGTTGATAAAGGTCGGCTGGATGTTACTAACGAGGCATTTGCCAATATAACCCGATACCTCTCGGTTTTCCATCCTTTCAGCGACAAGGTGGATAACGACGGCAACGGCCGCAACGATGATCCCACCCATGATAATATAGATAATGACCACAATGGGACCATTGATGATGAAACATTTGCCAATTACGGCGAGTTTACCGAGTTAGCCGTCGCCGGCCGAATCAACATCAATACCGCGCCATGGTTTGTTATCGCCCAACTGCCCTGGATACAGGATCCCGGTTTACCTGTCGCCGATCAGCTTAAACTGGCCCGGGCAATTGTCGCTTATCGTGATAAACAGGCAATTGACAGCAGTCTGGTTGATTATCAAACGGGCGCTCCAATTAGCAGGCAGACGGGAATGAGCAGCACAACCTCGGTACGCGAGGAGTCTGGTTTCGCAAATATCGGGGAATTATTGAATGTAACAAACTCTGGTCAGACATTATATGATATTAGGGTAAAAGCTAAAGATACTGCTGACCTTATAGGTATGCCTGATTTGACTCACAGTGATGGTACAATTGACGATTTGGAGGAGCGGAATATTATTTATGATCGGATAAGCAATCTGGTGACGGTGCGGAGTGATACATTTACCGCCTATATCCTGGTCCGGCTGGGCCAGGCCGGGCCGCAGCGGCGGGTGATCGCCATCCTCGACCGCAGCAACGTCTTTGGGCCGACCGATACCCCCAAACTCGTCGCCCTCCATCCCGTGCCTGATCCCAAGTAAAGAAGGTGTGAAGAGTACGAAAAGTTTGAAAGGTGCGAAAGGGGGCGCTGCGCGAGAACAGGTGAACAGTTGAGCAGGAGAACAGTTGAAAGAGGAAGAATAAGAAGGTGCGAAGAGCGGCGTTACGCGAGAGCTTACTAACTTCGTGCTCTTCTTTACTTCGTGGTGAGAACTCTTTTTCTTTGCGACTTTGCGGGAGAAAAAAGGAATTCATATCAACTTTTATTTGTTCCTTTTTGACAATACATAACTTTTATCCCGTAATACATTCTTCCCATTATTCATTATTCTCTATTCATTATTCATTGGTTTTTTAGTCCATCATCAGTTGGGCGATCTCGTCGAGCACGTCGCTGGAGGCGCCGTCGTTAGCCAGGATGGAAAACGCCAGCCAGCGGCCGGCATTGTTGCGGCAGTAACCGCTCAGGCTCCTGGCCCCGGCGATATAGCCGGTCTTGGCCATTATTCTGTCCTTATAGGCGGGATCATCGAATCGGTTGCTGCGCTGGAGCGTGCCGGTGTCCGGCGTCGCCAGAGACCGACGGTAGATCTCTTCCGGGTACATATACGCCAGTACCGTGGTAATACAGCGGGCGGAAAGCCGATTTTCCCGGCTTAGGCCGCTGCCGTCGTCGATCTTGAAGCCGGCGGGGTCGATATTGAGCTTTTCGAGGAACGCCTGCACCGCCTGCCTGCCGGTCGGCCAGGAACCCTGCTGCCGGGGCCGGCCGGTGCTGCTTTGATAATATGCGCCCAGGGTCTTGAACAGGCATTCCGCCGCCAGGTTCAGGCTCCGCTGATTGCACGCCTGTAGTACATCTGCCAACGGCGTGCGATAGACCAGCAGGATATCCATATTTTTCGGCAGCCGGCCGGAGTCGTCGTAGAGCCTTTGAATTACCAACTGGCCGTCGAATCTTATATCATTTCGGAGTAATTGTTCCGCCAGCACAAAACCGCAAAATGCGCTGGGCCGTTCTATCGCGACATTTATCGGCTCGTTCAGCTCGATGCTGCACGTGCCGCGGAGGGTAATATTATTGGTGCCGTGGTCCCGACTGGCGCCCACCGCGGTTTTACCGCCGGGAATGGTCTGGCAGCGGTTGGTTATGTTGACGTAGCCGGTATCGGGGCTAATCTGGTATTTTGCGGCATTCAATGGTGTTGAGGGCGCAAAGGTAACATCCAGGCAATTATCATTAAAATTCAGGGCGTCAACCTGGGCGGCGTACCAGGTATTAGCCTGCTCAATCGGCCAGGAAGGGTGGTAGCGTTCGTCGTCGAAGATGGAATTATCGATAATCAGCCCGCCGGCGAAATGGGTGATATTTCTTGATTTTAACTGCTCCAGGACCTTATCAAATATATAGTAAATATCCACTCCCGCCTGCTGGGCAATCACCGGGTCACCCGTTAGCGGATCGCCCCCGGCGAAGATAGCCAGATTGCTCTCATACAGGGCGAATATCGTTTCATAGCTAAAATCCTCGCCCAGCATGTCCAATGCTGCGGCGGTGGTAATAAGCTTCATATTGCTGGCGGGAATCAGGGCAGTATCGCAGTTCCGGGAAAAAACGGTTTTACCATCGGCCAGGTCCCTGAAATGGATGGAAAAATCAGTTTTACGTTTCTCGTACGTCTCCAGCAGTTTGTTTATCTGCTTGAGATTTTTCGGATTTGGTATAGTCTCGCCCGCGGAAATACCATTAACGGATAGCAAAAAAACCAGCACCAACCATATTCTCTTCATCGCCTGAGTCCAACCTCACTTAACTTACCTGAGTCCAACCTCAATTAACTTAAAGGATATTCCATTTATAAACAGCAATATCAGGAATAACACAAATCATTGATTTTACATTTTTCGGGGGGTAATTCAATTGGCATGTCGAAATATTCAATGAAACATAATATATATTATAGGACTATGATTTTAGATTAAACAGGCTTATTATTCCCTAAATCCTTATATAATAAGATATTATATATGATTAGCGGTTGCTTTATTTCTTGTGATTTATTGCGTAAACTTGTGATAAAATGATACAAAATTGTGTTTTTTTAATCAATTTTAATCAATTCTGGACAGTTTTTTGCCTTCAACTTAAAATTAAAATGGTATTCCCCCGGATAAAGTGTTGAATAGCCGGGCAGTCAAGAATTATAAGAAAGAAAATCGATGCCGATCACTCCGATAAAATTTATCCCTATCTTTAAGGAGCGTATCTGGGGTTCAGATCGTCTTAAATCACTTTATCAAAAAAAGTTACCTCATGAGAAAATTATTGGCGAAAGCTGGGAACTCGTCGATTTGCCTGATGACCAAAGCGTCGTAGCTGACGGCAAATTTTACGGTATGAATATACGTAACCTATTGGAGGAACAAGGACCAGCGATTGGGTTTACCCCAGACCAAACGAAATTTCCCTTCGGCTTAATGGTCAAATTTCTCGATACGGACCAGGCTTTAAGCGTCCAGGTACACCCTGACGAAACCGCATGCAGACAATTTACCCATGCTCAACCAAAGTCCGAATGCTGGTACGTTTTACATGCCCAGCCGAACGCGGTTATATATCGAGGTTTAAAGCCGTCTGTTACCATAGATTTAGTTCAAAAGGCAATTGAGGATAAGACTATTCAAAACCTATTAGAAGTTTATCCGGCAAAAACCGGTGATTTTCACTTCCTGCCTGCCGGTACGATACATGCCCTGGGAGCTGGTATTACCGTAGCGGAGATACAAACACCGTCGGATACGACATTTAGGTTGTATGACTGGGACCGGAAGGATAAAAACGGACAATCACGCTTGTTACACGTAGAACAAGCTTTGGCAAGCATTCATTATACTGATAAGCCTAATAATAATGACAAAAACACCCATACCGGCAATGCAATAGCAATCAAGCTGGCGACAGCGGCCAAGCAAATAGGGATAGTAAGAAGGCTTATCGATTGTCCGCATTTTAGTGTGATTCATGTTAGAACAGCCGACAAGCCTAAAATTGCCGTTAAAACACCATTTCCCGTGATTATAATAGTATTAAGCGGTATGGGTAAAATCGGGCCGAAAACAAACGACCGTCCCTATCAGCCGGGCGATACCATTTTATTGCCGACGATGGATGAAGGATGGTTTTATCAGGATAGTCCCGGAGAATTTTTAATGTGTTGTTTGGGTCCGATAAGATAGAAGAAACTGTGATTATATGATAGAAAGACTGCAAAAAGTTATGGCCCAAGCGGGCATTGCCTCACGACGAAGCTGTGAGGAAATGATTCTTCAGGGCCTGGTCAAGGTTAACGGCAAGATAAGAGATAAACTGCCGATAATGGTCGATCTCCGGCATGATAAGATAGAAGTTGCGGGCAGAAGGATAAAATATCAGCCCAAAGAATATTATCTGCTAAACAAACCCAAAAAAGTGGTCTGCACCAATTACGACCCCGCTGGCAGGACGCGAGCCATAGATTTACTGGTGGGGGTAAAAAGTCGGGTATATCCGGTAGGCCGACTCGATGCGGATTCCCAGGGACTATTGATTTTAACCAACGACGGCGAACTGACCAATCGACTCACCCACCCCCGCTATGGGGTGATCAAGACCTATGTGGCTCAGATAATCAACAGAATCAACGGTGCCGATATCGAGAGGATGAAAAAAGGCATCTACCTGGACCAGGGCTGGGCAAAATGCGAAAGAGTAAAAGTGCTTCAACGCAGCCCTAGACAATCCCTGCTGGAGATATCCTTGCGTGAGGGCCAAAATCGCCAGATCAGGCGGATGTTGGCACGTTTGGGTTTTAGCATACGTCAATTGACAAGAGTTCGCATTGGAAAACTGACGCTACGAGGATTAGGACCGGGTCGGTTTCGCCCCCTCACGGAAGCTGAGGTTCGCTCACTGCAAAAATTAAATGAATCACCAAGTAAAACCTAAAATGAACAACTTTATCAGGTATCGATGGACAGTCCTGCTATTAGGGATCGGAGTATTTATTCCCCAGGGCGGCTGCTATTCAAATAAGGAATTTAACCGCCGGTTGGAAGCAGCCCGCAGCCGGATGAATGAAAAACGTTATGTGCTGGCAGAACAATCTCTCACGGAACTGCTGCGTAAAACTACTTCCCCGGCCGCGGAGGTATATTACCTGCGGGGATTATGTTATCAAAAAATGGAGCCGCCAAAATATTTAGAGGCGCGGCATGATTTTGAAAAGGCGATAAAAAAATCTCGCGGCGGTCTCATGGGCGCCCGGTCTCGAGCAGCTTTGGGAAATATTTATTTTGATAATCATCCTCCTGATTACCAGCAGGCGGTCGAACAATATTTAGCCGCCCTACCGGGCCTTGATGGTAAGCCGCCGGAAGATGCTGTTTTGTATCGTCTGGGGATATCCCTGCAGCGGTTAGGATGTTGGAAGGAGGCGGATTTATATTTTTCACGATGTTTTGATAGATTCTCTGAATCTGTATTTGCCGATTATGCCAAAAATTACTTCGGAGCAGGCACCTTTCGCCTGCAACTGGGAGCTTTTGTGGATTTAAAAAACGCGCATAGGCAAATCCAGCAGGCCCTTGATCTCGGCTGGTCGGCCGATTGGGCCGCTGGGGAGTTTAACGGCAAATTGCTTTACAAGGTGCGGACGGGCCAATATGATAATTATGATTCGGCCCAGAAGGCACTGGCTGAATTACAGCAGTTTCAGGACCAGGTGATAATCGTGCCGGCTCCCTTGCCGGGTTTATCTGCCCAGGGAGAATAGGATGAAATTGTGGTGTTATCGCCCCAGTTGATGAAAATCAGGTAGATTTTATGGTTAGTCGAGAAAATATCACCACCCCCCCACCGCCTTTTATACAGATGGTACTGGAACCATTATTTAAGCGTTTGCCGCATTTAGCCCCGGTCCGTGAGCAACTAATCCGCACTTGCGAAATTATCGGGGATGCTTTTGAACGTGGTGAAATATTATATCTTTGCGGCAACGGCGGCAGTTTCGCCGACGCTTTGCATATCAAGGGTGAGCTGGCCAAAAGCTTCGAAAAAAGCCGGCCGATACGCAATCCTGATATTATCAGCCGGCTGCGGGGCAACAGCGAGGGCAAAATACTGCTGGATAATCTGGAGGTCGGGCTGCCGGTTATCGTATTAGGTGAATCGCATAGTTTGCGCAGTGCTTTCGCGAACGACCGTGATGCCGAGCTTATTTACGCCCAGGAATTAAATTCTTTTGCCCCGTTTGTCAAGGGCGGCGTTATCCTGGGGATCAGCACCAGCGGTGGTGCCCGGAATGTATTGGCTGCCCTGCAACTCGCCCAGGCTTATGGTATGGCCGCTCTAAGCTTTACCGGTCCCGACGGGGGCAAAGTAGCCCAAATAGCAGATGTCGCTCTGAAGGTCCCGGGAGAAAGCACCGCTCAAATCCAGGAAAATCAACAGCCGGTATATCATGCTCTATGCCGAATGCTGGAGCGGCGATTTTTTGCCTAAGCAAATTAATTATTTTTGGGATTATTTTTTCCCTCATGCCGGAGGAGCCAATTTTTTACCCAGTCAGTCGCGTCAGATTTGGTTTTTATTTCATTCTCCAACTGTGCCAGATATAATTCCTGCACCAATTGCCCCACCATCGGTCCGGGCGCAGCCCCCAGACGAATAAGCTCATGTCCGTCGAGCAGCCTCGGCGGAGATATGGGTTCGTCACCGAGCTGCTGAATTTGGCGGCGAAGCTGATATAAAAGATGTTGCCCTTTGCCCATCGCCTGTAAATAACCGCGGCATAAGGTTAGCAACGGATCAAATAGCGGTTCCGCCAGCCATTTCTTCAGCATACCCCGTGACAGCGGAATCGACTGCAGAAGCCGGGGACAGCCGGCAACCAGCCAGCATACTTGCCGACGTAATTTATTGCTAAGCTTTAGCTTATGACACAAAGCCTCCGCTTGTTTTACCGAGCCGCCTGAAAGCAGCCCGGCAAGCACCAGAGGGAAGCTGCATCTTTTCGGCAGCTTCCTCATAATTTCTATTCCTGTCAAGAGCTGCGGTCTATCCAACATGGAAAATATCTTTTTGTCCAGGCCGCTGTCATAAATCATTTGCAAGCCGACGGCGCGATGAGAGTCAATCATTGTCCGTTCCAGCTCATCAGCTACGCGTTCGGAACTGATCCGCTGGATTTTATCGGCATGACGGAGAATGGCCTTCCAGGTTCGTTTTTCGATATGGAAGTCCAGTCGGCTGGCAAAGCGAATCGCCCGCAACATTCGCAAGTGATCCTCAGCGAAACGCTGCTGGGGGTTGCCGATAGCCCGGATGATCCGATTTTGCAAATCCTTTCGCCCCCCCACATAATCAATCACTTCCGCGGTAATTGGGTCATAAAACATGCCATTAATAGTGAAATCCCGGCGGAGGGCATCATGACGGGTGTCGGTAAAAACCACATCATCTGGGCGTCGGCCGTCTTCGTAGGAGCTGTCGCTGCGAAAGGTAGCCACTTCAATTTGTTTACCGCCCCACAAAACTACTACCACGCCAAATTGCGCCCCTACCGTAAGAGTTCGGGGGAAGATTTTGCTTATGGTCTGTGGTTTGGCATCGGTGGCTACGTCATAATCGTGGGGTAGTTTTCCCAGCAGCATATCCCGCACGCACCCCCCCGCCAGTAACGCCTGGTAGCCCGCCTGGCGCAGGCGTCGCACCACCGCGAGAACTGCCTGCTTGTTGGTTATGGTCCTGGATTTGTTTATATGTTTATGAGATTTCATAAAATTTGTTGATCAATGCCATAGTCACTTTAGTTTTATCGACTATTTATCACCGCTGCTGTCAATTTTCTGCAAAAAGGTTAGTGCCATATTTCCATATTCCCGGCGGTCCCACAGGTGTAAATCCGCGTACTGCCGCAGCAGTTCGCTGCGCTTTTCATGTCTTATCACCACCAGGGCTTGATGAGATATTTGCTCATTTAGCTTTATCAGCAATTTCGCCAGTTTGGAGTCTGGTGAGGTATTTCGTGTTTGGGCATAGGGCGGATCGATAAAGACCAGGTTAATCGTCGCATTTTGGGAGAGATGCTTGGCCATATCACTTCGCGCCCCCGCGGGAACCGCGGATTTAAAGGCATCGGTCTTGATAATCGTAGTTTGTTTCTCAAATTGTAGTTTTGCCACGTTCTTCCGCAGTCTTTTAACAGCGTCAATATCGTCATCAACCATTATGGCATGGAGAACCCCCCTGCTGAGCGACTCCAGTCCCAGCGATCCCGTTCCGCAAAATAGATCCGCTACTACCGCCCCTTCGATATTCGGGCTGAGAATGGCAAAAAGAGATTCCTTGACGCGGTCGGTAATAGGCCGAGTGGTCAGGTCTTTAGGCCCGATCAGAAGCATACGTTTTCTGCTGCCTGCTATAATCCTCATCGCCGGCTGGTTTTACCCGTAAATATGGTGATATGCAAGCTTTTAGTAAAAAACAGGATAAGCGTAAAACAAAAAAACGGCCCGGAGATAATATTTCCGGGCCGTTCCTTTCGAATTATATTTTTATATTACGCGGTTTTACACCGGAATTTGCCTTTTTTCAATATAGGCCAAATTCCCGGGCTACGAAATCCCCGCTCCAGGGATCTCCGAAGGGCGCCTCGTCGAGGGTCACATTCTCACTGCCGTCTTTGACGCTGGTAATGGTGCTCGCCGCACCTACGCCGAAGAGGGTGCCGGCATTATAATCGAATACGCCGCCCAAACTGACTTTGCCTACATATCCGGATTTTAGTTCCAACGGAGCGGTGAAGAAGTCAATCGCCCCACCTGGGGCAACGCCCATTATCCCGGCGGTAACGTAGCTGCCGGCGTATCGGCCGCCGATATTGACGGTTTGCAAATAGCTGTTCGCTACCAGAGTGTCGGCATTACTGCCGCTGCCGCCCAGTTGGTAATCGTCACCCAGTTGATAGCCGCCCAGTACAAAAGAGTTGTCCATATTGCCCAGGCAGGTTAGTTTGTTCAATAGGCTTCCTATGCTAACGGTCGCGCCGTTCATACTGCCGAGCTTAATACTTTTAATAGTCAGGGCTGATATTACACCCAGGAAGGAAGATTTGCCCGAATCAAAACTATTAAGATTACCATCAATGACAAATTTTCCCTCAACCGCGCCTGTTTTAACCTTGATTTTCCCGGCGTTGTCCGCCGTGAACAGTCCGTCGCCGAAGCTTACCGAATCCAGGGACGCGACATTACCCTGCACCAGAATATCACTGCCATCACCGACATTACCCGCCTTAATCTTAACTCCTTTACTGTAGGTGGCGCCGATATTGACATCCGCTCCGTTAATCAAATCGCCGATGGTCAGTTTGTCGCCCAGCGCCGCCAGTTGGATACCGACACCGTCCAGCTTGACATTGCCTTTGAAGGTGATATTTTTCAGTATTCCCGTATCACTAATAACGCCGCCGATGCTCGTTCCCGCGGAGCAGATTACGGTCAGAGAGGTTTTTGTGCTCGTTCCGCTCAAGAAAATATAATCTATATCCCCGCTGGGTATCCCCAAGTCCTTGGGAACAATGGTGGCGGTTCCGTCGCCGGTGAGGATTATGGTTATCAGATGATTGTCGTCATCAAACCAGTTGGCGCGCTTGCCATTGGTGCCGCCCACGGATGACAAAGTGATGGTTTTGCCGGTAAGCACAATATTAGTTGTCAAATCATCGCTTACCCCGTCGTTGGTGACTATGGTAACGTTTTTTGTTCCGTCGAACTGGTTATTCGCGGAAAATGTCACATAAACCGTGTAGTATTCGCCCGGTTCCAGGAGCACATCGTCTTTATCATCTGCGGTACTCAAGGTAGAGCTTAATCTAAAGGGTGACGATGTAAAAATACCCTTAATCCTCAGGGGGCTTTCCCCGATATTCTTGATTTTAAAGCCTTCGGTGGCCATATTCTGTCCGTATATCAACGGGCCATACAAATCGGTAAAATTGATTCCGCTGAGGCTTTGGTCTTGCAGGTCGGAAATGAATATTTCCCCGGGCGTATCACCTTCGCCCAGCAGATTGAATTGCCAGGTCGGTATCGACGGGTCGTCGCTGGTGATCACGAAACTCTGCGGAAAGTTGCCCGCCGCATTCGGAGTAAACGTGATGGTTAGCTTATACTCATTGCCCGGCCCCAGGGTAATATCGCCGGCTGGTCCCGATGGATTGGATGCTCCCGTGAATACGCCGACCAGTTCCGTCCAGGAATTAATGGTCAGGGTGTCATTGCCGGTGTTGCGTAAAATTATTTTCTTCTGCGATGATTGACCTACCCAGACATTGCTAAAATCGAATGTGCCCGTATTGTTGGCAATCAGATTGTAATTCTCATCTGTTACCTCGAATCCCGGCGCTATTCCCATGCCGATAAACTGGATCGTCGCGTTAGTAGAAACCACTTTGCCGCTCGCGTCCAGATAATACACGAAAAGCTGATCATATATCGATCCCGCGGTGGTTGGGCTGAAGGTTGCGGTTATCGTTACGGGGTCACCGCGATAAGCAACAATAATGTCATCGTCATCATTATTTGGCTGGTTATCAGGACTAACCGTGATTTGGCTGGAGCTTTGACCGATTCTGAAGTATTTAACTCTTAGGGTATCGCCGCCGATGTTGACTATCTGGAAGGTTTGGCTGTATGATTGGCCTACTCGGACCGAACCAAAGTCGATATTGCGGTCATTCTCTTTGACGCCGGAATTTTCCAGAATTTTAATAGCGGGTTCTTGTGGTACACCCAAGCCTACGAGGCTGATTAAATACAGCTGGTAATCCGAATCCGCGGCGTCGCTTTGAATCATCAGGGTTGAGGAAAGTGTCTCAGGTACAATCGTACCGGTTTGGTCGGCACTGGTGGGAGAGTAGGTCACGTACACGGTGAGGAATTCATTACGACCTAGTACCGTATTTGACACCAGGTTTATAATTTGGCCGTTTTTTTCCACGACTATGGAAAGATCGGGTTTTACAGCGGTGGCCACACTGTATATGGTCAGATTGTTATTGCCGGTGTTTTGTATGGTTAAGGTAATGGTACTATGATCGCCAAAGCGAACACTGCCGAAGTCAAGCTCGCTGTCGGTTGGTTCCAATGGATCAGCGATACCTTCTGCCGTTACCAGGATATTCGACCCGCTCATGCCTTTGCCCTGAAAACGAACGGATATATATTCCTCGTCGCTGTCATTGGTATGAATATACAGGGTATCGCGGTAAGTAGTGACTTCGTCCGGTTCAAATAGGACCTTAAGCGTCAGTTTGGCGTCGATGGCCGCGGGTATAGTAATATCTTGCAATATTTGCGTGGAATACTCTGTTGTATGCAAGATGCCGTTTTCCAGCCAACTGACCTTCGCTCCCGCCACGCCGTCTTCGATTGCGTTGAGGACGCGAAAACCGGCGCCGGCGAAAGCTAATTCATGGATAATCAGAGCGTCCGTACCGCTGTTGCGGATCACGATTTCTTGGATTTCGTCCTGGGTATAGTCATTGATTATGACATTATCAAATTTAACGAGGGCGGTAGAATTTTTGGTGGCGGGACTGGCGCTCAATGTCGCAGTAATTTCCAGGGTGTGTTCGCCGGCGGTCAGATTCCCCAGATTCAGGGGGGTGACCAGGTTGGCATAAATTAGGTTGGCTTCTGCTCCGGACAATTCATCGATCAGGACTGCCGGGCCGCCGTCGATAGAATAGTATAATCCCAGGGCTTTGCCGGTCACCGGATCAATCAAGTTTGAACCACGGGTCATAGCGTAGGCTAAGTCAAGAGTGACATGGCTGTCATCAGTTACATAAAATACTTTTTCCCAGGAATATGCCAGATTGGTCTGGATTTTAGTGGCATCGCCCAGAGCTATCTGTAAACCGCCGTCGCTTTTGCCGCTGTAGCCGGCATCGATGTTCCAGGTGGCATTGGCGGTATCTGTGGTTGTCCAGCCCTCGCTATGATTATTAAAGGTCCAATTCTGGTTAATAACGGTATCGTCAAATTCAACGTATGTTGGTTCAATGCTTATTTCTGCTTCGCTGAGGATCTTGAATTGTAAACTCATATCATAGTAATGTCCGTACGGATGTGTGGGATGCGTAGGGTTACTGGTATGAACCAGCATCACTCCATGATATTCACCCGCCGGTATATCTGAAGGATCCAGTCGGACCACCAAACTAAGCGTTTCACCCGGTTGTCCGCTGGTTGTGCCCGTCAAGGTAACCGGGTAGTCCGGGGTGCCTTGACTGCCGACCAGCACAGTGAAAGGATTAGCTATATCACCGAATCCCTCAAACTCAATGCTATAGATCTCCAGTGGTCCCGGTCCGGTATTGCTTATGTTAATTGTCTGATACAGGTATGGCACGTCATTCGTAGTGCTGCCGTACTCCAGCAGGTTGTCGTTGGCGGTGCCGGAATTCTCGGTAATGGTCATGTTCGGCAGATCTGTGGACCGGATGAACTCCCGAATCGCGTAACATTCCATACGAATGGTATAATAGCCCACGATTGGCTCGTCATCCGGCCCCACAATCATATCCATTATCTCCGCGGCGCTCCAGTAGTATTCTCCCTGAATACTTTGGGTGCCTAAGACTCCCCAGGTATTCACCCCGCCGGTCATCCCTTCATAGCGGAGGGCCGAGCTGCTGGACCATGCTCCTTTTTCTGCTGAACGCGTTGACCAGGCCACTGTGGGAAACTGGCCGCCGCTGCTTACCAATTGCCCATTGCTGCTGTGCGTATCACCAGAGGCACTGGAGAATCCCGTATCCTGCCAATAATCGACAATCCAACCCGTGTCATCTGCTGTGGTCGTCGGATCATTAAACGGCTGCCAGCGACAGACCTGAACATAGTAATCGATCCCAGCTCCGTAAGTATCATTGTTCCAGGGATGGATAACAAACCGATATTCTTCCTCTACCTCTCTATACTCCGCCGCCGCGTGCTGGACCAGGATCCATTCCTTTTGGTTAGGACCTGTCGCCAGGTCTTCGAGGCGGTATTGAATCGCGCCGCTGGGCAAAGCGATTCCATAGTCTGCTGGATCGTCGATTCCGGAAAAATCAATATTCACGTAATCCCCAAAATCGGTGGCATATTGACTCCAACTGTCGCTGGCGGCGTCGTACTGATATATGGAGACGGTTTGGTAGCCTTCGTAATTGGAGAATTCCCCGCAATCATCGCTGATTAATATTCTGCCATCGGGATCAATATCATCATCATTATTATAGAGCAAAAGGTCCGGCGTGATATTGGTAACGCCGACCGCTAAATTTCTTGTGCCGCCGGTTCCGGTAGCCAGCAGGGTCGCCAGCGCACCTTCTCCGTGGGTGTAGCTGCTTTCCTTTGCCCCAACAATGGTTAAATTATCTATCCAAAGGTTGGCAGGATTATCAGCACTAGCCTCACTTCCCGCGGTTAATTCAATGGTTACCACATGGTCACCCTGGGGGATATTTTTCGCGTTTACCGTCACCCAGGTATATTCAGGGCTAGTGTTGTCGCCATCGTACCAGTGTTCGTTTTCGGCATATGATAGAGGATCAAGATACCCTGGCAGGCCGTTTTCATTATAGGGCACGCCATCAATGAGCACCCGTATCTTGGATGGTGAATCCAAGAATGATGATATCCCGGTCAATCGATACCGGAAACTAATTATCATATCACTTTCCCGGCCGCTGGTAACGATATGCGGTATAATATATGAATCAGTGGCTAGTGGTTCGGTCACCTCCAGGTGGAGATCTGCCTGGAAGTCATAAGTACCTTCATATATCAACGGGTCGGGATCTGTGTCGGGGCCGACCTTATCATTACCGCCTCCGACCAATTCATCCGGGTGAGCGGGCTGAAATTCCCAGGCATCGCTGCCCTGGCCGGTCCCGGAGATATATATATCATCCAGCCGGACTACGCCGGGGTTTACCACCTGGGTTATGGTTACATTATCGAAATTGATAATGGCTATCGGGTCATCTGCGATAGGGCTGCCGCTTAGATACCCTACCAGTTCAAATTTATGACTACCGGCGGTAAACCAATCTGCCAGTTCAACATCTTGTCGGGCATAGACCCAGACCCCGTCGCTGCCATTCAATTCTCCGATGGTTATCCGGTCGTATTTTTGGTCATCCACTTCCAGGTATAATACCAGGCTCTGGCCATCAAGGTCCGACCCGGTAAACATCTCGAAATCAACCGAAAAAACGACCTTACTGGTATATGGCACGGAAGCGAAGGTCCACCAGGAATATTCCAGGTCTGATTCTTCGACGTCCGGCTGGCCCAGTTCGATTTGCATAACATCGCTGTCGCCCGCGCCGATTCCTTCCTGCCAACTGGCGTAAGGTGAATCGTATGTGAACCATGTTTCATGGGTTATAGGATCGGTAGCGTAGTTGGAACCCGTCCGGGAGGTATATTGCCAATCATCAAAGTCGAAATCAGCTATATCGCCGCCTGAATGTGGGCTGTCGCTTAATCGTCCCCCGATGCTTATTACGTGTTCACCGACAACCAGCGGAGCGGCTAAAACCCCGCTTACCGTGGTATCTATAACCAGCCGATGCCATCCTTCTTCGCCTTCGTTATATGAACCCCCGACCATCTGCAGGTAATCGCCATCGAGAAAGCCTTTGCTTAAATCCAGTTGCATATCGTCGATCCATACTTCCAAATCCAGCGTTTCCCCGCTGTCGAGCTCCTGCCCCATTTCCAACTGATACCACAAATCGATAACCAGATTATCCGGATTATCGACGTATATCGTTTTTTGATAATATCCCGTTACATCGGATTCTATGTCAATCCCGTTACCCAGAGTGATTTCCAGATTGCCGTCATCTACCAGGCGTCGGCCCAGTTCAGCGTAGCTGCCCGCGGAGTTGGCGTCCTCCGGATCGGAGACAAACTCCCAATCCATCTCGTCATCAAAGAAGGTATAACCTTCGCCGCTGACGGTTCGGGGATACAGGGTGAAGTTATCGATTCTTACAGTAGCCGTCTGCTCTCCGCCGGTTATGGTTACATTATCCAGCCGAACGGTCGCCGATGCGTCACTTATACTAACGAAGGGGGTCAATATTACATTATCAAATTTTATCGTAGCGGTCTCGCCGGCTCCAGAATCGCCGCTGTTGGTTAAGGCGCCGACCAGTTCAATCGTATGGGTTCCGGAAGTCAACCATCCCAGATCAATCTGAGGGGCCGAGGTGTAGGCGATATTTCCTGCCGCGCCTCCCAAGCTTGCGATCGGTATTTGATCGCCTCCATCGATGGAGTAATAAAAATCGAGTGTTTCTGCGTTGGCTATCAGAGCGGCGCCGCGTGTCATGGCATAATCTATATCCAAACTTACGGTTGCGGCATTTGTCAGCTCAAACTCACGCTGCCAGGCGGCTTCGAGGTTTGATTCGATTTCATCGGGATCGCCTATGGCTATCTGCAGCCCGCCGCCGCCGCCGTTGCCTGCCGTTGACTGCCACGTGCAGCCGTCATCGGTGGTCGTCCACGGGCTGGCATTGCTATTGAAAGTGTTTTCTATCGTATTACCTTCGCCGGCTTCTGCGCTTTGCGATAATGTCGCTTTTATTCTCAGGGTATGCGGGCCTGGACCAAGGGTATCTAAGCCGGGATAGTCATTTCCCGATCCCGCAAGGTTAAAGGTAACCGACTGCCACTCGCTGTCGGATATCTCCAGTTCGCCATCCTGATTTGCACTGGCCTGCTCAACCTCCAGTAATATATATTCTCTGTCATCACTACCGTCCGGCGAGGTAATGGGTTGGCCATCGATATATACCATCAGGATGATAGTTTCGCCCTCCGGTATGGCCGCTCCTGCCGTTAATTGATAGGAAAACTCTATCTCGGTATCGCCCGCCAGCACAAATTCATAATCAAAAGCCCCCTGTAAATTTCCCCCGCCCGTGCCGTCTCCTAAGATTATCTGCAATCCCCCGCTTTCGGGTATGGCATCATCTCCGGTTACTATGCCGCCAACCACCGCGCCATCCGATTCATCGGCGTCGCTGGCGTACCCGCCGCTTACCTGACTACCGAAAACGCCGGTCCAGCCGGCCAGTCGCGGATCACTATCATAATTGAAGTTACTGCTGATCGAGGCGCCAATAATAACAATATTATCTAATCGAATGATACCGGTGCTGTCTGCGACATCCGTACCGTCCGTCAAAATTCCGCCTATGGATATGCTATGGGACCCTTCTGCCAGTTCTCCCAGCGACAGGCCTGTAATATCGAGATACGCGATATCTCCGCCGCCGCTGGTCACCTGGTAATCACCCAAAGCGGTTATTGGTATATCATCCACCAGAACCACCAGGTCGAGGGTGTCCCCTGCCGCCAGGGTAGCGGAAGCCTCTATCTCGAAGGCCAGATTTAAAGATACTTCCGTATCTTCATCCAGGGTCAGCGTATGACTGAACACCCCCTGGAAATTATCCTGATCATTGTCGGCTAATGCTTCATCAAAGTTGATAATCAGACCGCCGTCCGCTCCGCTTTCACCGGCTTCATCATCCCAGGTAGCCGTGGTTACTTTCGGCTCGTAGATATCCGGCTCAAACATCCAGCCACCGACCGCGTTGCTGAACGTCGATTCATAAATCAATTGGGGTACTACTGTCGCGGCCCAGATCTGCAGGACATGTTCGCCGGCGGTGAGCAGATGGCTTATTTCTGTGGTTACGGTGGCCAGATATCCTAATTCTGCGGTCATCCGTGCGCTGTCTTTAGTGTAATTATCGTAGGCGAGAAAGGTATCATAATTACCGGGATTGATGCTGGCTATGGGCTGATCTATGCCGTATCCATCTATATTGCAGACATCATTTACCGTTACCAATACGCCGCTGTCTAAGACCACCTCGCCGTCTATTGTCATGTATAAGCCCAGTTCACCCAGCGCCTCACCCGTAAAATCCACATCGCCACTATCAGTGAAGTACGTGCGGGCATCCAGCTCATAAGCCAGTTGGATTATCACATCAGCGGGTATATTTAATTCGAATTGATAGTCGAATACTCCTTTGATGGTCTGGCCGACCAGGTTGGCATAATTCTCTGTTTCGGGATCAATGGTGAAGAGCATCTCCAGGCCATTGTCGGATATCTCCGGCGATATCCCTTCGCTCTCGGGTTCATAGAATTGTCCCGCCGTATCTGATACATCTGCCGATATCGGGTAGTTGGTCGCCAATCTGCCGCCGTGCCAGAAATACCAGTTGCCCACCTCATAGTCTGTCGTCTGTAGGCCGGTATCTGTATCATAGGCGACCGTGGTTAGTCCCTCGAGATAGTTATCCCAGTCAAATCCATCGAATTGACTGTAGAAGAGTGTTTCCAGCGGCTCACTGACCGGCGCGTAACCGCTACCCGCGTCTATCCATTCACTGCCATCCCAGTACCGTACCGCAATTTCACTGCGGATATCTGGTTCATCAGAGGTGTCATCAGGCCAGACCAAATTATCTGTACGATAGGCCAGCAGAAACGTTTCATTGGGACCTGCTTGTACTGATATCGGGCTGCTGATGTAATAATCATAATAATCAAATATTGATGGAAGATAGGCCGGTAGCCCTGCCGCGGCGATATGATTGCCGTTAAGGTCGGTTTCCGCGGTTGGCCTGCCTGCCGCATCGACTTCGCCGACGAATTCCCATCCGCCGTTATTCCACTGATAAACATACGGCTCGCCGGTAACATCATCGAAAAAGCTTATGACCGGATTGCTATCCGTCAGATCACCGCTTTCAGCTTCTGGTTCCCCGCGCAGATCAAAAAACCACCCGAAACTACCCTCATAAGGGGGCACATAATCAGCGGTTTGTGCATACACCGGCAGATCGATATCCTGGTACCATTCGCCCGTCTGACGACTATAGCGGTACAGCTCGCCATTGTTGAATGTCGTTTGTGTCGCTGACCTTGGAACCGCGACTATTATATCCGCCGGCGTGGTCGGGTTCTCATCATAATCCAGCAATCCCAGTTGAATATATCCACTGTATTCTTCAAAATATCCCCACAAGTCATTGCCGTTGGCATTGCTGCTTCTGCCGTATTCTGTCCAGTCGAATGAGTTGGCATTCCACTGTTGCGCGAATATCTCGTCGTCATGATGTGAATTGTCGCCGTCATGCCAAGTATAAGCCATAATCAATTCATCGTTGGGTCCCACCACCGCCGCCGGCAGCCAGGCTAGATTTCCCACACTATCATGGGCATTAGCGATACCGCGATTATCATGGCTTAATAACACAAATTCATTACTTGTTCCATTGAATTGGCCGTGGCTGGCATAGACCGACATACCCGGATATTCATTCCCGTCGGAATCTGAATTATTGCGGTCGTAATAGAACCTTTCTCCGTTGCCAAAGCCCTGCCAGACGATAAACGGCTGATTGCTGCTGTCGATCTCTATATCCGGACTGTAATACCATCCCATCCGCGCCGCGCTGCTGATAAAATCATCGATATTCTCCACTCCTTCCCCGCTGGCGCTGCCCCCGGCATAATACTGCCAGTTGCCTGTATTGGGATTTTGGCTATGAGAATAGACTTTAACTAAAATTTCCGCCCCCTCATTGGTGGTATGATTGTTGTAATTTATCCAGCCTTCATGGGTCCAGTTTACCCACGTCACAAAGATATCCCCGGTAGGTCCGATCGCCAGGTCCGGCTGAAGTGATTGCGTCGCGTTATTGCTTACCCCGGAATTGCCGTCTCCGTTCAAGTCGATTGAAGATTCGACTCCCAGATTTTCCCAACTGTCGCCGTCCCACCTTTTCAAATATATTTCGGTATTGTCCTGGCTGACGGCGCTGGCCCAGGCGACGATGGGTTTGCCGACATGATCGACTATTATGGAGGAGTCGAAGGATTTTGCCTTGTCATTGCTTATCCCGGCTGTCTTTGCTGTCGCGTTGACGCCGAACTGACCCACGTTGGCATTGACTAATTCGATCCATCTTAAATCTCCCGGTTTCGGCGGACCTATGGGACTCAGATAATCGTATCCATATTTTTTCACGACTATTTCACGCTGATTGGACAGCGGGTGAACGGCTGTGTAAGAAACGAATATCTCGCCCAGGTTATTTATCGCCACGCTGGGTTTTTCATTTAAGACCGTATCGTTGCTTACTCCCCCGCCGCTGGCCGAGCCGGACAATTCCGTCCAGCTTTTACCATTCCACAGTCGCAGATAAATTTCATTATCGCCTCCCGTATTCGTACTCGCTGGCTCAACCCAGACAACGGCTATTTGACCTTGTGTCCCGGAAGCTGCGTCTATCTGACTGCCCGTGCCTATCGCTGACGTATCGCCGCTGCCGGAGCTTAAATCCCACCATCCAATGCCATCCGCGTATTGTCGGGCATAAATAGGCCCTTCCATCTGCCAGTGATATGGGATAGGCGTATCGACATATTCCTGCAAGCTTCCGCTCTCTCCCTCCACCCACAGTATAATTGGGTCGCCGTCGCGGCTGAGCACCATTTTTGCATCTGCCTGATCGCCGGTCGGATCATAGCTTATGCCGCCCCCGCTGCCGCTCCGCCAGCCGACCTCGTCCCACAAACCAGCCGTATCGAGCAATAGTCTTTGCTCTAGCGTCTCCATGGTTAGTCCTTGAGGGGGTTTCTTGCCGGTTAAGTTTTTGAGTTTTTGGGATAGCCTTTTAGACCTTCGATGTAATCTGCGGAACATAACCAATCTCCTTGGATCAATTGGTTGAGATTATTATTTATTACTGCTGCAGCTTTCCCCTGCAAATTAGGTAGGATCGTCCTTGTTTGTGGGTTGTACTGAACCTCTGTGGGTTTTTCTTTTCCGGCATATTGCGGTTCAGTCAATTTTAGCGTTTGCCTGATATTTATCAGTTTGCCTTGTTGGCCTGACGGTAAATCCGTTTTATAAACTTAGTTTATATATATCATTATATTCCGTCAAGACAAATATCTATTCTGTTGCTTAACGATATATTCTTACTTTGTTCAATCTAATGCCTTTCTGGCTTATATTTTCCTTTCCTCCATCTATCTTCTTGTTATATATAGAGTTATTCATCTATTGTTAATCAATATTTAGGTTTTTTTCGCCTTTATTTGGCATATCCTCCGCCAGTCAACCATCTTGATTGCGGTCCATGCGTCTTCGCCCAGCAATCCTTTCTCAACACAACTGTCTCTGTCATAAGGAATTATGCTTAATACCGGTATCCCGGTCAGCTCGGTGATGACCTTGGGATTGGTCTCTTCGGACAGGTCATTGCCCTCTGGGTTATAGTTGTTAATAACCAAGCCGTTTATCTCCAATCCTGCCCTTTGACACGCTGCAACCGTCAGTAGGCTGTGGTTGATGGTGCCCAGTTTGCTGCCTGCCACGATTAGGACGGGCAGTTTCATTTCTGCCATCATATCGATTACCAGATAGTCTTCTTCCAGGGGTACCATCACTCCGCCGATGCCCTCGACTAATATTATCTCACATCGGCTGGTTAGGTTGTGATATGCCAGGCATAGTTCCTCCCAATTTATTTCTCGTTTTGTCCGTTCTGCCGCCACCAGGGGAGCCAGTGGTTCATGGTAACGAATGGGGTTGATTACTTCCAGCGGAAATGGGCTATTACTACAATGAGCCAGGAATTCGGCGTCGCTGCTGACCAGGCCCTCTCTCACCAGCCGGCAGCCGGTGGCGATGGGCTTGAATACGCCCACGCGGACACCTTTTCCCGCCAGGTACCTTCCAATACCGCCTGTCACCAGGGTTTTGCCTATTCCCGTATCTGTTGCCGTGATAAATAATCCCTTTGCCGGTTCAAATCGCGATTTTTTCATATCTCGATAATAACCCCTGGATTGAATTTTGTCATCCTTGCCTTTAGCGGTTTAATTTCATATTGATACCAATAAAAAACCTTCAATTTTTTCGTTTTTTAGCCGATATATAGGGGGTAATGATGGTTTCTTAATTGTGGGTAATAAGAAATGTCCGATATTTCGGGTGTAAATGACGTTTTGCTGAGCAGCCAACTGACTAATGTTCAGTTACACCAGCAGATAAATTACAAAGTCGCTGCTAATACCCTCGATGCCGCCCGCGCTCAGGGCAGTGCCGTTGTTGCCCTGATCGACCAGGCCGCCGAGATTGCCCAAACTGATGCTTCTCCCCTTCAGCCCTCCTTAACCCTGGCCAGTCTTGTCAGTGGCCTGGGCCAGAACCTCGACATTTACGCTTAGGATTCTTTTCCCCGGATTTCGCCCGATTCTTTTGGGCTTTTCAGTAGCTTTCTGGCATTTTCCCTTTAGAATATATTTTTATTATACGCGAATTCACTCGGAATAATGAGGTTTCTTTATGGATAATAAGCAGGTAATCAGGCTGGGCCATTCTCCCGACCCGGATGACGCGTTTATGTTCTACGGTTTGGCCTGCGGCGCGGTTGATACGGAACCATTTGTTTTTGAGCACGTTTTACGCGATATTCAGACCTTGAACGATTGGGCCTATCTGGGCAAGCTTGAGGTCACCGCCGTCAGTGTTCATGCCTACGCTTATTTACAGGATAAGTATTTTCTTCTTTCCAGTGGTGCCAGCATGGGTGCCGCCCAATTAGTGTCCTATGAATCCGATGCCGCTTTGCTTTTTCCTGTGAAATCAGCCGCGTCACCGCCCTGCTGTTCAACCGCTCCAGCTCATGGCCCCTTATTGGTTGCCGCCCAGCCGATTCCGCTGGACCAGTTGACGGATAAAACCATAGCCGTTCCCGGCACTTTGACCAGTGCTTTTTTGGTCTTGAGATTGATTTTGGGGGAAATTGATTATATTGTGATGATGTTTGATGAGATTCCCGCTGCCGTCCGCCGCGGCAAGGTTGATGCCGGCCTGATTATTCACGAAGGCCAGCTAAATTATCAAAAGGCCGGCCTGCATTGCCTTATTGATCTGGGTCGCTGGTGGTTTGAGAAGACTCATTTGCCTCTGCCTTTAGGTTGTAACGTCATTCGCCGCGACCTGGGACCGGATAAAATCGCCCGCATAAGCTCTATCCTGAGAAGCAGTATTAACTACGGTTTGGCTCACCGTCCGCAGGCATTACAATACGCCCAGAGATTCGCCCGTGATCTTGATCCCGACCTGGTCGATAATTTCGTCAATATGTACGTGAATGAATGGACGTTGGACTATGGTCCTTTGGGCCGAAAGGCTGTCCAGACATTTTTGCAACAAGGTCACGCCGCCGGTTTAACTCCGCCAATGGGCGAGTTGCGCTTCGTTTGATTTTTCTTTTCTTGTGGGCTAAAAATTATTTTTCGAAAAGTACGGTCATGCCTTTTTCGATTTTGTCGGCTCCTTCGAGGGGTTTGCCGTAAGCGACTTTTTCTTTGACCGTGGTGATTTCGATGGTTCCCACTTTGGTCATTTCGCTGTCTAGTACTTCGCCGGTGTCTTGATCTACCAGTTCTTCGACCTTGCCCACGGTGAATCGTTGTCCGGTGTGGACGCCCTCCCGGCTGCCCCGGTTAATCACAATTTCCTCGGGTTTAACCAGTAAGACGGTCCCTTCCCAGGGGATTTTCTCCAGTTGCTGGATGAGGAAATCCACCGCCTGGGCGACGGCGTCTTCGCAGGCTTTACCGACATTATCCTTTTTAAATCCGGAGCCCCCGCCGGTTAATCCGCCCAGTTTACTGCCGTAGTATCCCAGCCTGCCTGCCTTTCTGTCGGATTTGCCGATGACGTTGGCCGATGCCTTGACCTGGCCGGTTTCGGAATTTACCAGGTAGATGGTAATATTGATTTCCGCGGTATCTTTTGCGCCGCCCAGATTAATCCCTTTGATATTTATTCCGCCCGATCCCCCGGTAGTGCTGTCCTGGACATGGGTAATAGCTCCTTTGACCAGCAGTTGGGCCGGGGTCATGCGACCGGTTTTGGGGGTTTTTTTGCCCTGGGTAACTCGGCCGCTGGCGGCGAAATCCTGTTCATTCATAGCTTCCTGGCGCATTTCCTTATCGCCCAGGACAATGAACCAGCCGCAGTCTTGCAGCGCGTCGGTCATAATTTCCGTAAAGCCGTCTCCCACATCCCAGTGTCCATGCCAGCCGGCCTTGTTTTCGAATTGGCTTACGGTAATTGAGTATCTTAGATTTCCTTTGGGCATTTTCTGGGTAGCCTGGATTTTCTCGATGACCATTGCGACGGGGAATCGCTCTCCTCCGATGTGATATATGGTGCCCCAGACCTGGACGCCGCTGTCTTTTTCCCAGGTTCTTTTCAGTCGTTCTCCTGTGCCGTAGTTACGATACATCTCCATGACCGGCGAATCTTTGAGTATATAGGCGTAGATTTTTTCATCGGCATCATCTTTGGTCTGTCCCGGCTGGCGTAGTTCGACGACCGCGTAATGATTTTCATCGATACTTTTATCTTTGAGAAGATAAGGTTCGTCGAGCACGGGTCCCAGGCCCACGGTGGTTTCGACCGCCTTGGCCTGGAACTCTTCCGCCTTTGCTTTTTTCAGTTTCTTAAACTCGATTTTTTCGTAGTTTTTGTTTTCGAAAGGGTTTTCTGCGGCGTTCTGGGCGAGCGAAATACCGTTTGCGGTGATGCCAAATATTGCCAGGGTAACCACAGTTATTATGAGATTTCTCATTGTGTACCTCCTTTTTACCAGAGTTTTCATCGTCTATTTATTTTTATCCTTCGCTAAAATCGATCATGACCGGTCGTTTGCGGAAGCCTTTGGTGGTTATCGCCAGGTAGGTCAAGCCCAGTGCAAACCAGATTCCGCCCACCTCTTTTGCGGTTTTACTGAGGTACAGCCAGATTACCGCGCAGATCACGAAGCCCAGCACGGGCAAAAACGCGTCCCGCAGAAAATTCTTGGTGTATCCTTTAATGCTCAGGAAATAGAATTGCCGGAACGTCGCGATATTCACTCCCATAAACGCCAGGAACGCCCCGAAGTTCAACAATTGTCCCGTTGTGCCGTAGGCTTTTTCACCGAATCCCAGTACCAGTGTAGTGGCTACAGCCACCGCCAGCAATCCCATGAACACGATATTAAATATGGGGGTGTTGTGCTTAGCGTCCAGACGGGAGAATAATTTCCGCGGCAGCACGCCGTCCCTGCCCATCCCGAACAACAGCCTGGCCGCCCCTACTTGGCCTGCCATCGCGCTGGCGAAGCAGGCTATGAGCAAGGTTATCGACATCAGTATCGAAAGGAAGCTGCCCCCTACCCTCCGGCAGACGTCCATAAAAGCCGTGTCCAGGTTGGGGAAGGTCTGGTAATTCGGCCAGATGATCTGGGCCAGATAGATTTCGAATGCCCCGGAGATGCCGGTAAACAGGCACACCAATACCGTCGCCAGCAGCACGTTGCGTTTGGGATTCTTGACATCTTCCGCCAGCGTGGTGATTCCGTCGAATCCGATATAGGTCAGAGCCACAAAAGCGGAGCCTGCCCACATTGCTCCCAGGCTGAAGCTTTGGGGGTTATAGAATGGCTTCAGGGTGAACAGACCCATAAACCCTGAATTACCCACTATCATCGTGACCGCTTCGACGATGAAAATCACAATTACCACTAACATTGTGAACAGCAGAATTATATTGGTTTTTGCGGTTATTTTGATACCCCGGCAGTTCAGGATGGTGGTCAGCACCCCGAACAGGACCACCCAGGTAAATCGGGGTATCGGATTGGCCTCGGGCGCCTGGTGTAAGAGTCGCATAATCTCCGGCATTAGTTGCTGATCGAACAGGGAGGAGCTATAGACCAGGTTTATCACCGGCACGATCAGGTAATCGAGAAACATTGCCCACCCTGCCAGGAAGCCCAGATGGGGATTCAAGCCGCGTCCCACATAGGTGTAGGCCGACCCTGCCGCCGGGTATAGTGACGCCATTCGGCCGTAGCTTATTGCCGTCAGCATCATTGCCGCCATGGTGACCAGCAGCACCGTCACCATATGGCCTTGCGAGAGATTCATTCCCACCCCCAGCAGTCCCACCGCCGCGATCGGCTGGATGAGGACGATGCCGTAGAAGATTAAATCCCACAGTCCCAGCACCCGCTGTAACTGCGGCATTTCTGCCGTTCTTGGTTGCTGTTTTTCGCCGGGCATTTCACTTATAATTGTTTCTACCGTGCTCATTTTGGGGAAGGTAGTGTCAAGAATCTTTCGCACATTTGTTTAGGGTAGTCTTTCATCTGGTCTGGTTATCCTCTGTTGGCCCCCTTAAGGGGGCCGCGAGTTATCGGCTGTTACGCCGTTTGCTTCACC
>Ga0068711_1000214_pt1 | contig 64634 bp, 49 predicted proteins | sample MTBAKMMethaMetaG_FD_62224 | JGI IMG/M metagenome (GOLD analysis project Ga0068711, IMG submission 62224) | Enrichment culture microbial communities from Arthur Kill intertidal strait, New Jersey, USA, that are MTBE-degrading - MTBE-AKM (Arthur... | ecosystem: Environmental > Aquatic > Marine >...
CTTAGTCGGGATGCTCTGGCCAACTGAGCTAATTCCCCAGTATTTCAACTTCCCTGAGAACCCTTGACCCTCCCGACTTGCTTAGTCGGGATGCTCTGGCCAACTGAGCTAATTCCCCAGGCTATTTTGTGATTTGGTGATTTGGTGATTTGGTGATTTGGTGATTTGGTGATCCTGAAATATCTTTATTAAAATTCACGTCACCACATCACCACATCACCACATCACCACATCACCAAATAATCGTAGTCCCGCCCAGACTTGAACTGGGGACCTCTACATTATCAGTGTAGCGCTCTAACCACCTGAGCTACGGGACTATTTAAGCATCCCTGCTCAACCGGTTAATTCAGCATTTAGCTCTCTTTCAGGCTTTACTATGGAAAGCTATTGAGCTAAGGGATATTATCAGCATAAAAAGCAAAGGGTTGCTGCACTTTCTGAAATAATAAAAAAGAAGTGGTAAAAGGTGAAAGAGGATAATAAATCTATCTCTAGAAAGGAGGTGTTCCAGCCACACCTTCCGGTACGGCTACCTTGTTACGACTTAGCCCCAGTCACCGGTTTTACCCTAGGCCGCTCCTTTCGGTTACGGACTTTAGGTCCCCCCGGCTTCCATGGCTTGACGGGCGGTGTGTACAAGGCCCGGGAACGTATTCACCGCGCCATGGCTGATGCGCGATTACTAGCGAATCCAGCTTCACGAAGTCGAGTTGCAGACTTCGATCCGAACTGAGACCGGTTTTAGAGATTAGCATCCTGTCACCAGGTAGCTGCCCTTTGTACCGGCCATTGTAACACGTGTGTCGCCCTGGACATAAGGGCCGTGCTGATTTGACGTCATCCCCACCTTCCTCACGGTTTACACCGGCAGTTTCGCTAGAGTCCCCGGCATTACCCGCTGGCAACTAACGATAGGGGTTGCGCTCGTTATGGGACTTAACCCGACACCTCACGGCACGAGCTGACGACAACCATGCAGCACCTTGCAAGCTGTCCGAAGAAGGACCAGTTTCCCGGTCTGTCAACCTGCATTCAAGCCCAGGTAAGGTTCCTCGCGTATCATCGAATTAAACCACATGTTCCTCCGCTTGTGCGGGCCCCCGTCAATTCCTTTGAGTTTCAATCTTGCGACCGTACTCCCCAGGTGGATCACTTAATGCTTTCGCTCAGCCGCTGACAATATATCGCCAACAGCGAGTGATCATCGTTTACAGCGTGGACTACCAGGGTATCTAATCCTGTTTGCTACCCACGCTTTCGTGCCTCAGCGTCAATAACAGTTTAGCAAGCTGCCTTCGCAATCGGTGTTCTGTGTAATATCTAAGCATTTCACCGCTACATTACACATTCCGCCTGCCTCAACTGTATTCAAGAAAACCAGTATCAATAACAGTTCTACAGTTAAGCTGCAGGATTTCATTACTGACTTAATTTTCCGCCTACGCACCCTTTAAACCCAATAAATCCGGATAACGCTTGCATCCTCCGTATTACCGCGGCTGCTGGCACGGAGTTAGCCGATGCTTATTCGCACAGTACCGTCAACCCCGAACACGTCCGGGGGTTTCTTCCTGTACAAAAGCAGTTTACAACCCATAGGGCATTCATCCTGCACGCGGCATGGCTGGGTCAGACTTTCGTCCATTGCCCAATATTCCTCACTGCTGCCTCCCGTAGGAGTCTGGTCCGTGTCTCAGTACCAGTGTGGGGGATCATCCTCTCAGACCCCCTAACCATCGTTGCCTTGGTGAGCCTTTACCTCAACCAACAAGCTAATGGTACGCATGCCCATCTTTGACCGCCGAAGCTTTAATCCCGAAAACATGCGTTCTCAGGATATTATGGGGTATTAATCCGAATTTCTCCGGGCTATCCCCCAGTCAAAGGTAGGTTGCAAACGTGTTACTCACCCGTGCGCCACTCGTCAGCAGATATTGCTATCCCTGCTACCGTTCGACTTGCATGTGTTAGGCCTGCCGCTAGCGTTCATCCTGAGCCAGGATCAAACTCTTCATTGTAATTAAGTTATACTTGCTCAAGATTTATCATTGTTCTACTCAAAAAAAATTCTGAGTGCCTCTTTCTACCTTTACCTCTTCAATATTTTCAAAGAACTGTTTTTATTCTGTTTTTTAGGGACTGCAAAGATAAGAACTTTTTCTTACCTCAACAAATTATTCCTCTAATTTTGCATATTCTCACCCAAAAAGCGGATGCAAAGGTAAAATTCATTTTTATATTTCCAAAACAAATTTTTGTTTTTTATTTCTTTCTTCTTCCAACACATTGTTCACCAGCCTAAAAAAAATAAATTCTGAAGAAACTTTGCGAATATTACCCTTCCACATATTTTACAATCTCTAAAGAACTCTCCCCAAATCTTTGGGGCTGCAAATATAGACAGGTCTTTCTATTTACCAAAATTATTTTGCTTTTTTCTGAAAATTTTAAATAATATCCCGTGATCCTTCAAAAGGGCAAAGCCTGTACAATCCAGAAAAAAGTTTACAAATTTTTGGTTAATACTATATACTATTATTAAATTATTGTCTTTGAAATTAACGTCCCCTTTTCCGCCTCACAAGCCAATCGATATAAAAAGCCGGTTTCTGTTCGGCGGATTTTCATTTCGTCATTTTTCCAGGGGTTGCCACCCCTGGCTATTATATTGATACCCCTCCGGGGTAATTTGCTCATTTACTTGTACTTATCCACTTGTCCACTCAACCACTCATCCACTCATCCACGTAACCACTCATCCACGTAACCACTCATCCACGTAACCACTCACCCACATAACCACTCATCCACTCATCACCCCCCTTGATTTCTCATCCAAAAACACTATATTCGCCTTATCATTTTATCTCTTTATCTCCCGTGCAGGAAAATATCGTCATAATACCTACTTATAACGAAAAAGAAAATATCGAAAGGATTATCCGGGTTGTAATTAACCTGCCTGTAGAATTTCATGTTCTCATCGTCGATGACAATTCCCCCGATGGTACCGGTGAAATAGTGGAAAAATTACAAGGTGAATTCCCTGGAAAATTATTTCTTCTGCAAAGACCTGGAAAACAAGGCCTTGGAACTGCATATATCGCCGGTTTTAAATGGGCACTGAGTAAACCCTATAATTATATCTATGAGATGGATGCAGATTTCTCACATGATCCCTATGATCTGCCCAGATTGTATAATGCCTGTAAAAAAGGAGGAGCCGACCTGGCAATCGGATCCAGATACATCAATGGCGTTAATGTAATTAACTGGCCCATAGGTCGTGTAATTATATCATACCTTGCATCTATCTACGTACGCATAATTACCCGAATGAAAGTCATGGACCCTACCGCCGGGTTTAAATGTTACTCCGGAAAAGTCCTTGAAACCATCAATCTCGACAAAATCCGGTTTAAAGGATATGCCTTCCAGATTGAAATGAAATTCACTACCTGGAAATACGGTTTTAAAATTGTCGAAATACCTATTATATTTACTGACAGAAAAGAGGGGACATCAAAAATGACAGGCTCCATCGTTTATGAAGCAATGTGGGGTGTGATAAAAATGAAGGCTGCCAGTTTTTTCAAATCATATAAAAGATAATCCATGGCTAAATGTCATATTCAGAATGCCAAAATAGTAAATGAAAATGAAGTTTTTACCGGTGACGTTGTTATTGAAGGTAACATAATAAAAAATATCTCCCGTACACCACTCGATCCTTTGCCGTCATATCCTGTTATTAACGCCAGGGGAAAGTACCTGATCCCCGGAATTATCGACGACCAGGTACATTTCAGGGAACCCGGCCTCACTCATAAAGCAGACATAGCCTCGGAATCAAAAGCCGCTGTTGCAGGAGGAGTAACTTCATTCATGGAGATGCCAAATACAGTTCCCCAGACTACAACCAGAGGGGAGCTTGACAGAAAAACTGAGATCGCAGCCGGATCTTCCTATGCCAACTATTCGTTTTATCTCGGAGCTACCAACGATAATATTACCGAAATCCGTAAGCTTGACCCTTCACTGGTTTGCGGTGTAAAACTATTTATGGGATCTTCAACCGGAAATATGCTGGTTGACAAGAATGATAAACTGGAACAAATCTTTGCCGAATCCCCTGTGATAATTGTTACTCACTGTGAGGACGAAACCACCATTCAAAGAAATATTAAAACTTTCAGGCAGCAATACGGAGAAAATATCCCTGTTCAACTCCATCCTCAGATCAGAAGCGCTGAAGCCTGTTTTCTCTCATCTTCCAGGGCTGTCACACTCGCTGAAAAATATAAATCCCGCCTTCAGATTCTTCATGTCTCCACTGAAAAAGAACTCGAGCTTTTTGACAATACAAAAACTCTCCGGGAAAAGAACATTACTGCGGAAGTCTGTATTCATCACCTCTGGTTCACTGACCGTGACTACGATAAAAAAGGTTCCCTGATAAAATGGAATCCTGCCATTAAAGGTGAATCCGACAGGAACGCACTCTTTGAAGGTGTCCTGTCCGCTAAAATTGACATGATAGCCACCGACCATGCTCCACATACACTGGAAGAAAAATCCGGCACGTATTTTAACACTCCTTCAGGCGCTCCAATGGTGCAGCACAGCCTCCAGGTTATGATGGAATTTGTGAAGAAGGGTCAGATCACTATCGAAAAGGTAGTGGATAAGATGTGTCACGCCCCTGCTATCGTTTTCGGAGTGGTAAAACGGGGATTTATACGGGAAGGATATTATGCCGACCTGGTAATCATTGATCCCGAAGCAGTCTCTGAAGTTACCAAAGACAACATTCATTACAAATGCAAATGGTCTCCCCTCGAGGGTGAAATAATGCATTCAGAAATTACTCATACTTTTGTGAACGGGGAACTGGTGTTCTGCAGGGGGGAATTTAATGACAAAAAGGCTTCCATGAAATTGGTTTTTGAAAGACAGAGTATTTAACCCCGGATATGCTGAATAGCTGCAAGTATTAAGATCCAGGTATAAATTCAGGATCAGATAAGCTCCTCAAGTATCTCAACTGCGTCAGCTACACACTTTTCACATATAGTTTCGTAAAGATTATTGCTCTTTATATACTCACGGCCCTCTTCCGATTGCATATCGCAACCCAGCAACAACCTGCAATCTGTTGTTCCATGTAATGCATTAAACCTGCCTGAAAATGCCTGCACCATGCTATAGACTGCCTCCTTTCTTTCCCTGTTATTTGAAAAAATTCCGGCATTATAAAGCCCCAGAACCATATATGCACCCGTGACTGCCCCACACGTCTGCTGCAGTCTTCCCATCCCCCCACCAAAAGCACAAGATATACCCTCGGCTATCTTGTCATTCAATTGCATATCTTCTGAGAATGCCCCCAATACTGACTGTGAACAATTAAACCCCGAACGGAATAATTGAATTGCTTTGTCTTTTTTTGATCCCATAATAACATCTAATTATCTATTCATTATCTTTGATACAACGAATGGTGTATCCTCCATTATGAGCCAATCCATATGATTCCAGAATTGTAGTGCTGTTCATTAATCTTCTGCCATTAATATTAAATGCCCCTGGAGTAGATGACCACCAGAAAGTTAATGTCGAAAAAGAATAAAATGTGTTTTCTGCGAAAGATTCACTACCTGCACACTAGAAACAGTACTGCTTTCACCCGAAGCTGTGAAACTTATTATGTAGTTTTGTGCATCAAGACAGCAACAAGCTGAAATAAAAAATAATGAAAAAATAAACCTTCCCATAATTAATTATTTAAGAATTACGCATATCTAAATTTTACCGGATCAGGATGGACGCCTGCTGTTTTATTTATCAGCATCTATTAACAATAGTTCGTTAAACTTTTATATTGCGTTGATAATGAATATTTTAACAATCCGGAAACAAGTTGCCCATATTGTTGATATACAACACTTTGCGCCTTTGCGCCTTCGCGTTTTATTTTAATTTAACGAACTGTTGTATTAAAACAAAGTATAAAATTAACAAAACTTTAGCACCCCGTTAATAAATTTTTATAGTTTTAACCATTTTATATTATTCTTCCATAGATAAATATTGAAATAGGATGATCCAACCGCTTTATACAATTTCAAGACCATGACAGATACCTCCCTACCTGTTATCACAAACCTTGTTAACAGTCAGAAAAGTTTTTTTTCTACCCTCCAAACGCGCAATCTGCCTTTCAGACTGGAAATGCTTAAATTATTTAAAGCGTCTGTGCTGAAATTTGAAAAAAAAATTACTGATGCTCTGTGGACTGATTTGCATAAGTCATATGAAGAAACATATTTAACCGAAATCAGTATAGTGCTTAAGGAAATTGACAATCATATCAGGCACTTAAAAAAATGGGCAAAGCCGGAAAGGGTAAGAACTCCATTAATTCTTTTCCCTTCCACCAGTAAAATTATATATGAACCATTAGGAACAGCACTTATCATGGCACCATGGAATTATCCTTTCCAGCTGCTTATGAATCCACTCACTGGTGCCATCTCAGCGGGATGCTGTGCCCTGCTCAAACCTTCTCCGTATACTCCTGCAGCAGCATCAGTAATGGAAGAACTGGTGACCGCAACATTTCCTTCAGAATATATCGGAATAGCACAGGGAGGACGTGAGGTAAACAAGAATCTCCTTGAACAAAGGTTTGATTTCATCTTCTGCAGCGGAAGTCCCATTCTGGGAAAAATTGTGATGAAAGCAGCTGCCGAACATCTTACACCGGTTGTGTTGGAACTGGGAGGAAAAAATCCTTGTATTGTTGATAAAAATGCCAATATAAAAACCGCCGCAAAACGAATCGCATGGGGAAAAACAATAAATGCCGGCCAGACCTGCATCGCTCCTGATTACTTATTTGCACATCATTCAATACAGGAAGAATTGCTCACTGAAATTGCACAACATATATTAAGGATGTACGGCCCCAGACCAAAAGAGAGTCCCTGGTATCCAAGAATTGTTAATAAACAGGCTGTTGAACGTCTTCAGAAACTGATGCTTCACGGGGAAATAGTTTTCGGAGGAGAGGTCGACCCGGAAGAAAAATATATAGCCCCTACAATTATACAAAATGTCAAGCCTGAATACCCTGTGATGCAGGAAGAAATATTCGGACCAATACTGCCTGTACTTACTTTTACTGATATTTCGGAAGTTACAAATTATTTGAATTCACAACAAAAGCCTCTGGCTTTCTATTATTTCGGGTCAGACAAAGAAGCAAAAAATATTTTACTTAAAACATCCTCAGGAGGATGTTGTATAAATGACACTGTAATGCATTTTGTGAATCCCAACCTTCCTTTCGGCGGAACTGGAAACAGCGGCATGGGAAGATATCACGGATATTACAGCTTTCTGGCATTTAGCAATAAACGATCGGTTGTTTGCAGTTCAAAATATATTGATATTCCTTTGAAATATCCCCCTTACCGGAATTTTAAACTATTAAAGAAGTTTTGTTGTTAATAATAGTTCGTTTAACTTTTATATTGCGTTGATAATAAACATCTTAACAATCAGGGCGTAAATTACCTATGTTGTTGATATATAATAGATTGCGCCTTTGCGCCTTTGCGTTTTATTTTAATTTAACGAACTATTGTATTAAAGCATCTTCCTTTTTTTATATTTGCCATTAACTGTAACCCTTCTTTTTGATAAATATTTAATACTCACTAACATTAAAACATATGCAATCACTACCATCTGATCAAACGAAATACAGCTTTCGCTTTAAGCTACAGATAATCGGACTTTCACTTTTTTTGAGCCTGTTCGCATTCAGCATGCCTGTACTGGCAGATGAAAACTATGGCGAGGATATCTACAAACAGTTGTCTCTAAAGGTAAACTCGGGAGATAACAGTTTTATTGAGAAGCTGAATACTGAGTCAAGAGGGCTCGACTGGAGCATGGCTGAGAAAATTGAGTTCCAGGGACATCTGCGTTTTCTGACTTCACCCGAAGGGGGCACTGATGATCAGAGCAAGTTGTTTTTTATCAGGAATGCACAGAAGGGCAGGATATACATTCTAAGCATACCTGATAGAAATGATCCGGATTATACCGACCTGGAAAAGTTAATTGAAAACAAACTCAAATTTAATGTTAACATCACCGAAAGTAAAATAGGAGGTGACACTTACCAGTTTGCGCAATTCAACACCCGACCTGTTCAGACTGTTTTTGATAAAGTGTTCCGTCTGATGATCATCATGATGTTATTTCTGATAATGGTGGGAATGGGCCTTACATTAACGGGAAAAGACTTTGCTGTACTGTTTTCAAAACCCAGGGGAATAATTATCGGGGAGATCCTGCAGTTCGGGATCATGCCGCTTATTGCAATGGGGTTTGGTTACCTGCTGGGCTTTCATGAGAGCTATCCGTTCATTTATGTCGGGATGATACTCATTACAGCCACCCCCGGCGGTGTAACCTCAAATCTTATGACACACTACGCTAAAGGCGATGTAGCCCTGTCCGTTTCCCTTACTTCTATCTCTACCGTACTCTCTATCTTTTTTGTACCATTGCTTCTGAATGCCTATTGCGCAAATATGCCGGATGTAAAAGTGCCCACCAATACTATTGCTGTTACAATCGTGGTATTGGTCATTATTCCGCTATGTATAGGAATGTTATTCAGACACTTTAAAGAAATCCTAGCCAAAAAACTGATATCGGTTTTCAATATTTTAGGAGTTATTACACTATTATTCCTGATAATTGCAGGTATTTTCAATAATCTCGAAGGCTTTGCAGACACGCAGCGGCATGGCTTCCGGTTTTATTCCATGATACTGCTGCTGACTTTTACAGGTATGTTCGTTGGCGCGCTGGTTCCTCTGTTGTTCAGGATCTCCAAATTCCAGATCAGGGCCATCTCCCTGGAAACCGGTTTGAGGAATGCATCACTGGCCATGACTATCGCTTTGTTGATCCAGGACACCATGGGTGACTTTCACTCATCCATGTTCTGGGTATCCGGAATGTTTGGACTGACAATGTATATTGCCGGACTGGTTGCAATCAAGGTCTATCCAAAAGTGCTTCCGATAAAAGAAGGGGATTGAATTTCAATAAGATAATTAAGATTTGTGCGCATGAAACCCCCATGCACTATCGTTCACAAAAGAGCATGAAAAAAACATGGGGGTTCCATCAGAACGCATTAATTAACAATAACATAACTCAATTATTTTCTGATGAAAAAATATTTTTTAATATCATTTGTATTTGTGATCTGCCCGCTAACCATGGCGCAAAACATGAAAATGGATCTTTACCCTGAAGGAACGATACCTAATAGTATATCTTCAGATATTCAGGAAACCTTAACCACAACCGATATCGTAAGGATCAGTAAAGTTCAGATGCCTGATATAAGTGTTTTTTTTCCTTCAAAAAAAAATAACACGGGAACTGCAGTCATTATTTGTCCGGGAGGCGGGTATAGCATGCTTTCATATGACTGGGAAGGTGAAGATATTGCCAAATTCTGGAATTCTAAAGGCATCTCTGCCATTGTGTTAAAATACCGGCTTCCGTCTCCTGAAAGTCAGAAAGAGCCGCATAAAACTCCTTTGATGGATGCTCAGCGTGCAATGCGACTGGTCAGGTATCATGCAGAAGAATGGAATATTAATCCGGAGAAAATTGGGATAATGGGGTTCTCTGCCGGCGGTCACCTGGCTTCTTCATTGTGTACGCATTTCGATAATGGTGATCCTCACAATGATGACCCCGTTGAAAGGATCAGTTGCAGACCTGATTTTTCCATGTTGATTTATCCTGTGATTACTTTTACAGGAGATTCACAACACCAGGGATCCCGAAAAGCTCTGGTTGGAAACGATAAAGAACTTATGAATTTTTATTCCAGTGAACTGCAGGTAAAAAATGATACACCTCCCGCTATCCTGATCCATTCCACAGATGACAAATCCGTTCCTGTTGAAAATAGTTTGCTATACTACAAAGCTCTGGTCAAAATTAATATCGATGCTGAAATGCATATTTATCCCTATGGGGGACATGGATTTTCTCTGGCTATCGGCAAAGGATACCTGACTACCTGGCCTGAAAGGTGCTGCGACTGGCTAAATAACCTGAACCTATGACGTACAGGGGCTGTCTCATAAGTCAAAATATGTTCAACCACAAATGGCACAAAGTATAACACAAAGCATACAGCGCCTCCCTTCGGCCGCCGAAGGCTTGCCGAAGACGCAGCGCTGAGTAGCTTGTACCTTCGCTGAAGCTACGGCAACACGCAGTCAGCACTCGCGGAAAGTATTACAAATCAGAGATATATACTCCGTGTCCTTCGTGTTATCCTTAGTGTCCTTCGTGGTTAAAAACACTTATGAGACAGACCATCTACAAGTATTTAAAAAATATTATATTTTTACAGGCTGAAAATAAAAATCTCTTTATCCATGATTACTGTTGAAAAGATTGGCGGAACCTCCATGTCAAATTTTAATGAGGTATTAAAGAACATCATCATTGGAAACCGCAAACCAGATAAATTGTATAACAGGGTTTTTGTTGTATCTGCTTACAACAATGTAACCAACTGGCTGCTGGAACATAAAAAAACCAAAGAACCGGGTGTCTATATCAGGTTTGAAAAAAGAGAAAATTATAGCGGGGCATTGCAGGATATCCTCAGAAAACTGATTGATATCAATCATAAACTTGCATCCTGCGGACTGGATATTCCCGTTGCAGATGCATTTATTACTCAACGCATAACTCAGGCTGCGAATTATCTCAACAACCTGGCAGATGTTATGGCTACCGGTTATGTAAATAAAACCAGTATCCTCCTGGCGGCAAGGGAAATCCTTTCTTCCATAGGAGAAGCCCATTCCGCATTCAACTCTGTGAATATCCTGCAGAATCACGATGTAAACGCTGTATTTATTGATCTGTGCGGATTTAATGATTCCGAGTACCTGACCATTGATGAACGGATCCGTAAAGAACTGAAAAACATCGACTTCTCATCTGTAATGCCTGTCGTTACTGGTTATACTAAAGGAACTGAAGGAATTATGAGGGAATTTGACAGGGGATATTCCGAAGTTACTTTCAGTAAAGTCGCAGTTGAGATTAAAGCCGATGAAGCTGTTATTCACAAAGAATTTCACTTATCAAGTGCCGATCCTAATATTGTCGGCCTCAAAAAATCCGTTCCTGTTGGGCATACAAACTATAACGTGGCCGACCAGCTTGCTGACGTGGGAATGGAAGCCATTCACCCAAAGGCATCCAAACCTCTTGAAGTGGCCGGAATTAATATCAGGGTAAAAAATACTTTTGAGCCTGATCATCCCGGTACTGTTATTTCAAAAAACTTTACTGAGAATAACGGCAAAGTTCAGATAATCACAGGAACAGATAAGGTTATCGCAATTGAAGTGCATGACCCGAATATGGTTGGTGAGGTCGGGTTTGACCTTGGCATCATGGAAATATTTCAAAAATATAAAGTCAGTTATACCCTGAAATCAACTAATGCAAACAGTATAACACAGGTAATCTGGGAAAGTGATATTAATGAAAATCTAATAAAGGATCTTAGCACTAAATACCAGAAGGTTACAGTTTTCCCGTGTGCTCTGGTTTGTGCTCTGGGAACAAGTATCAGTAAGCCGGGTGTTATTGCTAAAGCCACTTCAGCACTGGCTGAACAAAATATTAACATTGCAGCTATGTCCCAGTCACTTATGCAGGTAAATGTACAATTTGTGATTAACAGGGAAAACTATAAAGATGCAATCATTACTCTGAATGATGCTCTTTGCTATTTGAAATAGCAGAATTTAGTAATTCTGTAACCGGGATTCCCCTGCTGAGTTTGAAATAGCAGAATCCAGTTATTCTGCAGCCGGGATTTCCCTGCTGAGACAATGTAATGTACCTAATCCCCAGACCATGTCAACTGCATTTATCCCTATGACATCCCTGTCAGGAAATAACTCATTAAAGATCCCCAGGGCTAAGTAATCTTTTTTATCATTGAATAAAGGCACTAAAACAGCTCCATTCAGAAAAATAAAATTAATGTAGCTCGCCGGCAACCTTAACCCTTCAAAATCTATTCTTCCCGGCATGGGAATCGTCACTACATTTATTCTATCATCATGAGCAGTACGCGCATCCTGCAATCTCTCCAGGTTTTCCTCCAGTTTAATATGATTACTGTCTTTCCTGTTTGTTTCCCTGGCAGCAACAACAGTATCTCTGTTAACAAACCTGCAAATATCATCCACATGCCCGTGGGTATCATCCCCCTCAATACCTTGCCCCAGCCAGACCACATTCCTGATGCCCAAATATTCCCTGAAAATACTTTCGTAGTCGGATTTTGAAAAACCCTGATTCCTTACCTGAGTAACCTGATCCAGCAGGCACTCTTCTGTGGTGATTAATGTACCTTTTCCGTTGGAATCAATTGCCCCACCTTCCAGCACCACATGGCGGTTATTATGGTGAACGGGCAATAACGGAATGTCAATATGGGATGCAATGGTCTCAGGGACTTTAATATCCTTAAGGTAATTATCATACTTCGCCCAACCATTGAAACTGAAATGCAATGCTTCCCTTTCCCCCTTATCTGATTTAACTATAACAGGTCCGGAATCTCTCATCCAGCTCCGGTCTGTGTCCTTAATAATAATAGTAAGTTTATTAAGATCTACATGAGCCCGGCGCAGCATATTTTCGGCGGACAACTGATGTTCCTTTGATTGAACAATTAAAATAACCGGCTCATAATACGTAATTTTACGAATAAAATCCACAAAAGCCCATTTCACAGCCTGGAATTTCCCCGGCCAGTCACGACATTCATGCGGAAAGGATAGCAGAGTAGCCTGGTGTTTATCCCACTCTGCCGGCAAATGCTTGAGGATACCGGTCATTTCTCTGATTAATCTATTGATCGTTTAGTGATATCGCTGTAAGATTCAATGCGCCTGTCACGCAGAAAAGGCCAGTTCTGGCGTACATCTTCCATCAATGAAGTGTCAATGGTAGCATAGATTATTTCTTCCTTATCTGTTGACGCCTGTGCAAGTATCTCTCCCTGAGGTCCACAAATAAATGAAGATCCCCAGAATTCAATGCCGGCAGAATCCGGAACAGGCTTTTCAAGTCCCACCCTGTTCACTGCGGCAACATAAATCCCATTTGCGATAGCATGCCCCCGCTGCACCGTCATCCATGCATCATGCTGTGCTTTCCCGTATTTCTTCTTTTCGTGAGGATGCCAGCCTATTGCGGTAGGATAAAATAATATTTCAGCCCCTCTGAGAGCAGTGAGCCTGGCAGCTTCCGGATACCACTGATCCCAGCATATCAGCACACCTATAACCCCAAAGCTTGTGTTGTGAGCTGAATACCCCAGGTCTCCCGGTGTAAAGTAAAATTTTTCATAGTAAGATGGATCATCCGGAATGTGCATTTTCCTATAGAAGCCTGCTTCACTGCCATCCGCATCAATAACATAAGCGCTGTTATGATAGATCCCTGCAGTCCTTTTCTCAAAAAATGGAACTATGATTACGATATTAAGTTCCCCGGCAAGCCGGCTGAAAGCATTATAAGATAACCCTTTGCGGGATTCGGCAAATCTGAAGTTTTCTGTGCTCTCACTCTGACAAAAATAATACGTGCTGTACAATTCAGGTAAGCAAACAACCTGTGCCCCACCTGCAGCCGCCTCCTTAACACTGTCCTTACAAACAGCCAGGTTCCTCTCCGGCATACCGTTCAGATTTAATTGTGCCAGCGCAATCCTATATGTGTGATGTTCCATTTTACTATATTAAAGATTGGTAAAAATAGTGAATAATATGAACGTATGTGTAACTTTTATTAATTGTTAACTTCTTAGTACATTTGCATTCTAAATGTTAACAATTATGCAAGCTATTGGCCTATACCGCTATGGAGGTCCGGAAGTACTGGAAGAGATTGATATCCCCATACCCGATATTTCTGATGATGAGGTTCTCATAAAGACAGCAGCCATATCAGTAAATCCGGTCGACTGGAAGGTAAGAAAAGGAAATCTTAAGTTTATTACCGGCAAAAATTTCCCTTTCATTCCGGGAACTGAATTGGCAGGATTTGTTGAAAAAACAGGGAAGAATGTAACCAACCTTCAAGCAGGACAGAGAGTTTATGCAGGATTAAGCTATAAGGGAGGAGGCTATGCTGAGTATGTAAAAACATCCGCTAAAAAAGTATTTCTGCTTCCTGACAACATTCCTTTTAATGAAGCATGCACATTCGGGGTAGCAGGGGTTACCGCTTATCAGGGACTCGTCCGTCACGGAGAGATTGAAGAAGGAATGAGTGTGTTAATAAACGGAGCATCCGGGGGTGTGGGGACATACGCAGTTCAGATCGCTAAACTTATGGGAGCCGAAGTTACCGCTGTTTGCTCTGAAAAGAATTTCGAACTCGTAACAACTCTTGGCGCAGATCATTTAATTGATTACACAAATCAGGACCCTGTAACAGCAGGTGAAAAATACCATATCATCCTCGATGCTGTGGGAACACTGGGATATCTGAAATCCCGCAAAGCTCTGCGTAAAGGAGGGAGGTACGTAAATACCCTGCCCAGGCCAAAACTCTTTTTCTGGCAAGCACTTACCTCAGTCACCGGAGGGAAAAGGGCAAGCGGTATTCTACTCAAAATGATCCGGGAAGATCTGGAATGGATACGCGACCAGGTTGCATTGAAAAAAATAAAGGTAATAATTGACAGAACCTATCCCCTGACTGAAGCCGGAAAAGCACATGAATACAGCGAAACACTGAGAGCAAAGGGGAAGATTGTACTTTTAGTTTAGAGTAGAATTTCTTTGATTGAGTCAGGAATTGTTATTTGTGACGAGTGACATGTGACATGTGACATGTGACGAGTAGCTGAAAATTTCTTTAGTATTCCCGTCGTCCTGTATCGTCCTAAAAAAAGTTTGCATTTTTTTGGTTAATACTATAATGTGTTTTTAATTACTGTTCCTTAAATTAACTTTCCCTTTTCCGCCTCAAAAAACCAATCGATATTAAGAGCCGGGGTCTGTTCGGCGGATTCATATTCCGTCATTTTTCCAGGGGTTGCCACCCCTGGCTATTCAATTTCTACCCCTCCTGGGTAATGCGGCTATGCCCCTATTATCCACGTAACTAACCACGTTCTTCGTCCCCTTACTCATTTACTCAATTACTCAATTACTCATTTACTCAATTAATCATTTACTCATTTACTCATTTACTCTTTTACTCATTTACTCAATTAATCATGTCACCCGTCACTTTATTACTATTGTCCTTCTTCCTCATCACCACCTGCGCCGTAGTCTTATTTCTCTGTTCCAGCAATCTTTCCTTCCCTTCAGTGACCCTTTTTATGGTTGACTCATCGTAATACCTGACTGTCGCCAGCTCAAGCCCGTATTCTATATCGATATCAAAATGCCCTCTTAATTCTTCCATGATCTTGTTGATCTTAAGAACATCCCTGTTCACACATACCTGGAAGGAAACTGCCGAGTTTTGCATCATGTTAATATCCACCCCGTTTCGGGCAAAGCAACCAATAATTACTTCAAGGTTCTCTTCAGCAATAAAGGAGAGATCATTGGGATAGAAATGTATTAACGCCTGGTCTGTCTTGATAATAAAGGAAGGTATAAGTTTGTCATACAAAACGTTACCGACTTTTGTGCCCTCTGCAACAGGATTCACAAACGATTTTACATACAGGCTGATATTTTTCCTTTGTAAAGGCTGAATGGTTTTGGGATGTATGACCTTTGCCCCGTAATATGCCAGTTCAATTGCATCCCGGTAACTTATTTCTTTCAGCAAAACAGCATCATCGAAAAACTTGGGATCGGCATTTAATACTCCGGGCACATCTTTCCATATCATTACTTTCTCTGCTTCAAGAATAAATGCCAGAATGGCTGCAGTATAATCTGACCCCTCCCTTCCCAGTGTTGTTGTCTGATTATCAATTGTAGAAGCAATAAAACCCTGTGTAAGGTAAATTCTGCTATCTGTAAAACTGAAAGATTCTTTTACCTTCATCTCCGACAATTCCCAGTTAATTTTCCCCTCCCTGAAAGTACTGTCCGTTTTCAGAACATCCCTTATGTCTTTCCACTTTGTTCTTATACCCGCGGCATTTAAGTATTCAGCTACAATTAATGTGGAAAGAATTTCTCCCGCTGACACGATCTGATCGTATTCAAAATCATAGCTATTACCTGGCGGTATCAGCAATTTCATATCCAGCGAAGTAAAAATTGCAGCAATTTGAGGATGAATTGGATGATGAAGGTCAGGGAATAATTCCTCAACAACAGGAAGATGATAATTCTTAACTTTCTGCAATGAATTCAGGGCTTCCCCTGTACCCGTAAAATAATCATATACAACTTTTTCCAGGGCATTGGTGGACTTCCCCATAGCCGACACAACAATAATTATATCATCACTGAATTTCTTCAGTATCCCCGGAATGTTTCTGACAGAAGTGGCATCCTTCACGGAGGCACCTCCAAACTTGAATACTAACATACACGATGATAATGATTCACAAAGATAAAGCATATCTTTTTTATCCATGGAAAAACATTTTAACAATCGAAGCTACCCGGAGGGAATGTTTTTGCAATAAAAAAATGCCGGTCACAGAGGTATATTTTTATTAATTTTGCAACCTGTTTGCCGGTAAAATATGCATGATAACATCTATAACAATCACCCTTTAACAGCAGAATTCTGTGAAGAGCTGAAAGGAGGAGAAAATAGTAAGTACCTGTTAAAAGGCCTGTCCGGGTCTTCACGTGCTCTGTTTTTTCATGCCTGTTTTACCAAAGTACGGGGAAGACACCTTATCATATTACCTGATAAGGAGTCGGCAGCTTATTTTTATAATGACCTGGCAAATTCCGGTCTGGATGAACCCCTGTGTTTTTTCCCCTCCTCATATAAGAGGAGTATTTTATACGGGAAAACAGATGAAGCAGGCATTATTATGCGGACAAAAACTCTGGATAAACTCGGGAAAGACAACAAAGAAGCTGTGATTGTCACTTATTCCGATGCCCTTTTCGAAAAGGTGATCTCACCCGATAACCTGAAAGAGCATAGTTTTCGTTTGATAAAAGGGGATAGAGTCGGGATGGAATTTCTGGAAGAAATATTGCAGACATATGGATTCTCACAGACCGATTTTGTTTATGATCCCGGACAATATGCTATCAGAGGCAGTATTATTGATGTTTTCTCATTTTCTTCAACCAGGCCATACAGGATTGATTTTACCGGTAATGAAATAGAATCTGTACGATCATTTGATATTGATACACAATTGTCGGTAAATATAGAAAACAGTATCCATATTATTCCCGACATACAGCTTGAACACAGGAAAGGGGAGAAAAGGTCGGCACTCACAGAATACATACCTGAGTCGGTGATCTGGACAGAAGACATGTCATTCATCTGCCGGCAAATGAATGAACTGTATAAAAATGCTTTATCTTCTGATTATAAAAACACTCAACAAGCATCTGATCAGAAATCTATGCCTCTTACACCGAAAGAAAAAATGAATTTTTTATCAGACGGTAGTGAATTCAGGGAAGCTTTAAGCCATCATACTATTATTGAATTTGGAAATCAGCCGGAAAATATTTCAAAGAGATATGTTTTCAACACCTCCCCGCAAATTCCTGTAAATAAAAATTTCAGGTTCCTGGCTGAAATAATGAGGGATAACAGCACCAAAGATTACCGCAATATCATTCTTTCGGAAAATGAAAAACAAATTGAAAGAATTAAGGAGATCTTTCAGGAAACCGACCCTGACGTCCGGTTTGAAACTGTTCTAAGCATCATTCATGAAGGTTTCACAGATCATGACCTGGGTATCTCCATATTTACGGATCATGAGATATTTGACCGTTATCATAAATTCAGGCTTAAAGATCAGTTTTTCCGTAAAGAATCTCTGGCAATGAAAGAGCTGGCAAACCTGAATCCGGGAGATTATGTTGTACACGTGGATCATGGGATTGGAGTTTTCGGGGGACTTGAAACTATTGAAATAAACGGGAAGAAGCAGGAAACGGTACGGTTGATTTACAAGGATAAAGACATACTTTATGTGAGCATTCACTCTCTGCATCGCATTTCCAGGTTTAAAAGCGGTGATGGGGAACCTCCCAGGATATATAAACTGGGAACGGGAGCCTGGCAGAAACTTAAACAAAGCACCCGCAAAAAAATCAAAGATATTGCCCAGGAACTGATCACTCTTTATGCACAGCGAATGCAGGAAAAAGGATTCGGTTTTTCCCCTGATACATATCTACAGAGCGAACTTGAAGCCTCCTTCATATACGAAGACACTCCTGATCAGCTTAAAGCCACTATTGACGTTAAAACCGGGATGGAAGCCGAATACCCTATGGACAGACTTGTTTGTGGAGATGTGGGATTCGGGAAGACTGAAATTGCCATCCGTGCGGCCTTTAAAGCTGTTACAGATTCAAAGCAGGTTGTAATACTTGTACCGACCACACTGCTGGCTTTTCAGCACTATAATACCTTCAAAGAACGACTTAAAGATTTCCCTTGTACCATTGATTATATTACACGCCTCAGGAAACCTTCCGATCAGAAAAGAATTATACAGGAACTGGAAAAGGGAACTATTGACATCATTATTGGCACCCATAAGTTACTGGGCAGAAATATTAAGTTTAAGGATATTGGCCTGCTTATTATCGATGAAGAACAAAAATTCGGGGTTGCCATGAAAGAAAAGCTGAAAAAGATGCGATTAAATATAGATACACTTACACTAACTGCAACTCCGATTCCACGGACACTTCAGTTTTCCCTGATGGGAGCAAGGGATCTTTCGGTTATAAACACGCCTCCCCCCAACAGGCATCCTATTATAACTGAATCACATCCCTTCAATGAAGATGTTATTAAAGAAGCCATTGAATTTGAACTAAACAGAGGAGGACAAGTATTTTTTATCCATAACCGTGTACAAACTATTTATGAAATGGAAAAGATCATAAACCGCCTGGTAAAAAATGCACGTACAACAGTTGCACATGGTCAGATGGAAGGGAATAAGCTCGAGGAAACAATGCTTCATTTTATGCTTGGGGATTATGATGTACTGGTAGCAACCACAATTATAGAATCGGGTCTTGACATACCCAATACGAATACAATCATCATCAATAATGCTCATAACTTCGGGCTCAGTGAACTGCACCAGCTACGGGGCCGTGTGGGACGCTCAAACAAAAAGGCTTTCTGTTATCTTCTCGCACCTCCTCATTATATGCTTACAAATGAGGCACGACGAAGGCTCAGGGCAATAGAAGAAAATTCCGAACTGGGCAGCGGGTTCAGTATAGCCATGCAGGACCTTGATATCAGGGGAGCAGGGAACCTGCTAGGTGCAGAACAAAGCGGATTTATCGCAGAAATAGGTCTCGAAACATATCAGCGAATCCTTCATGAAGCTATGCTTGAACTAAGAGAGAATGAATTCAAACATCTCTTTAAACAGGAAGACGAAAACTTTCCTTCTAAACAGTTTACAAACGATTGCCAGATTGACACCGATTTCCAGGTATTATTTCCCAATACCTATATCTCAAACACACCGGAAAGAATAAATTTATACAGGGAACTGGATAATATTTCAGATGAGGAAGGACTATCTGCTTTTGCCGACCGGTTGAAGGATAGGTTTGGTCCAATACCCGTTGAAACAAAAGACCTGATGAATATAGTCAGAATGCGAAGGCTGGCACTAAACCTGGGATTTGAAAAAATAGTGATAAAGAAAAACCAGATGCTTATTTACTTCATCCAAAATCAGGATTCAGCTTATTTTAACTCTGATACGTTCAGAAATATCCTGTCATGGATACAAAAAAATCCTTCGAATGTAAAAATGAAAGATGAAGGAAATAAATTGACCATGAAAATCGGTAAAGTTTGTTGCATTGATGAAGCTTTTAACATACTTAAAAATATGTGTCAATGATTTTCTTACCTTTGAACAGTCAAATTAACTGATACCTGATAAGAATAAAAATCACAGATGAACCTCATCGCTGACATAGGGAATACTCTTATAAAAACTGCCGTATTTTCCGGGAATGAAATTATCTTTGAACAACAATCAACCCGGATTGAAGAAGCATTAATTGAAAATCTTGTTGGAACATTCCCTGTAAAAAGGGCAATCATCTCATCTGTCGGCACTCATCCGGAGAAATATCTCACCCTCCTTAAAGAGAAACTTGAATATATCTTACTGCCTGATCATACCACGCCATTGCCTGTAAGCAATTTATATCTTTCTCCTGAAACATTGGGTTTTGACAGGCTGGCAGCTGCCACAGGTGCCTGTTTCCTTTTCCCTCAAACCAATGTACTTGTTATTGACACAGGCACAACCATCACAATTGACCTGGTCACAGAAGCAGGTGAATTCAAGGGAGGTAATATTTCGCCGGGAGTGGATATGCGTTTTAAGGCACTGAATTCCTTTACCAGCAGACTACCCCTGGTTGACAGGAACGGGGAAACTTTTCTCACAGGTAAAACTACTGAAGAGGCGGTCAGATCAGGAGTATGGTATGGAATAACTTATGAACTGGAGGGATATATTAACGCATATAAACAAAAATATGAAAATCTAAAAGTTATTTTAACAGGTGGTGATCATAAATACTTTGAAAAAATATTTAAAAGTACCATCTTTGTGGATTCAAATTTAACCTTAAAAGGATTACATCAGATACTGGAATATAATGCTAAATAAATCTATAATCATTTTTATATTATCAGGGTGGTGTCTGTTATCGTTAACCGGACAGATTAACACCTATTCACCTTATTCCAGGTTTGGTCTTGGAGAAATTCAAAAAGCCGGCAATATCCGCAGTCTTTCCATGGGTTCAACCGGATTGGCCCTTCGCTCCGACAACCAGATTAATCACCTGAATCCGGCTTCTTTTGCCGGAACCGACACATTATCCTTTCTTTTTGATTTCGGCATGTATGGATTTCATAACTTATACTCTTCTGAAGAATCTTCAGCTTCACTGGGGAATTTTAATATACATCACTTTGCTCTTGCTTTTCCCATCACCAGATGGTGGAAGGCCAGTGCAGGTGTTTACCCATATTCATCTGTCGGATATAATATTAAAGAACCTGTTAATTTGCCTGCCATTGGAGCTGTTGATTTTTCTTATGACGGGAACGGCGGGCTTAACAAATTATACCTGGGAAATTCTGTCGAGCTTTTTAACCGACTGTCACTTGGCTTTAATATGAATTATATTTTTGGTTATATCTATTATGCAAAAAAACTGGATATTCTGGGAGATCCGACAGTCGCTATTCCCAGAACCGAAAACAGGCTTGTTATCGGAGATATAATGTACCAGTTTGGCCTTCAGTATAACCAAACAATAAAAGAAAAATATTTCCTCACCCTGGGAGCTGTTTTTGAAAATAAGACAAAACTTCAAACTACCTCCCATATTCTTTCCGAATTATATTTCCCCGGAAGATCCACCACAGTTAATGACTCAATTATATTATCAAGCACTTACCTCATTAATGATGAGAAATCCAGTGGCTCAATTTTATATCCGCAGAATTTCGGATTGGGCATCAGCATGGGTATAAAGGATAAGTTAACACTTACAGGGGATTTTTATTTGCAGGACTGGAGTAATTCCCTTATCATGGGTAAAAGCGATTCGCTTATTAATTCCAGTTCCATACATGCAGGGATAGAATACATTCCTTCTTCTGCATCCATACGCAGTTATTTTGGCAGAGTGTATTACCGGTTTGGAGGTTTTTTAACAAATAGTTATATTAGCATCCGTAATGAGCAGATTGAGGACTATGGCATGACATTTGGAGTAGGTTTACCATTAAAAAATACAAAAACCACTTTTAATATAGGATGTGTCCTTGGACAAAGAGGTACTTTACAAAATGAACTGATCAGTGAGCGATATGGAATAGTGCATGTTGGAGTTACTTTACATGACATATGGTTTCGGAAAAGAAAATACGAATAATAACATTAACCATGAAAAGAAGAATTTATCAGACCGTTTCGATCATCATTCTGGGTTTTCTTACCCTGAATGTTAGTGCACAGAAAGGAGTTGATGACGGTTCACAATTCGGCAAAGGAGAAGATAGCATAAGATGCCTTATGAACCTGTCTCTCTATTTCGAGTTCTATAAGCATAATAATTACAAAGATGCCATTGGGCCATGGAGAATTGTATTCAATGAATGTCCGCTAGCCAGGGAGTCGATGTATGCATATGGTATTAACATGTACAAAGCTTTCATGGAAAGAGAGAAGGATCCTGTGAAAATTGCTGCTTATTGTGATACCATAATGTTAATACATGATCAGAGGATAAAATATTTCGGTGACGAGGGAAATGTGCTGGGAAGGAAAGGAGTTGATCTTTTACGATACCGTAGAGAAGAAGATATTAAATACGTTAAGGAAGGATATGAATGTCTTAAAAGATCTGTGGAGATTGAAAAAGCCAATTCATCACCAGTGGTTCTTACAACCCTGATTTCTGCAGGTATTACCCTTGCCCACCGCAGCGAAATAACCCAGGAGCAAATAATAAATGATTACATCACCGCCTCTGACATTATTGACCAGCAGCTGCGCCGCAGAGCAGATACAAGAACAAAAACAGCCAAGGAAGCCATTGATTCAAACATGAAAGAAAGCGGTATCCTCTCCTGTGAAAATATAGTGAATATTTTCGGTTCTCAGTTTGAGGCAAATAAAACCAATAAAGAATTTCTGGAAAAGATCATTGACTTCCTTTCCACCTCTCAGTGTGAAAATGAACAACTATTTGCTGATGCTTCTGAGAAACTTTATGAAATTGAACCCTCTGCAGCCGCTGCCTATAATCTTGCCAGGTTGTTTTTCCGTAAATTTGATTACGAAAATGCAAAGAAATATTATCTTGAAGCTATTGAAAACACAACGAATACCGAGGACAAAGCCAGGTATAATTACGAAATGGCCGTACTTGCATATCAGTATCTGAAACAAAATTCTTCTGCTGTTTTTTATGCCAATGAAGCTATCAAATTAGATCCCAACTGGGGAGAACCTTATATTCTTATAGGGCAGGCATATTTCTCAGGCAAGAATGAATTTTCAGATCAATTTGACCAGCAAACTGTTTACTGGGTAATCGTTGACATGTTTCAGAAAGCCGCTTCTGTTGATTCTTCTGTAAAAGACAAAACATCCGGCATGATAAGCGAATACAGTGCTCACTTTCCTTCCCTCGAAGATCTGTTTTTCAGAAGTATACGTGAAGGTGATCAATATACTGTAAAAGGATGGATTAACCGCTCTACTGTTGCACGAGCGAGAAAATAAACCCCCTTGAAACGATTTAGTAACATACAGAAAATCTTATATTTATTGAAAAGGCTCCTGTTTATCACGGGAGTTTTTTTTCTCTTTTCATGTGAAAATGATATCGAAAGAATACATCTTTTGACCAGCCCGGAAGATTTACCTGATGTGAAAGGGAGAAATATGGAAATAATTTACTCAGATTCAGGTAAAGTACAGGTAAAACTTTTAGCCCCCATAATAAAACAATACACAAAAATTGAACGCCCTTATCTTGAATTTCCTGAAGGAATACATCTTTTTTTTTACAACGACCAGCTCGAATATACATCCGAATTACAGGCTGATTATGCAATCTATTATACTGAAGAAAAATTCTGGCTCGCAAAGGGAAATGTTGTTGCGGAAAACTATGAAAAACAGGAAAAACTGAATACCGAAGAGCTCTTCTGGGATGAAAAAACTAAAAAGGTATATTCCAATAGTTTTTCACGAATTGAAAATAAAGATGGCACATTTTACGGGCAGCAGGGTTTTGAAGCTAATCAGAAATTAACCAACTGGAAACTGAAAGGTTCCCGGGGCACCCTCCATGTTAAAGATGAACCCCCAAATCAGTAAAATACCGGAAATACTCTGGCTGGTTGCTTCCATACTGGCCCTTGTTGCAGCTGTTCACAAACTTTATACAGCAAATAATTCCTATTTACAATATTTCATTATTTCGGGCTTATCTGTATTAATGTACCTATACAGGAGAAATAGGAGGAAAAACGCATAAAATGCCCCCTTATCTGCTCATATTGATCACCTTAACCCTTTCAGCCTTCTTTTCCGGCATGGAGATCGCTTTCATTTCTTCAAACCGGCTAAAGATCGAAATTGATAAAAAAAACAAATTGTTTTCTTCACGTATCATTTCCATCTTTACAGCTAATCCCGGTCATTTTATTACCACACTGCTTCTTGGAAATAATATCGCCCTGGTAATTTATGGTATTGTAATGGCACATTTACTCGAACCTGTTTTCAGGTTTAATCTGAATATATCAAACGAAATAGTTGTTCTTACCCTCCAAACTCTATTCAGTACATTACTTATCCTCGTTACAGGTGAGTTTCTTCCAAAAACACTTTTCAGAATTCAACCAAATCTTATATTAAATATTTTTGCCCTCCCGGTATTTATTTTATACCTGATCTTATACCCTGTTACAATTATTACCATTTGGTTAACAAACTTTTTTCTGAAGTATGTTTTTCATTCAAGGGTAAAAATTGAAAAAAATAAGAAACAGCCTGTCTTTGCAATGATTGACATAGATCATCTTGTTAATGAAACCCAAATGCAGACAGAGAATCAGGCTAATGAAATCGCAGAAATGAAGATTTTCCAGAACACACTGGAGTTTTCCAAACTTAAGGTAAGAGATTGTATGGTTCCCCGTACCGATATAACGGCTATTGAAGTAACCAGTCCACTGGATATGCTTCGTGAAAAAGTTGTCACAACAGGATATTCCAAAATACTTGTATTCGACGATTCCATTGATAACATTACAGGTTATGTAAACTCAAAGGATCTGTTTAAGCATCCCGATAGCATTAAAGCAATTCAGTCACCCTTATTCATTATCCCTGAAACAATGCAGGTAAATGTGCTGTTCAATAAACTGATCAAGGAGAGAAAAAGTATTGCCCTGGTTGTTGACGAGTACGGAGGAACTTCAGGTATTATTACCCTGGAAGATATTATGGAAGAAATTTTTGGTGAGATTGAAGACGAGCATGATATATCTGAGTTTATTGAGAAACAAATCAGTGATACAGAATTTATCTTTTCTGCCCGGATTGAAATTGACTATTTAAACGAAAAATATAAGCTGGATATTCCCGAATCAGAAGAGTACGACACCCTGGCAGGGTTCATAATTTATAATTACGAAAACATCCCCAAACAAAATACAAGGATCATAATCAATCCATTCCAGATAAGGATTCTTAAAGTAAGCCCCACTCGTATTGAACTTATTCATCTGAAAAAAATCATGGCCAGATAATAAAAGCAGATATGCCGGCATATAATATATCAGGTCTTTTTACTGTAATAAAATGGAAATTACTATATTCGTACCCTGAATTTTAAAATATTAATAGATTTTCACATGGCAACATTACAGAAAATAAGGGAAAGAGCAGGAGTACTTGTCGCAGTTGTAATAGGACTGGCTATATTAGCCTTCATAATGGGAGATTTGTTCAGTTCAGGGCCTTCCGTTTTTAACAGGAAACGTCTGCAGGTAGCAGAAATTGGAGGAGAATCAATAAACTATTTTGATTTTAATGACAGAATTGAAAGGCTGTCTGAATTTTATCGTATGAATTATCAGATAACATCTCTGGATGCAGAGCAGATTGAAATGATAAGGGAAGAAGCATGGCGTGAACTGATCCGCGAACTTGTGCTGGGAAGTGCAATAAAAAAACTCGGAATACAAGTAAGTGATGAAGAGCTTGTATCAATGCTAATAGGAGATTCTATTGCCGCAGGGAGTACAAATATCATTATGGATGAACCCCACCCCATCATTCGCCGCATGTTTACAAATCCTGAAACTGGCGAATTCAACCGCTCCCAGATGATCAGTTATTTTAATGCCATAACAAATCCCGTGTACCGTGAAGAAAAGAAAAGATGGATATTCCTTGAAGACCAGATAGTTGATGAAAGGCTTTCCCAGAAATATTTTAACATGGTTCGGAAAGGAATAAGCCCATCAAACCTTGATGCCAGATATTATGCCCTTGAATCGGGTTCTGTTGTGGATTTCAGTTTTGTTTATCAGAACTTTAACATCATACCTGATGATGAAATTGCTGTCAGCCAGAGAGAAATAGACAGATATTATAATGAGAGAAAAAATCATTTTAAACAAGATGAGGCCAGAAGCATAGAGTATGTGGTTTTCGAAGTTACGCCATCAGAAGATGATGACCGGAATGCAAGGGAATATATTGAACAAAGTGTTGCTTCTTTTAGCAGGAGTGATAATCCTGTTGCTTATGTGAATTCCAATTCCGAAATACCTTACAGGGATGTCAATTATACTTATTCCGATCTTCCTGAAGTTGTAAGAGATTCCATATTTAATGCAAAACCGGATGACGTTATTGGTCCCTTTTATGACAACAATGCATATAAACTGGCCAGGATTACAGAGATTAACTACCTTCCCGATTCTGTCAGAGCAAGGCATATTCTTATAACTCCTTCTATGCAGAGGGATGATGAAAGATCCAAAGCAATTGCCGATAGTTTAAAATCACTGCTCGACAGAGGACAGGCACGTTTTGACCAGCTTGCCCTCGAATTCTCAGGTGATCAGAGCAACCGTGAAATTGGGGGAGACCTGGGGTGGTTCAGAGAGGGAATGATGGTAAAAGCTTTCAATGATGCATGTTTTCATGGTAAAAAATCTGAGATTCAGGTAGTAAAAACCAATTTTGGATATCATATTGTAAGAGTGGAGGATCAAAGCCCTAAAGTTAAAAAACTTAACGTAGCGTATCTTATCCGTGAAGTTTCTCCAAGTGACCAGACATATCAGCACTATTATTCACTCGCCGTTGAATTCCGGAATGCCGCTGTAAATCTGGATAAATTCAGACAGGCATGCATTGATAAACAAATGTCTCCAAGGTTTGCGGCCGACTTTACTGCACAGGAAACAAAAATACCGGGACTTGAAAATGCAAGGGAAATTATTCGATGGGCATATGAATCTGAAGAAAATGCTGTCAGCCAGATTTTTGATCTTGATGAACAATATATTATTGTTGCACTTTCGGATGTTAAGGAAAAAGGATTTGCTTCTCTTTCCTCGGTAAGAACAGAAATAGAAGTTACATTAAAGAAACAAAAGAAACTTGATCTTCTGGCCGAACAAATACGGGAAAAAAGTTCCGGAGCAACCTCCCTTGAAGCTGTTGCCTCTGCACTTTCATCTCAGGTAAATGAAGCCTCAAAGGTTCGCCTTTCAAATCCATATATTTCAGGTGTCGGGTTTGAACCTTCAGTTGTGATCCATGCTCTTAATATGGTAGCAGGTAATATTTCAGAACCGGTAAAAGGTGAAAATGGTGTTTTTGTAATTGAACTCATACATGCTGATGTGCCGGAAAATCCTGATATTGCTGCTGCAAAATTCAGGCTTAACTATGGTATTGAAAGCAGGGTAACATATGAGGGCTTCCAGGCCTTACAGGATCTGGCTAATATCGTTGATCGCCGTATAAGGTTCTTTTAGGTAATACTATATCTTAATCCACGTTATCATGCAGGTAGGAATTATCCTCCCTTAAGCGTGGTGTGTTTTCCTCATCATCAGACAGGCTGAATCTCGAAATATTGGAATTTGGAGACGTCTGCTTATCATTGATTTTTATGTTTTTCCTTATATAGGCCGGTTCATTTTCAAGATGATCCAGTTTGTTATTCTCAGATAATCCGGTCTGCTTTGTGTTTTTTGCCAGTTCATTTATCCTTCGGATGTTATTAACTCTTTCCTGCCTCTTCTTGTCTGCCTCTGCACTGTTTTTCCCCTGAATGGAATCCTCAAACAAAGTATATTGCTCCGGCTTTTCATCCTCATTAGATAAAAACTCCAGTGATTTTTGCTGGATGGGTTTATAATCCTCTGCATTTTTTACCTCAAACGCATCCTGATTGCTCTGTTTTACGACTATTTTTTCAGTTTCTCTTAGCGGGATTTTATCGAAATGCCGTTTAACAGGATATAATTCAGGAATGCTATGCGACTCAAAACCTGTTGCAATAATAGTTACCGTAATAGAATCACCAAGACTTTCCTCCACACAGGTGCCCCAGATGATCAATGCATTTTTATCAGCAGCCTGGGTAACATAATCCGTTATCTCACCTATTTCGTCCATACTAACTTCATCTGCACCCGATGATATATTAAGCAAAATACTTTTAGCACCTGTTATATCATTATTGTTTAGTAATGGAGAAGTAAGAGCATTCTCAATAGCATTGAGTGCCCGGTTCTCGCCGGAAGCAGAAGCTGACCCCATAACCGCCACTCCACTGCTGGTCATTACAGTTTCAACGTCAGCAAAATCAACATTAATATAACCATGCACTGTAATTATTTCAGCAATACCTTTTGCTGCCGTAGCTAATACATCATCTGCACGTGCAAATGCCTGGGACAGCTTCAGATCACCATAAACTTCCCTCAGTTTTTCATTACTAATTACAAGTAATGAATCAACATATTTCTGTATCTCACTGATACCTTCAATGGCCTGGTTAATTCGCTGCTGGCCTTCAAACCGGAAAGGAATAGTCACAATGGCTACAGTAAGTATTCCCAAATCTCTTGCTGCTTTGGCAATCACAGGAGCAGCTCCTGTGCCCGTTCCTCCACCCATACCGGCAGTTATAAATACCATTTTAGTGTTCTTTGACAGAACTTCATTTATTACATCAATAGCTTCCAAAGCAGCCTGCCTGCCAATCTCAGGTTTATTCCCGGCGCCTCTTCCCTCGGTAAGCGATTCTCCCAGCTGGATCTTAACCGCCACCGGACTATTTATCAATGCCTGTGCATCAGTGTTACATACAACAAAATTAACCTCCCTGATGCCCCTGCGGAACATATGATTCACGGCATTGCCTCCCCCGCCTCCAACGCCTATCACCTTAATAATAGATGATCTTTCAACTGGTAATTCGAAATTTATTAATTCATCGTTCATGAGAATTATTTTATTAGAGTTAAATTAATCTATCCTCGTTCCTTCGTCAGTAAAAATATCATTAATTGCTTCTTTTATGTTAAAAAATAACTTTTTCCCTGTAAAAATATTCTTCTCTTTGAATTTTTGTTCAGCAATCATTTCATCTTTCTCCGCCGTTTCCGAAGCCATGGCTGAATCATTCTCAGCCAAATATTCTGAACCTTTAAGTAATAATCCGATACTGGTAGCATACATCGTCTGATTGATATCATTATTTGTCTCGCTCACTAGTCGTTCATTCGGATAACCTATTCTGACATCAAGGCCGGTTTTAAATTTCACAAGCTGGGGAAGATGTTGGAGCAATGCCCCTCCACCGGTAACTACAATCCCGGCAGAGAGTTTATCAATAAATCCCGAATTCTCCACCTCAAAAACCACTGTGTCAATAATTTCTTCCATTCTTGACTGAATAATATACGCCAGACTTTTAAAGCTGATCTCCTTATGTTCTCTTCCGCTGATTCCCGGTATGGTAACGACCTTTTCTTCAGGAGCCAGATCCCCAAGGGCAGATCCAAACTGTATTTTTAATGACTCTGCCTGTCTGTGCAGTATTGAACAACCCTCCTTAATATCCCGCGTAACTACATTCCCCCCGAAAGGAATGACAGCAGTATGCCTTATTATATCATCATAGTACACCGCAATATCGGTTGTGCCTCCTCCAATGTCCACCAGAGCTACTCCTGCTTCCTTTTCATCCTCAGTTAACACGGCTTCACTTGATGCAAGGGGTTCAAGGATCATCTGCCTGACATCCAGCCCTGCCCGGTTAACACATTTAATAATGTTTTTTGCTGATGCAGTCTGTCCTATTACAATGTGAAAATTAGCCTCAAGACGTCTCCCTGACATTCCTGCCGGATTTTTTACTCCCGTCTCACTGTCAACAATAAAACTTTGTGGCAGCACGTGAATAATCTCCTCCCCTACTTCCACGGGAATTTTATACATATCATCAACCAGACGGGTGATATCGCTTTTAACTATCTCCTTCTCATATACATCGCGATTGATATAACCCCTTGTACGTATTGACCGGATATGCTGACCCGCAATACCAACAAATACTTCTTTCAATTTTAGGCCCGACTGTTTCTGAGCTTCATTAACGGTCATTTCAATCGCATTTACCGTTTCTTCAATATTCAATACTACACCCCGTTTAACACCTTTGGAAACTGTTTTTCCCAGTCCCAGTACTTCCAGCCTGTTATTAGCATGCATCTTACCTACAATGGTTACAATTTTTGTGGTGCCGATGTCAACTGCTGCAATAATTTGATCTTTTTGTGCCATATAATTATCTTTTAGTACATACAACCTGATTTTTATATCTTAAATCAATTTTTTCATACGTATTCCACCCTTCCACAGGAAAGCCTTTCAAATAAAGTGATCTCAGTTTGTTCAGCTTTTCTTCCATGTCAGTTACGTCTCCAAGTATTATCATGTGAGCGCCAACCCTTGGTATTAACTCAAATTTTCCCTGCCGGTTGAAATAGATCTGAACCACCTGGCTCCTCCAGAAATCATCTTTGTTTATGTATTTTACCAGTTCCAACACATCAAACCATGCTTTATATTTCTTTTTATTCTGGATATTATCTATATGCCCTGCATTAGAAATCTCATTACCACCAGGAAAATACCCGTTTGCAACTAAAACGAAAGGGGTAAAACGTCTGCTTTCCGGCATTATATATCCCTCAGCATCCAGATAATAACTCCTGCTCTCACCTGTAAAGATCCTTACAACAGGTTCTCTCTGTATCGCCTTCACTGTTAATGACCCCTGCATGGTTACATATACATTTACCTTCCTGATATATGGCATGTCATAAAATAATTTTTCCATATCTCTCGTATTAATTGCAGTAACAGGATATCCTTGTAAACCAAACCCTGAATTAGCAATTACTTCCTTAATATCATTTTTTGTATAAAAACCTATATTCAGGCTATCCTTTATAACTACATTTATATCATTACAGATTACACTCCGGCGCTCTCCTGCAGTAAAGCCAAAAGCGATGACCAGGTAAACTGTAATCAGCAAAACAGGCAATATTTTTAGCACAACTTTCATCATATTTTCCCAAAACATTTTCGCAGTGGTTCAACCGCCAAATCAATGTCGCCGGCACCCATATTTAATAACACCTCAGGTTTCAGGTCTTTTACAATACCTGTCAGTTCATTCATTTTACAGAGTATACGACGGCCTCTGTTAGTAAGCTGCTTAAAAATCATCTCCGACGACACTCCTTCCAAAGGTTTTTCTCTGGCCGGGTAAATATCCAGTAATATCACGTCATCTATTAAAGAAAGGCTGCTTGCAAAACCTTCAGCAAAATCGCGCGTCCTTGTAAATAGATGAGGCTGAAAAATTCCTGCTATTCTTTTTCCGGGGAAAGCATCCTGTACGGAAAAGATAAAAGCTCTTAATTCTTCAGGATGGTGCGCATAATCATCAATTAAAACAAGCTCGTCGCTTTGTATAATTATATCAAACCTTCTTTTAATTCCCTGATAGGAGGCCAGCGAGTTAATTATTTTCTCAGGTTTAACTCCTGCTTCAGCACATGCTGCAAAAGCGGCTAAGGAATTCTCTATATTTATCCTTCCGAAGATTCCGGTTTCCACATTATGAAAATCTCCTCGTGGGGTATGAATGCTGAAGGTATAATTGAGTTTCCTATGCTGAATATTATACGAATAATAATCAGTTTTTTCATTCATTGAATACCTCAGGGTGTGTATGTTTCCGGGAATATCTATATCAACATCCTGCTTTATGATAAGTACTCCGCCTTTTTTAACCTGGGAAGTAAAAGTGCTGAAAGAATTTTTCAGTCTCCCGATGTCTCCGTAAATATCGAGGTGATCAGGATCTGCCGATGTAATAACGGCAATATGAGGATGCAGGGTAAGAAAAGACCGGTCATACTCATCTGCTTCAACAACATATATTTCCGAATCTCTGTTCAGAACATAATTGGAATTAAAGTTCTTTGAAATACCTCCCAGGAATGCATTACATCCGGTACCTGAATTATGAAGAATATGGGCGATCATACCCGAGATTGTAGTTTTTCCATGTGTTCCGGCAACAGCAATTCCATACCCTTCATTAACAATAGCCCCTAATATGGCTGAACGCTTTTCCACTCTGTAATTATTCTCCCTGAAAAAATTCAGTTCGCTGTGATCTGAATCTATGGCTGGAGTATAAATAACAAGGGTATTTGCTTTATCAAGGAAACGCTCTGGTATGGCATTAACACTTTCATCATAATGTATATCAATGCCCTCAGATACAAGCTGTTGGGTAAGGTTAGTCAAGACTCTGTCATAGCCGGCAACTTCAAATCCTTTCTGCTTAAAATAACGCGCAAGAGCACTCATTCCTATGCCTCCTATGCCTAAAAAATACACTCTATGTAATTTACTATCTATCAATGTGCTATATGTTTATGATTTCATTCGCTATTTTATCTGCAGCATCAGGAATGGCAAGTTTCATTATATTTTCAGATAGTTGCCTTCTCAAATCTTCATTATTGATCAGATTAATAATTTCATTAATCAGCTTACCGGCTGCTTCATCATCTTTTACCAGCAATGCGGCTTCCTGTTGGATGAGTGCAAGTGCATTTTTCATCTGATGATCTTCTGCAACATTCGGACTTGGCACCAGGATGGCAGGTTTTCCAGCAACTGCGAGTTCAGAGATAGTTCCGGCGCCTGCCCTTGAAATGACAAGATCAGCACATCCATAGGCAAGATCCATTTCACTGATAAACGGAAGTACTTTAACATTCTGTTTCCCTGTTCTTTTTGTGAATTCATCTGCATCCCGGAAATATCCTTTACCTGTTTGCCAGAGGAACTGAATGTTGTCAGGGATGCCAGAGTGAGAATTCCGGAAAGTTTCGTTTATCGTTCTGGCTCCCAGGCTGCCTCCAAGGATAAGCACTACAGGATCAGTCGGGTTTAATCCAAAATGCTGCAATCCTTCCGTTTTTTTATTGTTGCAATTCAGGATATCCTGCCGTACCGGATTCCCTGTAAATAATATTTTTTCCTCAGGAAAATATTTTTCCATACCCGGGTATGCCACACAGATTTTTGACGCTTTTGATCCCAGTAGCCTGTTTGTGATCCCTGCATATGAGTTCTGTTCCTGTAAGATTACTGGTATTCCTGATCTGGCGGCAATCCTGCAAACCGGACCACTGGCATATCCTCCAACCCCAAGAACAACATCGGGTTTAAATTCCTTTATGATCAGCCTGGCCTTTCTCATGCTTCTAAAGAGTTTCCAAAAAAAAACTACATTACTGAAGCTTACGCTTCTCTTAAAACCTGTTACAGGTAAGCCGGTAATTCTATACCCTGCAGCAGGGACCTTTTCCATTTCAAGTCGTCCGAGAGCTCCGACAAACATAATTTCCACCCCGGGATTACGTTTTTTCAACGCATCTGCAATAGAAATTGCAGGAAAAACATGGCCTCCTGTACCTCCCCCTCCTATGATAATTCTTTTATTCATTGTTTACCACCTCCTGCTTTTCAGTTTTCAGCCTGTTTTCTTCCTCTACACCCCAGCTTACACTCAGGATAATTCCAATGGCCACACTTGTAAACAGTATTGATGACCCCCCCATACTTACCAGAGGAAGTGTCTGTCCGGTAACAGGAAAGAGATTTACAGCCACAGCCATATTTATCAGTGCCTGTAAAACCAGCCCTATTGTCAGTCCCATAGACAGAAAAGCCGCAAAAGATCGCGAACACTTCCTTACAATTGAACCAGCCCTGAACAACAACCATAAGTATAAAGCAATTACAAATACACCGCCTATAAATCCATATTCTTCAACGATAATGGCAAAAATAAAATCAGAGTAGGCAAGTGGGAGATAATTCTTCTGAATACTATTCCCTGGCCCTTTGCCGATAAGCCCCCCATCCACAATAGCTATTTTCGCCCTGTTAACCTGGTAATTCTCAATAGTTTCCTCCTCTGAAAAATAAGCTTCAACCCTGTTTTTCCATGTGCCGATCCGGCCTTCTTTATTTACCGCAAGTGATATGGCCACGAAAGAAGAAAAAACAATAGCCCCGCCCGCTATAAATAATACAATGTATCTTACAGGTATTCTTCCAATGAACATTAACAGAATACATGTAAAGAAAAGGATGAAGGCTGTGGACAGGTTAGCCGGCATTATCAACGCACAGATCAGGGAAACAGATATTGCGGCAGGCAGAAACACCTCCCTGAAATCCGAAATATTGTTCTGTCTGACAGATAAAATTCTTGCCAGATACATTATTAGTGCCAGTTTCGCAAAATCAGAAGGCTGAATGGTAAAACCTGTACCGGGTAAACTGATCCATCTTTTAGCCTGGTTTATTGATTCACCGGTAAATAAGGTAATTACCAGTAACGGAACTGCAATATAAAGGAATATCTGTGACAACCTTGAATAGTACCGGTAAGGGATAATATGTACCAGTATTATCAGGAAGAATCCCAGCATAAGCAGGATAAACTGCTTGATGAGGTAATAGGAAGTATTTCCGTCCCTTTTGGCAAATGCAAGTGAGCCCGACGATGAATACACGGCAAGAAGTGAAATTACCGATAATAGTAGAATCACCATCCAGATTACGCGATCACCTTTTATGTATTTTTTAAAATCCATATTTACAGTTCCCTGACAAATTCTTTAAATTGTCTGCCCCTGTCCTCATAATTTTCGAAGAGGTCAAAGCTTGCACACGCAGGAGAAAGCAGAATTGTATCTCCGTCAACCCCCTGCAGATATGCTTTTTTTACCGCTTCCTGCATATTGCCGGCATCACTTATAAACGGAACAATGCTTTCAAAGGCATTATGAAGCTTGCTATTGTCCTTGCCCAGGCAGATTAACGCTTTCACCTTTTCTTTCACCAACGATTTAAGCGGTTCATAATCATTCCCTTTATCGGTTCCTCCTGCCACCCATATAACAGGTGTGGTTATACTTTCCAGTGCATACCAGGCTGAATTTACATTCGTAGCTTTACTGTCATTTATAAATTCAATCCCGTGCACTTTAATAACCGGTTCAAGGCGGTGCTCAACACCCTGAAAATCCATAAGCGCCTCACGGACAATGTCTTTCCTGATCTTTAATACATTCCCCGCAATACCCGCGGCCATGCTATTGTAAGTATTGTGTTTTCCTCTTAGTGCCAGCTCATGAACACTCATAGAAAAATCTACATTATCAAATTCAATTCTCATCAAATCCACCTCATCAACCCAGGCAACCTCATCATCAGTTTTGCGGTATGCATATGGTAGTTGTTTTGCCTTTGAAACTATCTTTTCCAGCTCCTTTATAGTAATCTGATCATCTGAACAGAAAACGAAAAATTCATCTTCAGTGAGATTCTGTGTTATCCTGAATTTGGAATCGATATAATTCTGAATATTATAATCGTACCTGTCAAGATGATCAGGAGTGATATTCAGAAGTATCGCAATGTCAGCTTTAAACTCATACATCCCATCGAGTTGAAAACTACTTAACTCCAGTACATAATAATCGTATTCTTCTGTGGCTACCTGATAGGCAAAACTTTTTCCGACATTTCCAGCTATTCCGGCATTAATTCCCGCTTTGCGCAACATATGATGAATTAAAGAAGTAGTTGTTGTTTTACCATTGCTGCCCGTTACACAGATCTTTTTGGCATTGGTAAAACGGGCGGCAAATTCTATCTCTGATATTATGCGGATGTTCTTCTTTCTCAATAACTGAATAATATGTGAATTTTCCGGTATGCCGGGACTTTTAATTACCTCTTCTGCATTTAGTATCAGTTTTTCGGAATGTTTCTCCTCTTCATAGCTTATACCATTCTCAGCCAGCATTTCCTTATATCTTGGCTTTATTCTGCCATTGTCGCTGACAAAAACATCAAATCCGAATTTTGCAGCAAGGATGGCTGATCCGGTTCCACTTTCACCTGCTCCGAGAATAACTACTCTTTTTTTCTGCTCCATCTTTGTATACTTTTTAATATGTCTATCTTACTTTTAATGTAACGACAGCAAGTACTGCCAGCAGAATCCCCACTATCCAGAATCTGGTAACTATTTTTGCTTCCGGATACCCGAGAACCTGATAATGATGATGTAAGGGTGCCATCTTAAAGATCCTTCTTCCTTCCCCGTATTTTCTTTTGGTATATTTAAACCAGGTGACCTGTAATACAACCGACAGGCTTTCAACGAAGAAGATACCGCACAAAACAGGAATCAACAATTCTTTTCTGATGATCACAGCAAATACTGCAATGATACCGCCAATGGCAAGGCTTCCTGTATCACCCATAAAAACCTGTGCCGGGAAAGAATTATACCATAGAAATCCTATTGATGCACCAATAAAAGCACTGGCAAAAACCACCAATTCAGCAGTAAAAGGTATATACATAATATTGAGGTAATCAGCTATTATGAAATTACCTGACACATATGCCAATATGCCCAAAGTAGTACCTATTATTGCAGAGGTACCGGTAGCCAGTCCATCCAGCCCGTCTGTTATATTAGTCCCGTTTGTAACGGCAGTAACAATAAAAATTACTACTACAATAAAAGCTATCCATGCATAGGAGGCAGCCTTGCCGCCGGTAAACCAAACAAGCCATGCATAATCAAATTCATTGTTTTTGAGAAAGGGGATTGTAGTTACGGTTGACTTGGAATCAAAAATCCTGTAGAACTTATTATTATCTCTGACCACAGGAAAATCAGCTGCTGCAACTTCTTCACCAATAATTAATTCTCTTTCTCTTATTTTAACATCATCACTCAAATACAATGTAATTCCAACTATTAATCCAAGAATAATCTGCCCGATAATTTTCATTTTGCCCTTTAATCCTTTTTTATTGTGTCTGAAAACTTTAATATAGTCATCCAGAAAACCGATCAACCCCATCCACACTGTTGTGATTAACATTAGTTGTATGTAAACATTATTTAAGTCAGCCAGAAGAAGCACAGGGATAAGTATTGAAATAATAATGATCACCCCCCCCATAGTAGGTGTGCCCTGCTTATTCAGCTGTCCTTCAAGACCAAGATCCCGAACTGTTTCCCCAATCTGCATCCTCTGTAAAAACTTTATAATCATTTTCCCGAAGAACATTGAAATCACAAGGGAAATAATAACAGCTACGGCTGAACGGAATGAAATATACCTGAACAGCCCCGCACCGGGAAAATCAACCTCATTTAAATAATCGAATAAATAGAATAACATTATTGTATATATTTCAGCAACATTTCCTTATCATCAAAGTGTTTCCTGACTCCTTTTATCTCCTGATAATTTTCATGTCCCTTACCTGCAAGGAGAATTATATCACCGTTTTCGGCAAATGCACATGCAGTTTGGATTGCCTCTTCCCTGTCAGTTATCGTAACCACTTTATGTGCGGAAGTATTATCAATTCCCTTTTTCATGTCCGATATAATATCATCAGGGTCTTCATCCCTTGGATTATCTGAAGTAAGGATAATCTTATTACTCATTTCAGCAGCCAATCTTGCCATTACCGGCCGTTTTTCCTTATCCCTGTTTCCCCCGGCACCCACTATGGTAATTAACCTGCTTTCACCGGCACGTATCTTATTTATTGTATTCAACACATTCTCCAATGCATCAGGGGTATGTGCATAATCTATAATTCCAGTTATCCCCCTGGCGGACTTTATTATATCAAACCTTCCCGGCACTGATGACTGTTCGCTTAACGCCCTTAACACGCTTTCTTCATGCATGCCTGACAAAACTGCGGCTGCATAAACTGCAAGCATATTACAGGCATTAAAGGCACCCGGTAATTTAGTCCATACCTCATGATTTCCTATGCGGAGCAGGTTCCCTTCGAGATGACTCTCGATAACAGATGCACGGAAATCTGCCATGGCCTTTAATCCGTATGAATACTTCTCCGCTTTTGTATTCTGAACCATTACCTTTCCATTCTTATCATCAGCATTGTATAATGCAAACGCATCTGCAGAAAGGTTATCAAAAAAGAATTTCTTAGCCTTCAGATAATCTTTAAATTCTTTATGATAATCAAGATGATCGTGAGTAATATTCGTAAATATGCCACCGCAAAATATGAGGCCGGAAATGCGTTTTTGAACCGCAGCATGGGATGAAACTTCCATGAATGCATATTCACAGCCTTCATCAACCATTTCAGAGAGAGCCTGATTTATTTGTAAAGGATCAGGAGTCGTATGGGTTGCTGTTCTTGATCTTTCCTCTATCACCACAGCTATTGTAGAGATGAGTCCTGCTTTATACCCTAATGATCTGGAAATTCTGTATAATAAAGTTGCTATCGTTGTTTTTCCATTTGTACCGGTAATCCCTATAAGTTTTAATTTACCGGAAGGACAATCATAAAAAGCTGAAGCAATAACACCAAGTGCTTCATGAGAGTCTTCCACCTCTATATAACAAACGTTCTCCTTCAGTATATCGGGTAACTTTTCGCAAACAACAGCCGTTGCACCGTTGTTCACTGCAACAGGAATATAGTCGTGTCCGTCAGATCTCGTTCCTTTTAATGCAACATAAAGATCTTCAGCACCAAGCTGTCTTGTGTCAAAACTGAGAAATCTGATCTCCCTGTCAATCCGTCCACTGAACCTTATAATCCTTACCTGGTTTAGTATTTCTTTTAAATTCTTCATAATTTGTCAGATATACTCATTTCCAATCTTATGCTCTGGCCTGGTCTTATTGTACTTCCCGGTGTAACAGATTGACCCCTGACCGTTCCTCTTCCACTTACCAATACGTTCATTCCTGTGCTTTCAAGAAGGTACACTGCATCTTTAAGTCCCATATCATTGACATTTGGAACCAGACCGGGTTGTACAGTTCTTTTTCCGATAATTACAGCTTCATCAGAACCTGTGGTATTCACCCACATACTTCCTTCAGCCATATCTGTATGCGGGATATTCAATTCTTTCAGCGTATTAACCAGTTCCGTGTAATAACCGCTTTTTGAATATGGCATTTGTGTTAACAGATCACTACCGGAGTTAAGCGGTTCATGCCAGTCAAGACTGGTGGCATACACTTTCCTGGCAATCTCCCTGAATGCAGGTCCGGCAACAAGGTTACCGTAGTAAACATCCCTTGATGGAGAATTAATTACCACAATACAGCTATATCTGGGATCATCAGCAGGAAAGTAGCCTACAAAAGAAGCCTGATAACTGATCCTGGATTTATCCCTGTAACCGGTATTTTTATCAGGGATCTGTGCAGTACCGGTTTTACCGGCAATTCTGAACTCAGGGTCCCTAAGATTCCTGGCTGTACCGTCTTCCACTACTCCGCAGAGCATCTCATGCACCTTGTCGCGTGTACGACGACTGCAAATCCTTGACTCAATAACCTCAGCATTAAATCTTTTTATCACATTACCCCTGTATCGGATTTCTTTTACAAACATGGGTTTCACCATAGTGCCACCGTTGGCAATGGCATTATAAAAAGTAAGCAATTGCAGCGGGGTAAGCCTGACTTCATAACCTATCGACATCATAGGTAAAGATATCCCCGACCATTTTGTGCTTCCGGGAGCATTTATCTCGGGTATGCCTTCTCCCTTAATTTCTATTCCAAGCTGCTGGTTTAACCTCAGCTTATACAGACCGTTAACAAATTCCTTTTCTTTACCTTTGTAATTCTTGTAAATAATCTTTGAAATCCCCACATTGGAGGAAGCTTCAAAAGCTCTTTTTACGGTAATTCGCCCCATTCCTTTATCCCCACTGTCTTCCAGTGTAATATCGTGATACCTGATTGATCCTCCGCCGACATCAATAGTGTCGGTGATATTCACATAACCGTCTTCAAAGGCAACGATTAATGAAGCTAACTTAAAGGTGGATCCCGGCTCAATGCTTTCACCGATAGCATAATTTCTTCCCTCCCAGTACTCCCCCCTGCTGTTCTTCTCAAGATTGGCTATAGCCTTTATCTCTCCCGTATTAACCTCCATAAGTACGGCACATCCATGGTGTGCATTGCGGGCTTTAAGTTGTTTAAGCAGTGCATTCTGTGCAACATCCTGAAGATTCAGATCAATAGTGGAAATGATATCTTTACCATCCTGAGGATCCATTTCATTTCCATCACTTACCGGAACTGATAACCTGTCAGCAATTCTCCTGTACATCTTTACTCCCGGATTCCCGCTGAGGACATCATTAAACGCCCCTTCAAGCCCAACAATATTACCCGCTTCACTAAGATTAGTACTTCCTATCGTCCGCGCCGCCAACGTTCCGTTAGGTCTTACTCTTTTATTCTTCTGGACAAAAATTGCGCCCCCCTTATACCGATGCATTCTCAATATCGGAAACTCCCTTGCTTTAATCATCTGCTCATAAGTAACATCACTCTTAACCAGAAAAAACTGCCTGCCTTCATGCCGGGCTCTTATCAGACTTTTTTTATAATCTAACGCACTCCTGTCCCTGAAAAGCCTGGAAAGACAATAGGACAGAGAATCGAGATTTGAATAAAAGACATCATCCGACAAGCCTTCAACAGTTAAATCAAGCCTTATTTCATAAGCAGGAAGAGAAAGAGCCAGTAATTTCCCGTCCGATGAATAAATATCACCCCTGTTAGCTTCAACTTCCATACGCTGTATCGGATATTTCTCCGATTTTACCGACCATTTTTCCTTTTCAAAAAACTGGAGATAAATTATACGTCCTGCTATAACCACACCTGTAATTACCATGAGCAGGTATATTACACCAAAACGCCATAATATTTCTTTTTTAACTGACATCCGGTTAATCTCCTATTTGATTTTTTTCGGGGGCTGAACTGATTCCTTTATATCAAGCCCTTTATGCCGCAACTCACGAACAACTTCAGTCTGCCTGCCTAATCTCATTAACTCTGACGAAGTATAAAGAGCTTCTGATCTGAGTTCTTTTAATTCATTTTTTAACCCGGCAATGTTCTTTCTTACTCTCTCAGCATGATACCTGTTGCTGATATAAATCAGCCCTATAAAGAACAGATAGAAAAAAAAAGGTATTTGCCTTACTACAAACTTCCGGGTTAAAAAAGTCCCGTCAACAAGCCCTTTTAAATTAAAACCGCTTTTTTGAGAAGTTTCATCCTTCTCTTCTATAAATTCAATATTTTCTTTATCTTCTGTCATTCAAATCATTTCTGCAATCCGTAATTTGGCACTTCGTGCCCTAATATTCCCGGAAATTTCATCATTACCAGGAATAATGGGATTCCTGGTAATGAGTTTAAATGGCACAACAGGATTCCCGAAAAAGTCTTTCTCTATTCCTCCCAGTAAATTTCCTGACCGGAAAAAATTCTTTACCAGCCGGTCTTCAAGAGAATGATAAGTTATTATCGCAATCCTTCCACCGGAAACCAGAACTTCAGGCACCTGGCAAAGAAAATCCTTTAACGCACCCAATTCATCGTTTACTTCTATCCTTAACGCCTGAAATATCCTTGAAAGAACACTGAAACGATTTTTGTCCGGCAGAAATGCATTTATTCCGGATATGAACTCATCACTTGTTTTAATCTTCTTTTCCTGTCTTAACCTGATAATCAAACTAGTAAGATAAGTTGCATTGGGAATTTCCCCATATTCTCTGAAAATACGATTTAACTTCTCAGCCGGATAATGATTGAGAATATCAGATGCAGTGAGGGAGGAATCCACATTCATCCGCATATCTAACTTAGTGTTTTTTAAGTATGTAAATCCCCTTTCCATACTGTCAATATGATGCGATGAAATTCCAAGGTCTGCCAGAATACCATCTGCTTTATCAATTGCATAATACCTTAAAAAGTTTCTTAAGAACCTGAAGTTGGCATGTATAAAAGTAAGCCTGGGATCATCCGGAATATTAGCCCCGGCATCAATATCCTGATCAAACGCAAGAAGCCTCCCTTTTTTCCCCAGTTTTTGCAAAATAGCTGACGAATGCCCTCCTCCTCCCAGGGTCACATCAATGTATGTACCCCCTGGCCTGATATTTAACCCAAACAGGCTCTCTTCCAGTAATACCGGTTTATGGTATGCCATCTTCTGACAAATGATCATTTGACCTGCCTAAGATCTTTTCGGCTAATTCAGCAAACTCATCATCTGCTTTTGCTGCCTTCTGATATAGTGTTTCAGACCAGATCTCTATCTTCCCAAAATGACCCGCCATTACTACATCGGAACCTATATCGGCGTATTCTGCCAATCGTCTGGGGATCAATATCCTGCCATTACTGTCTAAAACAACTTCAGCTGTCCCACTGTAAAACATCCTTAAAAACCTGTTGTGCTCACGATTAAATGAATTCGTTTTGCTCCTTATTATCTGGTTCTGACGTTCCCATTCCTTCATCGGATAAAGAATGAGGCATTTCTCAAATATGTCACGCTTTAACACGAAACCTTCATGTGCCATTTCCTTCATCTGTCTCCTGAAAGCAGAAGGAAAAGCTATCCTCCCCTTCGAATCAAGCTTACCACTATAATCACCGATAAAGGTTATCATTACCGTACATTTTTATTAAAATGTAAAATTAAAACAAAATTTCCCACATTTCACCACTTTTTCCCATTTTTTACCACTTTTGTTAATAACTTTTCCCGTAAACAGTGGAAATTCATAATAAATGGCTCTGAAACTCCTTAAAACAGGAGGAAACAGGATATGCTTATTTTGATTACTTTTGTATATTCAATAATAGTAACTATCTGGTAAAAGATGGAAGGAAAGAACCGTGATGACAGATTTAAACCGCTGGATATCAAACAAATATTCAACGAGAAAAATCCAAAAGCCGCAAAGTACATTCCAGGCTTTGTATATGCATATCTGAGAAAAATTCTTCACCTGGATTGGGTGAATTATTTCCTCAAGAAACACGGAAATAAGGAAGGAGTTGATTTCATTGAGGCAGTTATTGAAGAATTTAATACCACCATGGAAATCAGGGGAAAGGAAAATTTACCCGAACCAGGCAGGTATATATTTGCATCTAATCATCCTCTGGGAGGATTTGACGGGATGATGTTAATGTATATTCTGGGTAAAAGATATAAAAACATAAAAACACTGACGAATGATATTCTGTTAAATATAAAACAGCTTTCATGCCTGATGATTCCGGTTAACAAACATGGAGGGCAGTCAACTGCTGTTGCCAGACTAATTGAAGACGCCTTTATATCTGACGATCAGATACTTACATTTCCTGCCGGATTGGTGAGTCGGAGAAAAAAAGGAATTATCCGTGATCCTGAATGGAAGAAGAATTTCATCTCCAAAGCAGTCCGTTATAAAAGGAGTGTAGTTCCGATACATGTCAGCGGACGTTGTTCCGGCTTCTTTTACCGGTTAGCTAACCTTCGTACTTTTCTGGGTATCAAAGCCAATCTTGAGATGTTTTTTCTTCCTGATGAAACCTACAAACACCGTAATAAACACATCATAATTACCATAGGCAAACCGGTGCACTGGGAGATTTTTACAAAAAATCATTCTTACCATGAATGGGCACTGAAAATGCAAAACCATATTTATCAGCTGGCAGAATATGGAGAGACTATTAATATGATAGAAGAATAAAGATAAACAATTCAACCTGAAACAGATTTAATCCGGTTCAGAATTTAACTCTGAGGAAATCCGCGATTATATCTGTGCTTTATCAGCGATAAATATCGATTTGAATATACCTGAATAGTTACTTTTTTTTTATTTTTGAATTTTAATATACATCCCATATGGAAAATATAATCCCTGAAATCTCCCGGGATAAAATTGAAGCTGAGCTGACCCCGGAAAGATTTATCCGGAAAACAAACAATGCAGGAAATCTTCTGTACATAATTACGGCGGAGGATTCACCTGAAGTAATGCTTGAAATAGGCCGTTTGCGTGAAATCACCTTTCGTGAAGCCGGCGGAGGTACAGGCAAATCAGTTGACATTGATGAATTTGATACAGGCGAAGACGCATATAAGCAATTAATTGTCTGGGATCCGGCAGAAAAAGAAATTCTTGGCGGCTACCGTTTCCATGTATGTGATGAAAAAAACTGTTTTAGCGGGGGAAAAATAAGATTGGCCACAGCTAAACTTTTTCACTTTTCTGATAAGTTTGTCTCCAAATATCTGCCTCACACCATTGAATTGGGAAGATCTTTTGTACAGCCTAAATATCAGACGACCAACCGTATGACAAAGGCTCTCTATGCTCTCGATAATCTTTGGGATGGACTGGGGACCCTTGTAATTGATTATCCGGATAAAGAATACTTCTTTGGCAAGGTTACCATGTACAAGAATTACAACAAGAGGGCAAGGAATCTGATATTGTATTTCCTCCAAAAACATTTTCGTGATAATGAAGAACTTGTGACTCCATTCACCCCGTTACATCTTGAAATGGATGAAAAGGAGATGGAAGAAATTTTTACCGGTGAATCTTACATGGAGGATTATAAAATTCTTTCACAAAGTGTACGGGCTTTTGGAGAAAATATCCCACCCCTGATAAATGCCTACATGAATCTTTCTCCATCCCTGAAGACTTTTGGCACTGTCGATAATCCTTATTTCGGGCATGTGGAGGAAACGGCAATAATGATCACTATCAACGAGATGTATAAGAAGAAAGTTGAAAGACATATTTCCAGTTACAACCCTGACGAAAAACCTGACTTTTAATAGGCTCTTATATCTTTCCCTTCAATATAATTCAGAAAGGCATTGGTAACTATTTTATTTCCTCCCGGAGTAGGATAATCACCGGTAAAATACCAGTCGCCTGTATCATCCGGGCACGCTTTGTGAAGATTTTCTATAGTTTGATAAACGATCACCACTTCTGCATTTATTTCAGATCCCTTTAAGATTTCCGCAATCTTGCGACTTATTTCTTCATCAGTAAAGGGCTGGTAAATTTGTTTAACATAATTTACATACTCTTCCTTCGGCAATCCCAGCTGGCTGCGGCATTTTTTATAAACCTCATTTATAATGGAATCTTTTCCCCTGTCTTTTATCAATGCCATTGCTGCTTTAAAAGCAATGAAATCGCCAAGCTTAGCCATATCAATACCGTAACAATCAGGATAACGTATCTGCGGAGAAGAAGAAACTATAACGATCTTTTTCGGACCCAGCCTGTCAAGAATTTTTAATATGCTGTACTTTAGAGTAGTCCCGCGTACAATGGAGTCATCAATAATAACCAGATTATCAATTCCTCTGCGGATTGTTCCGTAAGTGATATCATACACATGTCCTACCAGATCATTTCTGCTTTTATCCTGTGTAATGAAAGTTCTCAGTTTCACATCCTTAATCGCAACTTTTTCCACACGGGGGCGTTCGGATAATATCTCCAGTAGTTTTTCCTCAGGTATATTTTCTTTGTCCTGTTTTATCGCGTCTAACTTCTTACTGATCATATAATCCTCAATTCCCTTTATCATTCCGTAAAAAGCTATTTCAGCCGTATTTGGAATAAATGAAAAAACTGTGTTACCAAGATCCGAATCGACGGTGTTGAGAATTTCGGGAATAAGTAATTCACCCAGCTTTTTCCGCTCATTGTAGATATCTTTATCACTCCCGCGGGAAAAATAAATTCTTTCAAAAGAACATGATTTTTTGGGCATTGGCTCAAGAACCTTGTCTACACGTATTTCTCCGGTTCTTTTAACTACAACTGTATATCCCGGAGGCACTTCGTGTATTGAATCTGAATGAACATTTAAAGCTGTTTGAATCACCGGCCTCTCGGAAGCAAATACTGCTATCTCCTCATCATGATAATAAAATGCCGGCCTTATGCCCCGGGGGTCACGCAGTATAAAAGCATCTCCATGTCCAAGGATGCCGGCAATAACATACCCTCCGTCCCATCTCTTACTCGCGTCTGTTAAAATACCGGCGATATTGATCTCTTTTGCGATTAACCCGGATATCGCCCTGTTGGAATAGCCCTTTGTTTTAAAAAGATCAAAAAGTCTCTGATTTTCACGATCGAGAAAGTGTCCTGTTTTTTCAAGAATGGTTACGGTGTCTGAAAAATCTTTTGGTGACTGTCCAAGGTCTATCAGAGTATTAAAAAGTTCATCAACATTGGTAAGATTAAAATTTCCGGCAATAACAAGGTTACGGGTTTTCCAGTTGTTCTGCCGCATTACCGGGTGAACATTGTCAATACTGTTATCACCGAAGGTCCCGTAGCGAAGGTGTCCAAGATAGACTTCAGCGGCAAATGGCAGGTTCTTTTTAACAAAATGAAAATCATTCAGTAAACCGGGATTTGCTTTTTCAAATTTTCTGAATTGCTTATAAATTTTTTCAAAAACAACATTAATAGCTGATTCATCTGTTGACCGTTGCCGGTGAAAATACTTCTCCCCAGGTGGCATATCGAATTTCAGGCTTACAACTCCGGCACCGTCCTGTCCTCTGTTTCTCTGCTTTTCCATTAACAGATACAACTTCTGTAATCCGTATCTCCATGTGCCGTATTTTGCCTGGTAATACTCAAGAGGTTTCATTAACCTCACCAGAGCAATCCCGCATTTGTGCCCTATCTCTTCACTCATGTAAACTGAAATTATTCCGCTATTTTTATATTCTGAACAACAATAAATGCATGGGGGAAATCTCTCCGAATAAGCTCCAGAATCTTTAATGCTTCAGACCTGGTGCGACAATCCCCCACATAAACTTTATAATTTGGATTATCATACTGAATGTAGGCTTCAATATTTTCATATGTTGAAATAAAACGGGCCCGGCTTTCAAATGCCCTTTCTTTTGCGTCAAATCCTGAATCGGAAAATATCCTCACCCTGAAACCATGAATACCGGAATTTTTATAATTATATAAAATATGTTGCTGAAAATTCTCTTCAATCCGCGAATCCATTATAAGGTTAATCTCTCCCTGGGATTTCCTGTGCTCCATCAACCGGTAGAGGAAATTGAAGTCCCGCAGCTCCTGACCACCGGCTGAAACAGAAAATAATAGTGCGATCAGAAAAAACAATAAACCTGAACCTGCTGTTCTCATATAAAAATTAAATTCTGAACTTCAAAAGTAATCAAATTTAATTTACGAAGGATAAATGTAAAAAAATATGTTACTTTGCAGCATGACCAAAGTGTTGAAAAATAAAAGGAATCCTGATGCCGTAACCGGTATTTTTATGCTTCTTGCCGGCTTTTCCATAATTGCTGCATTTCTCACAAAATTTGAATTTATTGGTATCATTACCAATTTTACAGAAGACTTCGAATACCTGGCAGACAGCAGAATGGTAATCAGAATTAATTCCATACTTTGGATCCTGTCAGCTATATTAACAACTTTCCTTTCAGCATCCTTATTTTCTTCAATGAAAATATACAAAAATCCATCGAAATATTATACAGGTTTTTTTTTCTTGCTTACTGCAATGATGTTCTTTATAGCCGGAATAAAAGGATGGGGATTGATCGAAACTCTTGTCTATCAGGAGACGAAAGTAATTAACCTGATTGAAAATGAATATATTAAGGCAAGCATCATCAGTCTTGAGAAAGAGAAAGATCTGTATATAAGGATATCAACTGTTTTAATTGGTTTTGTATTAATATCCCTGGGATTATTCAGTATGAAGACACGCAGGATTCCGCTTTTTTACGGTATTATTTTTTTAATTACCGGCTTGTCTTTGCCGGTGTTAGCACTGTTTATGCCAGGAAGCCCGTTTTACGATATAGCCGTCATAATAGCCCTTCTGATATTAATGTCTTTCAGTTTCCGCCTTTTTTTTCATGGATTTGTAAGAAAGAAAAAGATGTCCGGGAAAACATAAGGTATTATAAAAGTAACCTGCTGATTCCGGCACCCTACCTGTTCTCCATCGCTTCCATCAACTCATCTGTCAACTCAAGATTATGAAATACATTCTGTATATCTTCATCCTCCTCAAACTCTTCAATTATCCTCATTATTTTAAGAGCTTCGCCTACAGGCAGAACTTTTGTGTCGTTAGGTATCCTCTGTAATTCAGACACCTCAGATTGAATTCCCATTTCTTCCAGCTTCTTCTGAACGTTGCCAAAATCTTCAAGAGGGCATGTAATCACAAACATATCTTCTTCGATCTGAAAATCATCAATACCGGCATCAATCAATTCAAGCTGTAATTCATCAGGATCAAAATTTCCTTTTGCTACATTGAAAACCCCTTTTCTGTCAAATATATAACTCAGTGAGCCGTTAGTCCCCAGATTGCCCCCCCTTTTATTAAAAATGGAACGGATGTTTCCTACTGTCCTGTTATTGTTGTCGGAAAGGCATTCAATAAACACAGCAATGCCATTTGGCAGGTATCCCTCATAGGTGGTTTCCAGGAGAACAGCATCATCTTTTTCAGCTTTATTAATAGCCCGCAGGACATTTTCCTTAGGCATATTAACTCCCTTGGCATTATTAACAGCCAGCCGCAAGCGCGGATTTGTTTCAGGATCAGGGCCGCCTTCGCGCGCAGCGACGGTTAACTCCTTGGATATCCTGGAGAAGATCTTTGAACGCTTTGCGTCAACTGCCCCCTTCCTCCTTTTAATGGTTGACCATTTACTATGACCTGACATATTGTTTAAATTTTTTGTAAAGATAAGTGAATCAAATATTATGTATACATATATTCTGCCTGAAAATAATGAAGGATAATAAAATCTTTGTGGGTAAACATATTTTAACTTATGTGACAGCCCCCATTATTTTATACTTCCCTTTTATATTCAACATACATCATGTAACTTAGCAGAATATATTTCACGAAGTTATGCCTTCTGATAAAACCGAAATATCCTCTGTTGATATTGCTTCGCAAACACCTGATAAGCAGAGACTTTACATTGAAACTTACGGATGCCAGATGAATGTATCCGACAGTGAGGTTGTGGCCGCCATACTTCAACAGCAAAAATATTACCTTGTGAGGGAATCCTCAATGGCTGATGTCATACTAATCAATACCTGTTCTATCAGGGAAAATGCTGAACAAAAGATCCGGCACCGCCTTGCTGCTTTAAAAAAATATAAGAAAAACAGCAATGGCCCGGTAATCGGAATAATCGGGTGTATGGCCGAACGATTGAAAGAGAAGATCTTTGAAGAGGAACGCATTGTGGATCTTATTGCAGGCCCTGATTCCTATCGCGACCTTCCCCGCCTTATCCATGAAGCTGAGAGGGGTGAAAAAACAGCAAATACCATCCTTTCATTCGAGGAAACATACGCTGATATCTCCCCTGTACGACTGGATGAAAACGGTGTATGCGCTTTTATCTCCATAATGAGGGGGTGTAATAACCTGTGTGCTTATTGCGTTGTACCTTATACCAGGGGAAGAGAAAGGAGCCGTGACCCGCAGAGTATTTTACGGGAAGCTGAAGAAGTTTACAGTATTGGTTACCGGGAAATTACGTTGCTGGGACAAAATGTAAACTCATATTCCTGGATAGATGATAAGAATGATGTCGACATAGATTTCCCCGGATTGCTCGCACTATTGGCAGGGAAATTCCCTGATGTCAGGATCAGGTTTTCCACTTCACATCCGAAAGATATGTCGGAAAAGCTTATAAAAACCATCAGCTCATATCATAATATCTGCAAAGGCATTCATCTCCCTTTACAATCGGGAAGCACTGAGGTCCTTAACAGAATGAAAAGAAAATATACTGCTGATGAATATATGGACAGAATTAAGGCTATCAGAAAATATATCCCGGAAGCTGCTGTTTCAACTGATATTATAGCCGGCTTCTGCGGAGAAACTGAGGATGATCACCAGCAAACCCTTGATCTGATGAAAAAAGCTGAATTCGATTTTGCGTATATGTTCAAATACTCAGAGAGACCGGGGACCCTGGCAGCCAGAAAATATACCGATGATGTTCCGGATGATGTGAAAACAAAACGATTAAATGAAATTATTACACTTCAGAATATTTTATCACTGCATAGTAAAAAGAAAGATCCTGGCAAAATATTTGAGGTACTGGTAGAAGGCCCCTCAAAAAAATCCGGGGAAAATTATATGGGAAGAACCAGTCAGAATAAGGTGGTCGTTTTTCCGGCTGAAGATTCCAAACCAGGACAATACGTACATGTTAAAATTGAGAAATGTACATCTGCAACATTAATAGGCAGAATAGTAAAAAAATAAGACAACATAACCGTCTTTCTTACTGATTAACTCTGAATAACAACTGGCTTTCCCCAACATGTTGTTTATTGTTTGTTAAAAAATCTAACCTGAACTTATAACCCCTTGAAACCCCCATGCACTATCGCACACAACAAGGACATGAACAAACATGGGGGTTCCCCCGAAGTTTCGGGGCAGGCAATGCCCATTTGTCCATTGGGATATAAAACTTATTGATTTTTAATAACATAATTAATATTTACTGATGAAATCCCTTAATAATATTATACTGATGATTGTTATATTAATAACAGTAACTTTTTTGTCATTTATAACAATCCCTTTACTTCAGAGCAATATACTGCGGAGTATTGTTTTTAAGCTGGAAACATACACTAACTGGTATCCTCAGCAAAAGGTTTATCTGCATTTCGATAAGGAAAAATATACTGTGGATGAAAAAGTATGGTTTAAAGCTTCTCTGGTGGATGCGCATACTCATAAACCTGATCATTCATCTGTCAATCTTTATGTTGAACTGATTAATCCGCTCGGGTATGTTGTTCAGACAAAGCTTGTAAGAATGGAAAATGGTTATGGCCATGGCGACTTTTCTTTCCGGGATACTGTGCCTGACGGGATCTATAAAATAAGGGCTTTTACAAACTATATGCAAAATTTCGGAGCAAACTTCTTCTTTACAAAAGATATATATATATCAAATCCTTTCTTTACTTCTTATGCAACTCGTGAAGGAGTTAAAACAGTGAAAAGATCTTATAAGAAAAATATTAAAAAACAATCCCGTTATGATGTAAGTTTTCTACCTGAAGGGGGATATTTGCTGAGTAATGTTCCTAACAGGGTTGCTTTCAAGGCAATTAATGAACTGGGAACCGGTATAGAAATTGAGGGTGTTCTGAAAGATGAAAAAAATAACATTATTCTTAATTTTTCTGACAGCCATAAGGGTATGGGGTGTTTTGAGTTCATTCCTGAAACTGGAAATAAATACACTGCGGTTGTCAGTGCGGAGGGTATGAAAGAAACGTCTTTCCCTTTACCCAAACTCCTGGACATGGGAATTAACCTGCGAGTCGAAAAGCTGAAGGAAAACCTGAAGGTTAGTATTGTTACCAACATCACCCGGGGAAACTATCCGCCCAACACAACCTACTTTCTTGTGGGCCATACAAGAGGGAAGCCTGTTTATACTGCGGAAACAGACCTGACCGACACAACCTCCCATACCATATATATACCCTTAAAAACACTGCCGTCAGGTATTTTGCATCTCACATTATTTAATTATAAACCTGCCGCAGTTAGTGAAAGGCTGGTATTTGTCAACAACCAGGATCACTTAAGAATCAATATATTACCAGATAAGTCGCTGGCCGGAAAACGTGAAAAGATCAATCTGGCTCTCCATGTAAAGGATGCTTCAGGATTACCGGTCGAATCAGAATTTTCACTCTCAGTAGCTGAATCAAAGACTGCCGTTACTTCCGGTAATCTGCTCAGTTATTTATTGCTAACATCAGATCTGAAAGGATATATTGAAGATCCTGATTATTACTTTACAGAGCATACTTTGCAAAAGGAACATCATCTTGATCTTCTTATGCTGAGCCAGGGCTGGCGAAGATTTGACTGGAATGTGGTTATCCTGAATGAAAAAATCCCTTTGCGTTATCATAAGGAAAAAGGTATAGAGATCACCGGCCGGATCACACGTGAATTCTTCAATATCCCGTTAAGAGATATCCCGGTGACTTTAACCATTATGGATCAGTATAATGATGTATTTACAACACGTTCCGATCTGAAGGGAAGATATAGTTATACTGACCTTTATTATGAAGATACTGTAAGTGTTCGAATTGAAGCCCGCAGGGAGAGCGGAAGAAAAAATCTCGTGATTATTGTTGATGGAAGAGAGCAGGAGCAGGTAAAGGATATGATCTACAGAACTGATCAATATCTGAAAAAACCAGGGCCCATGGGTAAATATGCAGTTATAGAAGAACCTGAAGATGAAGACCCCTTCAAAGAACTTAATACCAGGATCAACCGGATTCACTCTGAACCAAAAGATGTTATTATTATTGATGAAAGAATGTCATCCTATCAGAATGTAGCACAAATACTACAGGGTAGGATTCCCGGTGTAAATGTTACAGGGAACAAAGTGGTGATAAGGGGAGTAAATACACTTTACGGATCAACTGATCCCCTTTTTCTTGTGGACGGCATCCCTGTTGATGGCCCTTATGCCCTCTCAATGAATCCTGTTGACATCGAGAGAATAGAAGTCCTTAAAGGACCTGATGCCGCAATATATGGAGTGAGGGGGGCGAACGGAGTCATCGCCATATATACCAAACGTGGAAAATTCATGATCAAAGGACAACTGGACTTTAAAATGCTTGGGTATGCCATACCCTCTGAGTTCTACTCCCCAAAATATACATCCCCGTCATTTGACCCTTTTGAAGATGATCGCAGAACACTATTGTGGGTACCCTCACTGAATACCGATTCAGAAGGGAAAGCTGAAATCAGTTTCTTTTCCTCAGATATACCCTCAAAATATGTTATAACCGCAGAAGGAATAAGTCAATCCGGTGAAGCCGGATCAGGATTGTTACAAATCGAAGTCAGGTAACATGAACTAATCCTTACTTTATTATTATTTAACGTACTATTGTCACATAAGTCATTATTTATATCGATTGTAAAACTTATATTTGCATATTATAATTTATTAAAATCAATACAACATGAAGAGATCTCTGATATTTTTTGCAGCATGGTTACTTTCTGCAAATATTATTCTCAGGGCAGATGAGGGGATGTGGATACTCACATTACTCGACGAACTTAATATGGGAAAAATGACGGAGATGGGTCTTGAACTCTCCGCTGATGAAATCTACAGTCTGAATAACTCCAGTCTTAAGGATGCTATCGGGGCTTTGGACTATGGATCCTGTACCGGCTCCCTTATTTCACCATACGGGCTTATTCTCACAAACCATCATTGTGCATACGGAGAGATACAGTATCACAGTTCACTGGAACATGATTACCTTAGTAACGGTTTTTGGGCAATGACCAACACGGAAGAACTGCCAAACCAGGGAAAAACTGTTTCCTTTATTATACGCATCGAAGATGTTACCGAAGAGGTTATGAGTAACATTGACTCCAGACAGAATGAAATTTTTCTTCATTCACAACTTGAAAAGGTTACAAAGCCCATGATTGAAAGAGCAACGGAAGGAACACACTACGAAGCATCTGTTAAATCTTACTATAATGGAAATAAATATTACCTTATAGTAATGGAAACATTCCTGGATGTGCGGCTGGTTGGTGCTCCCCCTGAATTTATCGGGAAATTCGGTGCTGACACAGATAACTGGATGTGGCCAAGACATACAGGAGATTTTACTCTATTACGCGTATATACCGGACCCGATGGTAAGCCGGCAGAATACTCACCTGACAATATCCCGCTGAAATCAAAACATTATCTTCCCGTATCTCTTAAAGGTTACGAAAAAAATGATTTTGCCATGGTGCTGGGTTTTCCCGGCTCAACCGACCGGTATATGACCTCTTTTGAAGTTAACGAATTATTGGAGATTGAACACCCCAACAGGATTGAAATAAGAGGCAAAAGGCAGGAGATACTCCTTTCCGATATGCAGACAGATGATAAAATCAGGATACAATATGCTTCCAAATACAGTAGCTCAAGTAATTACTGGAAATATTCCATAGGGCAAACCCAGGGACTCAGAAGACTAAACATTGTTGAAAGGAAGAAAGAACTGGAAGAACAATTTACCCGGTGGGTCAATGAAAATCCTGAAAGAATTGATAAATACGGAAATGCTCTTAGTCTGATCGAAGATGGCGTAACAAAACGTAAAAACTACACCCATGCAAGTCAATATATCATGGAAACTATGTACCTGGGAATGGAAACCCTGGCTATGGCGTTTCGCCTCCGGGACCTTCAGCTTGCCTTATTTGAAAAGCCACAGGATAAAGATAAAATCACAGGAATGGCTGAAGAACTGGCCGATGATTTGAACGACTTTTATAAAGATTATAACGCTTCCACCGATAAAAAAGTAACGGTTGAAATGCTGCGGCTCGTTAAAGATAATATAAGTCAGGAACTGCAGCCGGATATTTTTCAGGATATACAAAAATCTCATCATGGAGATCTGCAGAAATATACCGACTGGTATTTCAAAAAGTCTATTTTCCCATACAAAGATAAAGTTGAAGATTTTCTTAAAAAACCATCACACAAGGTACTTCAGAAAGACCCGGCCTTTCAGGCCGCACTCTCAATGTATAACGCATATTTTACCTATTATACCCTTGGGATGGAGTTTGACACACAGGTAGAAGAAGGCAGAAGACTATGGATGGAGGGTATTATGGAAATGATGCCTGAGAAAACATTCTATCCTGACGCTAACTCAACCATCAGGCTTACTTATGGAAAAGTAAGTGACTATCGGGCACGTGACGCCATCTATTATTCACACAAAACCACATTAACCGGTGTCATGGAAAAAGAAAATCCCGATAGCCGTGAATTTTTTGTTTCCGATAATCTTAAGAAACTATACAACACCAGAAACTACGGTCCTTATGGGGAAGATAATGTTATGTATGTTTGTTTCACCACCGACAACGATATAACAGGCGGCAACTCAGGAAGCCCCGTTATGAACGGAAAAGGAGAACTTATCGGACTGGCTTTTGACGGGAACTGGGAAGGTATGAGTGGTGATATCGCTTATGAAGAAAACCTGCAGAAATGTATTAACGTGGATATCAGATATGTCCTTTTTGTTATCGATAAATATGCCGGAGCAAAACCACTTGTCGATGAAATGAAATTATTATTTTAAATCCGCAACTGCTTTAATGTGATACCCATACAGGAAAAAATTTGTGCTCACGGTTAATTTACCAGGTTCGTTCCGGGGATTTTTCTCATCCACGATGGTTGATTTCTTTAATTTATGGCATATTTATCACACCTGTTAACCTGAATCCTTTACCATGAACATTGATAATCTGTACTGACCTGTCTTCTTTCAGATATTTTCTAAGCTTGGTAATATATACATCCATGCTCCGGGCATTAAAATAATTATCATCATACCATATTGCCTTTAATGCATAATTCCGGTCGAGCACTCTGTTTGCATTCAGACATAACAGCTTGAGGAGATCTGTTTCTTTTGTGGTAAGATTCTGGACCTCATTATCAAGGGAAAGTGTTTGCTTTTGAGGATTAAACAGGTACCTGCCTATATGATAAATGATATCAGCATCACTACTGGTTTTTGTCCTCCGCAGAATAGCCTCAATTCTGAAAATCAGCTCTTCCATGTTAAAGGGTTTTGTAATATAATCATCTGCTCCTACAGAAAAGCCTTCCAAAACATCCTCTTTCATGGATTTTGCTGTGAGAAAAATTATTGGCACATCAGGATTCATTGTCCTGATATCAGTTGCAAGAGTAATGCCATCTTTCACCGGCATCATGATATCCAGTACACAAATATCATAAGCGGCTCTTCTAAACAACCGGAAGGCTTTCTCCCCGTCAACGGCCCAGTCAACTTCATAATTTTTTATCTGCAGATATTCACGTAACAACGATCCAAGATTATCGTCATCTTCAGCCAGTAAAATCTTTACTTTAGGTTTTGTGATCATTTTCTTAATTTTCAGTAAAAAGAGGAACAGATACCTCAAAGCGGGACCCCTTGTATAATTCACTTTTTAACCTGATAAACCCGTTATGTATCTCAGCAATCTTCTTAACATAACTCAACCCAAGACCAAATCCTTTTACATTATGAACATTTCCGGTAGATACCCTGTAGAATTTCTCAAAGATACGCTTCTGATCTTCCCTGCTTATGCCAATACCCTTGTCTTCTACAATAATTACAATATAATTATTATCATTCCTGGTTCCTACGGTAATGTGAGGCGCTTCCCTGCAATATTTCATTGCATTATCCAGCAAGTTTGAGATCAGATTTGTAAAATGCAGTTCATCAACCCTGACAATGGATCTCTCAGCATTTAATTCGCAATTAAGAGTCCCTCCTGTGCCTCTTAACTGTATCTCAAAGTTACTGCAAACTGATGTGATAAGTTCATGAATATCTAATCTTTTTTCCTTTAGTTTTATTTTACCCTTATCAAAAATTGCCATCTGCAATACTTTCTCCACCTGGTATCCCAGTCTTTTACTTTCCGTGTCAATTATACGTGAAATATTGGAAATGTTTTTATGCTCAACAGGAATAGAATTATCATTTAGCATCTGCGAGGCAAGGGATATGGTTGAAATGGGAGTCTTTAACTCGTGAGTCATATTATTGACAAAATCTGTTTTAATCTCGGAAAGCTTCTTCTGCCGGAAAATAATTAACAGGGTGAAAATAAAAAGAGCGATAATGATCAATGTTAAAGCAACAGAAGAACTGCCAATAAATCCCACTGAACGTAGTAAATAATTTTTTTGCCCCGGAAAATACAGCAGCAGGTAATTTGGAAGAGTAAAAATATCTTCCGGGAAAAGCCTGGCTGAAAATATCTCAATATCTTGCCCCGGACTATACCCCTGGGTATGATATGCTATTTCGTCGCTTTCTCTTACGATAGCAAATTCAAAATTGAGATGTATCTCCCGTTGTTTTAACTCGCTTTTCAGCTTTTTATTAAGGGCTTCAACATCAACTCTGCTCTCAATGGGAATATGAGGACTCATCATTCTTGACAGGATTTCATTAAAAAATCCATGCCTTGAATAAAGCTGTCTTTTCAATGCTTCAATAATATTCCTGTCATCCTTGTTTAACTCATTAATGTGAATTGCTTCCCTTGAACCGGCAGAATCGTTATGATAAATAATAACTGAATCGTTTCTAAGGTAGGTAGTATAACCGTCGCGGGATGATTCATTATAAAGAAAGATCTCTCCGTCGGCAATATGATTATCGTTGCTATCAGGGTTTAATAATGCAGATGCGTCAAGGCTTAAATCAAAACCCTGCCCGGCCTTCATCCCGGGCCAGAAAAAAGGATTTAGTTCATCTACAATTCTGGATGCTATTTCCTTTCTCTCCATCTCCTTTATAATATCGCTTAAAGCATTGCTCACCATCTGGTTAAACTGCTGCTCCTTAATATTCATTGCGCTTGTAATCCAGTATATCTGTACCAGTATGAGTCCTGTCATTACAATCCCCATAGCCAGACCAAGAAACCATAAAAGCTTTTTGCTCATAGTAAAACAAAGATAGGTTATCAAATATCTTAATTATACTCTTTTAACAAAGTTTAACATTCAAGGTTGGAGACAGATGAGAATTGTATGTTTAGTTAATAAAAATTAATTAGCTTGCAGAATAATTAATATTTAAGATCCTGCCTTTATTCCGAAATGATTGAAAATTATTACAGGATATTGCATCTTTCCCCCGGATCGGATGAAGAAACTATTAAAAAAGCTTACCGGCAATTGGCTTTGAAGTTACATCCGGATGTGAATGATGATCCGGATGCCAAGCAAAAATTTCAGGAATTATGTGAAGCATACGAAATACTTCTGACACACCTGAAGCAAATAAGGCTGTTTGATATTACTGCTGTCAGTGAGCCAAAAGAAGATTCATATTCATGGGAAGAAGTAATTAGAGAAGCACAGGAAAAAGCAAGGAAAAGAGCAAAGATCAGGTATGAAAAACTTAAAGCAGAACAGGAATTATTTGAAAAGTCTGAATGGAAAGATATAATAATAATATTAAAATATGCCGGAAGTGTCCTTGGATTTTTACTTGGACTATGGCTTGTTTCCTGGCCAGTTTATTATTTGTTAACATCAGGTTATAACAGTTTTTTCGCCTTACTTCTGTTTTGGGTCGCAGGCGCACTTCTTCTGAATAACATACTGAGAAACCCGAGAAAATGGTTTATTCATGGTAAACCTGATATTAAACTTTCGAAGATTCTTGACTATTTTAATTTTGGTGAATTTGCTGAAGTTAATACAGACTGTGCGTATTGTAAAGGGCACAAAGGCAGGGGCAGACCTTTCAGGTTTACAATGCTCAGGGTACGGGGCATTCAAATGAAAAACGAAGGGGTCGGCCAGCATTATGCTCACTATAGCCGGGTATATAAAGACCTTTTTGTGCCACGAAGCAAAAAAGCATTTATAGTACATTTCATTATTTCCATCCTGAAAATAGTAACCCTGGTTACAGGATTTCTGTTTATCCCTTTTCCTTCATATATCTGGAGATTCCTGATTGCCTGTTTTGCAGCTTCCTTCCTCTCAGGAGTTATTCTGCTTACAACAGCCACGCGGTCGAAAGTATCTTTCCTTCTGACACCATTCAATATCCTGAAGTTAATAATCTGGATCCTTGTTTTACTTACACAGACCTATGTATATCCGGGATTTATTTTAGACAATACCAGTCATATCATTGTACTCATCATTGTAATGGTATTGTTTCTGGACATGTTCATGGATTTAATACTGAGATTCATGCCTTTTTATAACCGTATCTATCACCCAATACCCCGTCAGTTACCCGGAATAGATTATTTATTCAGGAACGGATACCGGACATACCTGGATGTACCAGTATGGTCAACATTATATCCCTTCTTAAGATGGTTGTTTTAATGCAGAATCAGAAATTCCCTGTTTTTAAGACCGGATGGATCAATTTGAAAAACTCCCCTGACACCATCTGTTTTCTTAAGTTTATCAATGAGCAGGGAGATGTTTTCCGTCCCCGACTCATCGTAAATGATCAACAGGTAATCAATATTTTTTAGTTCTTCAGGAAAAGAAAGATTCTCATGCTTATTGGCAAGCACCTTATAGCTGACATAAGTGCAATCACTAGTATAGGAAAATAATGGTAACTGCAGGTTCTTTTGGTTCTTTTTATCATAAAAAGTATAATCTTCCTTCCTGTCGAGTTGCCATTTTAATGTATTATTAATATTCCAGATCAGTTTATAATCTTTCTCATCTGAAATTATACCAAGAACCTTAAAATTATACTCTGGTGAATAATTTAGTTTATGTGCTTTTTTAGCCATTTCTTTCGGCTGATCATGTAAAATTAACTTTTGGAAATTTGTTCAAGTGCAACTTTTGCCGCTTTTTGTTCAGCTTCTTTTTTTGAATATCCTGTTCCTCTTCCTGCAATTTCATTCGTTATACGAATAGTGGTAATAAATTGAGGGATATGACTGTCTCCTTTAATTTCTTCCTGTGATTCGAATATTATTTCACACTTATTTTTCTGTGCCCACTCAATAAGTTGACTTTTATAGTCAAAATCAGATTTTAATAAGCGGTCAAGGTCAACATTTTTCTTTAAAATATCTTCAATAAATAAACAGGTTTTTTTGAATCCTTTATCCAGGTATATGGCGCCAATAAGTGCTTCCAGGGCGTTACCATATAAATATTTTGATAAATTTCCGGGATGCGTGTGTGAAACTATCAGTTTATGAATACCAAGTCGATAGGCAAGAAGGTTAAGGTGTTTTCTTTTCACCATTTTTGATCTCATCTTGGTAAGAGAACCTTCATTGTGTTTTGGATAGTGTCTGAAGAGATAATCAGCCACAACTGCGTCAAGAATAGCATCGCCGAGATATTCAAGACGTTCATTATTAATTACCTCTCCTTTGGATAATAGGATTGATGCAGATTTATGTGTGAAAGCCATTTCATATAGTCTGATATTTGATGGAGTAAATCCAAGAATATCAATCAATTGAAATAGAAACTTTTTCTTTCCATAAAACGGAAAAAAAAGAAAACGGGCTGGAGTAAAAGGCAATGCAGGATCAGTTAAACTTTTTGAAAATTATTGATGTATTATGCCCTCCGAAGCCAAATGTATTACTGAGAGAAGCATTGACAACCCTATGCTGAGCCTTATTGGGAGTAAGATTTAACCTTGCATCTATTTGCGGATCTGTATTGGTAAGGTTAATAGTTGGCGGCACAACATCATTAGTCAATGCAAGTATAGCAGCAATAGCTTCAATAGCTCCGGCGGCACCTAAAAGATGCCCTGTCATGGATTTGGTAGCGCTTATGTTAAGTTTAAATGCATGTTCACCAAAAACATCTATAATTGCAACAGCTTCAGAAATATCGCCCAGTGGAGTTGCTGTACCATGAACATTGATATAATCAATTTCTTCCGGTTTCATACCTGCATCCTCAAGAGCCCGTTGCATAACGAGTCTTGCCCCAAGTCCTTCAGGATGTGGTGCGGTTAAATGGTAAGCATCAGCTGATAAACCTCCTCCTGCTAATTCAGCGTAGATTTTGGCTCCTCTTTTAGTTGCATGTTCATATTCCTCAATTATCAATGCGCCTGCTCCCTCTCCCATAACAAAGCCGTCGCGGGACACATCGAAAGGCCTGGATGCAGTGCTGTAATTTGCATTATTTGTAGAAATAGCCTGCATACTGTTAAAGCCCCCCATTCCCGGTTCATTAATGGCAGCCTCAGACCCTCCGGCTATAAAGGCAACCGCCTTACCAAGCCTTATCAGGTTAAAGGCGTCTATCAGTGCATTAGTTGATGAAGCACAAGCAGATACCACTCCATAATTCGGCCCCCTAAGGCCGTATTTTATGGAAATGTGACCTGCAGCGATATCAGATATCATCTTAGGAATAAAAAAGGGGCTATACCGGGGAGTTCCGTCTCCCTGATAATAACCCCTCATTTCTTCCATAAATGTTTGAATTCCACCAATACCCGAAGCCCAGATAACACCAATGTTATCAGTATCGGCATCTTCAAGATTCATTTCACAGTCCCTTATTGCCTCATCCACAGCAATAAGTGCATATTGGGCATAAGGATCGAGCTTCCTGAGCTCCTTCCTGTCAAAATAAACGGTGGGATCAAAATCCTTCAGCTCGCCGGCAAATTTTGTTTTATACTTTTCAGTATCAAACCGGGTAATAAGGGCTATACCACTAACTCCGGCAACCAGATTGTTCCAGTAATCATTAACATTGTTGCCTAAAGGAGTCAGTGCGCCAAGACCTGTTACTACTACCCGCTTTAATTCCATGAATAAAATCTTACAAACAAAATTTATTTTACGTGCTCTTCTACATACTTGATAGCCTCACCAACTGTACTGATATTCTCAGCCTGGTCGTCAGGAATTCCAATGTTGAATTCTTTTTCAAATTCCATAATCAGTTCTACAGTGTCAAGGGAATCGGCCCCGAGATCATTGGTAAAACTCGCTTCCGGAGTAACTTCATTTTCATCAACACCCAGTTTGTCAACGATGATAGCTTTCACTCTTGATGCAATATCAGACATAGCTGTAATTTTTAATTAATAATAAGGTTATTTTTTTGACTGTGCAAAGAAATGCAAAATCAGTTTAAAAACAAACAAAATTAATATCAAATTATATTAATTATTTGCTTTTTTTGTAGAAAAATTAAAAATCAGCATTTTCCCGTATATTCAAAGTCGAAATTTTAATTCATTTTAATTACCCTATAACTTAATGAAAAAGAAAAATATAGCCATCTTTGCATCCGGATCAGGAACAAATGCAGAGAGTATCGTTCGATATTTCAATAATTCACAACTGGCTCATGTCAGCCTTATTTTGTCAAATAATTCCAATGCATATGTCCTAAAAAGAGCAGAGATGCTTAATGTTAAAACCTGCCTTTTTGACCGTGAGCAATTTTATAATTCAGAAAAAGTACTCCGGATATTACTGGACAATGATATCGACCTGATTGTTCTGGCTGGTTTTCTCTGGCTCATTCCTTCTGAACTTATTAAGGCTTACCCCGACAGGATCATAAATATCCATCCCGCTCTTCTTCCAAAATACGGGGGAAAAGGAATGTACGGAATAAATGTTCATAAAGCAGTAATCGAATCCGGTGATAAAGAATCAGGTATTACTGTGCATTATGTTAATGAAAAATACGATGAAGGGAATATTATCTTTCAGGCACGCTGCCCTGTTTCCGCCGGTGATACTCCTGAATCCCTGGCAGAAAAAGTCCACGAGCTTGAATATGAGCATTATCCGAAGGTGATTGAGGAGGTTGTCAGGGGACAAGGGACGAGTGACGGGTGACGGGAGACAAGTGATTAAAGCAGGGGACACAGAGGGACACAGAGGACACAGAGGGACACAGAGGGGGACGGGTGACGGGTGATTAAATCAAAGTATGGTATGTAGGGGCTATGTCTTCACCCTCTTGCGGGATTACGGAAAAAATGACGAAATGATAATGAAATGAGAATCCGCGAGACAGCCCTCCATATTCTCCCACCTGATCCCGTGATAGCGTGATCCCTCTTCCCGTCACCCGTCACTTGTCACTTGTCTAAACATCTTAATAACCTCCTTCTTTTTCAACTCAAACCTTTCCCTGTTCTCCTCCATCACAGGCTCTACCGGAGGCGCTTCCACTTTCAGGGGATTTACAGGATGCCCGTTCCTGTAAAACCTGAAATCCAGGTGAGAACCCGTACTGAGACCGGTACTGCCAACATATCCGATAATATCTCCCTGTTTAACATATGCCCCGGTTTTTATTCCGGGTCCAAAGCGACTCAGATGCAAATAGGCTGTCGAATACGTACTGTTATGCCTTATCCTTACCATATTTCCGGCTGCACCTTCATACCCGGCTTTTGTCACAACGCCATCCCCGACTGTTACTACCGGAGTACCTGCAGGAGCGGAATAGTCAACTCCATGATGAGGCCGGTGTATCCTTAATATGGGATGTAACCTCGAATGTGAATACTTCGAACTTATTCTCGAATATCGCAATGGTGCTTTTAAAAAAGCCTTTCTCAGGCTATTTCCCACATCATCAAAAAAATCTATTCTGCCATCCTGCTCAAAAGGTATGGCCAGAAAATCCCTGCCTGCATGCCTGAAAAAGGCTCCATAAATTCTGCCAATGCCAAAAGGCATGTTCTCAACAAAATATTCATCATACACAATGCTGAAACTATCTTCCCTCTGAAGCCAGAAAAAATCTATTGTCCATGCAAAAATCTCTGAAAGCTCAAAAGCAGCGGCAGGATTAGCTCCTCCGGAAATAAATGCATTCCATAATGAGGTTTCAATTTTACCGGTAAAAGCCTGCCGTACTGTATCAATATCTTTAAATCCATTCCAGACAGCTATAGTGTCTGCGAAACTAAACACCAGATATTCAACAGGATCTTTCTCATAAATAAAGTACGCAGGACTGTCAACACTGTCTGATTGATGCAATACAGTAAAATTATTTCCGGTTCTGAACCGCCGGACATCAAAAATTCCTGCAGCCAGATTTACCGATTTATTGACAACTTCATTTGGTACCCCCAAAGCACCTAACAGCCCTGCTAAAGTTTGATTCCGCTTTACTTTATCTTTTTCAATGCGAAATGAATCTGAAGGAATCTCATAAATATAATTGATAACTACTTCTTCTCTATACTCTTCTTCGGGCAAGAATTCCACTGGCTGATTATCAGGAAGAAAATAATTATAAAAAATCACCGCTGCCAGGGAAATAACAGAGAAAAATACAGGAATGGATCTTGAAATATTTAATCTCATTATTCTATCATACTAAATGGCTTCAGATATCCTATCAGGCAACATTTTGTCTGAGGCTGTGTCATAAGTGTCTTTAACCGCCGAGTAGGCAAAGGGGAGTTTCACCCCTAAGCCTCTCACAGAACCGTACGTGACAGTCTCCCGTCATACGGCTCGTGTTATTCTTGCTATACTTAACAGTACCCAGT
>Ga0068711_1000221_pt1 | contig 63798 bp, 65 predicted proteins | sample MTBAKMMethaMetaG_FD_62224 | JGI IMG/M metagenome (GOLD analysis project Ga0068711, IMG submission 62224) | Enrichment culture microbial communities from Arthur Kill intertidal strait, New Jersey, USA, that are MTBE-degrading - MTBE-AKM (Arthur... | ecosystem: Environmental > Aquatic > Marine >...
AATTTTTCAGGCTCTCCCGTGCGTTCGCCGGGCGGAGCGGCCTCGTCCCCCCGGAGGTGGCGGAGGTGCTGGCCGCCTGCGACGCCGCGGGGGTCAGGGCGAGCATGACAATGCTCGGCAAAGGGGCGTTTGCCGTCGGCGACGGTGCGGCCGAGGTCTTCGCCCGGTTCGCCCCGCCGATCCCCCTGCACATCGCCCGCGAAGGCTTCAGGCTGCTGGAGGTGCGGGCGTGATCCCCGAGGACCACCCCCGCTATGCCGCCCTTGTGGTGCGGGAACGCCTGGCCGATGCGATGCGGGCCGGGATCGTGGCGCCCGAGGGGCTGATCGCCCAGGGCCGCGGCGAGGCCTTCGACTACCTGCTCGGCGAGAGGACGACAAAGAGCGCCGCCCGGGCCGAACAGGACGCCGCCGCGATGCTGCTCGCCGCAAAACACCCGGTGATCTCGGTGAACGGGAACACCGCCGCACTCTGCGCCCACCAGCTCGCCGACCTGCAGGAAGCGAGCGGAGCCCTGGTTGAGGTGAACCTCTTCCACCGGACCGAGGAGCGGATGCAAAAGATCACGGCTCTCCTGGAGAAGCACGGCGTGGACGTCCTCGCCGGCGTCCCGGAACGGCTGATCCCCCTCTCCCACGCCCGCGCCCTCTGCCTCCCCGGCGGGATCGGCGCCGCCGACCTGGTGCTGGTGCCCCTCGAAGACGGGGACAGGTGTGCCGCCCTGCGGCAGATGGGAAAGGCGGTGATCGCCGTCGACTTAAATCCTCTCTCCCGCACGGCGCAGACGGCGACCCTGCCGGTGATCGACGAGGTGCGGCGTGCGGTGCCGGCGATCGCCGCGTCCTGCCGGACGATGACGCCCGCAGAGGCGCGGGAACGCGCGGCGGCGGTGGACGGGAAGAGATACCTGAAAGAAGCGCTCGCCGAGATCGCCGCACGGCTGGAGGAGGCCGGACATGCTCTGGAGTGAAAAATACCGGCCGTCCACCCTCGACGGCATTCTCGGTCAGGACGAGGCGGTGCGGACGCTGGCCTCCTTTGCCGAGAGTGGAAACGTCCCGCACCTCCTGATCGTCGGGCCTGCCGGGACCGGCAAGAGCATCGCCGTAGAGGCGCTCGCCAGGGGGCTGTACGGGGCGAACTGGCAGGAGAACACCACCATCTTCCCTGCGGCCGACCTCTTCGAGCAGGGGAAAAAATATCTCGAATCGGACGAGCGGTTCGGGCACATCTACAAAAAAGACGAGAGTTTCCTGACGAACTTCAAGTACCTGGTGAAGTGGTACGCCGCCATCAGGCCCCTCGACGCCGCCTTCAAGCTGATGGTCTTCGAGGGGGCGTCGGCGATCAGCCGCGAGGCCCAGCAGGGACTCCGACGGATCATGGAGCGCTACTCGGGAACCTGCCGGTTCGTCTTCCTCACCACCAACGGCAGCGCCATCATCCCGGCGATCGCATCGCGCTGCCTCCCGCTCACCTTCGTCCCGGTGGACGACGCCCTGATCAGGGAGCGGCTCGCCTGGATCCTGGAGAAGGAGGGGGCGGCGGCCGGACGGGTCTCCGGGGACGACCTCGACCTGATCATCCCGGCGGCCGGCGGCGACCTGCGGCGGGCGACGATCCTGCTCCAGCTCTTCGCGGACTCCGGAGGATCGGTCGACCTCGCCGACACCACCTCGTCCGAGACCGAGACCGTCGCCGCCTCGGCCTTTGAGGCACTGATGAGCGGCAACCCGCCGGCGGCTCGCCAGCGGGCCGAGTCCCTGCTCATCGACTACGGGCTCACCGGACCTGAAGTGATCAAGGAACTCGCAAAGGCGGCCGAACGGGAGTACAACGATCCCAGGATCGCCGTCGCCCTCGCCGACGCCGATCTGGTGATCAGGCGGGGCGGCAACGAATTTATTCAGATCAACGCCCTGCTGGCACGGATCAGCCGGGAGGTGTTTTCATGAGGCGAGACCTCGAAAAGATACGCCAGCACTACGATCATGTGGCCGGGGTCTACGACTCCCGGTACGGCGGGAGCGTGGGGAGCCGTTATCACGGCCATATCAGGGAACATGTCATGCAGTGCCTGCCGAAGGGGGGCGACCTGCTCGACCTCGGCTGCGGCACCGGGCTGTTTATGGCCCACTACCTCTCCTGCGGCGGGACGGCGGTGGGGCTGGACCTCTCGTATGAGATGGTGCATGCGGCCAGGTTCCAGAACGGGCTCGACCATGTGATGGCAGGGACGGCGGATCGGCTGCCCTTCAAGGACAACTCGTTCGACGCGGTCTCAAGCATCCTGGCCTTCAGTTATGTCCCGGACCCGGCGGCGATGCTCGCCGAGGTCAGGCGCGTGCTGCGGCCGGGCGGCCGGGTGGCGATCTGCACCCTGGGCCGCAACGTCTTCACGTCGGCGCTGCCGGCGGTCTACCGGGTGGGCGAGAAGGTGCACTGGCGCCGGATCGGGGTCGGCGATTTCGGCGAGCATTACTATACCGAGGAGGAGATGCAGAACCTCTTCGCGGCCGCGGGTTTCGTGGAGACGCGGGTGAACCGGTGCTCGTTCGCCCACGTCAACCTCTCAAGACCCTTCTTCGATCTTGCAAAGCGCGCCGAGCCGATCGTCGAGCGCCGGTGCCCGTACCTCGCCTTCAATATCTGCGCGAGCGGGAAAAAAGAGAGATAAACCGGCTCTACTCCGCAGTGCGGAGCCGCTGGAGCACACGCATTTTTTTCGCCACGGCGGCGTCGGCTGCCCGTTCGACCCGCGCTTTCATCTCGTCGAAGTCGCGGGGTTCGGTGTCCACCACTTTTTTCACCGGGGTGTAGGCCGATTCCCTGAACCGCGGCTGGAAGTCGTGCTCTTCACCGCCGGAGAGGAGGACCGAGGCGGCGGGCCCCTCTTCGACGTAACCGATTCTCTCTATGGGGACGTCCGCCTCCCTGATCACCGCCATGACCTCGTCCGCGTATTCGGGCGGGACGACGATGAGCAGGGCGTCGAGGGAGACGCCGAGATAGTCGATCTCCAGGGCGTCGAGCATGGCGAGCACCCGCGGCTCGACGAGAGATCTGAGGTTCTCCTCGTCGATGACGATCCGGCAGTCGGCGGTCTCGGCCATCTCGTAGACGTCGCCCCGGAGCCCGCCGTTGGTGACGTCGGTCATGGTGTGGATGTGGCGGAGGGCCGGGCTCTTCAGGAGGGCGGCGGCGGCCCTGAGGAAGTGGAGGTTGATCGTCTCCTCGACGACCTCGTGGTAGCCGAAGTAGAGGGCAGTGGTGGCGATGGTGCCGCCGCCGGCCCCGGCGGTCATGAGGATGACGTCGCCGGGCCTGGTCTCTTTTCTGGCGGTGAGGTAATCGGCGACGCCGACGGCGCCGACGCAGCCGGTCATGCGGTCGCCGAGGACCATGTCGCCGCCGATGCGCAGGGTGGAGCCGGTGACCAGGGGGACGCCCATCGCTTCGGCGACGACGGCGATGCCGGCGGTGTAGTCGAAGATTTTGGCCACGTCACCGTCGTCGGCGACATGGATGTCTGAGAGGAGGGCGACGGGCGTCGCACCCATGACGTAGACGTCGCGCAGGGTGGCCCGCGTGACGTGGAACCCTGCAAGGAAGGGGAAGTCCGAGAGGCGGGAGTGCATGCCGTCGACGGTGGTGATGATGTATTTCCCGTTCGCGGCGACGGCCCCGGCGTCGTCCATCTCGTCGACACCGACGGCGGCGGCGGCCTTGCCGATGATCCGCGGGAACTGGCGGTGTGCGAAGAAGTCGCCTTTGCCCCGGGAGCCGACGCCGAACTCGCCCATGGTGACCCCGGCCGCCTCGAAGGTGAAGAGGTCGCCTTCAAGCCCGGAGGTGTTTTTGACTTCCTGTACGACGGCTCGGGCGAATTCTGCGGCGTATTCATCGGAGACCCGCGTCTTGATCGTGGTGATCTCGTGTGTGAGGGCCCTGACGATCTCGTCCTCGCCCCTGCCCGCGGCGAATGCCCTGCGGACAAACCCCTCGATATCCATAGAGTAAGATCGACGGGAGGGGTGTTAAAGGCAGTGATGGCAGCGGGCGGGAGAAGGCCGCCCCGCCCGCAATCTCTATGCGGGATCACGGCGAGGAGAGGGGGATGAAGACCCGCACGATGATGGCCGCCCTGTGGGAGGAGGGGGGCGGGTATGTGGCCGCCTGCCCAGAACTCTGCGTCGCCAGCTGCGGACGGACGCCGGTCGACGCCCTCGCAGGACTGAAGGAGGCGGTGGAGTTGTACCTGGAGAACGCACAGGAACTGGGGTTTTACGACGACCTGGAGGGGGCGCTGCGGGCCACCCGGAAGTTCGCCTCCACCTTCGAGGTGGAGGGATGAAACGGTTCCCGGCGCTTTCTTCGGACCGGCTGGTGGCGGCGCTGCGGAAGGCGGGGTTCGAGTTCGCCCCGAGACGGAGCAGGGGAGGGCATGTGGCCCTGCACCGCATCGACGAGGAGGGGCGGCGGGTGCTTGTGATCGTGCCGCGGTCAGACGAACTGCCGCGGGGGATGATCAGGGCCGTCCTGATGCAGGCGAACCTCTCCAAGGAGAGACTGCTCGGCCTCCTGGAAGGGGGGGTGCCATAGAGGCGCACGAACCGGGGGGAGGCGAACACCTCCCGGCAGGCCACTGCAGCACTCTTGAGTAACAGGTTGATAGTAAAGTAGTCTACTCATCTCTCAACACTGTTTGTGAACCGAGAGGAGGAATACACCCTGATTCCAGACAGATGCATGTTCTGCAGGGGAACGTTGCACGAAGGGAGAAAACCCGAGTTCACTGCACGGGTGGGAGACGAGATCATCGTGATCAAAGAGGGTCCCGTCTTCGTCTGCGATCGCTGCGGTGAGGCATATTACTCCCCGGAGATCTCCCGACGTATCGACGCGGTGATGCGGGACGTTCACGAGGGCCGGATCTGCGCCCGCCCGCTTGCGGCGGGCGAAGTCGATCTCGCGGTATGAGGGCGGTCAGGAATATTGCATCTTCGCGTTCACTGTGTGAGATTTCCGGCCTACGATTCTCAGGAACTATCCGGGGGGATATTTCGTCCTCCCATCCTCTTCAGTTTCCTCTTCTCCCGCTCTCCGCCACTGCATGAGCGAGCCTATCACAGGGAACGGCGGCAAACCCCGCCAGGATGCGAAGCGTGGAAGAGGGAGGCCTTATCGGACGGGGGGCGAGGGACAAACGTCGTGGTCGTCAGGAGAGGGATCACGGAAATATCGAGTAGATCTCTTCCCGGGATTTTACGCGGTAGAGGATCAGAGTTCCGGTGGCGGTGAGTCTGCACCCGATCCGGTATCGCCCCACACGTATTCGGTAGAAATCCAAATGTCCTTTCATTTTTTTGAAGTCAAAATCGGCATAAAGATCGGTGGAGGCAGGGAGGTCGGAAAACGCCATCTTTTCGATGGTATCTCTGGGGGGGGGCGGGATCTTTGCAAGATCCTTTAAAAATGTCTTTTTGTAGAGGCACGGGACCATTTCAGGCGGATCCCTGTATATTTTTGTAGTATTTCAGCGCCTCTGAACGGTCGAGGGGCTCTTCGTCGTCGGCTTCATTGATGAACTGCGCAAGACCGTAGTCTTCGATGATAGATTCGATCCGTTCAAAGGTCGCGATGTCGATGATGACGCCGACCGGTGTGTTGTCTTCGGACATCACGTACTGGCGCTTGATTTCAGACATCGTTGTTCCCCGTTACATTCTATCATGCCTTATGATATAACGATGATCACCCTGCATGGCCGGTGAAGGCGATCCGCGTCCCTGCCGGGCGGAGGTATATGGCGATGAGAGACCTCGATCCCGGGGCGGCGCACACCTGTCCCTTTTCACTCTTGCCATTACCTCACGCGAAGAGCCGCGAAGGCGGGGGAAGCGCCCACGATCGCACGGCCAAAAAAAGCGCCACCTACTTCTCCTCCGGGCGCACACCTCTGCACGATGTATTCCTATCCGTGCGCCCTGACGATCGCCGGCTCGGACTCGGGGGGCGGGGCCGGGATCGAGGCGGACCTGGCGGCCTTCGCCGCCCTCGGGGTCTGGGGGACGGCGGCGGTGACGGCGGTGACCGCCCAGAACCCGGGCGGAGTCGCGGGGGCCTGGCCCCTGCCGCCCGAGGCGGTGGCGGCCCAGATGAAGGCGGTCTTCGAGGCCTTCCCGGTGGCGGCGGCGAAGACCGGGATGCTCGCGGAGGCCGGGATCATCCGTGCGGTGGCTTCGGCCCTGCCGGCAGGCATTCCGCTCGTGGTCGACCCGGTGATGGTGGCGACCTCGGGCGCCCGCCTGCTGGCGGAGGAGGCGGCCGGGGCACTGGTGCGCCGCCTGATCCCGCGTGCGGCGGTGGTGACCCCGAACATCCCTGAGGCAGAGGCGCTGGCCGGGTTTCGGGTGCATGACCTCGCCGACATGCGAGAGGCGGCGGCGGCGGTCCTCTCGATGGGCGCCGGGGCGGTGATCGTGAAGGGCGGCCACCTGGCCGGGGAGCCGATCGACCTCCTCCTGGACGGCGAAGGGGAGCTGGTGCTCACCGGCACCCGCTCGCCCTACGAGGTGCACGGCTCGGGGTGCTGCTTCTCGGCGGCCCTGGCCGCCGGCCTCGCCCGCGGCATGGAACTCCGCGAGGCGTTTCCGGCGGCGAAGGAGTTCACGGCGGGAGCGATCCTCCACGCCGTCCCTGACCTCGCGGGCCGGCGGTCGGTCCACCCCCTGCACGGCTGCGGCAGGCTGGCCGATCGAACGGGATGAGCGATCGGAGCGGGACCGGGAAAAAGAATTATTTTTCAACGGTTTCTAAAAACAGAATAATTTTGACCGCATCATCAATACACAAAACATATATTGCGATCACAAGAATTGACCCGAGTTCGGACAGCTCAGAACCCCCTGATCCTGCGAGGGGAAACATCGTGCCGCCCGCCCCGCGCCGCACCCCCCTTGCCGCATCGGCACGCCGGGGACGATCGTGGAGGCAACAGGCCCTTCTCCGAACCGCAAAGATGGTGCAACGGGGGGGGATTTACCCGAACCTAACCGGTGAATATGTGGTATAGAATCTGATCATGGGTGAACAAAAAAAGATCATATTTATATATTTGAACAGTATAGCATCTACTACCCACGCCCCACCGAGGGTGTGGAGGTGAAACCGATGAAACAGTTCGTACAGAATGAAGAAGCGGTGTCGCCGGTTATCGGCGTCATCCTCATGGTCGCCATCACGGTGATCCTCGCGGCGGTTATTGCCGCGTTCGTGTTCGGCATGGCCGGAAATGTTTCGAAGACGTATAGCGTTGCAGCGACTGCCGCTCACAATGCACCTAGCGGAACTCAGACAGTGACCGTAACATATCAGGGTGGCCCAGACGCAGATCAGGTTTCTGAGCTCCACTGGTCACTCGATGGAGTTAACCAGACCACCGCCGGTACCCCACATACATTATCTGCAGCAGTTGGATCGAGTTCATCAAATAGTACTGGCGTTAGTTCAGGTAAAAACAACCACGTGGTTGTCACAGCCACCTTCAATGACGGAAGCAAACAGGTCATCCTGGATACCTACGTCTAACCCCCTCTTTTTTTTATGGACCATGAGCACGCAGTCTCGCAGGTCGTGGCTGTGGCCCTGATGGTCGCCGTAACCGCCCTCCTCGCCGGCGTCGTCGCCTCGTTCTGCCTGAGCACGACGCAGCCCCTGCCGGAAACCCATTCCATCGGCGCGAAGGCAGACCGGATCGACGGCGCGATCGTCGTCACCTACTACGGCGGTCAGGACGCACACAAGGTCCGCCACCTGAACTGGACGATCGACGGTGTCGAGCAGACCGACCGGCTCCGGCCGACGGCGGGATCGACGGCGACCGGCACGGTACCCGCAGGGAAAACGTGCCGGGTGATCGTCACCGCCGCCTTCACCGACGGGGCCGGACAGGTCATCCTGGACACAACACTCTAACCCTTCTTTTCCCCTATTATCTGGAGAGATCATGAACGCCCCCGCACGCACCCTCGGCCTCCTCGCCGCCTGCCTCCTCACACCCATCACCGTCTTCACGATCGGCGACTGGATGGGCGCAGGCGTCCGCTTCCCCCTCGTCCTGTACCAGGACACCGTCTACGGCACCTCAGTCATCCCGTTCTGGCGGGAGATCGACTACGTCGCCTCCGGCCTCATCGGCGGCCGCTCGGCCCTCGCCATCCTGCTCTGGACCCTCGGCGTGCTGCTCCTCGTCGCCGCCGTCGCATTCCTCGTCGTCAGGTGGTACGACGAGCACCGCAAACCCGTCGCCCTCCTGGTCGCCGCCGCCGGTGCGGCGTTCCTCGCCTCCTGCGTGGCGCACTACGGGCCGCTCTTCCACGGCCCCGCGGGTTGGTGCGTGCCTGTCGGCGTGCCGCTGATCTTCGCGATCGCGTGGTTCGTGTGGCGGGGGGAGAAGGAGGAAGAGATTGAAGAGGACGGAGATGATGAAGAACTCCCCCCGAATGTTACCTGAAAAAGCACGGACCGACAATCTCATGCAAAGGCGCGAACTCATGAATACTCTCTCCTTCGCGGCCTACAGCGTCTTCGCGTGAGATTATCCTCAAAAAGACCCAGGGAGAGGTTCACGCGAAGCCGCGAAGAACGCGAAGATGCGACATTCCCAAACACTTCCAGCACCTTCGAGGCCTTCGCGTGAACCCACCCTTCTTGCATCTCATCCCATCATGGCCCATATCTATCGGCCAGGACGGGAGGACAAAACATACCACCCGGCGAACACTTAATCAGGAGATACCGCCAGAGGTAACTACAGTGACCCTCCATGACCGGCACGCCGCACGTCCCTGTCCCTTATGACGAGATCGGGCAGATCTGCAGGAAGCATCATATCAGGAAACTCTCCCTCTTCGGGTCCGTGCTCCGGGACGACTTCGGGCCTGAGAGCGACATAGACATCCTCGTGGTATTTGAAGAGGGATACACTCCAGGATTTTTTCGGCTCTTTGCGATCCGGGAGGAACTCACCCGTGCCTTCGACGGAAAGGAGATCGATCTCCTCACCCCGCAGGATCTGAGCCGCTATTTCAGGGACGACGTCCTTGCCGCCGCCGAGGTTTGCTATGCAGAAGGATGACGTTGTTCCCCTCAGGCATGCCCTCCATGCCGCGAAATGAGCGGTTTCATTCCTTGAAGGCCGCAGACGCGAAGACCTGGAAGAGAACGAGATGCTCGGTTTTGCCATCGTCCGTCTCCTCGAGATCATCGGCGAGGCGGCGAAACTCGTCTCGCCGGATCTTCGCGAGAGGCACCCCGAGATACCCTGGAGTGCAATGGTCGGCATGAGAAACCGATTGATCCACGGATATTTCGACGTGAACTACGATATCGTATGGGACACCGTAACATCCGACCTCCCACCCGTGATAGATGATCTGGAGCGTCTGGTGGCCGCCATGGTGCCTGAGAGCGAAGGGGATCGGGCGTCGTGATCAGGTAAGACAGTCACGGGATCGCCTCCATGTCCCCCAGTTTCATCGATGGCCGATCGGCCCTCGCAACCCTGCTCTGGACCCTCGGCGTGCTGCTCCTTCTCTGCTGCACGGCGCAGTACGGCCCGCTCTTCCACGGCCCCGCGGGTTGGTGCGTGCCTGTCGGGCTGCCGCTGATCTTCGGGATCGCCTGGTTCGTGTGGCGGGAGGAGGGAGAGGAAGTGGTTGAAGAGGACGAAACACCCTCTTCGGATGTATCGTGACGATGGCGGATTGACCTGATCATTGTCCCCGGATTCTTCGCTCCTGAACCTAACAAACCCTTATCTCCCTCCGGGACCAGACGTTCCCTGATCAGACATGATCGTCGAATACATCACCGCGGCGTTGCATCATGCCCGATACGAGATCATCGAGGACGACGAACCCTACTACGGCGAGGTTCCAGAACTGCCCGGAGTCTGGGCCACCGGCACGACGCTTGAGGCGTGCCGGGAACGTCTGGCCGAGGTCATCGACGACTGGCTCGTGATCAGGCTGAGGAGGGGGATGCCTATCCCACCGATCGACGGGATCACCATCCGGGAGACCACCGGAATGGATGCCGATGCCGGATCATAAGATCCAGCCGGTATCGTGGAACGATCTCGTTCGGGGGCTTAGAAATTTCGGATTTGAAGGGCCATATTCCGGGGGGAAACACCCCTTCATGATCAGGGGAGACCTGGCCCTCACCGTCCCGAACCCGCACAATAAAGAGATCGGTATCGATCTGTTGATGCGGATCTTGAAACAGGCCGGGATCTCGCGGGAGGAATGGATCTCCCAGGAGAACAGATAGCAGGCCACCGATCCCTTCAATCTAAAAGATCGAACGCTGCCCCCACGCATCTCCTCCCGGTCCTCCTGATTGTTCATCGCCGCCGCCGGAGTGGCGTCCCTCCTCTCCTGCACGGCGCATTACGGCCCCCTCTTCCACGGCCCCGCGGGTTGTTGCGTCCCGGTCGGGCTGCTGCTGATCTTCGGGATCGCGTGGTTCATGTGGCTGGGGGAGAGGGAAGAAGAGGTTGAAGAGGATGGAGAGGACGAAACACGCTCTCCGGATATTTCCTGAGAATTGCGGCGTGGCGATCTCACGCGAAGGCGCGAAGATGCAATATTCCTGAACGCCCCCACGTACCTTCGCGATCTATAGCGGCTTCACGTGAAACGCCTCTGCCGGCCTGCATCACCCCACCCGGCGAACAATTAATCTGGAGATACCGCCAGAGGCAACTACAGTGACCCGCCATGACCGGCACGCCGCACGCCCCTGTCCCTTATGACGAGATCGGACAGATCTGCAGGAAGCATCAGATCAGGAAACTCTCCCTCTTCGGGCCCGTGCTCCGGGACGACTTTGGGCCTGAGAGCGACATCGATATCCTCGTGGTATTTGAAGAGGGATACACCCCCGGATTTTTTCGGCTCTTTGCGATCCGGGAGGAACTATCCCGTGCCTTCGGCGGAAAGGAGATCGATCTCCTCACCCCGCAGGATCTGAGCCGCGATTTCAGGGACGAGGTTATTGCCGCCGCCGAGGTCTGCTATGCAGAAGGATGACGCCACCCCACTCAGGCACGCCCTGGATGCCTGCGAAGTGCTCATCGATCCTGCATTCTCACCAGGATCGCCACAACTGCCTTCTTAAAGACGGGGAGATCCCCTTCGACCACAGCCCAGACGGCCTCCAGATCCACACTCATATACTGGTGGATCAGCACATCACGGAGGCCGGCAATCCGGCGCCACGGAATATCAGGGCGCTCTTCCTTCAGAAACTCAGGGATCTGCTTCACCGCCTCGCCGATGATCTCAAAGTTTCGTATCACCGCGTCCTGTATCATCGGCGAATGCATGAACGCCTCCTGCCCTTCCCGCGTGTATTCCTCAATCCGTTCTATCGACTCGACAATATGGATCAGGTAGAGGCGATCATCGCTCACAGCGGCACGGCCTCCCGGCAGACGCGATCCCTGATATACGGGTGCAGCCCTTTTGCGGTCACCACATCGACCTCACGGCCGAGCAGGTCTTCCAGATCCTGAGCAAGGGCGATGTGATCAAGGAGACTTCTTCCAGGCTCGAACTCGACGAGGAGGTCCAGGTCGCTTGCCGGGGTTTCCTCGCCCCTGGCCACCGAACCAAAGATCCTGACCGTGCGGGCACCATGTCTGACCGCGATATTGAGAATCTCGTCCCTTCTCCTGAACAATTCGGCATGTAGACCCATTCGACCTCTTCCTTGCATCGACTGTATGGAGCAGCGAAATATAAGGGTTCGCCAGGGGGGCAAATCGGCGTCGATCTCCTGATATAGATCCTGAGGCCGAGATCTCGCGGGAAGAATGGGCGTCATCCGCGGAGAGGTAACAGGCCACCTGAATAGTGCCTGATCAAAAATACCGGACGAGGGCACTCACCCTCGCCGTTGCGGCTGACCCTCAACAACCCCTTTTTCACGGCGATGCATTCCCGGCCATCTCCTTCTGCCTTCCCACGTCCTCGCTCCCCCGCAGCGCCGAAACGACGATCGCCGGGAGCGTGAGCGCCGCCGAAATGAAAAACACGAAGGCGATCCCCTGCGTGAACGTGATCTGCGTATCCACGGGCATGTTCATCCCGCCCACGACGAACATGTTCATCATCAGGTCCAGCGGGATGGTGTTGACCAGCAGGGGAAGGGCGATCGTCATCGAGATCACCATCCCGGTGTTGCCCAGGAACGCCCGCATCGACGACGCCACCCCACGCCGCTCCATCGGCACGGCCGCCATGATCGCACTGGTGTTCGGCGGCTGGAAGAGCCCGCTGCCAAACCCGTTCACCAGCATCCAGACGGCGAGCACCCAGTACGGCGTGTCGTACTGCATCAGCGCAAGCCCGGCCAGCCCGACCAGAGAGATCACGAGCCCGCCGGTGCTGATCAGCCGGGAACCGTACCTGTCGGAGAGCGTGCCCCCCAGCGGCCCGGAGATGATCAGCCCGATCGCCATCGGGGCGATGAGAATGCTCGCCATGAGGGGGTCGTAGCCCCGCAGCCCCTGGAAGAAGAGGATCATCAGGATCATGACGGCGCCGCGGGCAACGGCGTTCAGGAACGAACTCGCCTGCCCGTAGGCGAAGATGCGGATCCTGAACAGGGAGAAGTCGACGAGCGGGTTCGGAGTGGTGCGTTCGCGGCGGATGAAGGCGGCGAGCGAAACGAGGCCGACGGCAAGCGTCGCCAGCATCGGAGCGGAGAGGAGCCCGAAGATGAGGCCGACGCTCAGGTAGACGGTCAGGGCCACGAAGGCGACCGTAAAGAGGAGCATGCCCCGCACGTCGAACGGTTCGTTTCCGCTGAACTCCGTTGCTTCCCTGAGCCTGGTATGGGCGATGTACGCCACGGCGAGTCCGATCGGCACGTTGAAGAAAAAGTTCAGCCGCCAGTCGATCATCGTCAGAAAACCGCCGAGGATCGGACCGACGACGAACGCCGCCGCCATGATCATGGAGAGGATGCCCATCGCCTTACCAAGCTCCTGGCGTGGAAAGGCATCCACGACGAGGAGGGTGCCGTTCGCAACCAGGAACGCCCCCCCCACCGCCTGGAGGATACGGAACCCGATGAGCTGGGTGATGTCGGCGGCAAACCCGCAGAGAAGCGAGCCTATCGTGAAGGCGACCAGGCCGAAGACGTAGAGTTTTTTCCGCCCGTGGATGTCGGCAAGACGTCCGCAGGCCGGTGCGAGGATGGTGAGGATCAGGGTGTAGGCGATGAGCACCCACATCACCCCGATGAGGGTCGTATCCAGGTTCACCATGATCGCCGGCAGTGCGATGATCAGCGTGCTTGCGTTCAGCACGCCGACGAGGGTTCCCAGAGAAGCCACTGTCAGGGCCACCCATTTATAGCGATCTGTTTCCGTAAGTGGAGCGGTCAAAAGTTATCATCCCTTTTCGTGTGTGATACCCGGATGCAGGAGAGATTTCGGTGAAAATGGGGGAGTCGTCTTGCGTACTATTCGTTATTTCCGGCACCGGCTGCAGGGAGCCGGCCTCGCATTTTCGATCATTCTGTCCAGGAGACCGAGCGCCATATCCCGTTCCTCGTCGGTAAACCCCTGGAAGAGCGTCTCGTTGATGGAGCCGAAGACGTCGAGGACGATCGTTTTCATCCCGGCGCCCTCGGCGGTGAGAGAGAGGAGATAGGCCCGGTGATCCACGGGGTCGCGCATGCGCCTGACATAGCCGGCGTCGATGAGTTTCCTGACGACGCGGGTGCCTATCGCTTTGTCGACGCCAAGCGCAGAGACAAGTTCGTCCTGCCGTGTCGCACGCTCCTCGTCCAGCCGGATCAGGAACCCGGCCTGGCTCGGCCCGATGCCATGAGGAGAGATCGCCCTGGCGAAGAGCATGCGGTTGGACCAGTAGAGAAATGCAATCTTTTTCGTGGCGCGTTCGTTCTCCATTGCCATTAGTTGATATGTCAACTGAGATATTTATGCCTCTGCTCAAGCGCACACTATCGGCTGTTTCACCACCGTGCCGGATCGCCGGCAGGCGTGAGAGCGCAGGATCAGATCAGGGCGCAAGCCCCGGACGCGTCGGCCTGCTCGACCGGAGGGGGAGGAGAGAGCAGATCGGTCCCGGCCCCGGGAGGGTGCCAGGTCGACGACGTCACCAACGCCCGGACTGAGAAGAGATGAGTCCGTCACGGAAGATCGCGGCCGCTCACCCGTACACCAGGGTGCCAGCGACGAAGAGCCCTTTGAAAGTGCTAAACGCCGAACGAATTCATAAATATACGGCCCCGGAAACGACTCAAAGCTTCCACCGACCGCATCGCCCCTTTCAGACCCTGCAGGAGAGCTTTCGTCGATCGATCCTTTCCGGCGGGATCTCCCTGAGCGTGATCGCAACCCCGCACCTGCCGCCGACCAGCACCACCGGGATATAGAGCACCTGATACGACGCCCCGATGCCGGGATCGGCCCGGACCTCCGATACGCTCTCCGTCCCCCTGATCGCCCCGGAGAACTCATCCGACGTCACCAGCGTCTCCAGGAACGGATACGCGATCCCGTCCACCGCCCTGTCGAGGACATCCTCCCTTATCAGGCCGAACCGATCGCAGCCGGCCTGGTTGATGCCGCGCAGCCGCAGGTCGGCGTCGACGATGATCATGCCGTCCTGGATGTAGTCGAAGAGTTTGAGAACAGAGGGCCTGGATGAGAGCCGGTACACCTTCGCCGAACCGACGGTATACATCTCGACCTGGCCCAGTGTCACGAGCACGCCCAGGTACTTCGCCACCGAGTTCCGGTTGAGATGGATCTTCCGGGAGATATCCGAGATCGAAAGGCCGTGAGGTGCTTCTTTCAAGGGAGCGAGAACCCGCGCCATGCCGTCCTCGCACGCAGCAGCGGCATGGGGGAGATCGCAATCGTTTACCACCATAACAAAATAATCTTTAATTAAAACAATATTTATTGATTTAGATCTGAAGCAGTCAAACGAGAAATTCAGGGAGATTAACACCCCGCCTGAGAGAAATCCACTCCGAAGGCGAACAGAGAGCGCACCCGGTGGAGGGCGCCGGCAAAAAAAGAGAAGACCGCATCGCCCTTCCAGGGACGCGGTGTTAGAAGACGTCCTCCGTCTCCAGGTACCCCGAGGAGTACACCGCACCGGTCTTGATGTCCGAGAGGGTGTACCTGGCGCCGCCGTCGATGTTGACGGCACCGCTCGACCAGGTGCTGGTGGCGCTGTCACCGCGGTCGGCACGCAGGCCGATGATCGGGATCGTCGCCGGGTTATAATACTCGCAGTAAATGATGAACCGCTCCCCCGGCTCAACGATCGGGTCGGCCAACTCATCAAGGGTCAGGCCGCTGCCGAACTTCTGCATCCGGTAGCCGGTCGCGTTCTTGGTGAGCATCACATAATACTTCCATGAACGGCTCAGGTACGGGCTGTCCTCGACATAGACGAGGCTGACCGGGTCGTCATACGTCAACGTCAGCGTTCCCTGGGATCCCATGCCGATACCCGTGACATAGAACTTCAGGTTCCGCATGTCGAGCGAACCCCCGCCGGCATTCTCGAAAACGATCCCGATCTGCTCGAACGTTCCTTTGACGCCGCCTCCCGAGGACACCCCGACCAGTTCCACCTGGGCGTTCGATCCCGTTTCGACGTCGCCGGTAAGAGCGGTCGCAAAGGAACTGACGACCGCCGCCACGATGATCGTCACCACGAGCATCAGCATCACCCCGACGACCGGGGAAACGGCGTCCTCCCACTCCTGCATCATGTTTTTCATCACCATAACGCCACCACATCCTTGTCAAACACGGTCTGACCCGTCGGCACATGGACGATCGTCACGTGGACGACCGATCCCTCCTGGAACCCGTATGCCGTCCGGTCATCCACATCGAATCCCAGAAACGCATCCCGGTTCTTGAACCAGTACTGCTCGCCCGGTTTGAACTGGCAGCTCCCGAAGAAGGGCGTGCCCTGACCGACCATGCCGTTGCCGGGTGCAAGGCTGGTCTTCGGGTAGCCGTTGACCTGCGGGACGAAGGGGCTGGCGCTCGAACTCCAGGTGCTCGTGCTGCCGAGCGCACCGTCGAGCGTGTGCTTTATGACCTTCCCGGCGTTCGCCGTCGCCACGCCGTTATAGGTCTCCGGCACCGTGTAGGTCGTGATGATCTGGAGATCCCCTGAGTTCAGGGTATCCCCTGTGTTCACCGTCAGCACCACGACCGCGGGAGCCGGGCCCGGCCTGGAGGACATTGCCCCGCCGCCGACGTCGTCTCCCGCACGCATGCTGATCTCGAACGAGGTCGTCGGCGCCTGGTCGGCCGTATCGGCCAGGCCGCCGGCAAAACTGCTGACGACCGCGGCGACGATGATCGTCACCACGAGCATCAGCATCACACCGATCACCGGCGAGACCGCAGATTCGCGTTCGGTGAAAAAGGAGAGAGACCTCTCTTTTTCAGGATTTTTTCTGTATCTGCACATCGTTGTATCACCCAATTTCCGAAAAAGCCGTCTCACCGTATGATGATCGTACCGCTCTGGATCGGCTTGCCGCTCAGCTGGTCGATAATCGTGTACTCGAACGGCACGTTGACCTGCAGCTTAAACGTCCCGCTGGAGCTGTCAGGCGTCCAGATGAGGAAACGGCCCTTCGTCGTGTCGCCGGAGAGCGTGTTGTCGTAGCAGTCGTCGGCGACGATCATGAACGAGTCGCCGACGGTGATCAGATCGTCCCCTCCGCCGGGAAGTGCGAAATACGTGTCTTCACCCTCTGAATCGGTCACGAACGTCAGCTTCGACGTATCGACCGCCGCAGCGCTGCTGTTTATGTGTGTGTCCATGTCGAAGTTGATGACACTGTCCCCGTTTTTGAACTGGACGGTGATGTCTTTGAGCGAGAACGTATCCCCGCCCGCAAGACGGAATTGGATACCGTTGTTCGGTTTAAAGGACGTGGAATGATCGGGAACCGAGTTCGTCCTGTCCGTATCCGTAATACTGCAGACATACGATGTCGAAAGAGTGACCTGCGGTGCAAGTGTCTCGTCCTCCACCACACCGCCGGAAAACGCGCTCACCATCGCGGCGATGATGATCGTCACCACCAGCATCAGCATCACCCCGACGACCGGCGAGACCGCATCGTCTTCTCTGCGTATTTGAATCATTGCACAATCACCTGACCGCTGTAGAGAACTTTCTGGCTCGGAAGATGGACGATCTCAACGTCGACCGCAGAACCCCGCCCGAAACCGAACGAATCACGCGCCGCCGCCGTCGTCATATCAAACCCGAGCAATACTTCGGTGCCCTCAGAACTGCCGGTGCTCATCACGTCGCCGGATGAGAACGAGAAGTCGCCAAAGTTCGTGCCCGTATCTCCCGGTTTTCCGAGAGCGACGTCGTTGAGGTACGGCACCTTCACGGAGGCGATCGTCTCGTCGTTGACGACCATACCCGTCACGGCGGAGGTCGAAGACGTCACCTCTCCCCGCTGCATGATCTTTCCTGTCGACGCCGGCGGCGTGTAATAACAAATGATCCGCATATCTGACGTCGGAATACTGCTTCCGCCGTGGTGCTCGATCAGCATCACGTATTGGTTCTTGTCCGACCCGCCGTCCGACATGATCTTCACGTCGATGGCAGTCGAAGGGGCGGTCTCAGTATTGCCAAAGGCATTCCCGGCAAAAACCGACACAAATGCGGCAATGATGATCGTCACCACCAGCATCAGCATCACGCCGATCACGGGGGATACAGCGTCGTAATTATCAGAATCCATGAGTTTTCCGTTCCTGATTTGATTGTTCATAACACACTCCCCACAAGGGTGCCGGAAGAAATGACCGACCCTGTGTTCGTGTCGCTGAGCGTGTAGGTCGTCCGGCTGCTCACCTCGAACTCGCCGCTGGTGTACGGCGTTCCCGGCGTGTCGCGGTCTGCGACATAGGCGATACGCCCGTACGTGCTCGTACCGTCGTCGATGTACCGATCCGCATAGATCACGAACCGATCGCCCGCCTTAACTCTCGCGGCCTCCACCGGGTTGGAAGTGCCCGCACCGATCTTTTTCATGCGGGTTTTTGACAGGGAGGAGGAGAGCCGCGCCTCGTTCGGTTCAATGATCCCGAGGTAGGTTGAAGACGGTGCATCGGTGTACGAGATCGATACCTCGTCCCCTCCTGAGAGCGTCGACCTCAGATGAAGTTCCAGATCCGAGAGGAGCAGTGCGTCTCCACCCTTGTTCTCAAATACCAGACCGATCTCCCCGAGACCGCCGCTCTGACCGGCCATCACCCCGACGTAACCTACCTGAGCGCCAGGTGCCGTATCCGTGTCGGAGACAAAAGCGGTGGAAAACACGCTCACCGCTGCTGCGATGATAATCGTGACGACAATCATCAGCATCACCCCGATGACCGGCGACACCGCATCGTCGTTTCTTTCATTCACCACGGTACAACCACATCCGTATCATAGAGGACCTTCCCGCTGCCGGTGTGAACGATCATCACGTTCACGGTAACCCCTTCGCCGAATCCATACGTCGTCCGCTCGCCCGTCTCGAACCCGAGAAACGTATTGCGATCGAAGGTCAGCCGTCCGCCCGGCACCAGGGTCGCCGTTCCGAACGTCTGCTCCGCCGTTCTCGTGGAGACGATGCTGTCGTCGTTGGTGACCTGTGGGGTGAACGGATACCCGGCACTCGTGTTGTCGATGCCGTTCTCCTTGATCGGAGCAAGCGAGCCGTCGATGGTGTGCTTGATCACGCGTCCGCTGTTCTTCAGCGTAGTGCTGCCCCATTTCGCCGGAATGGTATAGGAACTGATGATCTGGAGATCCTTTGTCGCCAGAGCATCGCCTCCCAGGTGTTCGATGGTCACGTTTCTGTCGTTCGGTCCGGCAAACATCTTGACTGCCAGCGTCGCCACAGGCGCCTGCGTGCTTGAGTCACCCAGACCCCCGGCGAAACTGCTGACGATCGCGGCGATGATGATCGTCACCACCAGCATCAGCATCACGCCGACGATCGGCGAGACCGCATCGTCCCGTGCACCGAACCACGGTCTTTTCCTGCCCGGCAACGCCGGTGCATCTCTGCCCGATAACGCAATCATGAGAAATACTCCAATAAACAAACAAATTTTAACTACTACAAATTTTCTTTAATACATTAAACATGATATAATATTAACTTTCGCAAATACAGCTAAAATGAGATCTTTTTTAGAAAATACGCATTACAATGCCGCATATCAGATACACATGCCAGCATTGCATTGCAACAGGGTGAAATAGAGTTAACTCAAAATAATTTGATATTGTGGCGGACCTCTGCCTCAAGGAGTCTCAACAGCATGGACAGATATCGGATCGCGGCGTTCCTGGGCATGACGCTCCTTATTCTGGCGATCGGCACTCAGGCGGCGTCGGCACGGTTTGCAACACCCGAAGGACCCAACGCCGGGATCAGTCTCGGTGACACCGTGTTCCTGGGAGAGAGAAACGTGAACTTCTCAGCATTCTCGGACGCGGCAAAAGGCGACCCGGTTCAGATGGTGCGTATCGATTCGGGGCAGCAGGTAGACCCGATCGCCCTCAACAACAATATCGCCAACTACATCCGCGGGAACGCCGGACAGTATTTTCCCGTCTACGCCGACGGCACCGTCGACCAGAGCAAATACTGCCGGATACAGGACGTCGCCGACTCCCTCGGAAGAATAATGATCCGCGTCTCAGGGACAGACATCGAGCCCGACCAGAACCCCTGCCGCCCTGAGACCCTCCCGTACAGGATGGAGGAACAGTTCCTCCTGCCCGAACACAACCTGCCCTTCAACCAGTTCCAGGGCTCGTGGTACGAATACGAACTCCAGGGCACCGTCAAAACAAGCACCATCGTCAACGCCGCCGGGACGTCGGTCTCGCTCAAGGATCTCTCGGCCAACCCCGCGACCGCCGACAGCAGATATGTCTTCTGCCTCTGCGACCAGAAAGCGATCGCAACGGGCAGCGATGCGAAGATGGTCTTTCGGATAACGCTCAACAACCTGAACTACGAAATCTCCTACACCTTCGGCGTCCAGGACTACCCGCCCGCCCTCCATCTCTCCGACACCTCGGCCGAGTGCGGCGACGATCTCGTTCTCACACTCCAGGGCCGGCCGTTCATGCTCTACGACATCAACCTGCCCGTTCCCCCGACCGGAGAGGACTATCCTCTCTTCGACGGAGGGGGATGGGACCAGAAGATATCGGACTACCACGTCCGCGCCCATCCCGGATGGGACGGCACAGTGAGCCTGAACATCCACATCCCGGACGACGCCCCGGCCACCAGTTACACCGTCTCGGCAACCGGCCCTGACATCGTCCAGCCGGTGACCGCCACGTTCTACGTCACCAAGACGACGATGGCGCTGAGTTTCAACGAACCGGAACACCAGCATGCCATCGGCGACATCATCTATTTATCCGGGACACTGGCCAACGCCGGAAGCTCGACATCGATCCCGATCTACCTCTACGTCACCGGCCCGAACCTCCCGGCAAACGGCGCCCCACTCACCGATTCGTCACAGGAGGTCGAAGACGGCGTGCCGTCCACGTTCACCGTCACCTCCTACAACCCGGTCATGAATAAATGGTCCTATGCCTGGGAGACCTCGAAGTTCGCCTGCGACGAAGGGACATACACCGTCCACGCCAACTTCCAGCCGATCGGCGAACTCAACAGCAATTATCCGGGTGCCACCGGCTCCATCAACGGCAACGTTCCTCCCTCATGGGAGATCGAACTGAGCAGCCCGACCCTTCAGGCCAAGTTCGACGAAGACACCGGAGCGACGTTCGCCCGCGGCGACTACCTCTATTCGTGGTGGTATGCCCGCGGGATGGCGAGCGGTTCGGGATCGACCAGTTCAACCGGCCACATGAAGTGGTACATCTTCGGCCCGAACTTCAGGTACGCCGACTTCAACGCCATATTCCCCATCGGCGACGAGGGGTCGTACGGCATCACCATGGAGCGCAACTTCACCTACGACCTCACGCCCGGAGACTATTTCATCGTCTACCAGGCGCCGGGCTCGAACAAAGAGTTCGATCTCCTGCCCGAGAACAATCTCTACTACCGGGGGTCCCTGAACTCTATCGATCGCACCGACGGCTCGCTGAGCGTAAACCTCGGAGCACTCGACGGCAGCAGCGCCGCCGGAGCCCTGGTCGACGCACTGAGCTCTCCGTCCATCGACGACATCTACGTCATGGACACCTTCAAGGTCGAAGATCCCGTCATCAAGATCGATCCGATCGAAGATCCGGTCGTCGGGGACAAACTGATCATTTCGGGAACGACCAACCTCGCCGGGAAAGGGTCCGCCGCCGACGATACGAAAGTCGACGACACCCTCGTCCTGTCGATCACCGCACTCGACTTCTACGACTCCGACAGGACAAACACCGTCATGAAAATCCCGGTCAATTACACGACACCCGACAAATTCAACACCGCCATCGGGACCAGAACGTTCTCCTACTACGAAGACCCGATCGACACCAGTTCCTGGTATCCGGGGACGTACCTGATCACCGTGACCTGCAAGGATGTCAAGTTCAAGAGCACCAGCACCTTCGAACTTCTCAGCGAAGGGAGCCAGAGAACGGAAACGACGGCCAGGCCGATCACCGATCCCTACCTCTCGGCCACGCCGGCATCGACCGTCGCCGCTGCCGCACAGACGTCTGCGACGACTGCACCCGTCGCGACGCCGACGCAGTCGCCGGGCTTCGCATTCTGCACCGCCGTCGCCGCGACGATCTCGGGCGCACTCGCTCTGCGGAGGCGGTAAGACGTGGATTTCGCCTTCGACGAGTCCGTGTTCAGGAAGATTATCATTGTCCTCCTGATCGCAATCGTCATCGTCGGCGCCGTTGCCGTCCTCAGGTTCTCCGGGATTTTCGGCGGCAGCGAAGAGATCACCCCGCCCGCGGCGACCTGGAACGTCACGGCCGTCGACATACCCATAGCAGAAGAGGATATCGCCGGCCTGAAGACCTATGCCTGGACCTATCGCGAGACCCACGTGGAGATGACGCTCTACATCCCGGACGACACCTGCCGGCAGTTCGCCGCGGCGTCGTACGACACGGCCGACGAGACGCCGCAGCAGATGGCCGACTATATCGTCACCGACGGCGACGGCGGGATCGTCGAGACCCTCGCCGACCGGCTCCTCGATATCTCCCGGAGAGCAGGATACGGCGATACCGACACCATCGGAAACGTCCTCGCCTTCGCATCGAGTCTCAACTACACCACGGACAACGAACGAGGACAGATCGGCACCGGCCCGAATTATCCCGTCGTCACCCTTGCCACGCAGGACGGCGACAGCGCGGACCACGCCATCCTTGCCGCCGCCATCCTCAAACAGATGGGTTACGGCGTCTCCCTCCTGTATTACCCGGCGACCTACGACCGCCGCACGATCATTCCCGGCGCCACCGCTCTCGGCATCGTCACCGACGGCACGACCGCGGGCCATCTCTACCGCACCGTTGCAGAAATGCCGGCGGGCCGGATCGTCTACTACCCCGAGAACGGAACCTGCTCCGCCGCCCTTCCTGCCGGCGCCGACCGGGCCGCCGGGTGGTACGCCGGCGAGGCCGTCCAGTACAACTACTCAGCCTCCGCTCCTCTCGGTACGGTACGCTACTATCCGGCGAACCTGACGTTCGACGCCGGGACCGGGGTGCCCGACGCCCGGACGATCGTCGTCGAGGACGCCGTCTGGCAGCAGCCGATCACCGTTGAAGCGGCCTGGGCCGTGAACACCACGGACAAAGGCACCGATCGCGCCGCCTACGACGGGATGGTGCCATACTTCGTCGGCGGCGACGGGCTCTGGCTGGGCCATGTCGCAACGCGCGACGACCGGCTCGACGCCGACACCGCGGTTGCAGGGGTGCAGCCCCTCGACGAAGCGCCGCCGTTCCTGGCGAACGAAAGCGTCGCAACGGCTCTTCACCTCCCGGTCTCCGAAGCCTCGCCGTCCACCCCGACCTGGATGGAACCGGCCGAAGAATATTATACGGACGTCTGGTACCCCTCGGGGATCGTCTGGACCTACGACGACGCATGGCACCTCTACAACAACTTCCTTGCCATGGTAAACCCCGGCGCCGAAAACCCGGACGCCTACACGCTCCAGGGCATCGCCAACGTCTCCGCACCGACGGCCTGGCGGATCACCTACGACGTGCGGGAGATGGACAAAGCCCATTCGAAAGAGGATATGACGCCGTACAGCGACGTCAGAATTGCGATCTATCGTATCGTCGACGGCGCCGCCGATCTCAAACGGACACTCACCTGGCAGACGCTCTACGGAGCCGAACAGCAGAAGAACGGCGCCGCCTTCGGACCGGGCGATTACGCCGTCGCCGTCTTCGTCAGGAACTGCGCGGTGGACGTGACGATCGAGTACCACGGCAAACCCCTGAAAACAACCTATCGCGGTGACATATGAAGTTCGACCTCACCTCACTTTTTGGAAAGAAGGCACAGAAAACCGCCCGGCCGGACGGCGCCGCAGACGAGATACCAGACCCCTCCCCGCTGGTCCTGGACCTCCCCCCGGCAGAAGCGGAGGCGGAGATCATCGAGAGATACTGGCTGGTCCCTCCCTTCTCATACGTCAACATCACGAGAATCGACCCGATCACCCTCGGGTACGAGATCGTCGAACCCCGGATCACCGAAAAAGAACTGATCGTCCTGGAAGAGACGTTCGACCAGCTCAGGGCGACGCTGATCTACGACACCGCCCGCAAAAGAGGCGAACTCGGCCTCGACCCCCACGACCTGGCGCGGGTGATCCGCTCCTTCGACCCGGAGATGCCGGACGAGCGGGTGGAGATCCTCGTCTATTATCTCAGGCGCAACTTCCTCGGTTACGGGAAACTGGACCCGCTGATGAACGACGACCTGATCGAGGACATCACCTGCAACGGCCCGGACATCCCGATCTTTCTCTACCACCGGAAATACGCCAACATCCAGACGAACTGCCACTTCGACGGCGAAGAGTTGAACACGTTCGTGCTCAAACTCGCCCAGAAGGCCGACAAACAGCTCTCGCTCTCGACCCCGCTCATCGACGCCGCCCTCCCCGGCGGATCGCGCGCCCAGATCACCTACTCGGACATCATCTCTTCCCGGGGCAGTTCGTTCACCATCAGGAAGTTCCAGGCCGATCCCATGACGCCGCTCAGCCTCGTCGCCAACAACACCTACGACCTCGACCTGATGGCGCACATCTGGCTCGCCGTCGAGAACCGCAAGAGCATGATCGTCTCGGGCGGAACGGCAAGCGGCAAGACCTCGACGATGAACGCCGTCTCGTTCTTCATCCCGGCAGTGGCGAAGATCGTCTCGATCGAGGACACGCGCGAGATCCAGCTCCCGCACACCAACTGGCTGCCGATGCGGACGCGGGAGAGCACCGGCACCAGCAGCACCGGCAACGTCGGCATGTTCCACCTCTTAAAGGCGGCGCTGCGCCAGCGGCCCGAGTACATCATCGTCGGCGAGGTGCGCGGCGAAGAGGCGCAGACCCTTTTCCAGGCGATGAACACCGGGCACACCACCTACTCGACCGTCCACGCCGGAAACGTCAGGGAGACGATCAACCGCCTCATCCACGACCCCATCAACGTCCCCCCGGCGATGTTCAACGCCCTCGACCTGATCCTGGTGCAGAGTCTCCTCTACGACCAGGGCATGGGGTTCCGCCGCTGCCTCTCCCTCAACGAGATCGAGGTCACAGGCGACGAGGTCAGATGGAAGCCTCTCTTCGCCTGGGACCACCGGACCGACCGGTTCGTCAGGGTGTACGAGAAATCGGCAGTCTTCGACGAGATCGCGTACCGCAACGGCTGGAGCGGGGACGACCTCGAAGCGGCGATCGCCTCCAGGCGAGACGCCCTTGAAGAGATGATGCAGAACGGCGCCCCGTCCCCCGCGGCGATCGGGCAGATGATCCAGGAAATAATGGCGCAGGAACCGTAATGACCGGACCAGCAACCCTCCATACCTTCAGGGACGAGATCGCACGCTCCCTGCTCTCGGCGCACATACCGATCCCGGCCGGCCGGTACCTGCAGTACGGCCAGATCGTCACCCTGCTGGTGGCGCTTCTCTATATTATCCTCGTCCTGCTCCTCTCCCTCTTCGGGATCGAGATCAGCGTCATCCCCTTCCTCTCGTACAGCGTCACGCTCCTGATCGGTTTCGCCGCCGTCGTGGTGGTGCTGCCGATCGCCGTCTACTTCTATCCCCTTCTTGTGGCGCAGGGCCGGCGGACGCGGATCGAGGCCGATCTCCCCCACGCCGTCACCTACATGCAGGCGCTCTCGTCGACCCTCACTCTCTACAGCATCTTCCGGAGCGTCTACGAGGCCGGCGACCTCTACGGCGAGGTCTCAGCGGAATGCGGGCTGATCGTCAGGGACGTCGAGGTCTTCGGCCTCGATCTCCTCACCGCCATGCGGAACGTCCAGAAGGTCACGCCCTCGGCCAACTTCAAGGAACTCCTCAACGACCTCGCGCTTGTCTACCGGAGCGGGGGGAGCCTCACCGACTTCTTCAACGCCAAGTCCGAGACCTACCGGGAGCTGGCGCGGCAGGAGCAGGAGGCCCTCCTCCAGATCCTGGAGATGATCGCCGAGGTCTACGTGACCGCCTTTGTCGCCGGGCCGATTGCGATCATCATCATCCTGGTGGCGCAGAACCTCGCCGGGCAGAGCCAGCTTTCAGGGATCATGCCCCTGATGTACATCGGCCTGCCCCTGGGGGCGACCTGTCTCGTCTTCATCCTCTCGGTCCTCCTCCCGCCCGACAACCTGGACGTCACGCGCCGGGAGATCAGGCAGTCCGAATTCGGCACCGAACTCCTGGACGCTGGCACCGTGGACGAACCCGACGAGAAGTTCCTGAAGAACCTGGCGTCGAGGAAACGCTGGCTGCGCTTCGTCGAGATCGTCCGCCACCCCGGCCTCTTCTACATCTCAGATTACACGGTCGGGGCGACGATCGGCGTCGGACTGCTCGCGGCCCTCTTCCTCTTCTACCGGTTCGGCTCGTTCGGCGCCCTCTTTCCCACCTATACCACAGAAGTATTTCTCTGCCTGGCCGTCATCGTCGCCGTGATCCCGGTGATGATCGCGTACGAGGTGCGCCGCCGCTACGTCACGAAGATCGAGACGCAACTGCCCGATTTCCTCGCCGAGATCGCGGACATGCGCGATATCGGCATGACGCTGCAGGGCGCCATCTTCATGATCTCCAGCACCACGATGGGCGTCCTCTCCCGCGAGGTGAAGATCGCCGCCGAAGATCTCAGGCTCGGCTCCAGCGTCTCGGGGGCACTCGTGCGGATGGAAGAACGTATCGGCCTTGTCTCGGTGAAAAGGGCGATCTCGCTCCTGGTGCGGGCCAGCGATGTGACCGATTACATCCGCGAGATCCTGACGATCGCGATCAACGATCTCCAGCACTATATCAAGATGAAGACGAAGCGGCTGAACGTCTCGTTCGTCTACCTCGCGGTGATCTATCTCTCGTTCGGCATCTACCTCTACTCGGCCTACCAGCTGAACGTGGCGTTCATATCGAGTTTCTCGGCGTACGACGTCAGTTTCGATATCAGCTCAAACGTCAGCGAGATGTTCCACGTCGGGATCATCCTGGGATTCTTCTCAGGGATCATGGCCGGGCAGCTCTCGTCGAACAACATACTCGCCGGTCTCAAGCACGTCTGCGTGATGCTTGCGGCGACGGTGATCCTCTTCGTCTTCGTCATATGAGGCAGGTTTGCATGAACAGCAGAATTCGAAACGATGAAGCGGTCTCCTCGGTCATCGGCGAGATGATCCTGATCGTCCTGGTCATCATCCTGATCGCCCTCTTCGCCACATCGGCGTTCTCCCTGATCCCGGGCGGCCGGGAGGAAAGTGTCGACGTGGTGATGAAGAACGTCTCCGGCGACGCCTCGGCGGTCTTCTGGCACAAGGGAGGAGACTGGGTGGAGAAGAAGGACCTGGCGGTGATCGTCATCGGGGCCGACCGGAGCAGGCAGGAGTATACGGACTTTTCCCTCTACGACGACGCCGGCAACACCACCGAAGCGTTCGATCTCGGGGGGCGCCTGGAAGCGGCGCTCGACCAGCCCCTTGCCGACGGGGACACCCTCCGGCTTGTGACGACGAATACCGTCATTTATTCGGGGGAGATCTGAGATGGAGAAGGAAGAGGCGGTCTCGACGGTGATCGCCCTGATGCTGGTCCTCGGCATCGTCGCGACCATGGTTGCGATCTACTCGGCGACCTACCTGCCCGGCCTGAAACAGCAGGCCGAGATCGAGCACTCACGCGACGTGGCCGACGCCTTTGTCAGGTTCGGGTCGGACATCGATTACGCCGTCTCCCATATGACAAAAGCCCGGTTCAGCGAACCTTTCGCCCTCGGCGGGGGCGAGGTACTCTTAAGCCCGGTCCGTTCAAGCGGGACCCTCGCCGTCGAGAGTCAGCCCCTGGTGAATGTCACGGTGGTCGGGACCGAACGGGCGACGGCGACCGCCTCCCTGGTGAACATCTCGTACGTCCCCTCGTTCACCACCTGGGAGCCGCAGGGCTACCGGTGGGAGTACGGCTTCGTTGCGGTGACGAAGGGCGACCTGGCGGTGCCGCAGTCGTCGCGCTACGACACGATTGCCGGGGCGAGAAACGGCAGTCAGGCGTTTCTCAGGTCGTTTGTCCAGGTGGACCAGAGCGGATCCGACCTCGCCGTCACGCTGGTGCACCTCTTCCCGGAGGAAGGCAAGGCGGTCGTCACCGGGAGCGGGATCGCCACGCTCGAACTGAACGCCACCGACGCCGGGACGGTCGTCCTGTCCGGCGCCACCGGGATCGTCTTCGACGATCTCACGTTCGGCCGCGATATGCCGGGCATGGGCGACTACCTGGACGAGATCTGCACCGAGATCGAGAACACGGGCGCCGCCGGCTACAGCGCCAGCGGGGCGACACACACGCTGACGTTTATCGCACCGGCGACCGTGACCCTCAGGACCGTGGAGATCGAGGTGAGCGCGTGTTAGATACGGAGCAGGCGGTCAGCCCGGTCATCGGGGTCATGCTCCTGCTGGCGATCGTGATCGTGCTCGCCGCGCTCGTCGGTGCGTTCGCCGGCGGGGCGGTCGACGCGAAGGAGAAAGCGCCGTCGGCCGATCTCGCGGCCTATGCCGCGGGGAGCGGCGAGGATTTCTGTCTCGTCTTCGAACACCGGGGCGGCGACCAGATCGAAACGGCCGATCTCAGGATCAACACATGGGTCCACCTGCCGGACGGCGGCATGAAGGCGGCGTCCCACGAAGGGAGCGAGGTGGAGGAGTTCTTCGGGGCCCAGGCATGGAGGGCCGGGACGGCGGCGGACACCGGCGACCTGGACGGAACGGCGGCGTTTCTCGGCCTTGATAAGGAGGCGCTGTCCTCATGCATCGAGGAGGCGGACGCGGTCGAGGTGGCGATCTACCACCTGCCGAGCGGAACCCTCCTGCATAAGAGCAGTTTTCTCCTGAAGGAGCGGTGATGTGCATGGATGAAGAGAGCAGTGGCGCCGAAAGCGCCGTATCCGAGGTGATCGGCGCCATGCTGATGATCTCGGTCACGTTGATCGTCGTGGCCCTCGTGGCGGTCTACGCCACCGGCGCGGCCGGAGAAACCGAACAGTCGATCAGGGCGGATCTCGTCGCCTCGGGGGCGATGAAAAACGGAAGCACCTACCAGGTCGTCTTCGAGCACCGGTCTGGAGACGACTTCGAGATCGAACGGCTGGAGGTGAGCATCGGTTCGCGCGAACAGCCCGACCTGCATATGGTACTCAGAAACGAGCCGGACGAGACCTATATCGAGGGATTCGAACGGGATAGCCGGACCGTGCGGCTGGGCGACCGATTCCTGGTATCCATCGGTGAGATCGACACCGATCAGGTCGATCTTCCCGGCGGCGCGGAGATCGGATACGGCGAACACCTGACCTACCGCTTCATCGATCGCCGCACCGGCTCGCCCATCTCGTCGGGAGAGGTGGCGATCGCCAGGGTCTGACGGGCCATCTTTTTTTCCAGCTTCGACGAGGGTCACAGGCCGAACGGACGTTTCATGCCCGCCGTGTCGTGGCAGGCAGGGCGACAAATCGGCACCTAAATATAGATATGATCCATCAGAAGATGTAGATGAACCAGCTCCATTCCGAAGAGGCGGTCTCGCAGGTCCTCGGCGTTATCCTGATGGTGTCCCTCGCCGTCATCCTCGCCGCCGTCACCGCCAGCTTCGTCCTGAGCATGACCGGCAGCCTGCAGACGATGAAATTCGTGAGCGTCACCAGCGACATAAACGAGGACGGCACGGCGACCTTCACCATCCAGGGCGGGGACGACCTGAAGACCGTGACCGCGATCGATCTCATCTACCAGGATGGGACGGTCGAGCACCACTTCTTCGGCGCCTCTCCCCAGGCCGGCGCCACCAACACGTCGAGCAGCAGCGTCGCCGGCCAGCGGATCGTGCTCGCGGCGTCGTTTGTCGACGGCACGCAGATAATGATCCTGGAAAAAGAGTTCTGACCTTTTTTTCTCACCGCTCCCCGCAGCAGGAGGGCTCCTCCTGACCCCCGCCGCAGCACGAGCCCTCGTCGCCGCCGCAGCCGCAGACGCCGCTGTCCATGTCCTTGCCCCGCAGGGCCGCCCCGATCATCGCCCAGGCGCACCCGACCCCGCTCTCCACCTCGATCGCCTGCACCGGGCAGTTTCGGGCGCACGCCCCGCACTCCATGCAGGCTTCGGGCCTGACACACTCCACGCGGCGGTCCCCGGCGGCAAAGACGCCGTGGGGGCAGACCTCGGTGCACCGCCGGCAGTTGAAGCAGCGCTCGGGATGGTACCTGAGCGTGTTCTCTCGATAGGAGTCGAACACTCAGATCGCCCCCGTCAGACGGGCGGCGGCCAGCAGCAGGATCAGGACGACGCCCCCGACCGCCATCGCCGCCATGACCGGCACGTACCTGAAGATCTCCCGCTTCACCCCGGTCCGAGAGGTGAACGGCGTCGAGCCCGTGAAGTTGAGGGCGAGGTACGCCGTTACCGCCGGCATGAGCAGGAGGGGCGCAAGGGCCAGCAGGGCGTTCGCCCAGCCCGGCAGGACGGGGTCGCCGGAGAGGGCCGCCGCAAAGGGCAGGGCGACGATTCCGCCCAGGAGGAGCCCTTTCGTGCTGAAATCCCGCGTCGGGATGAAGGGCAGCAGGGCGGGAAAAAGCACCGTCCCGGCGAGGACGGCGGCGAGCGCACCGAGCGCCGCAACTGGCCCGGCCAGCAGGTAGAGCAGGACGGCGGCGACGGCGGTCGGCAGCGCCGCGTGCACCAGCTCCATCGGCGCCAGCACGATCCGATCGGCGAAGGGAAAGAGGACGCGGCGCATCTCAGGTGTCCCCGCACCCGCCTCCAGGAACGCCGGAAGGTCGCGGGCCCGGACCGGGCCAAAGGTCACCCGAAACCCCGAACGCCGCAGCACCTCATGGGCCGAGACGCCGGGGGCGCCGAGCTGCGGGAGGATGAGGGTCCGGTGCGCCACCACCGACGAAAGCCCGGTGGCGGCGATCCGTCCGACCACCTCGTCGGTCCCGAACGTCCCCTTGCCCGCGGCGCACCAGACATTGATCCCATGGGTGTCCAGCACCAGGATATAGCCGTCTCGGCCGGCGAGGGCGGACCGCAGGGCGTCGAAACTCAGGGTATAGTTCGCCGAGACGAAGACCGGCGACGCCGGCGTGGGGCTGCCGAGACTGTACAGCCCGGGCTCCACCCGGTGGCCCATCCTGTCCACGCCCCAGCGCGCCAGGAAATGGTCGAGACGGTGGGCGGCCGTGATCCTGCTGTCCGTCGTCATGACGACCGGACCGGAAGAGCAACCCGAACAATCGCACGCCGTTTTCTCCACCCCCTCACGCCGACCCGTCCACCAGCGGGCCGAGGACCTGCTTCACCATGCCGCTCAGGCGGTCGGTCTTCATCAGCGCCAGGCAGCAGACCTCCCCGTCCCGCTCCCATGAGATCAGGGCGAGTTTGTCGCCGGGACGGACGCCGGCCTTCTCGCGCACGTCTTTCGGGAGCACCATCTGCCCCCGCTCGTCCACGCTGAGCACCGCCTCCACCGTGCAGAGGGAGCCCGGGCCACATCTGCACGGCAGATTGCCGGGCGCAGAGCATTCTTCACCGCTGTTTTTTTCCTGCATGAACATTCCTGCAGGAGCATGGTGTGCCCGAGTATTTAGAATGATCAGAATAATCAGAAAAATCCGAAATGTTTAGGGGCACCTGCACGCGGCGATCTTATCATCTCGCCGCCCCCCACGCATACATATGAAGAGCCAGGTGAAATGGGGGCTCGGGCTGATCCTCCTCGGAGCGATCCTCCTGCCCTTCGGTTTCCCGTTTCTTCTCATCTATGCCGTCCCCCTCATTCTGATCGGCATAGCCCTCATCATCTTCCGCAACCGGGAAGACCGGATCGAGCAGGTCCAGGAGTGAAACAGATGATACTCACCACAACCGAAATCATACCGGGCTACACGGCCACGGTCATCGGCATCGTTTACGGCAACACTGTCAGGTCGAAGAACATCGGCAAAGACATCATGTCCGGCCTCAAGAGCATCGTCGGCGGCGAACTGGAAGCCTATACCGAGATGCTCACCGAAGCCAGACTCGAGTCGATCAACCGCATGGAGAACGCGGCAAAAAAGATGGGCGCGGACGCCGTCGTCAACGTCAGGTTCACTACTTCGCAGACGGCGCCGGGGGCGGCAGAACTGCTCGCCTACGGCACGGCGGTGACGCTGACCCCGGTCAAATGATATATTCTTCCAGCAGGGCCGCCGCTTCCCGCTCCCGCGGCCCCCCGCACTTTTGCACGATCGCCAGATGGTGATCGATTAAGGCCTTGAGGGCGGGATCCCGGCCCATCACATAGCGCGTGGCGTGCACCGTCGCCTCAATGATCCCGGCGAAGCCGCGGTTGTGCGGGTGCACGACGGGATCGATGATCTCCTCGGCCAGGGGTTCGAGGGCGACAAAATAGGTCTCGGCCGTCTCGTGCCTGACCGTCGCCGCAAACGCCGCCCAGGCCTCGCAGTCGGCGAGCCGCTGCATCGTGCGGCCGCCCGCCTCGATCTCGACGAAGGCATCGGCCGGCAGATCCTCAAACGCTGTTTTCACCCAGACCGCAGGGTCGTGGGTGACGTTCGCCACTACCCAGCCGTGGCGGCGGATATTCGCCTCGGTGTGCGAGCCCTTGAAGAGCACCATCGAAAGCGCTCCGTTCCGGCAGATGATCCCTATCGGGGCGGCGTTGTCCTGCGTTGCGGCGACCACCTCGTTGATCCCCTCCCTCAGCAGTCCCACTGCCACCCCTCCAGCAGGGCGAGATAGATCCCGGCGATCATGATGTCGGCCAGGGAGCCCGGATTGATCCCCCGCGCCAGACACTCCTCGTCGAAGACCGACAGGGCCCGTCGCCCGGCCTGAACCTCACGCGCCCGCAGCATCGTTTCCTCAGCAACGGAATATCCGTGCTTTTTTGCGATAAAGGTGTCGGGATAGGCGGCGAGCAGGTCGAGAAACGTCCGCACGATCGCATCTCTGCCCGATCCGTGGGCCGCGAGGCGGTCGGCCGTCTCCGTGCAGAGGGCGAACCCGTTCGTCCACTCCCGCGCCACCATGTCGCGCTCCGCGGAGTAGGCCATCACGTCGTACAGGGTCATCCCCCGCTCGCGGAGCATGTCGGCCGCCGCGGGATCGTTCACGTCGATCTCATCCTTTTCCAGCACCCGCACCTGCGTCGCCGAGAAGGCGCGGTAGAAGGCGACGGCGTCCTCGACCGTCGTCTCGCGGGCGGCCCGGAAGGCCGCCGAGGCCCTGCCGCCCATCACGAGCGGCACCAGCAGGATGAACGCCCCGAAATGGGTGTTCCCGCCGGCATGGCAGTTCGTGTCCCTGACCGCATCCTCGATCAGGGCGCCGATCCCGCCCTCGCCCCGCTCGGCGCGCTCCAGCGCCGCACGGGCGAAGACCGCCGAGGCCAGGAAGTGTTCGAGGCGGGTGTCGGGGTAGTCGTGCCCACGGTCCACGTTGCCGGGCTTGGGGGAGGCGGTCACCTCCAGCACCATCGCCAGCTGCGCCGCTTCAGTCCGCCTGATCGTCCGGCACCGCATCGAAGACCTGCTCCATGATTTTTTCCGCGAGGAGGCGCTTCTCCCGCATATACGTCGCCGTATCGATCCCGGCCTCCTTCATTGAAACCTCGCGGAGCATGCAGGGGGAACTCGATTTGCAGCACCACGCAAGGGAACCGAAACAGGTCGTCCGGCCGCCATCGAGGGGCGTGTCCTTCACCGCCTCGCGCTTGATCTGCATATATTCGTCCCGGGAGAGGCCGATGTTGTCCAGGAAGGGCAGCAGCGGACAGTGCTTCACCGGCATGCAGCAGAACGTAAGGGAACGCACGTCCCCGCCGCGGCAGAGCTGCTTGGGGGCGTTGTACCACCCGGTCTCGTCGGCCCTGCGGCAGATGGCGGCGTCGAGGCCGGAAAGGGTCCGCTCGTCCGAACGCCGCGCCAGCGAGACCATGTCGGCCCCGTGGGCGAACATGTCCATCGCACGGTCGAACGAGGTGATCGAGTTGTTCGCGATGAGGGTGAGCGGGCAGGCGTTCCTGATCTGCCGGAGACGGGCGTAGCCGAAGTCCATCAGGTCCGCATGGATGATGTCGGCCCCGGCCTTCCAGAGCAGGCGGGCCAGGCGGCGGTCGTCGGCGGCGACCCCGGCCCGGATCTTCACCGAGACCGTGACGTCGAAATTTTTGAGGGCTCGGACGATATCGACGAGGAGGTGCGGGCTTTTCAGCAGGGTCTCGCCGCACCCGGCCGCCGTCATCGCCGGCTGCCGGCAGTGGGCGTCGATCTCGTAGACGACCCCGTCACCGATGGCGTCGGCGACCGCCGCATAGGAGGCAGGCCCGCTGCCCCTGAGGTTGAGGCCGGTGACGATCCCGCTCCCCTCCAGGGCGTCGACCTGCGCCCGCAGTTCGGCGATCGGATCGTCGTAGAGAAACTCGGCCCTCCCCTCGGCGGCCATCTGCCGGCTCGCCTCCATTGTGGCCTCGTCGATAGAATATCCGCCGATAAAGGCGGCACCGATATGGTCAGCCCGGGCGAGCACGTAGGCGGCGTCCACCGTCCCGGCCATGGATGCGATCGCGACCGGAGTCCTGACCACCTGATCGTTGATGATCAGTCCGCAGCGCTCGTAGCTGTCGATCATAATTCCATTCAGATTGGCCTCACCATCACAAAGTTCTTTGGTTAAATACCTGTGACGGCGCAACCCCCGCCCTCACCATCGGAGGGCGATACGGGTGAAAAATCCCTCGCGGGCGACGCCCGGCCCGCACGCCAGTCAGGAGAAAATGGGCCGCCACGGCAGGGATGCCCTGCCGCCCGGGTCCTGCGCAGGAACAGGACAGCGGCGTCGATCCCGCGGACACCGGATCCGCCGGCGTGAAAACGCCGGAAAACGGAGATCTTCGTACCCCAGCTTTGAGGCGACGTGGAAAAGCCCCGGGAGAACGTCAGGCAGCGGGCCACCTCCTGAGGGGATGCAAAAACCAATCGGTAACACTTTTATGATCCGAAAGTTGTACACAGTACTATATGGCAAGAAAAGGATTGTTACTCGTCGGTCACGGCAGCAAACTCCCCTATAACAAGGAACTCATCGAGAGCACGGCGGCCCTGATCGCAGAGCAGCACCCCGAGTACCTGGTCAGGTCCGGGTTCATGTCCATGAACGAGCCGAGCGTCAGCGAGACCCTCGACGCCTTCAAGCAGGACGAGATCGACCTCCTGGTCGTCGTGCCCCTTTTCCTTGCAAAGGGCGTCCACATCGTCAAAGACATCCCCGAACTCCTCGGCCTGCCTGAGGGCGGGAAGAAGGGCACCTTCGCCCACGCTACGGGAGCGATCCCTCTCGTCTACGCCGACCCGATCGGCGGCGACCCCCTGCTCGCCACCCTGATGGTCAAGAACGCCGAAGAGGCGATCCGGGCAAACAGCTGAGATGAAGATCCTGGTCCTCGACACCATCCACGGCGGCGCCGCCCTTGCGGAAGCCCTGAAGAGGGCGGGCCACGCCGTCGACACGGTGGACGTCTACCGGGGACGCGAGGGGATATCAGCCGAAGAGGCGGCGAAGTGCCGGTACGACCTGGTCGCCGCCCCGGTGCACCTAGACCCGGCCTATCCTCTCCTCAATGCGGCGCCGGTGGCGGTCACCCACCACGAGGCGGTGCGGATGCTCCTCGTCGGGAGCCGCCCGGCCCCGATGGTCGAGATCACCGGCGCCCGCGGCAAGACGACGACGGCGACCGCCCTCGCCTCGGTGCTGCCCGGGCCGGGCGTCCTCCACACTTCGATGGCGACGGTCCGGTACCCGGACGGCGTCACTCTCTGGAAACGCTCCATCACGCCGGCCTCGGTGCTGCCGGCGGCAGAGGAGGCGGCCCGTATCGGCGGCTGGCTCGTCGTCGAGGAGTCCCTGGGCGTCACGGGGGCGGGCGACCTCGCCATTCTCACCTCCACGGAAGACTACGTATGCGCCGCCGGGAAAAAACGCGCCCTTGCGGAGAAGGTCAGGTCCATGAGCGGGTGTGCGGAGATCCTCGCCCCGCCCGGGACCGACCTGCCCGGTGCCCGCGCCGCCGACACGATCGCCGTCGTCACGGGTACGGTCTGCCGGTACCGCTGGAACGGGACCGAGGGCTTGTTTGAGAACCCGCTCCTCGCCCTCCCCGGATACCGGACGCCCCTCCAGATGGCGGCGGCCGCCGCCTGCCTGCTCGGTGCGGACCCTGCGGCCCTCGCCGCCTTCGCGCCCCTGGAGGGCCGGATGGCCGTCTCCCGGAGAGGCGGGACGATCGTCATCGACAATGCCAACAGCGGGGCCTGCCGGGAGACGGCCGTCGAAGCCGCCGCATATGCCCGCGCCCTTGCGGGCGGCGACACCCTCACGCTCGTCATCGGGACCGAGGGGCAGACCATCTGCGAGGGCTTCCCCGCGGACGAGGTGAAACGTGCGATCGAGGAGATCCGCCCTGACCGGGTGGTGCTCGTCGGCGACTACCCGAACATCGACGGCATACCGGCCCGGAGCCTTACGGAAGGGGCCGGCATCGCAGAAGAGATCTCAAAAAACGGCGGTGCGGTCGTCCTCGCCGTCAAGACATGGAGATAACGATGGATTATATACAGCCAAGGCCCAGTTCAATCGTCGCAGCCCTGTACACCGCCCGAGACCTTGAAGTCGAGGTGGCGATCCTCCACGGCCCGTCCGGGTGCTCGTTCAAGCACGCCCGCCTCCTCGAAGAGGACGGCATGCGGGTGCTGACCACATCGCTCGCCGACAACGAGTTCATCTTCGGCGGCCAGGCCGTGCTCGAACGGGTGCTCAGAAACGCCGAGAAAGATTTCGCCCCGAAGCGGATGGCGGTGGTCGGCACCTGCGTCTCCATGATCATCGGCGAGGACCTGCAGGCGGCGATCGACGGATCGGGCGTTGTGACGCCGACGATCCCGATCGATATCCACGCCGGCTTCAAGGAGAACATCCAGGGCGTGCTCGCCGCCCTCGAACCGGCGGCGACGATCGGGTGGATCAGCGCCGACGAACTCGAACGGCAGCGGAGGCTGCTGGCGGCGGCGAACGAGGTGGAGCGCCTGCGGGGCGCGGCCTCGCGGTCCTATATCGAGCCCTCCCGCGGCGACCTCAAGCACGTGGCCGCCCGGCGCCTCCTCGACCTTGCACAGGGCGGGAAGAGGGGGGTCGCCGTCATGAACGCCAAGAAGGAGACTGCCTATATGTTCGCGGACGAACTGATCGCCCTCAAAGAGGCCTGCCCGGGGGCCGATATCACCTATATCGCAAACCTCGAAGACCGCGGGCTCCCGAAGGTCAGAAACGACGCCGCCCTGATCCTCGAGGGGATGCGGGAAGCCGGGCTCGAGCCCGAGCTCCTTGGAGCCCTCGACGAGTACGGGGCGAACGGCGACGCCGTCGGCGAGCGAATCAGGGAGATCAAACCCGACTTCGCCCTCATCGTCGGCGTCCCGCACGCCGTCCCGCAGGCGTACACTGAGGGCGTCGAGGTGGTCTCGGTCACCAACGGCCCGCGGCAGGTGGCCCCCCTCAAAGAGATGGGGCACGCGGCGGTCGTCGTCGAGGTGGACCTCCACCCCAAGACCCTGGGCGTGCGGTCGATCGTCGAGAGCGAGTTCGGCGCCGTTTTGCGCAGCATCGCAAGGGGCGAGTGAGATGAAGAGCCTCCTCGTCACCGGGGACCGCTCGGGCAGCGGGAAGACGAGCATCACCCTCGCCATCGCCGCCCTGCTGGCGCAGGAGGCCCCGGTCCAGACCTACAAGGTGGCGATGGACTACATCGACCCCTCGTACCTCACGGCGGTGACCGGCCGGCCGTGCCGGAACCTGGACAGTTTTGTGATGGACCCCGGCCTGATCAGGGCCGTCTTCGAGCACGGGGCGAAGGGGGCGTCGATCGCCCTGGTCGAGGGCGTGCGGGGACTCTACGAGGGGGCGGAGGCGATCGGCGACGCCGGGAGCACGGCCTCGGTCGCGAAGGCCCTCGACCTGCCGGTGGTGCTGGTCGTGGACGCCCGGAGCATCACCAGGAGCGCCGCCGCCATGGTGAAGGGGTTTGCGGCCTTCGACCCGAAGGTGCGGATCGTCGGCGTGATCCTCAACAACATCAGCAGCGAGGGCCACCGCAGAAAGACCGTGCAGGCGGTGGAGCACTTCTGCGGCATCCCGGTGGTCGGGGCGATCCCGAAGAGCGAGGAGATGCGGCTTGCGATGCGCCACCTCGGGCTGGTGCCGTACCGCGAGGGGCAGGAGAGCGGCGATTTCCTGGACCGGATCAAAGCGGTGAAGGAGGTGATCGGGTCGTACATCGACCTCGACGCCCTGCGGGGTCTGATGGAGGACTACCACTTCGTCGGCGCCGCCGGGCCGTTCGTCCGGAGCCATGAGGCCGACGTTCGGGTGGCGGTCGCCTACGACGAGGCCTTCAACTTCTACTACAACGACCTCTTCGACGTCCTGCACGCCGGCGGGGCCGAGATCCTCACCTTCAGCCCGATCCACGACCCCCTGCCAGAGGCCGACGGCTACGTGATCGGCGGCGGCTACCCGGAGATGCACGCCGAGGCGCTCGAAGCGAACGAGCGGGCTCGGGATGGGCTGAGGGAGGTCTCGGAGAACGGGGTGCCCATCTATGCCGAGTGCGGCGGGTTGATGTACCTCACCGACCGCCTGGTGATGCAGGCCGGGTGGCAGGGGCGGGAAGAGGAGGAGAGCCGCGCCATGTGCGGGGTGTTTTCAGGCGAGACGCGGATGCCGGCCCACCGGACCCTGGGCTACGTGGAGGGGCGGGCCGGAGCAGCATGCCCGTTCGGCGAGGGGACGTTCCGGGGCCACGAGTTCCATTACTCTGAGGTGGTGCTGGCGCCGGAGACAACTTTTGCCTACACCCTCTCCCGGGGCACCGGGATCAGCGGGGCGCTGGACGGGGCGGTGACCGGCCGGACCCTGGCGAGTTACACCCACCTCCACCCGGCGGCGAGCGCTGAGTTTTTCCAGGGTTTTCTCCGGGCGTGCAGGGAGAGGCCGGCTTTCTGATTCTCAAAGAAGAGAACCATAAAATACTATACCAACCCTGCGCCAATACTTTCTTTATGATCATTTATCTGGACGGAGCGTTTGTCCCGGAGAGTGAGGCGAAGGTTTCGGTCTTCGACCACGGCCTTCTCTACGGCGACGGCGTTTTTGAAGGGATCCGCGCCTACGACGGCCGCGTCTTCAGGCTGGACGAGCACATCGACCGGCTCTACGACTCGGCGAAGACGATCGATCTTGCGGTTCCCATTACGAAGGAGGAGTTCAAGGAGGCGCTGCTCGAGACCCTGCGGCGGAACAACCTGAAGGACGCCTATATCAGGCCGGTCATCACGCGGGGCAAGGGCGACCTGGGCCTGGACCCCAGGAAGTGCCCGAAGGCGACGATCTTCATCATCGCCACCGACTGGGGCGCGATGTACGGCGACCTCTACGAGAAGGGGCTGACCGCCATCACCGTCTCGGTGAGGAGGAACGCGGCCGAGGCCCTGCCGCCGAACGTGAAGAGCCTGAACTACCTCAACAACATCCTGGCAAAGATCGAGGCGAACTACAAGGGCGGGGACGAGGCGATCTTCTTCGACACGCACGGCTTTGTCGCCGAGGGCTCGGGGGACAATATTTTCGTCATCAAGGACGGCGTCATATACACCCCGCACACCATCAACAACCTGCGGGGCGTGACCCGCAAGGTTGCGCTCGAGGTCGCCGTTTCGTTCGGCATCACCGTTGAGGAGCGGAACCTGGGCTACTTCGACCTCTATACGGCCGACGAGATCTTCGTCACCGGCACGGCGGCCGAGGTGGCGCCGATCACGAAGATCGACGGCAGGGCGATCGGCGACGGAAGGCCGGGCCCGGTCACGCGGCAGCTGATGGCCGGCTTCTCTGCGGTGACGGCGAAGGAAGGCACCCCGATCAACTGAGGCGGCGTAATTTAGCCCCCTCTCTCATCTTTTTCCACGGCGTTCGATGCAGGAGCCCACGCGCCGGATGACGGCGGCGGCAGGCGGCTCCACGCGCTGCGGGCCGATCGGACCGGCGAAGAACCCTGCGAACGGCCCGTCAAGGACGAAGGTATAAGTACAGGGATCAAGAGATAAGGTATAGCATTTCGGCTGCCATAGTGTAGTGGCCAATCATGTCGGCCTTTCACGCCGACGACTGGGGTTCGAATCCCCATGGCAGCACTTTTACGGGATGTTTGAATTCCAATTTTGAATTGCGACTTTTAAAAGGCTCCATTTGATCTTTGATTTTCGGTCGAGCTATATAACCCTGTCGATGGTGGGGGTGGGGGTTGATCGGTGGCGCGCATGCGGTTCGGTGAAGGGCCGGACGGCGATCGATACGATGCTGCACCTGAGTGGGTCAACGGAGTGTGATTTTTGAGGGGCTGGTCAGGAGTAGATCGGCACTATGGTGAACGCTGGTTAGATCAGTTCGGGATCTTCTTTCTCCACCAATTGACATGTGTCAATCGCCGCCATTATTCACCTCCCGGCGGTGGCATGGAGAAGACGGTTGAACGACTTGGATCGACACCCGCGAAAAGAAGGGTATGGAGGCCACTCCGAGTAATTCCCTTGCGGATCCATCATGATCCTTTAACTGCTATCCTTGAAAAGAAGGGTATGAAACTAGCACTTACTGCAAATCGGTTTTCCATTTTTTTTTCTTGAATATTTATCTGAAAAAAGAAGGTTTTGAAAACTGACTAAGGAATTCTTGATATTCTCCACTCCACAGATAAGGGATCGAAACCTGAGATAAAAAGAACACTGGGCCCATCAGTGCTCTTCCAGAACTCAAACTCTTCGTGATGCGCATATCAATGCGTGTTGTCACCGAAGTCATGTTTATCGGCAAAAAAGCGTTAAGTGAGGAGATAACCAGACTCCTTTTTATGAATTCTTGATAGACCGCTCCGGTTAGAATCCTCTCTGTCGCAACATGCCACGCGATACGGGAGAAAAAAGGAATGAATTTTTACTGTCCCGGGTTCAGGTTCGGAAACACTTTCTTCACATTCGGATCATTGGGAAACCATTCGGGGTGAGCGAAGATCGTCCCGATACGCGGTGTCTTGGTGGTCTGGGAGAGGTGCCCCCCCATATACTCCTCTTTACGAAGGGTGTAGTCCCTGATATCCTCCAAATGGAGTCCGAGGAGGAAATTGACAAAGACGTACCTGCCGGCGTCAAATTCATCCGGCATGATCTTTGTGTTCTTATATTTATTGAAGAGATGTTCGTTTTCTGCAAGGATGGGTTCGTCTCTCTCGTTGCATGCAATGAATATCTCCTTGGAAATAGGCTCATTCCTGGTCCCTGAGGCACATCCTATTGCAATCTTCAGGGCGAAGGCTTCACTCTGAGCAATGCGATTGCTGACAAGTTCAGTCAACCGCTCTTTGTCAATACTGAACGTCGATTTAAATGCCGGCACGGTTGAAATGTTTGAAATATTAGTGTTCTTGTCAAGGGAAATAACATCGACATATTCTTTGGGAACACCCATTTTGACGACGCGGCCCCACCCAATGTCTGAGATCCGGCTCTTCTGACTCTTCAGCCTATTTTCCCGCTCACGGATCTGGGCGACGACGGCGGCGACACCGTTCGATTTCTGGCCGATTTTGTCCTGCAGAGTCTTGCAGAGATCAGTGTTGATATAGGTCAGGAGCATCTGGAAGCGGTCCAGCAGGGCTTTCTGCTCTTCCAGGCGACGGGATTCTATGGACATATCTTCATTCTTCTGTTGCAACTGTCTTCTCTGAAATATTCTGGGCCAAGGAGAATTTATCTTTTCCTGATTTTCATTAATCCTGGCCTCAAACATCTTCATTATCTTCTCGTAGCGGGAAACAGGTGAGGTGATAGGCGAGTTTCTGATCTCCTCTTCGGCCCATTCTGTATCTCTAAGTTCCTCCCAGATTTTAGACACCTCATCCTCAAATGCCGTCCGCCGTGCATTCTCCTCCTTGGCAAACTCGTTCTGCAGTTTTCCGATGAAATATTGAAGACCACGAAGTCCATGGTACGGAAGAACTGATTGACATGCTGTCTCCAGCATGCTTTCGTTCCCGTTAGCGGCACACATATCTACGAGTAACTCGGCGTTTTGAGTCAGTTTCTTCTCATCGTCTGGTCCCAACAAACTCCCCAGACAATCATTTTCCGAAGCAATTGATTTCATCTCATCAATCGGGACGAAAAGTTCGCTCTCTCCGAAGGCGATGAAGGGGCTGTTGATGCCATGCCAGAGATTCTCCAGTCCATGTGGGTAGTGGGGAATCGTGTACATCATACTGGCGATAATCTGGTTGCTACTTTTTAGGTACTCTTCTACCTCCTGAGCCTCGTTATCCTTCATGTTTGATATTCGATCTTCATTCAGACCGAAGAGGAAGTAACGATTGAAAGGCCTCACCGTGATCGGGATCTTACTTCGGCCTCCGAAGGGATCGAATCTCTGCAATAAGAGATCATTTGGATAGGCGAGTTGCTTCAACTCGGTTAACGCGGCATAGGAATTGGCCAGGAACTTTGTATCGAAGTTTGCGTAGGAAATATTGACAATATCAGAGGCCGATGGAAGGATGCCCACACAGAAAATATATGCCTTGATACCCTGTTCTCCAAGGATACTTGCTGCAAGTTCAGACACGGTAACGGCCAGCGTGGGGAAGCTCCCGCTTCCTGTCCCTCCCCCAAGGGTATGGACAATCCAGATAAGGGTTTCAGGCGTCCTTGTTCCGATCTGTTTCTGCCAAAGATCACTTAACTGGTTCAGTGCACCTCTGACTGCGTTATTGACCTCTATCATGTTGATGTCGAGCAAAAATCTGGCATATGCCCTGTCACGCACAGCACCAACACCTTTTGGTCCCGAACCCTCAGGAAGATATGGGCATTCTCCGATAAACTGGGAGATGTCATAATCTGCTTCGGTGATCGCCACGGTGGAGATAACACTTTTGTCCTTTATCTTTTCCTGGAGGTCCTTCTCGCTTGAGTCAATCGCGATAAAGCGGTAGTATTCAAGGTCGTTGTTTGCTCTGGCCATGTCGGCGAGCGTCTGGATCACTTTGATCCCGCCCATTCCGGCTCCGATAACAAGTGTAGGTATCATCTCAGTTCACCATCCATTAGAATCTAGATTTTCGGATCGGGTTGTCCTTATCAGGAATTGGGTCCACAGGTACCCTTGGAAATGCCCCCGATTTCAGTTCCCGGTCAATCTTTCTCCTCAGCTCGCCCCCCATGCTCGGGTTGTCCGGGATTAATTCGAGTTTTACAGATACCTCTTCGAGTAATCTACGTAATTTTTGATTTTCTGCATTGGCTGAAGACTTTACCTTCCCCTTATGTAACCTCTGATACGCAAGCAGAGCGAGAGAGGCAAAGATCAAGAGGATGCCCAGATAAAACGTCCATGAAAGTGAATTCCCGTCGCTGAGGGCGAGATTCTGGAACCAGAGGGAACTGCTGGTGTCCACGGTGATCATATCGTCGCCCTGCAGGATCTCACCCCGCTGGACATAGGTGTAGGTCACATCCGCCACTGTCAGAGTGCTCTGACTCAGCGTTTTGGGATAGGCGTTGAAGGAGAGAACGACTGATTCCCCCTGAGCCAGTTGGTCGCAAGTGAAGGAGTGACCATTCCTCTCCACGTTCACCGGCGCGCCGGTGGGGACAATCGTGTGCCTGAACGATCTGTCGTCGATCAGGGCGTCCCGTTCCGATAGGACGATGGAAAGATTCCGGATTTCAGCATCGCCCGGACTGATCGTGATCTGTACCTGGATCTCTTCGCCGAATCCTGCAGTTCTCTCTTTGGCATCGAAGGTTGCCTCGATGGAGGTGGCAATCAGAGCTCCAGCCGGGGCGGTAAAGACGGCAAAGAGAAGCATAATGGATGCAATAATTAATTTTGTATTATCTGCTTCTCTCATATGCCTGAATTAAAATTTATCAATATTAAATGCTGTGATTTGAATTCGATCCAGAAGGGATTTGTTTTGTATATGGCAAGTCCTCGGAAGTCAGATCTTGCCATTGAACCTAAGAATGCCTATCAAAGCAGATTGATATCGTATGGCGGGCCGAATCCGATCGCTGAGGGCAGGGTGACACTGCAACTGTCGTCCACCGTGTCAAGCCGGAGAATCCTTTAGGCCATCACTGTTCTTTCTGCGGCTGTTTTCTACATGACTATAGTCACTATCTCATGAGGCTGCAACTCTTTGGGGCATCTCTGAACAAAACTCTCATTATATGGAGAAGATCTCGGAGCAGCGGACAGATGCAACACACCCTCTTGTTTTCAACGAGGCACAGTTTTTCCTAAAAAAACCATCTGAGAGGCCGAAAAATATCCACCCGAATGAATCGAGGATTAAACCAATTTTCATATCTATGATGTCAATAAATTAGGTTCTAACGCTGCCTGAACGGAGGAACGGACGATAATGGAAAAAAGTGCGGATGAATTGTGCGAGGAAGCAAACAGGCTCTATACCGAGAAACGATATGAAGAGGCTCTTGTGCGGTATGACCGGGCGATTGCCCTCGATCCGGAAAATGCGGTTTACTGGCTCAAAAAAGCATCTGCCCATCATGATCTCGAACAGTATGAAGATACCATCAGGTCTCTTGATCGGGCCATTGCCCTCGATCCGAAATACGCAAAGGCATGGCACGGCAAAGGATACGTCCTCAACCAGATGAAGCGTTATGAAGAGGCTCTGGAGTGTTTCGATGAACTGATCGGTCTCGATCAGGAAGACCGCGTGGCATGGTCCAACAAGGGAGACGCCTTCGAAGGGCTTGATCGGTATCGGGATGCCCTTGGATGCTACGAACAGCTTCTGGCCATCGATCCAGAGGACAAGAATGCATGGACGGCGAAAGGAGGCGCCCTGGCAAAGATCATGCGATTCGAGGAGGCGATACAGTGCTTTGAAAAAGCGATCGCGATCGATCCGAACTACAGGGGGGTCAGGTATCGCAAAGGATCGGCCCTTATTGAACTCGACCGGTATGAGGAGGCGATCGAGTATTTTGGGAGGGTCCTGGCCACCGATCCCGAAGATATGTTATCATGGTACTGGAAAGGACTGGCCTTATGGAGGTTCGGACGACTCGAGGAGGCTCTCCCTTATTTCGAACGTGCCTCGGCTCTCGATCAGGAATTATGGATTGCCTGGCACCACAAAGGCTTCGTCCTGGGAGAACTCGGCCGGTATGAGGAGGCACTTGCGTGTTGCGAGAAAGCCCTGGCCCTCAAGCCCGAGGATGTGTTGATATGGCACACCAAAGGCTTGATCTTCAACAAGAGCGGGCGGTATGAGGAGGCCCTCGCATGCTACGACCGGGCCATTGCTATCGACGCCAACTATCCGTCTGCATGGATCAACAAAGGTGCGACTCTCAGGGCACTCGAACGGCAGAATGAGGCAATCGAGTGTTATGACCGTGCGCTTTCGATCGATCGATATGAAGCGCGTGCATGGAACGACAAGGGTCTGGCCCTCCAGAAACTCGGGCGGTACAGGGATTCCCTGAAATGCCTTGATGAGGAACTCACCATCGATCCCGACGATCCGGATACGTGGGCGGGGAAAGCCAATGCCTATTTAAACCTCGGCGATTACGGGAGTGCAATTGAATCTATGGACCGGGCAATCGCCGTCGATCCTGAAAATATTCTTATCCGGCTGAGCAAAGCGATGGTTCATATAAAATTCGACCGTTTTTCGGCCGCACTTGAGGATCTGGAAACGGTCGCTGCGATGTATCCCTACGATCCCAGACCGTACCGCTGTAAGGCCGAGGCGCTCTTCTCACTCGGCCGCTATGACGAGGCTCTTGCCAGTACAGAAATCGCCCTTCTCCTCTATCCCGATTACCCTGAATCTAAGGAGATTAAACGGAAGATACTCGATAAAATGGGTTTCTAAACTCCTCCTGAACCGAAGGGTCGTGGTTCTAAGGCCGTATGTAATCTGTGTATAATACAATACCTAACGGTTGGCTCTCTATGGCATGGGCTTCGATGCCCCAATTGGAAATGCATTTCGAGCTGATCCCTATTAAATAGAACTCTGTTGAAATGCTCCCTACAACTCCTATAGGATATTGCCCGACTATCAATGGGGGTACATGGTATAGCCCCCTTCCAGGATCTTTTCAACAGAACTGAAATCCTGAAGAATATTCCATGGGTCACTCACCCTTTGAGTGATCCCAGGGCATTATTCGCCTTTCAATCCATGAAATAAGAGTGTATAATACAACCCCAAGTAGAGTTAATTGAAGAATCGCTACAAATAGCATTGGCGTGTTCATGAGGCCAGCTGCGTATATTGTAAGATACCCAAGGCCAGCGTTTGCTCCTACAAATTCTCCTACGACTGCGCCGATAACTGCAAGAGTGATCCCTGTCTTTAAACCTGCGAATAGCATCGGCAGGGAACTGGGAATTTCAATTTTTGTGAATATATCTAGTCTGCCTGCTCCGGTTGATTTCATCAGTTCCAGATAATTTCTGTTTACGCTGCGGATGCCTGTGATCATATTGACAAAGATTGGGAAAAAGACTATCAATGCTACCAAAAGTACTTTCGACTCCATTCCGAAACCCAGCCAGATGACAATGAGGGGTGCGAGTGCGATTTTTGGTGCGCTCTGTGCTGCCACTATGTATGGAGATAAAATCTTTTCCATGCGGGGTGACTTTCCCAGTGCGTAGCCGCATACGATTCCTATAATAGTTCCCAATATGAATCCGGATATTATCTCCAAGATTGTAACATCTGTGTGCTTGATAAGTGAACCACTCTTCAGAAGGTAGAGGTATTCAGTGAACACTTCCTCAGGTGAGGGTAATAAAAATGAAGGCACCGAAAAAAGAATAATTATCGCTTTCCAGATCCCCAAAATGATTAGAAATACAAGAATATACAGGACATAAAGATTTATTCTTGAAATGGTTGGTTTTGGCAGGTTTTCTTCACTATTTTTATTTAATTTCGAAGGTTCTATTTTTGTTTCTTTTGAGTAATGACACTGTTCTAAATGTGTTTCGTTGTCAAGTGATTTACGGACTTTTAACACCTGTTTCTCAAACTGATCTGTTTGCAGAACTTCAGGCGTCCGTTCTTGGGGGAGGTCAACCTCAAGAATTTCTTTAATTTGGCCGGGACGCGGTGACATCACGATAATTCTGTCTGAGAGAAGGACCGCTTCAGGAATACTATGTGTAACAAAAATAATAGTTTTTCCAGTATCTTTCCATATTTTTAGGAGTTCAAAATTCATTTTCCCGCGTGTGATCTCGTCAAGAGCACCAAAAGGTTCGTCCATCAAAAGGACGATCGGATTCTGCGTGAGCGCCCTAGCGATAGAAACTCTTTGTCTCATACCGCCAGAGAGTTCATCTGGATAGTAATGATCGAAACCAGTAAGTTCAACTTTTGTAATAACAGAGTAGATGCCCTCTTCTTCTTTTGATCCTATTGATTTTTTTGCGACTTCGAGAGGTAGTCTGATGTTGTCTTTTACCGTTCTCCAGGGAAGAAGGGTTGGATCCTGGAAAACAAATCCACATTGTTTGTGAAAATCTTTTAAATGACCGTTTTTAAAAATGATTTTTCCATCTGTTTGGGGAATAAGTCCCCCCATCACTCTGAGGAGTGTTGTTTTACCCGATCCACTTGGTCCAATGATAGAAAGGAACTCCCCCTCACGAATTGAGAATGAGATATCTCGTAATACCTCTATTGGGTGGTTATCAGTATCAAATATCTTAGAGATGTGCTGCACTTCTGCTAGAATGGGGGGCGTCATGAGGATAATAGGTGTTATCGTGTTTTATCTTAAGTGTTTTCTTCATAAATTAAATATATTTCTTTTTTTTGGCGAAATGCGAAGATCAGAGAAACTCGATATACGTTTTATCAATGCTCTTTACTTCCAGATCTGAAGCATATTTCTGGATGAATTCATTTATGGAACTGGCGACTACCAAGCATTCTGTCTCGTCCCAAGCGTTAGATTTTATTTCAACAAATATACTATTATTAGTTGGTGGTTCGTGAATATTATCGATATTGATGCTAAAATTCTCCATTTTTATTTTTATTCTATCCTTAATTATTTTTTTATCTATTCTGGCGTTTAAGTATTCAAGGAAAAATATGATGGATGGGTAACTGACAATCATTTCTTCTCGCTCTCTTTGAATAATTGAAACATTTTCCTGCCTGGATATATCTTTAACCTTAAATCTGGTCCAGGTCAGTATGTGAGCGGGTGGGTTTTTGAGGGAGTGTTTTGTTGGTGTCTCCTCCCGATAACGAAGGTATGTTCTGGTATTATCCGGCTTTTGGAAAAATCCCGCTGGTTGTATGTAAAAATCATTCTGATGCACTTCCTCAGTTGACAATATCTTTTTACTGAAGCGCTTGAGAAAGATATCGCGGTGATCTAATTTTATCATAAATTTTGTCTGGATTTCAAAGCATGGGGTGAGCGAGGTCTCAGAGAGATTCGTAATAAGGTTTAACAGGGCTATTCCATCATCTGTCAGGGAGTATTTTTTTTCCTTTTTCAAGATCAAGCCGTACTCTGTCATCATATCCAGAACATTTTTTAGGCTGCTCTGGCCAACTCCGATCCCTCTATTTAATTCGTTCCAACTATAATTTTGGTTCTGAAGATATTTTAAAACCCTAAGTGAGTGCTTTTTCAGAGTGGTCTTTAGTTTGTCGTTGGGAAACTGAACCTTTGAAAGTCCTTTGTAAACATCGATCCCCTTCTGTGATAGAATAAATTTGGTATCTGCTTCAGGCTTTATGATTTCCAGGTGTACGAGTTTTGTAAGCAGCCGATAAAGTTGATTGTAGTCAAATGGTTTGTTATCACAGAATTCTTTTGTTGAAAGTCCATCTCGTCTGGTGTAGAGCATCTGCAAGATGTCATCAAATATATCAACAAAATTCGCCTTTGTTTCAAGAATTTCTACTGCATTTTTTTCTCCTATCTGTTTGAGGTCTATCATTTATCTCATGAAGACTATTTTATGTCATGATAGATAAATATTCAGTTGATATAGTGAATTAAAGATTTATTATCCTGTTTGTTGACACTATCTGTGCTTTTTGGTACTGATTGGGTCATTAACTCAAGGAGCAACGATTTTGACAGATCTTTGCTTTATCGTGAAAGGATTGACCGTTTTTCCGATTCTATTTTCGTCAATGGATGCATAATGCCATATAATTGGGTGTGTATTTAAACGTCGTCATTTCCCGCACTCAGTGTAAGTGACCCCCTCTCTTTCAACGTACTGCTGATATTCTTCCACCATTTTCTGATGATAATAAATTATTATGGGTGCGTTTTGATTTCTTCTGTGGATCGAGCGTAAGATTGAGGATAAAATGGATCTCCTGAGGCTGGAAGGACGTCGGATATAAGGGATATGGGGTATTAGAGTATAGGAGCAGGTCATATTTCCTTACTTTCTTCAGGGCCCCTCATATTTGATGGTTTATTTGATTTAGAGTTACAGAATTATGATGAAGATTGCATGTGTTGGTGATATTACTGTTGACCTGATTTCAACTGTGGGCGAGTTTCCGGTGATCTATTCAAATGCGAGCGTCCTTGATTTTTGTGGTCATTTGGAGGAATTTTGGCGAACACTGCAATCATGCGTGCTCGGCTGGGTGCAAGGCAACATTGTTTGCAGATATCGGGCCGGACTTTCCTGAGGCATATCTTAGCTGACTGCAGGAGTTGTATCTTGATGGCTGCCTGCTTCGGTCACTGCATCGGAAAAAGACGGTGGTGCTGTTTTCAAATGGAACAGAACTGATGCCCTCCTTCTTTTCGGGGCTTCCCGTGTGATCAATGATGCCATCCTCTGTCGAGTCCGTAGCCAGGGTTGAAGGACGAACGGTCATCGCTCTGCCTGGTGATCTGCTTCATTGTTCCGATAAAATCCCTGCAAAAGTGTATGATCCCTGCCTCAAGCACCTCCCACGGAGGGGTGAGACGATGGTGTATATTCTGCGGCATATGATGATCCTGTTTATTAATGGGCATGAGCAGGGGAGTATATCACCAGACTATTGGTCCTGATGGCGGGGATGTCAAAGATCTGTGTCAGGAAATCGTAGTTACGCCCTTCGGTTTACGGTGATGTAGATTTGTGGCGGCCGGTCTTGATGCCCATGTACCTGTGTTACTAACTGTGATAGTCTATCTGACCTGTTTTGATGATTTGTTTGCTTCCGGGTTTCTTTTTAGGTATGCAAATGGGTATTCGCTGATCGGGAGCGCGCAGATTAGTTCGGCAATGGCGAGCGTGACGATAAGGGCGAAAGAGGCGCATCTGAGGATATATCAAGATGATCTGGTATATTGCGGATAGCGGTTGTTCACGCACAGTTTATTTTTTTAATTTTATCAGAATAAAAAATCCCATTTTCGACTAATATTATTATAATGCATCCAATTTTTAAATAGAATGAAGATTAAAGTCCAAATTTATCTCGCAATGCGAGTTCAAACGAATTTTGAATTTTATTATTCATATAATTTGGGCGCAATTCACAATATTTAATATTAATAACTTTCTTGTGATATTTGAAGATATTAAAGAAGTTGGATGGTTTTGCTATGCCAGATTATAATCCAAAGGAAATACAACTCGTTGATCCTCTGTATGAACCAATTATAATGTACCCTTGGAGTGACCTACCATTATGCAAAAATTGCAGAGAATCATACCTAGAGAATTATCCAGGCATGTTTCAATTTAAGATACAAGGTACTAATATTAATGGTAGAAATGATATAACATGCCATGAACACTATCAAAAAAAAATCCGAGAATATATTAGGGGAAAAATAATTGGTAATCCTAAATTTCAGGCGATAATTTCTGGATATGAGGTTTTCAATTTAAACAGCGATGATTGGTTAGAACCGTGGGTCAAAGAGCACTTTACATTGGATAAATCTATTCTAAGAGAAATTCGACGGGAAAGTTATAAATCTAATATAATATCTAATCTTCAAAATTCTTCCGAATCTAAGATAAAATCTCAAATTTTAAAATTTAAAAATGATTTCTATGCTATTGCTTCACATTTGTCATACAATTCTCAAATATCAGAGTGTATATTCTGTAGCGCATATCTAGACCCGGTGACTTATACTCCATTTCACTATAACTTTGATATTGCTCAAAAAGAGTTATATGATGTTTTCATTGAACTGATCAATACTTTTGAGATGAAGAGACTGATGAATATTCAAATGACAGGATTTTTATCATATAAATATTTCTCTTCAACCCATTCGCGTTTTTCCCATGTTGTGGGCACCTGGATGAATGGCATGGTCGCCTTGCAGCATGTCAATGTGAAGACAAAAGAGGGTTCGAAGTCTCTGATTAAATTTCTTATTGATGAGGACCTGCACCGGGAGTTTATGGCTGCATTAATTCTCCATGATATCGGGCACGCTCCGTTTTCTCATGTGCTGGAAATGAACCCCCACATCAAATACGACCACGAAAAGGTTACCGTGCAGTTGATCTGTGGGGGAAGTAATTATATTGAACTTGAAGATCTCCTTGTTTCCAGTTACATCGACCTCGAATACGGGTCATTAATACAATATGGTCTTAATGGAAATAATAAAGATATTTTTTCAACGGTTGTTCCAGATATTCGTCAGAAATCTCGATTTAAACTGGTAAATGACGTTATTGAAAGCATGGGGCTTGATCAAGGTGTTATCGAAGAATTTATCTCTAAAAAAGAAACAAAGGACCCAGCGGTCAAAGCCTTAAAAAGTTTGATTGAGGGTGTGATCGATATCGACAGAATCGATCACATCTATCGCGATCTGCATTACAATAGTTTTAAGACAATGGGGTTACCTTTGACTTCTTTTTATCATGGTTTGACCATTCATTATGAGGATCCAGAAAATACATATATTGAAATAAACGAAGAAATATCGGCTATTGTTGAGACATTTCTTGCTGCACGTGAACAGTCTAACAAAGCAATTTTTGATAATCCTGTAAATAATTTTTATATTGCCGTTTTGAACAGCGCAATCTCCGATGCTTTTCATATGATGCCTCTGCTGGAGTATTACATTCCGTACATTACTGATGCGGCGCTGTTACATGTTCTAACGAACAAAGGTTTATTCCATAATTTATCTCCGACAGAGAAAGTTAGTAAAATTACCGGTGCAATGTTCAGTCACTCAGATTATTGCTATATCACATATAAAATTCGTCCTCTTAATCCGGAGACATTTAAACAGAGAATCGAAGGTAATTTTGATTATAAATTGCCAGTTTTAAGATTTATTTCCTGTTTGGTGGAATATACAGACATTTTCTGGTATGCATTTCTGAAAGACGTGAGGAAAAGTTATGGTCTGATGACGTCTTCAAACTCTGAAGATGGAACTAATCTATATTTTGGGACTAAAGATAAAGGACAGAAATTTGAAGTTAAATTTAAACGCTATATTGAGGGGATTACCTGGGATGAAGATCAACGTTCCTGGACATTTTCGCTGTATCATAAAATCTGTGATGAAAATAGGGAGGTTTCATCTATTGAAGATAAACTGAAAGAGGGAATCTTTTGGAATTATGCTAAAAATAAGATCGTTGCTGTATCAGATCATGAAGCGAATGATCATGAAGGATGTTTTAAGTTCGTTCTGCGTGATCAACAGAATTTCGAGCATGACGAAAACAACGTACAACCCAATGAAACTGAAACCTTTATTATAACTCGTTTGAAGCAAGGGGAGGTAAGATGATATGTCCGAACATAACGCTGAAACTAAGAGCCCAATGCTTGCGTTTAAAGAAAAACTATATCATGAAGTAAATGTGGGGGCGAAGTATTTTGCTATTGATATTGATGATGTTGATCAAAGAAATGAAGCGAAACCTTCAGATAAACATAATTTTGTAGAATTAGTTTTGGCCAATACTGCTAATATTCAGGAATTATCAACTGATTCTGATCAGATAAAACGTACAAGAAAGGTTATCGCTCTCATCCAGTCAATGATCGATTTATATATCTTTTTTTCTGATTGTTTCCCGGAGCAAAATAATAAAAAAGAAAAAGAGGATGAGCATAAAAGAAGAGTAAATAATTATCTTAATCTCCTCCATTTGAGAGAGCACCTTAATAATGCATATATATCGAAACTTCGAAATTACGTTGACTCTAATCCAGACCAAAAATTTATCATTCTTATTCCATCATATCCAAACATTTCTCTCCAATCAATGTCAATATTGTCTGAATTAAGATGGCTCCGTGAATTATTAACTGATGATAAAAATCACCAATTTAGAGAAAATGTTTATATTCATTTGTTTTTTTTTAACAGTGCTTTTGGAGATATTCTTCGAAATATTCCAGCCGAGGATCCTAGATATGAATATTTTTTTGATTTTAAATCCTGTCACTTTAAGAACTCTAATTATTTCAAAAAAAGCAAGATCCGTTCGGTCCTGAAATTAAATAAACTCCGATTTCGATCGTTTTTGGTTCGATATCTGGTCGAATATTGGCAATGGAATTTAAATACTGATGATAAATGGTTGTCTGCTCTAAAAAAAGCACCAAATTGGCTTGAGAAACATATTGTAGTTGTTGAGGATTCAATAACTCCAAATGGGGAAGAAAAAAATGGGGAAGAAAAGTTATTTGGATGCTCCATTAATGATTTGAATGATTCATTTTCCGATTTAATTTCCGATTTAATTAGTGGCGATAGCTTCGAATTAAAGATTCCCCAAGATCAAGATAAAGAATCATTTTTAAATGAAATCAGAGAGTCCTGTAATTTATCTGATCATGTATTGGATCAACTAAATGGTCTGTACTTAAAGGATGACGAAATTAAAATTACATCTAGCATGAAAAACCTGTTCTCATATATTCATCACAACATTAAAGATGGGACCACTATCATTCAAGTAGAAACGATACGTCTCTTGATCTTGGCCAATGCTTGTCTTGATCAATTGACAGATGACAATCCTTCGCGTCTTATTGGATGGGATACTTATATTTCATCGATGGATCTGGAAGTGCTGCCCATTTATATTTATTTTTCAACATTATCAAAATCATATAATTACAATATTACCCGCCTTTTTGAGGGTTTCATCTATAATTGTCAGAACACACATGGAGCATATACAAAATGTTATCTGGCTCATCTGCTAGAATTTGAGTTTAACGATCTGATTAGACTATTTCGTTTTCGGCTTAGTGGTCCACAATGCAAAGAGTGTCCTCCAGATTATCATAGCCAGACAAGGTTAATCAAGGAGCATCATAGTAAACCTGAATATGAGCCTGATGGCACTCACCATATTTATTGTAATACCAACCACTGGATATTTGAGTGTTTAAATGGCTGGAGAGATCATGGCGATGCGGGTACGCTTTCAGACTACCTCTTACTCTCCCATGAGATGTATTATGCTTTTGAAAAACTGTTTCTGGATATACCTTATACGTTCATGTTAAATCAGAGGAGTTATCAGACTGAAATAAAGAATGGAACCACAAATTTCGGTGATGATGAATTTGAGAAACTCTCACAGTCCTATATTGAAAAAATGGAATGTAGGTTTGAATCGATAGCGGATAGCTTGAATAAACAGTGGGAAATTCTTAAGGGTCTAAAAAATGTGAACGGGACAAAAACCGACACAAAGAAACAGCAATCACTCTCAATGAGCGAAGAGCTCGATTCGATAAGTAATGATTACTGTCTCTCAAAATATCGTTGAAGAGGATTGCCATGATACGGTGGAGCTCGTTGATCTAATGGAGAGAAATTCAACAATCATCTTTTTAATGTCTCGGATATTCTGTAATTTGTCTGAATCCAGTCGCATTGTCTGATAATTCCGTTTCTATCGTCAAATACCTTCTGCCAGTCTCCTCTCCTCGTTGATGTCTATCAGGAGCGACCCGACCAGTCTGAGGATGATATCTTCATTGGGGAATGCTTTTTCAGCGTTGGTTCTTCTTTTCAGTTCCTTGCTGACTCTTTTAATTATGTTCGTCGTTTGGATCCGCTTTGTGTACACATGAGCATTCCCGACAATCCTGGAACGCGATCAATCCGACTGGTCATAGATATGAATGCCGCCAGAGTTGTGCGGTCAACGGCATTGATGAGAAGTACTAGAGATAAAATATGGCTCAAAAATACATGATTAAAATCGAGGCCATCAAAAAAAGTGTAGTTTTTAGCCTTCTGTAGGAACAAAAGCATTTGTGAATGCCTGGGTTACATCAGTTTTCTCTTTGAGCAGCCCAAGGGTGAACAACTGATCCTGCATCAAATTCCATCTGTCCTGGTAGCCTAATCCTAATGGTTTCTCATCTGGAACGATCGCTTCATTTATAAACGCTTCCCAGTATCCAAGATTGAAATCTCGGGCTTCCGCAGCGGTTGGATCAAACTTAATGTATATATCCACCGTTTCTTCCGGATGCTCAATAGCATACTGTGCACCTTTATTTGTCGCTCGAACAAATTTTTCAATCAGTTCGGGGTTTTCGCTTATGGTTTTTTCATTTGTAACGATTCCGTTCCCCACGAAATCCACTCCATAGTCTTCAGCCGGCATAACAGTGAAATTAATTCCAGAAGATTGCAGTATATATTTATGCAATAGATGGCCGCTGATAGCGTCAGTCTGTCCCTGTAGCATGGCTGAGATCAACTGGCCGCCAACGGGGATGTATTCTGCGACTTCCGGGTTAATCCCGGAATTAAGTAACTCTGCCCGTGCTGTTGAATCAGTCGGTGTTCCTGGTGCAACGATAGCAATAGTTTTCCCAACTAAATCCTCGGGGTTTTTAATTCCTGTACTGTTTTCTGCCATAACGTAATACGGCCAGGTCTGCTCATATTGGTAGACATTTACCACAGGAACACCTTCCGAACGCGCAATTAACAGGCTATCACCACATGCATGGCCGAATTCGATATTTCCCGAACCTACTTGTTTAATCGGTCCGGTAGAACCTTCTGTGGTATACTGTATCGTCACGTTAAGACCTTCGTTGGCATAATACCCCTTTTCGATAGCAACATAATAGGGTGCAAATGAAATTGCCGGCGTCCACGGCATCATCACCGTGATCTGTTGCGTCTCGTTGTTCGTGGTCGTTCCTGTGCATCCTGCAGTAAGCAGGACTCCTCCGATCATCACAAAGGTGAGGATTGCGGATATTAGAGTCTTACTGGACATCTATAGAACCTCCTCTGAAACAATAATAAATATCTGGCGGTGATAAAAAGGGGTTGCGCCATGGATTTTTATTTATCTGGTAAAATTCTGAAAACTGAAGTGCCGCAAAAAGTCATAGATCCAGATGAACGTCTAGATCTCATATTATTTATGAAATCTTAGGCATATGAGGAGATATTTTGTCTGCGTTCTGCCTGTGTGCTACCAGAGTTCTGGCAACCGAATATTTTGGCCTAGAACTTGCCTATCATATGAGCAACCAAACAGTACTGCGTATATTATCTCTGGCTATCTGTTCAGAGATATGAGATGTGGCTAAAGGTGTTTCGTTGAATCAGGCATTAACCTGAGACTCAAGCATACGGGATGAAAAACCTGATGTGTGTTCTGGTTTCTTTGGTGGTTCATGGGGAGAGCAAGCTGTCGGGTTTGTGGGATCTGAATCCCGTCGTTGAATCTAGCTTCATGTCCTTTTCAAAAGCATACGTACGTCTTTGAACGCGAATGGTAAATTGCCTTTGAGGGACATTTCTCTCCCCTGGGAGAGGCCTATGTCACTTCAACGAAGTAAAGTTTGTGGGATCGATGTCCACAAAACCTTCTTTGTTGCTGCCGTTCTCTCGAACACCGGCGAGTTCTGGATCGAACGTTTTTCGCATGATCGCCCCGGTCTTCTTGCATTAAAAGACTGGATCCTGGATCATGGGTGTGAAGTTGTTGCCGTCGAATCCACGGGAGTGTATTGGTATTCGATCTACTCCACACTTGAAGACAGCGTACCGGTGATCGTTGCGAATCCGTACCTGATCAAAAATATTCCTGGCAGAAAGACTGATATCATTGATGCTCAGTGGATCGCTGAACTCACCCTGAACAATCTGATCAAACCATCCCGGATCTTTCCGAAAGATGATCGCGAGTTGAGAAATCTCACGCGGGCGCGGGAGAACCTGGTTCAAAATCGTACCCGTCTGAAGAATCGGATCCATCGTTCTCTGGAATCCGCGTCCATCAAACTCTCGTCGGTACTCTCCGACATCTTTGGAAAGTCTGGTCAGTACATTCTGGAACATCTGCTACAGGGTACACCCATCGATGAGATCATTCAGGGTATTCCATCCCAGAAAATCCGAGACAAAGAGGAAGCCCTGAAAAATGCGATCCAGTACAATCTCAGTGACGATCAGATCCTGATCATCGAACAATCCCTTGAAGAGATTGGGCTGATCAACCGCCAGATCCAGGAACTGGATGATGCGATCCAGGGGCGATTAGGGGATCGGAATGAAGATCTCCAGATTGCCATGTCGATGCCGGGCATTGGATGGACGAGTGGAGTAATGATTCTTGCCGAGATCGGAGATTATCGTGATTTCGACTCGCCCGATAAACTGGCAGCATGGGCGGGATTGGTGCCAACCGTCTATCAGTCCGCAGACAAAATGAGAACAGGCGGGATCACCAAGCAAGGATCCAAGCATCTCAGATGGATATTGGTCGAAGCAGCACAGGCAGCAGCAAAGAAAAGAGGATCCATACTGCGCAGGTTCTTCCTGAGGATCAAAAACAGGAAAGGATACAACGTTGCCGTTGTAGCACTTGCAAGGAAGATCCTCTGCATTCTCTGGCATATTCTTGTCAACAAAGAATACTACACAGAGGAAAATAGCCCGCCAAAGAAGGTGCGGATGCCTCGAAGGATTGGAATTACCCGGAAATCCGTTGAACAATCAATTGAACTGTTGGTTGAAGCGGGATATCTGGTATGGAAACAGAATATCATCGAGCTAGGAGGTGGATAGATCTTCTGGATCGGGTTTTTCATGGTAAACTCTATGGCAGTCCAGTTCCACGCTAAAGCAAAGATCTATAAGAATCGTTGCTCCTCGAGTTAATGGCCTGAAAAACGCCAAGGAGCAGAGATAGCATCCACGAACTGCTATCTCAACCTTATCGAATACATCTCTTCGGTAATCCGATCATGTTTGTTGTTATAACCGAAGCATTTCAACAAAGCCGTTTAAATCTCGATTCTTCCCGATCCCGGGTGGAGAGATAGCACTCGCCACTTCTTACAGCAGGACCGTAGCCGAAGACTCTTGATCAAGAGATATTCCATCCGTTGAGGTCAGGAATTAAATCGGCAAAGGTGTACGTCCACACCGGACATGGTTGCATGATAAATGTGAGAACCTATATATTTTCTCTTAAAATCGTGTTTCTGTCGATATATCTGTCTGATTCTCTCAAAAATCTCCTGAAAATGTAATGATGATAATAAAGATCAAATGTTTTATAAAATACCTAACGCACAAATACTGTATGGACGAGAGTGACCGGAATCAGGAAATCTTCAAAGCAAGGGGCAATATTCTCATAAAAGACGCGCTTCTGTCCGACAGGACGGTCGATATCTATATTGACGAGGATGGACGAATAGCAGAGATCGGTGAGGATATTGGCAGGAAATATGCAAAAGAATCCCTTGCGATGATCGATGGACACGGTCAGGTTGTCATCCCCGGACTCGTGAATACCCACACCCACGCGGCGATGACTCTGTTGCGGGGCTACGCAGATGACATGCCGCTCCAGGAATGGCTGACCCAGAAGATATGGCCGCTGGAGGCGCATCTGACCGGCAGCGACGTCTACTGGGGCACGAAACTTGCCTGTCTGGAGATGATCCGGACCGGAACCGTCGCTTTCAACGACCACTATTTCTTCATGGAAGAGGCGGCGTGCGGAGTCAATGAGATGGGTATGCGTGCAGTTCTTGCCCATGCTCTGATTGATCGACCTGAGGGTCGAGAACTCGATATGGAGATCAAAAAGACCGAAAACTTGGTGCGGACAATACACGGTCTGAACAGTCCGCTGATCAAACCGGCAGTCGGGCCACATTCGGTCTACACGGTTTCGAAAGAGGGTCTGAAGTGGTGCGCGGAGTATGCACAGGGATTGGGGATCGGTATTCACATCCACCTCTCCGAGAACAGGCAGGAGATAAAAGACTCTGAAACACTGACCGGCGAACGTCCTTCTCAGGTGTTGAAGGATACCGGCTGCCTGACCGATAGAACCGTTGCAGCTCATTGCTGCATGCTGAAGAGATGGGAATGTGAGCTTCTTGGTGAACGAGGCGTACATGTATCGCACAATCCGACCAGCAACATGAAGCTCGCATCTGAGAAGGCCATGCCTTATCACTGGCTGAAAAAGGCTGGGGTGAATGTTTCTATCGGAACCGACGGGTGCGCCTCGAACAACAACCTGGATCTGTTCGAAGAAATGAAGTTCGCCGCACTCCTGCAGAAGTTCGCCCGAAAGTCAGCAACAGTGATTACGGCGCAGGAGGTGCTGGAGATGAGCACGTTGAACGGCTATCGGGCGCTTGGGTTTGAGGGCGGTGTTCTGACACCGGGAGCACCTGCTGATATTGTGCTGGTCGCTACCGGTGACATCAATACAACCCCGTGCCATAACAGCACCTCGAACCTTGTTTATGTATCGAATGGCCTGAATGTCACTACGACTATCTGCAACGGCAGGGTTCTGATGTACGAGCGCTATGTTCCCGGTCAGGAGGAGATTCTCAGGGAGGCGAGAGCGGCTGCAACCGACCTTGTTCGACGGCGGCAGGCAGACTTGCCCTAACCCATTCTATTTATCTTGGTGCGTCGGGGAGTAGTTGGGACGGTTATACTATTGTGTTAGGGGCATTAACTCCTAGTCTGTCCTGAACCGTCCAGACGGAGTCAGAGGCGAGAGGATTTTGAATAAATCTCTCGCCGAAAATCTACAGCATTATAGTGAATTCTCTGTTCGCATCGCTGGATCGGGATTTATCGAAGTCGCTGGGATTTATCTTTGAATGGGTGCTCCTGATGTTGTTATCTATCAGATCATCCTTGATGAAAAGCTCAGGGAATGCAGAGATGCTTCCTATCGCCTCTCTTCAAATTATTTCCTTCCTTCACGGATCTATTCGTCCGCACTATACTCCATGAGTGTCAAATCCTCCTTTCAGGTCGCAATGGGGTTAAATGCTGGAAAAATGTGCAATTTATTATTTTTCAATCCCCATTCATTAGGTGGTAGACCTGTTGTGACGTGTACTGTGCCTTAAATTGCTGTTTTCTGACGGCATCATAGAGAGTCTATGTTAAAATTCATCTAACCTCTATCTGTTCTGATATCAAATCCGAATCAAAACCCAAAACTTATCCTCACCCCCGATTTATCCACATCTGATTCAGATGCACCCCCACAACCGTACACCAACCAAAGGAGCCACAATATGCCTTCATCTGGCTTGAACCCCCGCCAGGTAGAGGCGGTGACCCTATCCGGCAGGCAACTCGTCCTCGCAGGCCCGGGCTCAGGAAAAACCCGGGTGATCACCGAGAAGATCCTCCATCTCATCGAGAGCGGGCAGGCCGCCCCTGAAGAGATCCTCGCCCTCACTTTCTCGGACAGGGCGGCCCGGGAGATGCAGGAGCGTATCGATGGAGCAGGCGACCTGGCCGCCGGCTGCACCGTCCAGACCTTCCACTCCTTTTGCCACACCCTTCTTCTCGACCATACCCTTGAGAGCGGGCTGAACCTCACAAACGGCCTCATCAGCCGCACGAACCAGATCGTGTGGGGACAGCGGCACATCGACGACTTCGGTTTTTCGTATATCGAGGTCGGCAACAACGCCGCCGGCGTGATCGAGTCGATCATGGATGGGATCAGTAGTTTCAGGGACGAACTGATCACCCCCGACGACCTTGAGCGATATATTGCCGACCGGCTCAAGGCTGCAACCGACCCGGAGGTCGAGATGGAGGTCCACCGGCTCGCCGACCTCCTCTCGGTCTACCGGGCGTATGAGTGCTACAAGCGGGATGAGCGGCGGATCGACTTCGACGATATGATCCATGAGGCAGTCAACCTCCTGGAACGCCGACCCCTGGTGCGGGAGCGGCTGGTGCGGCAGTACCCCTACATCCTGGTGGACGAGTTCCAGGACACCAACTATGCCCAGCTCGCCCTGGTCAAGGCCATCGGCAACGGCCACCTCTGTGTCGTCGGCGACGACGATCAGTCGATATACCGGTTCAGAGGTGCCTACTTCGGGAACGTCAACGACTTCACCGCCACCTACTCTGACCATTCCCTTACGGTTCTGAACGAGAACTACCGCAACTCGGCCACTATCCTTGCTCTCGCCCGTGAGTTCATCGAAATGGCGCCCTGCCGCACCCCGAAGGATCTCCGTACCGACAACCCCGATGGAGAGCCGGTCGTGGTCGCTGAGTGCGAGAACGAGGCAGCCGAGGCAGTGTATGTGGCCGATGAGATCCGTGCCCTCCTGCAGACTGAATTCACCCCCAGAAAGGAACGGGAACCGCGACGGTTCCGCTATGGTGACATCGCCATCCTCTGCCGCCAGCGGGCCCAGGGAAAGAAATTCTATCGGCAACTCGTCAACGACGGCATTCCCTGCGAATTTGTGGGCGAGGAGGACTACCTCCGCTTTCCCGCCGTGCGTGACCTCATCGCCGTGCTACAGGTGGCAGACGACCCTCTGAGCGCCGGGATCCCGATCAACCGTCTGCTGCGTCGTGCCGGGGTCTCAGAGGTGACGGTGCAGGGGATCAACCGGGCGGCACGGCAGCACGCCGACGCCGGGCAGGACACCGACGGCGTCTACGAGGTCCTCCTCCAGCATAACGGCGATGAGGCGGTGCAGGAGGTTGCCTGCAGGATCGGCCGCGCCATCGAGCAGAAGACACAACTCTCCTTCCCCGATTATATCTACACCCTGATTATGGAGAGCGGGGGGCTGTACGCCGCCGTTCTCCAGGAGGGCAACGAACGGGAGCGGCGGGTGCTGGACTGGCTCTACCGCCTTGCCACTGAATACACCGCCCTCACCCGCGAGCCCACCATCGCCGACTTCCTCCTCTATCTCGACCAGGTGCAGGAGATCGCCGTGGATACGGAAGGGGAGGCCGGCGGCGATGCCGTGCAGATCATGACGATCCACCAGAGCAAGGGCAAGGAGTTTCCGGTTGTCTTCCTGGTTGATCTATCGGAGGACCGGTTCCCGGTACGTTACCGCTCAAAGGCCTTTACGGTGCCTCGTGACCTGGCTAAAAGCCTCCTCCCCGATGAAGACGAGCGCGAACTCTTCAGGCAGGAGGAGCGCCGCCTCTGCTATGTGGCGATGACCCGGGCCGAGGAGCGTCTCTATCTCACGAGGGGGGAGATGTACGACGGGCGCAAGACCGCCGCAAAACCCTCGCCCTTCCTGAATGACCTGCGCTATACTGAACACCCCCTCATCAGCGTTGTCCAGGTCCCGGCCCCGGAGACAGTGGCAGACGGCGTGCTGCTCTCTGACCTCGAACAGGTGCGGCAGCGGCTGCAGGGGGAGGCGATCCGGGCAGTGGCCGAGATGCGCCTTTCCACTGCCCTGCAGCGGTTGATGGATCTGGAGCGGTGCCGGCTCCTGGCGGCCGGAGAAGATCCGGCGTCCTTTGACCGTGATGCGTTCCTCTCTGTGGCAGCCCCACCCTTCGAGATGGAGGTCAGGGCCGGTGTCCGGCCTGAACCCGGTCTGACCGACGAGATCCGCCTCTCTGCCTCTGCCCTCTCCACCTACGAGGACTGCCCGCTGCGGTTCAAGTTCGGGACGGTGCTGCGGGTGCCGACCAGGCCGAAGACTTACTTCTCCCTGGGGACGGCGGTGCATGCCGTCTGCGAAGGGATGGCCCGCCGAAAGATGGAGGGGGAGACCGTCGGCCTCGATGTCGCCCTTTCGGCCCTGGACTCGTTCTGGTCGTCTGTCGGCTATCCCTCGAAGAAGAAGGAGGATGAGGACAGGACAAAGGCTCGTGAGATGGTGGCGACCTATGTGGCCTGGGAGGAGGCGAACCGGAACGCCGTGGTGGATGCAGAAAGGTGGTTTGAGTTCAGCATCGACGGCGTGCGTTTCGTCGGCTCCATCGACCGCGTGGAGCGAACCCCTGAGGGCAGGTACGTGGTGGTCGATTACAAGACCGGCAGTTCGACTGGTTTCACAAAGAAGGGTCTCCCTGAGAACATCCAGCTGAACCTCTACTGCCTGGCTGTGTGGGAGATCTTCGGGGAGCTTCCAGAGCGGACGACGTTCTACTTTGTGAAGGAGAAAAAGGAATTGAATTATTTCCCGACAGAAGAGAGTGTCGCTGCGTTTCGGGACCGGTTGTCCGCCTATATCCTGCGGATCCGTGCCGGTGATTTCCCGGCGCAGACTGGCTATGGGTGCACTCATTGCGATTACCGGATGCTGTGCGAGGGGATGGAGGGAGACCGGACCTGATCATGTTATCATTGGATGGAACTCGGAGCATTCTGACGATAAATTTCAAGATTCGGCTTCGTTGAAACCATCTAGTAGACCGGTTCCACGCTAAAGCAAAGATCTATAAGAATCGTTGCTCCTTGTGTATGTGACCAAACAAAACCCAAGGAGCAGAGATAGTGTCAA